>Ga0302233_10000405_pt1 | contig 36043 bp, 32 predicted proteins | sample II_Palsa_N3_1_FD_193516 | JGI IMG/M metagenome (GOLD analysis project Ga0302233, IMG submission 193516) | Peat permafrost microbial communities from Stordalen Mire near Abisko, Sweden - II_Palsa_N3_1 | ecosystem: Environmental > Terrestrial > Soil > Palsa > Peat permafrost | place: Sweden... | reverse complement strand
CCCAGCAGGAAGACCATTTCCATCATCCCCTATGATCCGGAGTTCGGTTCCGGTAGGTAGCCCGACCGAAGAGATCCTATTGGACCCATGAGCAGGAAGAGGATTAGACGACACCTGGTGCGTTGCTTCCGTCATGCCGTAGGCGGAGATGACAGGCGCTCCAAATACCTGGATCATTGCTGACGCAAGTTCCTCATCTATAGGGGCGCTACAACTTCGGATGAAGCGAAGCGGTACAGGTGATGATGTCGGATACTCCTTTGATGCTCGATTGATAAGAATACGATGAATTGTTGGAACTGCTGTGAACCATGTTGCCCGAATGCGCACCATGTCAGGCCAGAACACATGTGCGGAGAACGCACCGGTTGCTGGGACATAGGCGCCACCACCACTAGCCAGAGTCGCAAGCAACCCTGCAACCAAGCCATGTCCATGAGACAACGGCATCACGATGAGCGTCGCATCTTCTGGCGATAAGTCATACCAGGAAACAATGTTTCGGACGGATTCAATAATATTGCGATGCGTCCATGGCACGGCTTTGGGCACACCGGTGGTGCCGGCTGTGAACATCACAAGAGCTACATCTTCGCTATGGATAGATGATAAGTTACCCCACGGCTCAGCTACGATGAGTGGATCTCTTCTCTTGTGGTCCAGGATATGAACGGTTGCAGCAGCACCCGAGGACTCGAGGTTGATCACCCAGATAGCTGACGATTCAGGAACAGCGACCAAGGCGTCCACCTGAGCTGCCTGATGCTTAGGAATGATCAAAGCATAGGCTGAAATTGTGGACAAACGAGCCTGCACATCAGCCACGCTGAGCCCTGGGTTCAATGGCGCAAGTCGGGCACCCACCGCAGACACGGCCAAAAGTGCCACGACAAATTCGATGCAATTATCCGCGAGTATCGCTACGGTATGGCTGCGACCCAATCCCAGCGATGAGAATTGCGCCATCGCCATCCGCACCAATATGTCCAATTGTCCGTAATTCAGTACGCAACTCAGGTCGGAAGTTCCCACCGCAATTCGCTCAGGCTGGATCCGCGCATGTTCAGTAAGCAGATGGGAGAGATCGCTCATCATTGGATTCCAGATCGGCGTAGTGCTCGTATTCTCGGTGCCTTTGTCTTGTGTCATGGACCCTGATCAATCTGAGTGCAACGTGAAGAATCGATGAATGGCATTTGTAGCACAGGTGGCAAGTGATCCTTCCCTTGCTTGCCACGGTGCCTAATGTGAGTCCAATTCGAAGGGAGAAACTACCTGTGTGAGGCGAGTAAGACCTCCGACACAGTGAAAGCTTCCCATCTTCCTGTTCATCCTGCTGTGACCGCCGTCACATACCAGACCGCCACTTGCGGCCTACCTTATAAATCAGCAACACGCTCTTCTAAATAGCCGCGGAAGGTGCCGGCGGTGAATGAGCTTCGCAATCTAATCGCAATGGTGCCGTACCAAAATGGAGTCTTCACTATGAGTTTGCCGCTTGAAGGAATTAAAGTAATCGACTTTACCGGTGTGCAGGCCGGTCCAGCATGTACGCAAATGATGGCCTGGTATGGCGCCGATGTACTTAAGGTCGAACGCCTCAACGGGGGCGATGTCACACGCCATCAGTTACGTGACATCCCCAACGTCGATGCGCTGTACTTCACGATGCTCAACAGCAATAAGAGATCGCTGACGCTGAACACCAAGACCCCGGAAGGCAAAGAGATCATGGAGAAGCTGATCCGCGGGGCAGACGTCCTCGTAGAGAACTTCGCACCTGGCGCTATGGATCGAATGGGTTTCTCGTGGGAACACATACAGGAGCTCAACCCAAGACTCATCTTCGGATCCGTCAAAGGCTTCAATGATCAGTCGATTTATTCCGACATCAAAGTCTATGAGAATGTGGCGCAATGCGCCGGCGGCTCCGCTTCGACGACCGGGTTCTGGGACGGTCCTCCTACGATCAGCGCTGCGGCACTCGGCGACAGCAACAGCGGCATGCACCTTTTGATCGGGATTTTGACCGCGCTGATGAGCCGCGAAAAGACTGGCAAGGGTCAGAAAGTATCTGTTTCGATGCAGGACAGCGTGATCAATCTCTGTCGCGTGAAACTGCGCGACCAGCAGCGCCTTGAACGCGTCGGCTACCTCGAAGAGTATCCGCAGTATCCAAATGGCAAGTTCACCGATGTAACCCCCAGGGGCGGTAATGCCGGCGGGGGCGGCCAGCCTGGCTGGATCCTCAAGTGCAAGGGCTGGGAGACGGATCCGAACTCGTACATCTATTTCACGATTCAGGAGCAAGATTGGGGACCCACCTGTGAAGCAATCGAGAAGCCTGAATGGAAAGCCGATCCAGCCTACACAACGGCAGCTGCACGCCAGCCACACATCTTCGATATCTTCGCCGATATTGAGAAATGGCTTGCCGATAAAACCAAGTTCGAGGCAGTCAATATCCTCCGGCGATTCGGAGTTCCCTGCTCTCCAGTCCTGAGCATGAAAGAGATCGCCTATGACACGACACTACGGGCTGCCGGAACGATTGTGGAAGTTTCTCACAAGGAGCGCGGCACCTATCTGACCGTCGGAAGTCCGATGAAGTTCTCGGACTTCACGCCTAAAATTACAGGCTCCCCTTTACTGGGCGAGCATTCGGATGAGGTCCTCACCGAACTGGGATATAAGCCGGAAGAGATCGCCAAACTGCACGAAGCTAAGATCATCTAAAGACATCAGGCGCTATGGGTAAACCCAGGCGCCTGATCGCTTTTATGTATGAACCAGCGCATGTGCACAGCGAGGTGGTGGCCTTCGCTGTCGGCCTTTCTACCTGATAACGCAGCCCCCAACAGTACAGGCATTCGAAAGGACATTGATATTATGGCGAATGAATCGCAAGCCGCTGCCGTAATGACGGACGGCTTTCATCTGGTGATTGATGCATTGAAGCTGAATGGCATCGATACAATTTATGGCGTCGCGGGAATTCCAATCACAGACCTGGCGCGACTGGCCCAGGCGGAAGGGATGCGATACATCGGCTTTCGACACGAGCAGTCTGCCGGGAACGCGGCAGCGATCTCTGGCTACCTCACGCAAAAGCCGGGAATCTGTCTCACTGTCTCTGCGCCGGGTTTCCTGAACGGTATGGTGGCGTTGGCGAATGCAACCACCAACGGTTTTCCGATGATCCAGATCAGCGGATCGAGCAACCGGGCGATCGTCGATCTTCAGCAGGGTGATTACGAAGAACTCGATCAGATGAATGCTGCAAAGCCCTACGCGAAAGCAGCCTATCGCGTGAACCGCCCTGAAGATATCGGAACCGGAATCGCGAGAGCTATTCGTGCGGCCGTCTCGGGGCGGCCGGGCGGAGTTTATCTCGATCTGACTGCAGAGGCGCTAAGTGCCGCAATCGATTCCGAAGCAGGAAAGAAGTCTCTGATACATGTAGTCGATCCAGCCCCGAGAAGAATACCCGCTCCGGAATCGATCCAAAGGGCACTCGATTTCCTCGCCACGGCAAAGCGACCATTGATTATTCTGGGTAAGGGCGCTGCATACGCCCAGGCCGATCACGATATATGCTCGTTTATCGAGACAACAGGTATCCCATTCCTGCCGATGTCGATGGCGAAGGGCTTGTTGCCGGATGACCATCGTCAGTCTGCCGCCGCCGCTCGATCACTCGTTCTTGCCCAGGCTGATGTAGTGATGCTGATTGGAGCACGGCTTAACTGGTTGCTAGCTCACGGCAAGGGGGCCCAGTGGTCTCCCACAGCTCAGTTCATTCAGGTCGACATCGAGCCTACGGAGATCGACAGCAATCGCGCTATCGCCGCGCCCGTGATCGGTGATATCGCATCTGTCGTATCGTCCTTTCTTGCCTATCTTAAGCCAGGAGCAATTCAGGTCACTGCCGAGTGGCTTGACGCTATCGCCGAACGGAAAAAGCACAACACAGAGAAGATAACGGCTCAACTTGAAGCCAACCCAACCCCGATGAACTTCTCTAGCGCACTTCGCGTGGTTCGTGATGTTCTTGCCGATAAACCAGATGTTTACGTTGTGAACGAAGGCGCAAATACGCTCGACTTCGGACGCAACATCATCGACATGCGGAAGCCACGCAAGAGGCTCGACTCTGGAACCTGGGGCGTGATGGGCATTGGAATGGGGTATGCGATCGGCGCAGCGATTGTGAGCGGAAAACCTGTCGTGGCGATTGAGGGCGACAGTGCATTCGGTTTCAGTGGGATGGAGATCGAAACAATTTGCCGATATGGGCTCCCGATCGTGATTGTCGTCCTCAACAATGGAGGCATCTACAAGGGAAACGACGTCAATCCGACAGGAGGGTCCGATCCATCTCCCACGACTCTTATGCAGAAAGCGCGGTATGAAAAGCTTATCGAAGCATTTGGCGGTACTGGCTATTCAGTTGTTGATCCGGAGAGTCTGACGGCTGCTCTGACAGATGCTCTCGCGTCCGGTAAGCCGACGCTGATCGATTGCATCATCGATCCAAAGGCGGGAACTGAGAGTGGACATATCCAAAACCTGAACCCAAAAAGCGCCATCACTGCGAAGCACTGACGGAAAGATAGAAAGCAGCGGCCTCGGGCAAACCGAGGCCGTTTCGGTCAGATCTCATAAATATAGAAGAATGGATAAACTTCCTTATGGCAAGTGTTACTGATAACATCACACACCACCGTTTCGAGATGGTCGTAGACGGTCAGACTGCGTTTCTTGACTACGCGTTCGAGGATGGCCGGCTGGTGTTGATTCATACAGAAGTGCCCCAGGCACTCGAGGGACACGGCATTGGTGCCACGCTCGTTCGGTCCGTTCTGAACGAGGCTCGAACCAGGAGCCTACAGATCGTACCCCGGTGCGAATTCGTAGTGGAGTATCTTCGTCGTCATCCCGAGTTCTCCGACCTTCTTGCGCCTCTTCCGGAACAGCAATGACACACCTCAATCGTTTAGATCTCGCAGGGTTTTGATCGCTGAGTCAGGTAGGCGTGAAACGACTACCTGGCAGGCTCAGACTCGCGATTCAGTTTGAACCGGTATGTGAAGCAGAGATAGGAGATGGTCAGCGGAGCACCGTGAGCGTTAGCCCTCATAAGCTCACCCGGGGAAAAGTGCCCAACTCCCGCGTTCACCACAAAGTATTGATGATACACATACTTCATCGAGGCATCGAAGCCGTGACCGATATTGTCGGTGGCAAATCCGCCAGTCGGGGGCTTCACGAACTCGGATCCGCTGCCGCTGTAGACGCCGTCTTTCTTGCTTGCGACTTCCAGAAACTCTTCTTGTATCAGGACGGTGAGATGAGCTGTCGGCGTCAGGCTCAGGTTCACGCGTGACTGTTGAATGTTCTGCCAGCCAAATAAATCGACTAGTCCAAAGGCATTATGCGAACTGGGATACTGCTGATCGAATGTACTGATCCTTTCCGGGTTTTTGTGAGGATTGCCGGTTGCGTAGTCATACTCACCCTGGATCCGAGGCTTCCATGGCATGGAAGCCGATGTATACCCGGCCTTGCCATATGCCGCTCCAGCGTGGATCGAATCGTTCGCATAGCCGCCGCGTTGCAGGACCCCTTCGACCGTGTAGTCAAACCCACCCGGCATATTGTCGCTAACGCGTATTCCCGGGGTAACCTCCGTCTCCGTTCCATTACTTCCCTGCTGGCTGACAACGTGAGGCATAGCTTTCACGAAGACGTATGGCTCAACCGTCGTGTGTGGTATCCATGAATTAATGGAGCCGTAGGCCCCATGGAAGTTGAGACCACCGGTATGCATATCAAGTGCCGTGGGATAGATGGCGACCACAGAAGCGCTGAACAGATCGATTCTGTTCTTGTCTCCAATGCGCGCGTCAAAACCGTCAAAGGTGCGACTCACATTCGTCCAATCACTGATACCGACCAGCCTCTCATCGCCGAACTTCAGCTCCTGCCTGCCCGCGAACACAGACACATGCTTTACGTGAAAGTCCAGGTATGCCTGTCGGAAGTCAAACGTGTCCCGCATGTTTGCGGCCACATACTGAAGCGGCAGACCCAACGCATGAGTATCGTGGAACTGCAGGTATGCCGTCATCCACTTCGTTGGGCGTACTTTGATACCGCCATGTACGCGGGTCAGTTCATAAACCTGAGCATTTCCGGACATATAGTCGATCGACGTTTGTCCCTCTGTACGTCCACGTAACTCCATATCAAGAGTCATCCAGGATGGGATATCCGGCGATTGTAGCGGCTGAACCTTGCCGACAGGTTGCGGATAGTCCAGATATTGCGCGAATGCTTTGCGAGCCGTAGCTGAGAGCAGGCATGCCGACATAGCGATCAATAGAGAGCCTGAGAATTTGAAGCGCATGTAATTAACTTCTTTCGTTGTTTCCGGTGCGATCATCCATAACCAATAGGTATGGAAGCTGCGCGATTATGTTTGAAGATTACTTTCCCCCTCGAGTGCGGGGACTCACATCCAGAGAGTACTTCGCGAGTCCATCTTCTTCTGTGACGCAGGTCACGACTGGTATGCGAAAAGCTTCATACACTACAACTATCGATTGCGTGATGAGACGTTAGTTGTTGCCCAAACCTATGAGAAGTTAGTCGGCCAGGGGTGTCCCCGAATAACTATGAAACGCTGAGCAACTCGGATCTGAGGCCCCGACGTAAAAGCCTCGATGCACATTTCCGTTATGAACACTGGGACCCTAGCCACGCAAACATCTTGTAACGAACTGTTCCGAAGGTCATGAAAACAACATGCAAATAACAACTACGACGAATGTCACACCGACGAGACCTCCGTCACTAACACGCTCACTTCAGCGTGTCGTTGCGCTGGCGGCTGTAGCGGGCTATGTCGAGGTCATTGGATTTTCCGATGTTGGTGGAATCTATCCGGCCATCATGACGGGAAACACGGTTCAGCTTGGACTGACTGTGGTCCGCGCGCAATGGGCTCGTTGCGGGCTCCTTGCATTTGCCGTTGGGCTTTTCTTCCTGGGCGGGATCATTTCGAGTCTCATTCGACGACGCCTTCGGCGACCACCCATGGAGCTACTACTTATGGCTGCAGTTCTTGTGATCGCCGGTATCATTCGCCTGCACGTATCATGGCGGATTCCCGTTGAGCTGCCGTTGCTGGCCTTGGCACTAGCGATGCAAGGGGAGACCATTGCTCGCTTTGGAGGCGTTTCGCTGCAAACGATCGTGGTGACGAACAACATGGTGAAATTCTCGGATGCATTGGTGGGGCGATATCTGCCAGAAAGGCAATCCGCGAACGCACCCGAAAAGCGGCCCGAGCTCAAGGAAGTGCTCCTGCCCGGCATGGCGTGGCTGAGTTACAGCATTGGAGCAGGAGCAGGTGCCACAGGGGCAGCATGGTTGCGGCTTCCTTTGATCATTCCGGCAGTCGTGCTCGTCTTCTTGGTGGGCGATTTGTTGTGGTCCGGCGGAGGAGAGTCCGCCGGGTGACACCCGCCAGGTCAAGACATCTCATCTAGAGCAAGCGCCTTAGATGTTGAAGATTCATTGGCAAGTGGGATGATCGCACCGGTTGTCAGAGGACGGCCGGCCGGATCTTTAGAGACATAAGACCGGTGTTCTATTTGTGGCTTTTGGGAGACTCGGCGTAGTCATAGTGCAACACGACGATCGACCGAGGGTTTACCAGATACTTCGGACCGTTCACGGGTAAAGCCATGGTTTCCTCGACGATGTCGTCGGGGGACGGGAGAGATGTGTCTATAAGGCGAAGCCAGCCTGAGGCTGGGTCGCAAGTAACAGGAGGAAGTTCAAATTCCAGCGGCTTCCAATATGAGTTGATAGCAATATAGCGGACCTGACTACTCGAGCTACTGCGAAGCGCGAAAGCGAGGCTGTGGGATTCATCGCTCCAATCGGGTTTACCCAGTTCGGTCCCGTGCCACTCGATATGTGCGCCGCTTAGATAGTTTTCAAGACTAATTTGGCCCTCGCTTCCTTTTTCGAAGTCGAGACGAACGCGAATCATGCACTGAACAAAGCGAATGATGTTTTTGTTGGCGATGCACAGATCCCAATCAAACCAACTCACTTCATTGTTCTGGCTGTAGGCGTTGTTGTTTCCTTTTTGTGTACGCCGGACTTCGTCCCCCATAAGCAGCATCGGCGTCCCAACTGCGAGCAGAGTGAGCACAAAGAAGTTCTTGACCTGCTGAATCCGCAGGCGCTCAATGTCTTCGGAGCGCGTCGGCCCTTCTATCCCACAGTTCCAACTCAGGTTGGAGCTCGAGCCGTCATTGTTGAGCTCATGATTTGCTTCATTATGTTTGAAGTCATACGAAGTTAAATCGTTGAGGGTGAAGCCATCATGGCAGGTAACAAAATTGATGCTTTGTGTCGCGGGCCTGCTTCCCTCTCGGTAAAGATCAAAGCTGCCCGTGATCCGTTCTTTCAGCTTTCGTACCGTCTTTTTATCTCCCTTTATAAAGCCGCGAATATCATCACGAAATTGTCCATTCCATTCCTTCCATTTGTCCTGCGCGAAGCTTCCGACCTGATATAAGCCCCCTTCGTCCCACGCTTCGGCAATCAATTTTGTGCCAGCTAAAACAGGGTCCGAATCGATCTCCGAAAGGATAGGAGCGTCAATCATTGGCTCGCCCGACTGGCTCCGCGAGAAGATGGATGCGAGATCGAAACGGAACCCATCGACATGCATCTCCGAGACCCAATATCTTAAGCTGTCGAGGATAAGTCGCTTCACGATGGAGTGGTTCGCCTTGAGCGTGTTGCCGGAACCAGCATAGTTAGCATAGGTCGCCTTGTCCTTATTCAGGATGTAGTAATAGCTGTTCTCCAGGCCTCGGAAGCAAAGAGTAGGGCCGCGCTCATCGCCTTCGCTGGTGTGGTTGTAGACCACATCGAGAATGACCTCAATACCCGCACGGTGCAGCTCCTTCACCATAGTCCGAAACTCATCCAGGCATGAGAGTGGATCGTCACTGGCACTGTATGCGAGATGAGGAGCAAAGAGGGACACTGGGCTATAACCCCAGTAGTTGGTGAGTCCCGCAGGAGCGTCCTGAATGTCGAACTGAAAGACTGGCAGGAGCTCGACTGCTGTTATTCCTAATGCCTGAAGGTAGGGAATCTTTTCGACAAGTCCGAGGTACTTGCCTCGGTTGACACCAGTAACGCCAGATGTTGGACTGCTGGTAAAGCCAGCCACATGCATCTCATAGATGACTGTCCTACGGTACGACCGTGTGAGTGGACTGTCACCTTCCCAATCGAAGGCGCTTAGATCTGCCACGACACTTTTCATCGACTCAGCTGCATTGTCACCTGACCGACTCGCGGCTGCACGGCTGTAGTTGCTGCACAGCGATACGCTCTTACCATAGGGGTCGATCAGCACTTTATGGGGATCGAAACGATGGCCGTTGGGCGGATCGTCTGGGCCGTCCGCGCGGTAGCCGTAAAGTTGCCCCGGTTTTATCCCTGGGACGAAGATGTGCCAGTAGTGAGAAGTGCGATGAAGCACAGGATCGAAAGAAACGACTTTGGAAGGATGAGGGGAGTTGGCATGGTCAAAAAAAACTAACTCCACTCGTTTCGCATTTGCGGAAAAGACACTGAAGTTCGTGCCCTCAGGAGTCACTGTCGGGCCAAGAGGATAGGGATGGCTGACGCACATCGCCTTCGCGCTGCAAACGTCCACCTCAGTGGAAGCCTGATCGATGTAGGCCATCAGCGTTGCCACAAGATCTGTGAGAGTTCGAGCGGCGCTGACGCGTTTGGATGATAAGGAGCAACGCGGGCGGTATAGTCGCTGGCTGGACGAGTCGCGGACACCTCGGCTGAATAGAACACCATGTCTGGAGACTCCTGGTAGTGCTTACCAAGGATCATGGGCGCCCGAGCTGGCTGAACCTCACCCTTAAATACCGTTTGAAGGACAATCCACGGGTTCTGCGTGGCTTCCCATAGTGCGGGGTCCAGCCGCTTCCACAGTTCATCCGCCGAATGGTTCCAAGACAAGCGAAGAGTCAATCCCAACTCGGCCGGCGCGTCTACACTCTCAACTCTCGACCACACGGTGACGGCCTTTGGATCGCTCAATGTATTCCCTCTTTTGCCGCGCATCCGAAGCACGGTGGTGTACTGCTTCCCCTAAGTGGTGACAAGGAAAAATTATGGCTTATCGATTTCCTCGACAGACCTGAGCAGCAGGAGAGGACAGTGAACAAGTTTGACAACCTTCTCGGCAATCGAACCGAAGATCGCCGGCCGCCATCCCGACATCCCATGCGTCGAAATGACGATCATGTCGATTTGCTCCCGATCGATCACCATCATGATGTTGCCGACAACATCATTTCCAACCTCCACCGCGGAAGATGTCTTGATTCCCTTCGCAGCGAGTGCGGCGACACACGAATCCAGTCGCTGCTCTGCATGGATCTGTGTCTCCTGCAGAATCGCCTCTTCCTGAAAGAACTCCGATCCTGTGACCGCAGGAAGCATTGGAACGATGTTGAGCAGATATACCTCGGCGAGAAAACGTTGAGCAAGCGCTGTCGCCGTTTCCAGCGCGGCACAAGAGGAAGGACTGAAATCCATGGGGACAAGGATTTTCTTTGGGTTGAAGACAGAATGGGACACTCCAGACATGACGATCTCCTGATACGGGCTAAAGTTATGGTTTAACTATGCATGTCATGTAAGGCCAGGAAGGCTCATACAAAACACGAGGACTGAATGTTCCTCTATGGACTGGTGGTGGAACAGGGTCTAGTCCGGGCATCGAATACAACGCGGTTTGCGCCGAACTGATGGAATACTCCACGTGTGCGAAGGATGCTCTCTTGCCATGTTGTCTTCTTCCTCTGAATACTTTAGGCATTCCAGTTGTGTTCAATGGCTAGACGTCGAACGAAGTTGCAAAGTCAGGATTGAGAGACCGTAGCCGGCCACTTCCACTCTCGTATCTCCTGACGATCGATCCCGTTCTCATGCGCGTAGTTCACGCTATCGATGATCTGGTCCTTGAGCCATTCTTTGGTATGGGCAGCGGCAGCTTCCAGTGTGGGTATGCGGTCGATCACATCAATGGCCAGATTGAAGCGGTCTACTTGATTGAGGATGGCCAGTTCAAGAGGCGTGTTAATGTTGCCCTTTTCCTTGTAGCCACGCACGTGGAAATTAGCGTGATTCGTTCGCCGGTAGGTAAGTTTGTGGATCAACGATGCGTAAGCATGAAAGTTGAAAATCACCGGCTTATTCTTCGTAAAGAGACTGTCGAACTCGCGGTCGGAGAGCCCATGAGGATGCTCTGATTCAGGCATCAGCCGAAACAGATCGACTACATTGATGAAGCGAATTTTCAGATCGGGGCACCGCTCCCTAAGGATTGCAACGGCGGCAAGCGACTCTGACGTAGGGATGTCGCCGGCGCAGGCCATCACGACGTCTGGTTCCTGCCCTTCGTCATTACTGGCGAAATCCCAGATGCCGATTCCTTTCGTGCAATGTTTCACCGCGGCGTCCATATCGAGATATTGCAGATGTAGAGCCTTATCCGCGACGATTACATTGATGTAATTTGTGCTGCGCAGGCAATGGTCCGCGACGCTCAACAGACAGTTTGCGTCCGGCGGGAGGTAGATTCGTGTCACTTCCGGGCTCTTGTTTGTCACAAGATCGAGAAAGCCAGGGTCCTGGTGCGTGAAGCCATTGTGATCCTGGCGCCAGACCAGTGAGGTAATCAACAGGTTGATAGACGAGATGGGAGTTCTCCATCGCAACTCAAGCTTGCTCTTTTCCAGCCACTTCGCGTGCTGGTTGAACATTGAGTCGATGATGTGGACGAAAGCTTCGTAGGTCGAGAAGAACCCATGTCGTCCTGTGAGCACGTATCCCTCAAACCAGCCCTCCAGGGTGTGCTCGCTGAGCATCTCCATGACCCGTCCGTCGGCCGAGAGGAAGCCGCCGTCGGCGTCTTCCGGTTTGCTGCTCGCCATCCAGGTCTTGCCGCTTGCCTCATAGATCACATCAAGCTTGTTGGACGCGGTCTCGTCCGGCCCAAATACCCTAAAGCTCGTCATGTTTTTCCGCATGACATCACGCAGGAAATGGGCAAGGGTATCGGTGGATGAAACCTCTTTCTGCCCCGGACCGTCCACCTGGAGCGCATACTGGCGAAAGTCCGGAAGGTCGAGGGGCTTTTTCAAAGTCCCTCCATTTGCGTGGGGGTTGGCAGTGATACGGCTACTGCCTTTCGGAGCTATCTCCCGTAATTCCGCGATCAACCTGCCTGACTCATCGAACAGTTCGTCTGGCTTGTAACTCTTCATCCAGGTCTCAACCATTTCAAGGTGGGCAGGATTGGTCACAGGGTCGAGAATCGGCATCTGGTGAGCACGCCACGAACCCTCGAGCTTATGCCCGTCGATCTCCTGTGGGCACGTCCATCCTTTTGGAGTGCGAAGAATGATCATTGGCCATCGAGGCCGATCGGGAACCGTACCTGCAGGCGCACTGCGCGCCTTCTCCTGAATCGCGTGAATCTCCTTTACGCAATCCTCCATCACCTGCGCCATGAGTTGATGCATGGTCTCCGGATCACCTCCTTCCACGACATATGGAGTCCATCCGTATCCCTTGAACAACCATTCCAGCTCTTCGGACGAAATCCTGGCCAAGATAGTAGGGTTAGCGATCTTGTATCCGTTGAGGTGCAGGATCGGGAGGACGGCGCCGTCCCGAACAGGATTCAGGAACTTGTTCGAGTGCCAGGATGTTGCCAAAGGTCCGGTCTCAGCTTCTCCGTCCCCAACAACTACTGTCACGATCAAATTGGGGTTGTCGAAGGCCGCTCCAAATCCGTGCGAAATGCTGTACCCCAACTCACCTCCCTCGTGAATAGAGCCGGGCGTCTCCGGTGTACAGTGACTCCCTATACCGCCCGGAAACGAAAACTGTTTGAAGAACTTCTGCATGCCGGTAGCGTCTTCACTCATCTCCGGATAGATCTCTGAATAAACGCCTTCCAGATAGCTATTCGAAAGAGTCGCGGGTGCTCCATGGCCTGGTCCCGCGAGGTAGATGAGGTCAAGATCATATTTCTTGATCAGGCGGTTGAGATGGACCCATGTGAACGTCTGTCCCGGATCCGAACCCCAGTGCCCGAGCAGCCGATTCTTGATGTGTTCGGGTTTCAACCGCTCCCGCAGAAGAGGATTCGCCCGCAGATAGAGCATCCCAACGCAAAGGTAATTGCAGGCCCGCCAGTAAGCGTCGATCTTGCGCAGTTCATCAGAACTCAGGAGCGGGGCGACGGAATGCGTTTCATTTCTCTCAAAACTGGGTGTTAGAACTGTGCTCATGAAGTTGCCTCATGCATGATCTGGGAGAGCTGTTATGGGGGCAACAGTGCCGTTTCTTGCGAAAATTCAGGTCAGCGCGCGATAGGTCGGCAATCGGCTGGTATCCGGTCCGACCGAGTACAGAACAGCTCTCAACGCATCTCCATACTCGCCTGTTCTTCCTTTCGATTCTGTGACGGCCGTCACAGGCGTAAATCGCAGGGATGCGCCGCTCGCTTTCGACTCATAGATAGAGCTGAAGGGGGCAACGGATCAGGAGATGACCACCGCTTAAATAGGCAGGTAACCCATGTGACCGGTGTCACAGCTTTCCCTCCAGGTAGCCGGTAGATTGAGCTCCAGAGGTGTCTTAATACGCCAACCACGCTTACAAATGCTCCAATTTACGTGATCCCTGAGCACGCGATCCGCTTCAATCGTTGATGCACCACTCGCGACTTTCAGTCTTATAACAACCCATCAGCTCGTAGCAGAAAGAGCAAACCAATGCAAAATCCCGAATTTCAAACTCAAGTCTCTTTCGACAACGTTCTACTCGCTACCGACTTCTCGGCCGCATCCGAAGCGGCCTTTCAGACTGCACTCGACAGGTGCATCTCTTTCAAAGCAAACCTCTTCATCCTGCATGTGTTTGAATACCCCAACTCTGTTCCTCCCGAGAGCGGCGGACTGTTGATCGAACTGGATAGCTTTCATCAGGAAGCCCAAAGTTCACTCGATGAGCTGTTACGCCGGACCAAACTACTGGGGGTAGCTTGCAAAGCAAACATCGGTTCGGGAATTCCCGCCGACACAATCCTCGATACCATTACCTCCCGCAACATCGATCTTGCTGTGCTTGGAACAAATGCTCTTCACGGTTTCGATAGGCTTGTCTTTGGCTCGACCGCGGAAGCAGTTCTACGGAGAGCCTCATGTCCGGTACTGACGGTAGGCCCTCAGGTTTCGAAAGGAGTTCAGCCCGAAACACTCGGACGCCCCGTAGTGTTCGCCACCGACTTCCATTTGTCTACGACCTGCGCGATTCGTTATGCTGCCTTTTGCAGCCAAAAGATGAAGGTTCCTTTGCATTGTTTGCATGTACTTCCGAGGGCACTCGAAGGAGGACCCCAAAGTCACGCGATTCCGCAGATTATGACGGAGGCTCTTCAGCAGGTAGCGCTAGAAAGCGGCACAACAGTCGATCCGCCTGTCTGTGCGATCAGCTATGGCAGCGAAATTTCGAACGCTATCGTCGATTACGCGAAACAACACAACGCGAAGCTGATTGTTCTCGGCGTACGCCAGGCCTCGCTGATCGCTTCCCACATTCCAGCTCATATTGCTTTCCGTATCATTACCGAGGCGCCCTGTCCGGTACTGACGGTCTCTTTCGCGTCGGCCTACCAGGCCACCCATCCCGCTGCATATCAGCAGCAGGAGACTTCGGAAGAGCTTGAACAGAGTCTTCCGAGTGGTTCGAGAGGCATCCAGTAATTGAGCCGATAGGCGGCCCCTGAGAAATGCCTCAGGCAGAAGGCATAGTAAGAGGAGGATCACGATTGAAAGCAGCAACCTTCACGTCAACGCGGGATAAATCCGGACCATTCCTTGAGATCAGAGATGTTGCACGTCCAGAACTTAAGCCAGGGTACGTTTTGCTTAGGGTTCTTGCGTGTGGAGTTTGTCGCACCGATCTGCATATCGTCGAAGGAGATTTACCTCCAATTCGACCGTTGCTGGTTCCAGGTCACCAGATAGTCGGGGAAGTCGCCGAAGGAATGACACCGAGCCTTCCGCAAGGGATGCGAGTTGGAGTCTCGTGGATGGGAGGTGTTGATGGCGACTGCTGGTACTGCCGTCACGAAATGGAGAATCTCTGCGACAAGCCTACTTTCACTGGATACACGGTTGATGGAGGCTACGCTGAGTTCGTCCTTGTAAGATCGGACTTCGTAGTTCCACTACCTGCAGGTCTCGATTCCGTACATGTCGCTCCCCTGCTGTGCGCCGGCATCATCGGCTTCCGCAGCCTGCGAGTTGCTGGTGTCGAACATGGGGAAAGAGTCGGGCTCTTTGGCTTTGGCAGCTCCGCCAGTTTAGCGATTACCATTTTGCGATCCTGGGGCTGCGAAGTCTATGTCGTAACCCGGGGACAAGCCCATAGAGATATGGCCGCTTCCCTTGGGGCGACCTGGGTGGGCAAGGAAGATGAGAGCCCACCCGTATACCTTGATCGCGCGATTACCTTTGCGCCGAGCGGCAAGGTAGTGGTGAGCGCTCTCGCCGCCTTGCGCAAAGGAGGCGTGGTGGCGATCAACGCCATTCATCTCGACTCTATGCCGACGTTTGACTACGACAAACTGCTTTGGGGCGAAAGGCAAATACGGAGCGTGGCCAACATGACACGACAAGACGCACGCGACTTCTTGGAGATCGCCCACGATCTCAGCATTCAGCCACAGGTGAAGGTGTTTTCTCTCGAAGATGCGAATAAGGCCCTTCTCGCTGTGAAGCAGGAATCCGAGAATGGGTCGGCAGTGATTGTCCCATGAACTGTATATCAGAGTTATTCTGCGTAACTGGCTTCGTGACGGCTGTCACATACACCGAACCTCTAGTGCCGCATTCTTGAACTAGAGGTACATGATGACACTCGCATCCGGTTCATTAGTTATTGACGTCAAGCCATCCAGTGAGGTGTGTGCCTGTGTCGGCCCTTGCACCGGATATGACAGCTGCAGCAACTGCCCGCCGCTCATCGTACTTGCAGTTCTTGCAGACTCTGATAGCACAATTCCCATTGCCCACAACCCATCCGGACAACCGAAATGAAGTCGTGGCTGCGTGGCACGATCTCGATTACGGTCGGCTTTTTGCTGTTCGGTACTCCCGTGCTTGCGCAGCCTACTTTCCGCAATCTGACGGGTACAGTTCAGGATCGACATCGTGAACCGCTAAGGGGCGCGATCGTGGAGATCGAAAATGAAGATACCAAAAGCGTCATCTCCTACATCACTGATCGTAACGGTCGGTATAGTTTCAAGCGTCTCGAAGGTGAAGCCGACTACCGCGTTTGGTTTACGTATCGTGGTCAAAGGTCAAAGGTTCGACAGTTGAGCCAGTTCGATGATCACCACGATGCAACGATTAATCTCATGGTCAAGGAATACTAAGACCTAACGTCGCAAGATGTTTTGACGATCCTAAGACAGGTGTCGGATCTTTACATCTGCATTCAGGGCAGGTCATGGAGACCGCACAAGACAACGGCAAGCAAGGTTGTCTTGAAAACTGCGATGATAGATACAAGATGCCATTGCTTTATCTGAGACGACTCGCGGGCCGCGAACGCACCCATGGTGCGAATCGTCAACTTGCACGCTTTCTGGCTTTTGTCGCCGGTGCTGTTAACGCTGGTGGATTTCTTGCGGTGCGACAGTACACCTCGCACATGTCGGGGATTGTTTCAGCCATGGCGGACAATGTGGCACTCGGAAGCACCAGGCTTGCGCTCGCAGGCTTTGGCGCCGTTGTGGCCTTTTTGCTGGGAGCGGCCTCTACTGCTTTTCTCGTGCGATGGGCTCGGCGACATGCCCTCCAAAGTGAATACGCGCTTCCGCTCGTGGCGGAGGCGGGTCTGCTGGTTTCTTTTGGGTTGACCGGGCATGTCTTTGAGGGGCGTCGCGTTCTGGGCACGGTAATGCTGCTTTGCTTCACTATGGGACTGCAGAATGCGATCGTCACAAAGATCTCCGGTGCGGTGATTCGGACGACCCACTTAACCGGGATGGTAACCGATGTCGGTATAAAGTTGGGGCGCATGGCATATGCACTTGCGAATGGAGAGGCCCCCACAGCGGCTCTGGACATGACCAAGCTGACACTTTTAACGTCCCTGATCGCCCTGTTCTTCGTCGGGGGCGTAATCGGCGCTGTGGGCTACAAGCACGCAGGATTCCTCTTTACGCTGCCTCTGGCTGCCTTGTTGCTCCTGCTTGCAGCTATGCCAGTTATTGATGATCTCCGTCGATTTCATCAGCTCGCGCCACGTTAGACGGCTCTTCACTGCTAACAGGAAAGAACAGCGTGCGCATCCTTTGCTAGTAGAGATGCGAGCAAGGGCTACTCTCTTCGACGACAAGCTTCTCCAACATCAGACCAAGCTTCGCTGGTCCTTCAAGCGCCTCTCGGACTTCGTCGATCGCTCCGACGGGAGAGCTATCATCTTCGGCCCTTAGAACACAGCTCCTCATGAGCGGCCAACGAGAGTGCGTAAGGGTGATGGCGCGCCCATCCTCTTGTCTTGAAAACGAGTGGCAGAGGACAAGCAGGTCAAGCCGGTCCACAGATGAGACGATCCGGCGAACCTCGGTGAGGGATGTCGCGACCCAAACTCTGTAGCCGAGTGCGCTCAAGACCCTTTGCCGGGGCTGAAGCATGCATGAATCGTGTCCGTACAACAGGATGGATGTTTGTTGAGTTGTCATAGAACCTCCAGGGGTCGGAAAAACAAGCCGTCTGATCTCAAATGCTGTTTCGAAGTATTTGGCGGTCGAGACAGTTCTTCATCGAATCGGCACATTTTCGCCATGAACCGTGTAACAGTTCAGTCGAGTCCCTTCAATAATGCCCTTCGCTTTCGCGACCGAATTCGGAGTTGCGTGGAAGATTAAGAGGTATTTGTCAGTCTTCAACGCAGTCTCGTATTGAATTGCACTGTCTTTTGAGATGCCGATGCTCATGAGGCCCGCGCCGATAGCGCTGACCCCTCCAAACACGATTGCCCCTTCAAGAACCGCGATGATCCAGGACACAAGAGGACCTGCCAGAAGTACAGGTCCGATACCCGGGATGGCGAAAAGAGCCGAATCGAAGAGCAGGCCCCACAGTGCACCCCAGAAGGCACCTTGCCTACCCCAATGCCTCATTCGATCTCCGGTGTTGTAATAGCCAACAACATGCTCCTCGACGTGCGCGTTCCTGCCTGCGATCGAAAGTGATTTCATATCGACTCCGGCCCGCTGAAGCTGTCGAACAGCATCCTCAGCTAGTTCATGCGTATCGTAGACGGCAACCACTGAATTGACTTTCAACATTCCATGGTCGGACGCTTGCGCTTGGTTTGCATCCACCGCAACAGAGCCTGTGAATGGTTGCAAAGTGGATGCGGAATCGCCCTTGCGCGCGACCTGCGTCTCTGTTTCATGAGCGGTATTTATAGCGTTGCTGGTCATTGATCACCTTCCACGAACACGATTCTAAGGGTCGCTAATAGGCGAAGCTGTGACAAGCATCACAGGTAATTAGACACTTCTCGCGCCCGGACACCGATCATTGGAGGATCAACTTTTTCCAACTGCGGTTCTCCATCAGGCAAAATCAGTTTTTAGGAGGCTTACCCCATGCAGTCGCAGGAATGGAAGGTATCCATGCCAGTAGTTAGCATCGGCAAGTTCAGTGTGGGAGGGAGAAGAATGATCTTGGGGCTATGAGGAAAGCTGCTCCAGAAGATCAGGGGCAAGAATCAGAATGGAAGATCCTCGCATTTGAATGAGATTTTCCTTCTTGAAACGCCCTAAATTGCGTGTTACGGTCTCCCGTGAACTCCCTACCAGGCTTGCCAGCTCTTCGTGTGTGAGCGCCATGGTGAAACGCATCTCGAACTTTCCGCATGTTGCTGCGGTCTTCCCCCAATCAAGAAGGACGCTCGCAAGTCTGCCTGCAGAGGAGCCAGAAAGAGCGAGACGGCGAGCATCAAAAAACGCAGCTTTATAGTCTTCCGAAAGGGATTTGGCCGCGTGTAACCCTACCTCTTTGTGCTTCTCGAAGAAGGAGAGGAATTCCTCCCTTCGAATCTTCTTAACCTGCGTGGGTTCAATCGTCTCTGCGGTCACCTCGTAAGTGGCTCCAGAGATAAGTGCTCCTAAACCCAGGACGTCACCCGGCATCGCGATCTTTAGGATGAGAGTTTTGCCTTCTTTCGAAGTGCAGAAGAGCTTAACGTGTCCGGTGCAGACGACAAAAACACTGCTGCTTCTGTCATTCTCAACAAACAATGTAGCCCCTTTCGGTAAATTTGCCTCAATGCCGATCGCTGCATAATCGGCGAGCGCATGCTCATCAAGATTGCAGAACATCCGCAGAGCCCGATGTTCGCAGTTTGCGCAGTCGAGCGTGGGACGGTTAGGCATTGACGTGCCTCGATTGTGCTTACGGTTAGTTGGACTCTGTCGGTTAGCTTACATACGTTTGATGAATACATCAGGATAAAGGGTGCCAATCGTCGAGGTCTGAGTGCTAAAAAACGTACAAAGTTGTTCCTGCGCTCCAAGCCAAGCAATTGCTTTGGGCAAGCTCAAAGCTGGGATTCTCGCCAAACAGACGGCGGGGGCTGTTTTCGACCGTAGCTGGTCGTTTGTAGGTACTTCCTTGGTTTGCGTAATCGTTATGCTTCGCCCTTGTCCATCCAAACGACGCTCCGGGGGTTAGATTGCCGTTATGTGCATCGACGATGATGACGCCATCCAGTTGCATCTTGCCGAAATGGGCAACTCGACTTTTGGACGGGGTTGTTTGCGGCACTCGGAGAGCGACGCTGCAACGATGATGGAATAGGGTCGCTACTTTCACAGCAGGCCATGACATGAATCTTGGTCTTTCATCAACCCAAATGCACTGGCCAGCCGACTGCTTGAGAACGGTCACTTCTAGATGAAATCGCGTAAAGGCACTCTCGGATTCCTGGGTTCATTGACAATGCCTCCACATCGAATTCCTTCTCGAAATTCTGCCAAAACGTCGCCTAAGTAGCTCACAGTACCATTGAGCATCAGGTCCGTTGCTCCCGCGATGTGTGGAGTAACAAAGATCCGTGGCTCCATTAGCAGCGGATTCCCTTCGCTCAGCGCTCATCTTTCACTACATCCAACCCCGCCCACCGAGCTTGCATTAAGACAGATCATCCAGAGTGCGTATAGAAACCCGGTGGAGAGCAACATGCGGCACAACGAAACCAAAAACAAAAGCCCTATGAAGGAAAAAAACGACGAGCAAACCTTAACACCAGCGACCTGCTCATAGAAAGACGGCTTATCGTTACTTATCCCGCGGTTGGTAGGTCAACGCTGTTTCGCTCGGAGCGAACATCTTCACCTCCGAGCGCGGAACCGGGCCTCGGCTGCTGCTCGATTGCATTCTTAGAACCCAATCAATTTCGCCAACGATGGCCTAGAAACTTTCGTTACAAAGATTGTTGTTCTCTGAGAGTGGAAAGGAGGAGCGTGCCTACTAGAAATCAATGGCGGCCGATCTCACTGTTCGTTTCGGACGCCCCTCATCGCATGATCAAAGATCTCATCAACATAGGCGGACGACAGTGGCCCGGTTCCCATCTGGAGCCGATAATAGATCGGTCCGTAAAGAAGATCGACGATCGCGTCTGGGTCGGTGTCCGACCGCAGGTAACCTTGCTTCATCCCCTCCCGGAAGTAGGCGATCGCCATTTGCCGCCTCGGCGTTGTCCACCGCTCCCGCAGAGCTGTAGCCAGCTCCGGGTCAAGCTGCGCCGCTCCAAGCAACGCCCGCATCAGCACGCCGTCTTTTCCGCGGAACGACTTTGCCATCGCGCGCATCTGCTGGCGAATGGTTTCAAGATAGTCCTCCCCTGCAACGAAGAGAGTGTTGGGATCGACCCTGGCAACGAAAGCATCCATCACGATTGAAGCCTTGTTTTGCCAGCGGCGATAGAGAGTCATCCGCCCAACCCCTGCTGCTGCTGCAAGTGAGTCCATCGTCAGCGTCCCGAATCCGTGAGCCAATACCAACTCGACAGCTGCGGCTAGGACAGCGTCATGAATTTTCGGACTCCTTGGGCGACCGGTACTGGCCATCTTCGTTTGTTCTTGCTGTAACGTCATCACAATCAAGAATAAATACAAACCCTGAATCCATTGCGCCGGGTTATGAATCAAAAGATGCGCGATACGGTATGTATCGTATCATAGCGGCAGATCATGCCACGAGAATCGAATCGAGAGGAAAACGATCATGGGTAAGCTTACGGGAAAAGTTGTACTGGTGACTGGTGCTTCAAAAGGCATCGGCGCAGCCATTGCAGAATCGTTGGGCGCCGAAGGTGCGTCTGTCGCGGTGAACTATGCTTCAGACAAGGCTGGCGCCGAGCGCGTCGTTGACAAAATTCAACAGGCTGGCGGCAAAGCGTTTGCCGTGCAGGGCAGCGTTGCGAAGAACGAAGATGTTGAGCGCATCTTTGCTGAGACCGAAAAGGCGCTGGGTAAGGTAAATGTGCTGGTGAACAATGCCGGCGTATATAAGTTCGCGCCGATCGAAGCATTCTCTGACGAGGATTTCGACTGGATGTTCAACACCAACGTTCGCGGTCTGCTGCGGACCACCCAGGAAGCGGTAAAGCACTTTGGCGAATCCGGCGGCAGCATCATCAACATCGGTTCGGTGGTGAGCCATATTCACCCTGCGTACAGCGCGATCTATACCTCGACTAAGGGCGCGGTGGACTCAATCACAGGCGTGCTAGCTCGTGAATTGGGACCTCGCGGTATCCGGGTCAACTCGATCAATCCTGGCCTGGTCATGACGGAAGGCATCAAGACGATTGGGATGCACGAGGGAGATTTCTACGAGAAGATCAAGGCGGATACTCCGCTTGGTCGCGTGGGCGCTCCGGGCGACTATGGTGCAGTAGCGGTGTTCCTTGCTTCCGATGATGCGCACTGGGTAACAGGTGAAGCGCTGAAGGTTGCCGGCGGTAATCGCTAAGACCTTCGTCTGACTGCACGACTGGGCAGGCAAACATTGGCCTGTCCAGTACTTTCCATCCCGCTGACGGCAGTCGAACTGAACCTTTATTAGTCAGGCTGAATGACTAACTCACTTTACCAATCGTCGAATCCAAATGCGATTCACGGCACAACTCATGAGTTCCGCAGCCAACTATATCAAGCGATCGGCATCTTCCCGCCATCGGTCTATGGATTGTGTCCTCTGAAATAGCAGTTTTTCATCCATCCTCTTTATAGTGAAGCAGGAGGATACGATGATTGAGATGACTCCCGCTGATCACGCAGCTCTCAGCGATGCAGTCGAAAAACTCGAGACCCAGAGTTTTGCTATGACTGTCGCCAGCAAAGCCGGCGTTCCCGTCAAAGCCCTGCTTCGGCTTGTCCCCACAGGTGCACAGGCCTCGCTCCACGACGCCATTAACAAAGCTCTTGAGCAATGCCTGCGCATCGCCCTGCGCGTTGGCCACTCCGCGGCTCTTCCTCGCCCGCCCGCGGCAAACTCCACACCGCTGCTCCTGGAGTTACCGGAGCCCTCGGCGGCTTCTTCGGTCTCCCCGGTCTTGCCGTTGAGCGTTCGAGAGCGGCGCCACCTAAGTTTTCTTCGAGGCGCGAGACTTTGGTGGTGCCTGGGATGGGTACGATCCATGGCTTCTGTGCGAGGAGCCATGCGAGGGCGACCTGTGCACGCGTGAACTCCGCTCACGTCTGCTTGTTTTCCTCGTCCCCTGAATGTTCTCGGCACCCTCCCGCCCCCTTCCAAGCAATTCGAACGGGGCCAGAGCCATCAGAATAAATTGTTTGCGCGGGATATGTGACGTAGACCTCTGCCGAACCCCGGCAAAGGTCCGCAGCTCAAGTCCAGCTCCCAGCCCGCTCCTACACTCAATGGACTGACTGCTTGGATCGAGCGGAAAGGTTAGCCCACTTTGGCCCCACGATATGGATCCTAACCCGCTCTATTTCGCCTCTTTTTGGCTGCCAGCCACTCCCCGAAATGTCTTTTGGTCACAATAAGTTATCAACTCACAATCCAAAGGTCACAAGATAAACCAGCTGGCCGATAAGGTGGCAAATCAAAGACCACAGCATGGTATTGCCGTGTTCTTGCTTTCTTGAACATGCGTCCTCGCGATCCTAGAATTGTATCCAATACATGCAAAACGAAATTCGACATTGTGCATGAAGAACCGGAACGAACTTGACCAAAACTTGACCAGCGTCCATAGACCTCTACCAATCTACTGAACAAATTGAACAACTTGCAGCGTGCGTCTGTGCGGGCGGAAAGGGCTGTAAATCCATTAAAATCAATGAAATACAGACAGTTAGTCTAGTGTGAGCATTCGACTCTTAATCGACTGGTCGCAGGTTCGATCCCTGCCGCGTCCACCACTTTACTCCCAATCTTTCAAGCACTTCCCGCTCCCTGCTCGTCTGCCCCTACGATACGTTTTCCAAAACTTAACCAAGAGCCTGACCAAACTTTTTTCGCTGATTGCGTTGATTGATCGCAACCCGCAGTGGTTCCAGTTCCTGGTGCTGATACGGCTCCATCGACTTCAGGTCGGCGTGCCCCATAGACTTGTTTACCGCAAAGGCATTGCCGCTCTTTTCCATCGTGTAGGTGTCGTAGGTGTGCCTTGCTGAATACGGGACCAACTTCTTGTCCAGTCCCCCTCCCTCGGGCAGCCTCGTGTCGTTCAAACGGAAAAAGGTAAGTCCGATGTCTCGCCTGTTGGTATTCCACAATTTTGTCGTGACGAAGATGTCCTCGTGCGTGATCCCCCGGCGGCAAGCCCTCCTGCAGCGCCTCTCCTATTTCACGCTCGTTCTGGTATCGCTCCGCGCAATCGAAGTGTCGAAATCTGTTTCCAGAGCGTCTCTGGTCGCAGTTCTCGCCATTACAGCATCGGGAATCAGGGTACCAAAGCCGAGTACGGGCATTTGGCCAACTCCGTGGTTGAGCGGCATTCTCGCATTCTGAAAATCAGAAAATTCGATCATGATGCCCCCTCGATACTACGTCTCACCTGACATCTCCCGAAAGCGATCTCTTCCCCGGCAGACAGCGGCCCGCACATTTTCATAGCAGACTCCCTTGCCTGGATGACAATCCTTCGCCATATACCGATGACGCAACCGCAAAGATGTAGTCACCTTTGCGGTCGCGTCGCACGGCACGTGACGAGTTTAGATCCGGCCAATCGACTATTTTTCGTCCTTCGGCGTTACTTCTCGCAGTTCGCCCGTTGACAAGTCGTAAACAAATCCACGAATCACGATGTCCGAGGGAATCCACGGGTGCGATCTGAGTTTCAGTACCTGCTTTTGTGTCGCAAGATCTACGTCGGTATAACAGTGGAATTTGTCGGGCGATACCGCCCACACGCCGCATTGTGCGTGAATGTGCTTCTCGAACTCTTCTTCCGAAAAGATGGTCATTCCGCAGCCAGTGTGGCCGACGATCATGACCTCTCGCACCTTCAGAACGTGAATTGAAAACATTAGAGAGCGCACAACATCGTCTGTTGCGGCTGTGCCGACGTTCCGAATCACATCCGCATCGGCGGGTTTGATGTCAAACCATTCGAGCAGTTGGTTTAGGCGGGGGTCCATGCAGGTGAGGATCGCAATCTTCGGAGCCGGCTTGTTTGCCAACGAAGGATCGTGGTGCACTGCACTCTTGCGGTTTGCGGTAATCGCGTGTTCGATCAAGCTCATGTCGATTCTCCTAAGTCGCGCCACAAAATCCGGGGTCCGGTTTGCGAAAACGCGTGGTTTGCTATTGCCTATGCGAAACCAACCCTCTCATACGGGCTCCGCAGTCTGTTGTCAAAGTTCCAGAGAGGATGACGTCTGAAGATCACTAATCTCATTTCCCAAGCATTCACCAATCTCCCGCTGCCTGTGTCGCCAGGCTGATGTGTTGATTAGGCCAGAGGAACAGAGTTCCAACCATCAGACGAAGGTATCGATCGATACCTTCGTCTGATGGAGTTCCCGCGGCGCGCTTCATGCACGCCGCGGGTCCTAAACGGCATTGCAACGCGGAACCATCATCGACGCAGTCACTTTCCCAGCTACTCATCAAGTAAACCCTGGTCATGCTTTCAAATTGCTCTGACAGCTTGCATCCCATTGCGAACTTCTGGCGGAACGTGCCCAATATCCAGGCGCTGCGCGCGTGGCGAAGCCGGGATTTAACAGCGGCTTCAGATATATGAAGTGCCTGAGCGATCTTTGAATTCGAAATCAGGGAAGATGCTGGTCCAACCCCGAGCACATCTGCGTTCACCGTCAGCCGTACGCTCATACGCTTCGAAGGAGACCTCAGAGCGGATACGGCGTCTGCGAATAATCACTTGCCGAACTCGGCCAACTCGCCCTGACTCTACACACACAAGCCAGCCTTGAATTCAACGATTTATCGAGAAAGGTGATTTTATGAAAGAGTGTCACTGAGATTCGGAAGCGAGTTAAGCCTTAGTGCCATCGACCAAATTTAATTTTCAAGAGAGTTATCTCAAAGTAGACCGTGCAGTGCCGTAGAGCTGATGCTTCACCGAAAGCAGAAATTGATGAGCCATAGAGACTGCTGCCGCACCGTCTCCCGCGGCTGCCGCACACCTTTTCGTAGAGTTATGACGGACATCCCCGGCGGCAAACAGGCCTGGAATGCTTGATTCCATGAAGAGTGGAGTTCGGCCATCTGGCCACATCGCCGCCGACAGGCTCGACCGGTCGAGATCCGTGCCCGTCAGAATGTAGCCCGCTGGGTCGCAATGCAGCACCCCGGGTTTTGCCCATTCGAGGCGAGGCCTGCCTCCGATACAAACGAAGACGCTATGCGTTTCGATGGATGCAGTCTTGCCAGCTTCATCGCGATACGTAATTCTCTCGAGCGCATCATCGCCTTCGAGCCCGATCAGCGTAGTCCTCGTCAGCACCGTAATCGACGCCGTGTCTTCAATCCGCTCCAGGAGGTATGTCGAAAGCGTGTCCTTCAAACACTCCCCTCGGACAAGCATTGTTACCTTTGTCTGCCGCGCGAAGTTCAGCGCAGCCTGGCCAGCAGAGTTCCCACCACCCACAATCACCACACGCCCCTTGCAGATCTCAGCTTCGCTGGAGCCGGCACCGTAATAGAGACCGCGATTCAGAAAATGATCCTCTCGTTCAAGCCCAAGTCGTGTGTACTCTACGCCAGTGGCGCAAATTGTAGCCTTCGAAGCGATCCGCTCACCGCTGGCGAACCAGCTTAACTGCCAGCCATCCTGATGCTCTCCTGCTACTCCCTCGATGCCTACGATGATCTCTGCTCCCATTCGTATTGCTTGTAGACGTGCCCTGCTTGCGAGTTCCCATCCGCTGATTCCATCCGGAAATCCCATATAGTTCTCAATCTTCGAGGTGCTACCAGCCTGCCCGCCGACTGCGGTCTTCTCGAAAAGTACCGTTCGTAGCCCTTCAGACGCACCATAAAGAGCGGCACTCAGACCTGCCGGTCCCGCACCAAAGATCGCCAGATCGTAGCATTCGTACTTCGGTCCTTTGAACCACTCCAGAGCCGTCGCCAACTCGCGCAGACTAGGACAATAGAGTCTCGAACTCTGACTAAGGACGCAGAGAGGAAGTCGAGGGTCTGAGAGTCCTGAGACTCCCGCCAGCCTCTGGGCCTCTTCGTCCGTATTCAGTTCGACCCAGTCATACTCACAGCAGTTCCGGGTCAGGAAGTCGCGTACTTCGTAACCCGTGGCCGAATTACCGCGCCCATAAATGACTATCCTGCCGTTCAACATCTTTTCTTCTCGCTGGAACCCCGATCATTCATTGAGTTCCTCCTCTTTGATCCAGGAGCAAACGAAAAGCGTTGGCAGAATTCCCTGGCGCTCTATCTTCATTGCTCCGATCACCGGCAACTCTATTACTCCAGAAGCGCGACGATGAATCTATTAGACGAACGTATCGATCAATACCAAGGTGTAGGTTGGACGCATTAGGCGGGTCGCCGCTTTCGCTGACTCTGGGTAACCCAATCTCTCAGCAACGCTACTTCTTTTACAACTGCTTTGCGCAGGACGAGTTCGTGTCTCGCCGAAGCTCACGCTGAACTATGGTTTGCGCTATCAATACGTCCAGGTTCCGTTGCTCGATGCTGCCGCATCTTATGCAAATTCGCAAAGCGCCCGTACGGATAAACCAGACACCGCCCCACGACGCGCATAGCTTCAATGGAAGATGCCGTACTTCGCAGCCAGAAAATGCCGAAGGTCCTCTGGAAGAACTGTGGCCAGTTCCTGCCATGTGAGCAGTTTGAGCCGGCAACGAAGCTCGGCAAGACGAACGGCGCACATGATTCCATACCAGGCTTCCACAAGATCAGGACGGCGAGCATCGCAAAAGACGCAGAACGAGCAATCCGTGGCATAGGCCGCGAGAGCACCTCGAATCAGTTGATAGCCTTTGTACCGATCGTTGCTCACGCGCAGTTCTGAAAGGTCAAAGACCGTTTCCAGATCACGAAAACGATGGACCAGGTCGAACTTAGCCGACTGGAAATCTGACTCCGTGAGCTTCGCTTCGACCAACAGATCTTCGATCTTCATATCGATTTCAGTATTGTCTCGTTTGCCTCTATGCAAAGCAGTCCGCGGCTTAAATCCAAACTGCGGTGCGGCACCCGGTCCAACCCCCAACATCGCCTGGACTTTTGTGGATTGCATCACCTCCGAATTACAAAAGATATTCATGAGCAATGCGTCGGAGCTATTGGCGCAGTCGAGTTCTTTCCATTGCCAATCGGCACGAACCCGCGACCGTCTCGACGCGGTGTGAACTTTTTCGAGACGCTTCGCCCACTCCGGGTGATCGCAAATCTGCCTGTATGCGTCGGGATGGAAGTTTCCATGCCGTCCGTCTTCAGTGCGCCCAAAGATAATGCTGGGGACCTGCCCATCCGTGCGTTCGTGCAGGAGCCCATTCATCGACGCGAATCTCAGATTGCGCAGGCTGAGTTCGCTCCGCAGACTTATTCCGCTCGGAACATCGAAAATTGATTGCACGGCAATCGACACGGTTTCTATAATAGGCGAAGGATAGGCGAACGCTCAATACGCCTCCTGAGCGAAAATCATGGACGGGCGAACGACATCCCGGAAGATCGTTCACATAGATATGGACGCGTTCTATGCCTCTGTGGAACAGCGCGATGACCCCAATCTGCGCGGCAAACCTGTGGTTGTGGCGTGGAAGGGCAGCCGGTCTGTCGTCTGTGCCGCCTCCTATGAAGCGCGGAAGTTCGGAGTACGCTCGGCAATGCCAGCAATTACTGCCGAACGACTGTGCCCCCAGGCCATCTTCATTCCACCTGACTTCGTGCGCTACAAAGAGGCGTCCCGAGGGGCACGAGAGATTTTTCAGCAACACACTGATCTTATTGAACCGTTGTCGCTCGATGAAGCCTATCTGGACGTAACTGAAAACAAAACTGGTCTACCCACTGCGACCCGTGTCGCACAGACCATCCGCCAGCAAATCCGCGAGGAACTGAATCTGACCGCTTCGGCGGGTGTGGCTCCAAACAAGTTTTTAGCGAAGATCGCGTCCGACTGGCGCAAGCCGGACGGCCTCTTCGTCATTCAACCCCACGAAGTACAGGACTTTCTTCTACCTCTCCCGGTGGGTCGTATCCCTGGCGTCGGCAAGGTCACCGAGAGCCGTATGAAAGCAGTCGGTATTGCCACAGTTGGTGATCTATACCGTTTGGAATTGCCGGACCTGGAAGGTCATTTTGGCAGCTATGGCACCCGCCTCTACCAACTAGCGAGAGGCATTGACCACAACCCTGTTGTTGCGAACCGGGTGAGCAAATCAATCTCCGCCGAAGATACCTTCCAGGTCGATATCCCTCTTGCGGAAACCGAGCAACAGATTCGGAAGCTTGCAGAAAAGGTATGGCGAGCTTCCCAGGAGAATGCTCGCGGAGCAAAGACAGTTGTCCTCAAGCTAAAAACAAAGGAGTTCAATTCGCTCACACGAAGCCTCACTCCCTCCGCACCGCTATCATCGTGCGACGAACTGGCTTCGATCGCGCTGGCCCTACGAGAACGAGTCGAACTTGGCCCCCAACAACTCTTCCGGCTCGTCGGCGTCGGACTCAGCAATTTTCAACTTGACGCAGAGTCCCCTCTTTTTGAGAACGGAGACATTTCAGTGAGCGCGGCGCCATCGGCGCTGTAACGCATGTCTCTGGTCTGTTTTGTAACGTAAGTGTTAAGTACGCTCAATCCTCCGGGTGGCTCAGTCGGGGGAATAGCCTGCAGTCTGTGATCCCTCGCCTCACTTCCTGAATCCCTGCTCTTCCAGCCCGCGTCTAACTCCTGCGAACCGACATAAGGAGACATGCATGGCGAAGGTTGTTCTGATCACAGGCGCCAACAAGGGCATCGGTTTCGAAGTAGCTCGTCAACTCGGACGCTCCGGATTTACCGTCCTGCTCGGCGCGCGCGACGCCTCGCGTGGCGAAGCGGCCGCAGCAAAGCTTCGCGCTGAGGGCTCTGATGTCCGCTCTGTCATCGCAGACCTTGATCGTGCCCCCGAGACGGCCACTGCACTAGCTGGGCAGATACAGAAGGAGTTCGGTCACCTCGACGTTCTCATCAACAACGCCGGTGCCTTCGATCTTACAGGCGGCGACAGCTCGGCGAGCACCGTCTCCATCGACGCGATGAAGCGCACATTTGCCACCAACTTCTTCGGCACCGTCGAGTTCACGCGGTCCTTTCTGCCGCTGCTTCGCGCCGCCGAGAGCGCCCGCATCATCAATGTCTCCCGCGGCCTCGGCTCAGTTGGGCTCAACAACGATCCCGCCTCCCCCTTCTACGCCGTCAAACCCCTTGGCTATAACGCGTCCAAAGCCGCGCTGAACATGTTCACCGTGAACCTTGCATGGGAGTTGCGCGACACGAAGATCAAAGTCAACTCCATCTGCCCCGGCTTCACCGCAACTGACCTCAACAACAACACCGGCACCCAGACCATCGAAGAGGGTGCAATCGCCATCGTCCGCTTCGCGCAACAACCCGACGACAGCCCCACCGGCGGCTTCTTCCACAAGGACGGCACCTATCCCTGGTAGCTCGCGCTTCGCGTCTCAGGCCGTAGGGGACATTACACAGAATGTCGAAATTCGTGCGCCAACGCCCTGAGATCGAGCGCAGCCAACTTACGCCAAACGCATTTAGCAGGACTAGATAGCGCCCGTGGATGGCGACGTTCCCGTTTGGTCCCCTGGCGCCATCCACTTAAGGTGCCGGTTCTCAACAACGAGTTGGTTCGATGAGTCCAATTTCAACGGCTTCAACTTTGCGATCCCGATGAAGACCATGCCTAAGCGAAGAGCTCACTGCCTATCCTCTTTCCCTCAGCGCGGACAAAGGGCCTCCAATATGCCGGCACGATAAGAGTCGAGAAGTACCCCAGGAAGGCTACTGGAAGAATCATCACGGCGGAGCCGAGGAAGTTCTTTCCTCCTGGAAAGTCCAAGTTTAGAGGACATCTTTATTAGATCTGAGAAAGAGCTGGCCTGCATCTTCTGCATCACCTGGCCTCGGTGCGCTTTGACCGTGATTTCGCTGATGCCAAGTTCTACACCGACCTGCTTGTTCAATAACCCGGAAGAGACCAATGCCATGACCTGCCGCTGTCGGTATGAGAGCGAGGCATAGCATTTCTGGAGCGCTCGCTTCTCCGCCTCTCTGGCAAGAATTTTGCGGCTCCGATCAAGGGCTTCTCGGAAGGCACTCAAGAGTCTCCCGGGGAGAAAAGGCTTCGTGAGGAATTCGACAGCTCCAGCCTTAATGGCTTCTACGGCGATGGGGATGTCGCCTTTGGCGCTGAGAAAGATGATTGCGATGTCAGGGCGTTCTAACGCTGCACGCTTCTGCAGTTCGAGACCGCTTAGCCCCGGAAGAGACACGTCCAGCAACAGGCAACTGGGAACAATTTCAAGAGGATGCCCGAGGAACTCTTCGGCCGACGCAAAGGTCTCCGGATGCCAGCCCTCGCACTCTATTAGCCGCTCCAATGATTCGCGCTCGACTTCGTTCGGCTCGACGACGTAAACGACCGGTGTGGGCCTTGATGTTTCTGTAGAAACTAATGGATGATCGATAGAGGAGTTCGTCCCATTTTCCAAGCGAGATCCCGTCAGAATAAAATCCACATCGGCCTCCTTGATGTCCCCGCAACTTGTGCTGATAGTGTTGTTCGGGGATTTTGTAATTCGAACTTTCTGATCGGAATTACTCAGCGGGAAAGAGCTCGACTACAGGAACTACTATGGAGCAACGCAGCTTGATAGGGGAACCCGCATTCGAAGGGTTCTTATTCGTTCTATGGTCTTACCGATGGTCCTACTTTTTGTTGAAAAATGGAGTGGGAGACAGCGTTTCTTACGTTGCGATGTACTTTCTTCCGAATAGCCGGGCATCGATCGACCACGCGCCAGGCCCGATCATCGCCAGCGTCCCGCCAAGAACCGCCAATATCAATGGCATTGCACCGCCAGCCCCAGCCAAAGCGATCCACACCTCGATGACTACTATCAGCGTTCCAGCCAGGGGTGTCCATAAACCCACCAGGATTAATAGTCCCGGCACGGCTCCGGCGACTTGCGGGATAAGCGACCCGCCCACAGAAGTTTGACTAAGCGCCACAATTCCATGGAGTACCAGAACGGCACCTGTGACCAGTCGTTGGATGAAGATGCCGAAACCTGGCCACCCGTTCGCGAAAGTTGTGAATAGTCGTTGCACCTTATCCCCTCCGGGAGGGTACCGTTCTTTGCCATGCGCTGGGAACGGCCGAAGGCCGGAACGAAAATCATACTTTCGGGTGAATTAGAGTTCGATAATTCCACGCTTGAGGCCAATCGTGACAGCGTGGGCCCGATCGCTGGCATAGAGCTTGGAAAGGATGTTCGTGACGCGGCTCTTGACCGTTGCCTCAGCAACATTCAGGAGGTCGGCGATCTGCTTGTTGGAGTTCCCCGCCGCAATCAGCTTCAGAACCTCGATCTCGCGACCGCTCAATTCGTCGTCCGTGGCATGTTCAGCAAGTTCCGCGGCGACCTCAGGAGGTATCCTCTTTCGCCCTTCCATTACCAAATGAATCGTCTCAATCAGCTCTCGATCATGCCCTTTCAATATGTAAGCCCGAGCCCCCGCGCGGAGGGCGCGCAGCACCTGAGCGTCGCCGTTATAGGTCGTCAGAACAATGATCCGCGCATCCGGAAATTCACTCAGAATTCGATTCATAGCCTCTATTCCGTTGAGGCCGGGCATCTGAAGATCCATCAGGGTCACATCTGGACGATGAGTTCTAAACTTCTCGATGGCCTCTTCGCCATTGGAGGCTTCCGCGACCAATTTCAGGTCAGGCTCCGCGTTGACCACAGCCGCAATGCCCTTGCGAAGTAGAGGGTGATCGTCTGCCGCGAGAATTCGAATCATGCCAGAAACGTTGCTCATCGCTACCTGCCCTGGTGGAATAACCGAAATCGACGGCCGTTCAGACGATTCTCGTATGCCACCGCCGCTGCAACCGTTAGCTCCAGCTCCGTGCCTGCATCTGACTCGCTCCAAAACTCCACGCGTGCACCGATCCGCTGAGCGCGCTCGCGTATTCCCTGTAAGCCCCAATGTCCGGCTTGCCCACCAGCCTTCAGGATCTTCGGGTCGATTCCCTTCCCATCATCCCGGATACGCACTCGAAGCTGATCTTCATCGTAACGGATTTCCACCTCGATATGGCTGGCAGCGGCGTGCTGAAACGCATTTCGAATTGCCTCGCGGGAGATCTTGTAGATCTCCTCTTGAAGCGTCAGTGACAGGTTCTGTTCCTTCCCTTCCACAATCACCCGGAAGTCCGGAGAATGCCCGTCGAGTTCTTGATTTTCTGCCTGCTCATGTCCCGTCGCCTCCAGCAACTCCGGAAGACTGCGCTGCCCCACCGCGTCCGGGCGCAAGTCCCGAATCGCTGCACGCCCCTCAGTGATGCCCCCTTCAGCCGCCAAAATCGCCTCATCCAGGACTCCCATCGCATTGTCCGCTCTTCGGAGCAACATATTGCGCGCTGCCTGAATTTGAAATACAGCTCCTTGAAAACTTTGAAGCAGGGTGTCGTGCAACTCTCGTGCGATCCGCGTTCGTTCATTCACACGAGCATCCAGAGCTACGCTGAATTGCCGTCGGACCTGCCTAAGGCGAAGTTGGTATATGCCCCACAAGATCGCCAGGAAGGCAGCCCCGCACGCCGCGCGAAACCAGGGCGTCTGGTAGTAAGCCGGTGTGATCGAGAAGTCCAGCGAGGCTCCGGTCTCGTTCCACACTCCGTCGTTATTGCATGCGATCACGCGGAAGCGATACTGACCGGGACGCAGATTGTTATAAAAAGCCTGACGTCGTGTTCCCGGCTCCTGCCAATCCGCGTCGTGGCCCTCAAGCATGTACCGAAACAGCACCTTCTTCGGCGCAGTAAAGCTAAGCGCGGTGTAGTCGATCTCAAGGTCTCGGGTAAGCGCAGGCAGCTTAAGCGCTTCCTGCGGCGAATAGCTCTTTCGATCCGCAATGATGCCGTTGATATGTACCGGCGGCAGCACAGCGTTCTCGGCCATATTGGCCGGGTCGACCGTCTGCAGCACGGTGCCGTTGGCAAACCACAATCGTCCGTCAGGCGTCTTTGCACTCGTGTTGAAGTGGCCCACCCCCGACTGGACTCCGTCCAACACATCGAAGACCCTCACCTTCAGCTTTCCTTCGGGCTCTTCCCACCACCGTTGCACTTCATCCTTTGGAATCTCGATCAGGCCACACCCCGCGTAAAGCCACAGGTCGCCTGGATCGTCCGAGATAAGCCCGTTGATGTCGTCGCAAGGCAGGCCGTTACGAACAGTAAGGATCTGTTGCTTTCCGTTCTTCCATCCCACGACCCCGAATTCGGTTCCTCCCAATATCGATCCGTCAGGCGCTGCAAAGAGCGCCTTGACTCGTGTATTTGGGTGGTTCGCAAAGGTGAATATCTCTGTCTTGCCCGATCGAAAGCGCGCCAGATTGCCATTCATCAGACCCAACCAGACTCCGCTTTGCGGATCGAGCGCCAGCTTGCGGCCGACCGGCATCGGCGGCGCCGGGAATTCTTCCTGAACTTTCAGATCCTGAATGCGGATGAGCGTTGTGGGCGGCCCGCGGGACTCGACCCAGACATTGTGCTCAGAGTCTTCCATCAGCCCCATCACCAATCCGAACGCTCTGCCATCCTGTCTCTCGATGGGACTGAACTTCCCACCCTCATAGACCCATAGCTTGTTATCTGATCCCACCCACAAACGACCGGCGTGATCTTCAAGCAGAGATGTAACCTGATTCCCCGGCAGACCTTTTTCAGGCTCAGAAACCACGCCATCAGGGCGAAGAGCCTGCAGATGGTCCGACCCGATCCAGACGGTGCCGTCCCGCGCAGCAAGAACCGATTCGACCGCGTCTACACTTAGCCCTTCGCGCCTGGAGATGCTGCTTACGCGAAGGTCGCGCAGCATATCGATGCCCTTCGATGTAGCGACCCAGAGGTTGCCCTCTCGATCCTCGAAGAATCGGCACACATAATCGCTGGACAGGCCGTCCGCACTTCCAAAATGATCGACGTCAGTACCGTGGATTCTGTAGATGCCCTGACTGTCTGTTCCGACCCATAGATTTCCCTGCCGATCGACCAAAAGGGTCTCGACCATCAGGGTTTCGCCGTTTAATTTTGGGACAACAAACGGCTTCAAAACGTCGTCTACCAGGTGCTGCAATCCTCCTCCGGGTCCAGGCACGCCCATTCCAACCCATACAGAACCGTCGGCTGCGGCGGCCAAAGCAAGCACCCCACCAATTCCCTGATTGGATTGCAACGCTGCAGGTCGATAAACTTTGGATGATCCCGGCCTCCATCGGAGAAGTGTCGTATCGCCTCCCAGCCAAAAATCGCCCGAAGTATCCTCCACGAGAGAGTCCCCGCTGGCCGTCGGCACTCCTTCGTCATTTCGGAAACAATGAATGTCTATATCGATAATCCGGCAAAGTGGGTGCGAGCTACCGCCTTGTCCGACGCCCACGACCCAGATTTGGCCCTTCTCGTCTTGTTGGACGGCGTTTATGATCTCTCCATTCAGATACCTGATCGAGCGCTGGTTTACCCAGTGGACCAAACCAGAGACCGTTCCGATCCATAGGCTTCCGTCCCTGGCGCCGAGGAGAGCGTGGATAGCATTGGAGGGCAACTTTTCTCCGGACAGCGAACTCCAGGGAACGAACTGGACCCCATCGAATCGAAGAAGTCCGCCTGCTGTTCCTACCCAGAGGTACCCATCTGTCGTTTGTGCGATAGACCACGCCATGCCCGCAAAATATCCGTCCTGCATTCTCCACGCAGTATGTCCATACTGGGAGATTCGACGGCCCGGATCGAGCGCAGCCATCCAACTCGCAGAAGAAAGAAGGAAAACTGCAGGCAACAAGAGGCTACGTATGAGGCCTGATCTCTTCCTGGGGGTTCGGACCGGAAACCATCGCAGAACCACTTTTCCTCCCCTGCAATAGCCCCTTTTTTGATGTTGCAAGAGCTCTCAGAAACAGTAGTCACCGAACGGCCTGCTCGCACCCTCCGCTTCTGGCTGGCTCTTCAGGTAGTTGACTATGCCAACCACTTTTGCTCGGTCATTATTGGCATATCCTGAGGATAGACCGGGCCAGGACGCTGCGGCCATTATTCTTTGGTATT
>Ga0302233_10000387_pt1 | contig 36801 bp, 56 predicted proteins | sample II_Palsa_N3_1_FD_193516 | JGI IMG/M metagenome (GOLD analysis project Ga0302233, IMG submission 193516) | Peat permafrost microbial communities from Stordalen Mire near Abisko, Sweden - II_Palsa_N3_1 | ecosystem: Environmental > Terrestrial > Soil > Palsa > Peat permafrost | place: Sweden... | reverse complement strand
CCTGTTGGAGTTTGTGAGCCACGCCTGAGCGACGAGCACGTCCAGTCGTTGCTTGACAAAGATCTTGGTGATTGGAATGGATTCGGATGCACCCACCGGAATCTATGTGGTTATTTTTTTTTTTTTAATATAGACTATCAAATTGGAAAAAAAAAACACCTCTTGCTTCCAGACATCGCCAGTGGGTAGCTTGCCGACCAGTGTGAGCGTCTTGGGGAACGTGCCCAGGTAGGTTCCAGAGAGCACGACGGGGGCGCCCGCAAACAGATCGGGAATCGGGTATGGGTAGATTTCAACGTGGCTCGCAGACTTTGCGATGCCGATTTGGATGTCTGTGAAATAAAAATGTAAATGAGAATTCAGACAAAAAAAAGGAAAGTACCGGTGAGCACGGGTGCAGACGACATCGTGAGCAGTCGGACCATCTGCGCGAGGACCGAGTCGGCACGGTACGCGACCTCCATGTAGCCCTTGCCAGAGTAGGCGAGCATCTTGAGGAAGACGTGGTTGCACTGGTTACCAATACCAAAGGTGTTGAAGCGGATGGTTGACTTTAGGTTTTTCACAAACAGGCAGATCTCCTGCCAACAGGGCCCCCCAAAAAAAAACAAGAAACGATTTAGTCACAAGGAGCCCCAGTATGGTTTTTTCGCACCTGCTCATTCTCGACAGCTCCGTCGGTCACGAGGAAGATAAATGGCACACTCGAGACGGGGATCAACTCGGCCGCAGGCAAGCTCATGATGTTGATGGCAGCACGCAGGGGAGTGAGGATATCGGTCAGTCCGCCCGCGTTGATCGACTGCACCCACAGCATTGCCTGTCCACGGCTCTGGTCTGTGGCCTGTGCGTTTAATGTTTTCTTATTAAAATAAAAAATAATAAAAAAGAGAGTGGGACGTACGCGAACAAGGACCTGCGAAAAGTAGTACTGCCTTTCGCTAAAGGCGATGATGGTGAAAAAGTCGTTATCGTTGAGGCTCTGTATGCCGACGCACAGGGCTTGGCGCGCGGCATCGATGGGCTCTCCCGCCATCGATCCGGACTTGTCCAGCACAAACACAACCTTGCGGCCAAACGTCTGCGTCGCGTTGATCTCTGGCGGGGTCACAAACACGCAAAAGTTTCCGCTAATTTTTTAATTTTTTCGTCAGCGGCACAATAGGGAAAATAAAATAAACAAGTGTGTACCGATTCTCGGAAATCAGGGTTGTCGTGTCGCCCGGGAGCAGTGGCGGGGCAGGCTGGTTCAAGATCGTGCAAAGGATCTTGTCGTGCCAGAGCTTGTAGCTGATGTCAAAGTCCTTGTTGGCCCACTCGTGGATGGGGTCGTTTTTGAGCTCGATCTCTGTGCCGAATTGCGCGATGAGCGCGAGCTAGAGCACACACAGTTGGTTTTTTATGGTATGTTGTTAGCAAGGTACCCTGTGGGAGGACGAGCCCCACGACGCAGCCGTCGTGCCGCTGTTGATCTTGAGGTGCACCGAGACAACGTCGTTGGGGGTGACCTGAGGAGCCAACGCGTTCGGGGGCAGCGACATGGGCAAGCGCACAAAGTACGAGCCCTGCTCAAAGGACAAAAACTCAAAGTACGTGATGCTAAAGTTGATGGTCTCGCCTGGCTGGACCGCTCCAAAGGGCAGCGCAAAGACCTCGGGGTTGTACTGCTCGTAGCCTCCGGCCTGGTGGTGGTGGTGGTGGGTTATCTACCAGTGTTGCCATCGTTGATTACCTGGGACATTCGCGCAGAGACCTCGTCCTTGGACACGATGGCCGTCTCAAAGTGCCTCTGTCCGACGTTGAGTTCGCACGACGTGGCGGTGCAGTGCTGGTTCATGGGGATTTCGAGCCTTCCCTCCACCACCTACGCAGACAATTGGTCTCAATGAACGTTGGTTGTGGGGTTATTCTTTTTTACCTCGGGTCGGGCATGGACAAACGTGCCCTTGATCGTGACAAACGCCGTGGACATATGCACCTCGACCTTGTACGCGAGCTTGTCCATCCGCATCAGCACACGCTCGCTGGGCGTTTGCTGCGGCGGCAGTTGTCCCGCAGGAGTAGCAACGGGGATGGTGCGGCCGGTCACGAGCGGACACGGGGGTCGCGGCAGCACGACCGGCGGCGGGGGCCCCTGCGGCTGCTGCGGCTGTTGCTGTGGTGCCGGCTGGCGCTGCTGGACCACGGCTGACATTGCTCTATTTCGAGTTGGCAAGGTTACTGTGAGAACGACGTTGAGTAGAAAACGTGACACGACGACGGGATTCCCCGCCGACAAGCAACAGATAAACGCAAGGCAGCACGGCAAGCACGGCAAGCGCAGTGGTGACGAAGAGGGGGGGGGGGGGGGGAGATAAGAGGCACAGGCCAAACAACTGAACAGGAGCGACAGGACCCAAAATGGAAACGTGGAACAAAAGGAAGCGTCACAGTTGTTGTGTTCTAGCCTCAAGCCCCGGCTTCCATCGTTGAAAGAATATTTCGATCTACAACTCGAAGGCTCTGAGAAAGAAAGAAATGGACTCGCTCCTCGGCTAATGGGATTCGGGAGAGGCACGGACAACGCCGTTGCCGTTGGCGTAGAAGCGAGCAAAGAACTCTTGGGGCGATGTGAGTGGGCGTCCGGCGAGCTTTTCTGCGGCAGTGAAATCGTGGGCCGGATCGTAGTAGCCAAACTCGTTCATGTACTATGTAGGAATTATTAGCTGTTGTTTTTTTTTTTGGTAAAAATTTTATTTGATAAATACGTAGACCATCTCGCGCAGCATTTCGAGGATGGGCACGGGAGGATCGAGCACGGGGTAAACGACTTCCGGAGGGTTGCGCACGAGGGACACAGGCTTGCCAAGAGCTGTAAAAGCAGAAATATAAATACTGTATCAGATAAATATTTTTTTTATTAAAACAAACCTTTCGCGGCGCCCTCGGACAGGACAGAGTCGTCGGCGATCACGGTCACGGGGATGGTCTTGCCGAGCCACTCGTCGCGGTTCTTGAACAAACCGAGGACGATCGCTCCCATATCGGCCTCGATGTCGATAAAGTAGCGGTTTCGGCCAAACATCGGGTCCAGGGTGTACGAGGAGCCGTCCTCGCTGAGCTTGAGGCTGCGTGCCGTGGTGTAGTTGGTCATGAACGACGACGGCATGACGAACGATGCAGGGACACCAATCTTGTTGATGTAGTCTTGCACGATCGCCTTGTTGTCAAAACCCCTTGTGGAAATAAACATATTTATTTGTTTAGATCACGGACGGGGTACGTAAAACATACCGGACTTTGGTGTACTTGCCGCCCGAGCGCTTGGAGACGTTCTCGAGGGTGCTGCCGAAGAAGACGGAGAGTGAATATAAAATTAAATAGGTTGGTGTACCTCCAGACCAGGTGCGCGATGCCCTCGGCCTTGGCAGCATCGGCAATGTTCTTGCCCTGAGCAGCCTCGTCGCTGGGGCCCGTCGACGTCATGGCGAACACGCCGTGGACGCCCTTGAACGCAGCGCGCAGGGTATCAGTGTTGTCCACTGCAATGCACACGATTATTTCCCTTTTCGTTCCACAAAACAAGCACACACCATCGGCGACAACGACCTCGACGCCCTTGGCCTTGAGCTGAGCGGCCTTATCGACATCGCGGGTGAGGGCACGGACCTTGAAGCCGCCATCGGCCAGGAGCGCAGTCACAACAGAGCCGCCCTGGAGTCCCGTGGCGCCGATCACGGCAATCGTCTTTGCCGCCATCGTTTTTTTTGTTTTCGAACAGAGGGACAGGCAGCTGAGCGGGTTCTCTTATAGCGCCCTGTCTTGGTTGCGCAAATCAGACGATGTTGGGTAAGCAGAAATCAGCTGAAATCCGGCGGGCCATGTCTAGGGAGCGAACTTTGGAATTGCCAAGCGGCAAGGCACGGCCGAGTTTGTTCAGGTGGCAAGTTGGCAAGTTGGCAAGTCATCGGCGTCGTGCCGACGGCCCGACGAGGTGCCGAGGCCGATCAAAACTCGGAGTAATTAAACTTATCTGACAAGTCTAAAAATAGATTGCGCCCTCCTTGCACCAGAGTCTCACTCGGCTGCAGCGATCGACTCGATTCGACCCTCTCGGCAACCTATTCGCACCCCCACCCACCCCCACCCCGCAGAGACCCGGATGCTTTGGGGCAAGAAACTGGCATAAGCGTAGCCTGAAACGATTCAAAACGATTGATGAAACAGTTTGTTCCCACCGCAACAATCATGAACTGAGAGGCGCAACCACTTGCCCTGCCCCCGCGGCCCCGCTGCTTGCGACTGTTAGACACCGGGGCGTTGCTTTCAAGCTGTCTTTGTGACACTCGCCCCCCACCTGACAGCCTGACAGGTCGAGTATTTCGATTGAAAAAAAAAAAAATGCCGCTGTCACTTCAGTTTCAAACTGCCCCTTGCGCTCACGCGATTGGGCTCAGTCGCCAAAAAAAAAAAAAATGTTGATGACGACCCGCAAGCGCAACAGTACCTCCAGCCCCACCCGCACCGCCGTGTCCATCAGCAGCAGCGAGTACGGCCACCCCGACAGCCAGTCCGACGTGATCAGTACGTTTTGTTCTATTCTCGTCAATGGCCTGATACGCCTTATCTTTTCTTGTCCCTGCCTTTTTTCCCCCCCTCCCCTCACCCCCCCAAAAAAAATACCCATGTGGCCACCACCCTCAAATAGCTCTCGCCACCGACGTGTCTTCTTCCTCAGACACGTCGTCTGCCTCGTCGCCGACAATGATCACGAGCCCTTCCAACACCAGCAACGAACCAACGACACCGGCAGCAAGCTCACCACCGCCACAAACGGGGGAAAAGGAGTGTTCGCACTGCCACACCCGCGAGACCACGCTCTGGCGCTTCGACCGCGACGGCAACAACACGCTGTGCAACCCCTGCGGCACCTACCTCCGCCACCACGGTCACCCCCGTCCGGCCCACCTTTTCTCGGGCAAGTTTCGGAGACGAAACCGCCTCAAGACGGTCGAAAAGCTCTCGTCATCGGCCTCCTCGACAGCAAGCCGGCATCACCGCCAGCAGCAGCAACAAAAGCAGCAGCAGCTGGCAGAGCAGCAGCAGCAATTGCAGAATCATCAAGAACAGCAGCAGCAATTTTATCTCCTCCCGTTGGTCACGCTGCTGCCACCGCCCCCGCCACGATTCATCACGATCGACCCGGAGCAAGCTCAACTGGAAGACCTTGCAGCCCAGCTCGTCGCTCTGTCCCAGTCCCAGCACGTTTATTAGACCGCACTAATCCCTCCTTTTCTTTTTTTTTTTTTGGCAACCACTTTCTCATGTCCCCTCCTTTCTTTTCCCTCCTCCCACCCCCTTAACCATCCTATTTCCTAACCCCTTGCTTACCAGGTAACGATTTTTTTGTTGTAAATGCGTTAATAAACGTTTGAAAAAAATATTTGTTGACGTAGGCTGTGACAGCTGTTTATCAGAACTGCATCGTATTGTCGTCAACGTCGACGAGAACGCCGGCATTGTCAATGGCGCCGTTGGTGGTGGCGGTGGTGGTGGTGGTATGGTGTGCGGCCCTGGCCCGTCCGGCGGCCATGGCCTCGCGCTCGAGCTGGGCGACCTCGCCCTTGAGCGTCTGCAGGCTTACCTCCCAGTCGGTCAGCTTTTGTACCTTTTTCTACGTATGGGGCGGAGAAAGGATTAATTAAAAAAAAAATAAAATAGAAACGACAGAAATTACCTCGATGTCTTTCAGGATCTGGTCGCGCACGCCCTCCACGGACGCGATATACTCCTTTTGCCTACGAGCAACCGGAACATGGTCAGCCCACGCTGCATGAAAAGAGAGAGAGAGAGAAACGATACTTGATGTTTTGCAGCGTCTTGAGCAAGTCGACGGCAAACGGCGCATCCGAGCTGAGGGGCATGTTGGACACAAACTTGTACTCTGCCTGCGTGCTCTCGACGAGGTTGCCGATGTCCACCTGCGCGCGCTGCATACTGCCGCCCTCGCCAGCCCCCGCCCACATAAACGCAAAGTCGATCGTGTGCGTGGCCACGTTCTTGCGGCCGTGCGTAAACAAGGCAAGCAAGGGCCCCACCTGCTGTTCCCGTGCAGCGTACGGCCTCAGCGCTTCGACGATGGCGATCTCGCGCAGCGACGGCTGCGTGGGCGTGTTCCTCCGGAAGCGCAGCCAGCCCACAAACGTCTTTGCCTTGTCCTGCCCGCCCAGCAGCCGGAGCAGCGCCTCGCCATCCACCTTGCCTGCGCCGTTGTAGAACGCAAACGTGCCCGGCAGCACCTGGAACTCTTGGATTGCTACACACAGGTGAGGTGAGACAGAGAAGCACGCATGCGGTCCTACAGACAATCGTCGTCTTGACCTCGCCGTCCTCCCGCTCGTCCGTCGCCTGGAGGACCGTGACCTGCTTCACCGTGCCAAACAGAAACGCCTCCTGCGCACTGTCGTTTGAGTATTAGGAGAAGGGGAGCAGCGGTACCGCGTTCTCGTTCTTGGTCGACATCGACTGCAGCAGCGACGCCAGCAGCGTGCCGGACAGTGACACGCGCGGTGCAGTTGCCGGCATCAGTTTTGTTGTTGAATTTTGGCCGAGTTTTTTTTTTTCATTTCTTTTTTTTTTCCAACCCTCCTCCGAGTTCTCTCTCTCTGCCGATGGGGCATCAGCCGTTCCGTCGCATCCGTTTGTATTTTACGGGGCTGCACAGGACACAAAATCAATTTTTTTTTCTTCAAGGACCAAAGCTCATCTCGATGGCATAGCCGATGGCATAGAGGATAAACTGCTCCAGCAACGGCCACACGATCAGGTCCAGGTCGTCGCCGGTCTGGTGGATCTCTGGGCAGGTCACAGGCTCGAACGTGTGCGCTGCCGCATAGCCCGAACGGTTAAAGGACGCGTGGTCGCTGCAGGCGTACAGGCACAGCGACTGGCGCCAGCTCAGCGTCGTGTAGGCGTCGACCAGCTGCGCTGTAAACAGGCTGAGGTCACGGTCGACATAGTCCATGATGATCTTGACAGGCTTTTCCAAGTCGTCCGTGTACGCCGTCATGTCGAGCTGCAGCATGCCGTACACGGCCACGCCCTGTTCGCGGTAGGCCGCGGCGATGTCCTGGCTGCCGAGCAGGCCGACCTCTTCAGCTGCATACTACGCGGACGTTTAATAGGCGCACAAACAAACAAACACAAAGTACCCATTGGAACTCAACGGGGTAGATCGGGTTGAAGCCACCAGCGGCCAGGACGCGGAAGGCCTCGAGGATGGTGACCGACCCGGAGCCGTCGTCGTCAGCGCCGGGCGAGCGCCCCGTCGTGGGGTTGTTTGAGTTGATAGAGTCTTGGTGCGCGCCGAGGATGACAAGAGGCTGCGACGGGTCCCGCCCCTCAAAGCGCGCGATGACGCTCTGCTGCTCGTAGTCGCTGTGGGCAAACTGCGTCACGGTGATGTTGCTGGCACTGCCGCGCGCGTACTCCTGCACCCTGCCAAAGAGCCACTCGGCCGACTGCACTCCCGTGTCCGACCTGTAGTAGCGCGTGAAAAAGGACGACAGCGTGACCAGGTTGGCCTCGGCCTCGGCAATGTCGGCCGCCGCGAGGTACTTGGCCGCCTCGGCCTGGTGCGTCGGCCCCGCGGGGAACACGCGCAGCGACGGCACGCGTGGCTTGCGGTCCTCCTCGGGATGCGCAGTCACGTCCATGAACTGCACATTGTGCTTGACCAGCGTCGACAGCACCGTCGCCTCATCCATCCACGTGGGGGCCTCGTCGGCACTGAGCTGGATCAGACGCTTGCCCGCCTGGGAAGAAGGAGCGGCAACCGCAGACAGCGCTGTGGCTGCTGCGGCCCAGGCTGCCGTGGCCAGCATAACAACAAGCAGATAAGACTGTGGGCCTGGCATTCACACTTGCTCTAAAATGGTCGTTTTTGGTTCGGTCGCATGTCGCTGGGGGGAAGCGCCACCTTAGCGGGCTTGACGTGTGGCGATAGTGCAGGTCGGCCAGGCCTTTTCGGAGCCGTCAACTTCGTTCTCCCCCACCCCCCCCTTTTTTTTGGTCTTTGGCAGCCAAATGCTCTGGCGACGGGTGATCAAGCGGGTGATTGTGCTGGGGCTGGCAGTGCTGCAGCGTGGGCGTCGGGGGATGGTGCTGGCCGCGGCGGTGGCCGTGGTGGGGCTGGCGGCCTCGTGGTGGCTGGCTGATCCCTCACAGGCAATGGGCTCCTTGTTGCTGCCGGGGAAGACGGCCGATCACGGTCCAGGGGCACCTGCCAGGACAAGGCCAGCACACCCGAACGACGTGCCGCACAAGCAGCTGTGGTTCCCACGCAAGACACTGTGGACCGCCGGCTGGAGTGCTCGCAACGGGTACAGCAACGTGCACAACCTGCCCACGGTGCGGTGGAACAGCACGGCCGCCAACGAGCTCGAGCGCATGTTCCGCGAGGTCCAGGAGCCGACTGACTGCAGCGAGCCCACGGTGCGCTACGTCGTGCACGAGGTCCTGTCCTGGGGCTTCACGTCGGCCATGCGCGACACCACGTCGACGCTGCTTGCGGCCATGCTGACGAGGCGGGCGGCGTACATGCTCAACTGCGACTGGAGCCCGCTGTGCCCGACCCTCTACTTCCGGCCCACGTCCACGTTCTGCTCTGTCGCGGCCGAGACCGGCGCCCGTACTCTGACGACAGCACCGCTGTTTGTCGACGGGACAACCACTGTCGCGGGCACGTTCGCGTCCACTGACCCCGGCCAGCGTGTCATCCGCGTGCGGTATGTCTCGTCGCCCGCCATCAGTGCGTTTGGTGACTCGCGCCGCGACTGGTGGGTGTGGCGGCGGCTGATGGACACTGGGGGGATCAGCTACCACGACAGCAGAACGGGCGAACGCATCGACGACCCCGCCGCCGCACTCGACCGCCTGCCCGTGGTTGTGGTGAACGACCTCCATCAGAGCGTCCTGCGCGCAATCCTGCAAGGGGTCATCTACCGTCCCATCCCCCTGCTCCAGGGAAGCATTGACAACGAGGTTGCCGTTGCCCAAGGTAACAAATAATTGTCGTGGAAAATACATCCCAATGTACTTTTTTTTCCTTCTTCCATGGTATGTAGGAAAGATGCCATACAGAGAAAATCAGCAAGTGGCGATCGTGCACGCGAGGAGGACAGACAAGGAGGACGACAAGATGCCGTACTGGTACTTTACAAAGTACAACCTGACGGGTGGGTTTCAGTCGATGGTACAAAACGAGCCTTTTTTTTCTTCGTCATACATAAGATGATTAAATAGGTTCCACTGATCGACCTTGTCGAGCGATCAGAAGCGGTGCTGGACGCGCCGTTCTCGGCCTACATGCTCATGTCCGACTCGACGTGGATGCTCAGTCGTCGGGACCAGCTGCAGTCGTCCTTCGAGCTCGGGATGGACGTGACCGACCTCACGGTCAACCTCCTGGGCAAGTTCTACCACGATCACCACGGGCTCAGCAACGATCAGGGCCATGTCGCCATCCCCACGGGCCTCATGATCGAGACCATCCGCCGCCTGCTCGTGGAGGTGTACTCGGCAGCCCAACTGGGCGACTACGTGCTCGGCTCGGGATCGTGTGGCGTGAGCCAGCTCCTCAGCCTGCTCGTCGCCAGCAAGCACCACATGGACCCTTCGTCGGTCGCGATCTGGGAGGAGGACCTGGTGTTCCTCCACTGCCAAAAGATCCTCGACTGGCCGGGCGACTCCACGGGTGATTTCACGTCGCGCATCGCCTCTACTGGCCTCCTCAACGGCGCCACCTGCCGCTCTCTTCTTATGCCTCGGCTCTGATCTAATTTTTGTTATCAATGCATAAGAACAACCGCCGGCATAACGAAAGTGCATTGCCCATTTTGCCTGGTCAAGTTGTCACCTACCCCGCTTTTGCTGGGGATTCTGCACCTTTGAGTGCCCTGTACACACACACACACACACACACACACTGTCGTGGGCCGTGCTTCTTTTTGTCTGTGTTTTTCTCACCCGTTGTCCTTCCAAACATAGACTCGTCCATGGCATCAGTAAGGCCGTTAGCCGACAGTGAGCTGGACCAGACCGCGTCGGGTCGGTGGAGCCCGTTCCGCAACAAGGACCACGCGCAAGTGAGTGACGACGAGGACGCAGACCCGTCCACCGCAGGCGGGCAACGAGCAGGGGCCGCCTTTGAGGACGACGACGACAACGGGCCACTGATCGACGATGACGACATGCTCACCCCCGCGTCCCACCAGTACGGCGAGGGGGACGAGGACGACGAGGACGACGACGACGACGGCGACGAGGACGGTGAGGACGAGGCCCTGTTGGCCCGCGAAGGGAGCGGGGCAGCGGCCCTGTCCAAAAAGGGCTGCTTCAAGATCATGCACAAGCCGTATGTGGTGCTCTTCATGACGTGCATCCTCGCCCTGTGCAACTACTATGACCGCGGCGCGTTCTCTGGCCTGGTCGGGTCCATCCAAGACGAGTTCAGCCTGGACGACACGGAGATCGGCCTCATCAGCGCAGCGTTTACGGTCGGGTACGCGTTCTCGTCGCCTGTGATGGCCCAGACGGCGCGCTACGTCCCGTCGGGGATGCTGCTGATGGCGGGCATGATCGTGTGGGTCGTCGCAGCGGGCGCGTGTGCCTTTGCAACAGACTTTTGGTACCTCATGGTAATGGCTTCCCATTCGGTGGTCTGCGTTACTCAAACTGATCGGCGTAGGTCGCAAGGTGTTTCACCGGGATAGGCGAGGCTGCGTTCGTGTGCCTGGCCCCCGCCCTGATCGACGACGTTGCCCCTCCAGCGCAACGTGGCAAGTGGCTCGCTGTGTTTTACTCGATGCTTCCCATCGGCTATGCCCTCGTACATTCTCTTTTGTTCTGCCAAAAAAAAAAAAAGAGAGGCTAAAACGGATGATGCGTGGTGCAGGGCTACCTCGGCGCGGGACTGTTTATTTCATCGATTGGCTGGAGGTGGGTGTTTTTCACAGAGGTGCTGGTCGCACTGCCCTTTGTGTGCCTCGCCATCTACCTTCCCAACGTCAAGTACGACTCGAGCCAGGGCCACTCGCACGGCGCCTTGCCGGATGCGCAGTCGACTCCGGCTGCCGTCCCCGAGGGCGTTGTTCCGGCGGCTGATGCCAACAAGCCCAAGTCACTCTTGCAGGCATTGCACGTGCTCATATTCAACTCGACCTACGTGCTCATGACCCTGGGCTACTGCGCGCAGACGTTTGTCCTCGGTGCCCTCACGTTCTGGGTGCGTTCGTCTCAAAGCAGTACCGACTGAAAACTAAAACTCATGGCTGACAGCTCCCGTCGTACGTGAACGAGGTCTACGAACTCGACGAGGCCACGGCCAACTACATTATTGGCGCGATCACGGCATTCTGCGGCATCGTGGGCAATATCCTCGCCGCCGTCGTAATGGACTATCTCGTCATCCATAAAAAGCTCGATCGCACCCAGGTGCGTATTCTAATCGATTTCCTAGCATTGCTGAAATAGGGAATATTGTTTGCAGGTGGGCGTCAACTTGGCAGTGCTGTTTTCATGGATCGGTACACCGCTGGCAATCGCGGCCGTATTCATGCCCAACATTGCCGCGTTCCTCGTCCTCATGACCGCCGCCGAGTTCTTTATCCTCTGCACCGTCACACCGGTCAACGCCGTCTTCCTCTCAACCGTGAGCGACGACATGCGTGGGTATGCTCCCCCTGATTTTTTCTCTACCATGTGCTAATAACGGTACATCTTCCTTTTTCCCAGCCATTCGGTCGCAATGTCCACCATGGCAATCCACATCTTTGGCGACATGTGGTCGCCGTACGTCTACGGGTCCATCTCGGACGCCACGGGCAGCCACCAATATGCGCTGCTCTTCATGGCCGCCTGGCTGGGCTGGGTGCTCCTCTTCTGGACGATCGGTGCAGTCCTGATCCACCGCCAACACCAGCGACGCAATGTCTTTTTTAGGATCTGAACACCAAGTGAATCCCCATTGAAACTTGTATAGAAAAAAATTTTTTTAATTCTGCGTGCGTGAAAGTCATCATTTCTGCCATGATCACCCCCCTGGATTTTCAGCGCCGTACGAGAGCACGTACTCGATGGTTTCGATGTGCGAGTTGTCGACTTGCAGGATCGTTCTGAGTGCGAGCATTTGCCCTTCATTGCCGCATCCGCTAGGCTTTTATCAACGTCGATCAAAAGGGCGGCCGGTGGCGGGTCAGGCAGGGCGCCTAGGTTGAGGTCGTCGTCGTGGGGTCGTGGGGTCGCTGACGGCAACCAAAGCAACTCATGTTCAGGGCGATTCAAACGTGAAACTCAAGTACATCTCTCAGTCGTCAAAGGGATTAGTACTGGTTCTTGCGGCTGCGACGGCAGAATAGCCTGAATTGGAAGGCGGGCGGGCGAACGGATTGGTGTCGACAGCGTCGTCGTTTCCATCGGACCGTGACGGAGGGTTGAACGTTTGCATTGCGATGAACTCGCTGCTGTCGCTGTTCGTGTTGCTGTTGCCGCCGGGGGGCTCGTTGGGTGCTTCTTCATCCTCAAAGCGCATAAACTGCTGATCGGGCGCCTGTTCATTATTTCGGCGCCTGTCGAAAAAAAAAAAACTGATAAAAAAATTTTGTCAAGTCAATAGCAACGTACATTCGTGAGCCGGCAGCAGCAGCAGCTCCCAAGAGGGCAATGAGAACCACCGCCCCAACGGAGCCTCCGATTATAGCAGGATCGCCTCCACCAGCACCGCCTCCTCCACCAGCACCGCCGCTCGGGATCGTTGCATAGGTAAACGTGTACTGTACACTGCAAAGGCCAAATCTTTGAATTAAAAAAAGGGGGTTACGGTCGAGCTTACTTGTAAACGGTGGCTGCAACAGGATTTCTATTCGCAATGTAAAGTGTCCATGTGCCCGTCGGCACCTCTCCCAGGAAGGCGACCCTGTAAAATAATCAATTTTTTTTTTCACCTGACATCCATCGAATCTTATAGTCAGCATACGACGTAAAGCTCCAAGAGAACACTCCGTTTGATCCGTCATTCGGTCGGTAGGTAGCAATTTCGGAATACGTAGTAGATGGCGACTGAAGGCCGTAGGCCAGGTCACCTTTTTGAAATAGTTTTTTCAGCGACGGACGGTTGCATGACTTTGTTCATACCATATAGTAGTGCCTTAATGGTCACGCTAATGATCACGCGGTCAATCGGCCCAATAGCTCCGTTGGTCACGTCAATAGTAAGTCTTTGGATCGCGCCGTAGGCAACCGTAAAAGGTCCTTCGATAGTTGGGGGGGCATAGTAGTTCTAATACAAAGAGGTAAAACTCCCAACACAGTGAGTATGCATACCATGCTATTGCCTTGGGACACGAAGCCTTTCGCGAGAGCAAGCGCACGGCCAGCATTGGCGAGACCTAAGACAATAAAAATAAAAATAAAAAATTAAGTTCAACATTTCGCGTTTGTGAAAAAAAAAAAAATTACCAAAGCCAAACGTGGACGAGTACATGTAACCAGCGGCATTTCTCATCCACGACGGATGCGATGGTTGTACTATAGAAACGAATATGACCTTTAGCACAAAAGAAAAACAAAACAGAATAATCAAAACGGTACTTATTGTCGCCGACCTAGCGAGGATCAGACCGACGTCGCGCCAGGTGAGATCGGGCCTAAGTAACATTTCAGACACAAACCCCAAACAGCGTGCTATCATGATACCGAACAGACAAGATGAGCGCGACGATACCCGAAATCATTGGCGTGGCAGCAGATGTTCCCGAAAACGCGCTCGTGCACGCGCCATCCGAATTGATGGTTGCCGTCGTCTGTGGGAAAGGTCCTTTAAACAAGAAGGAAAAAAGGGATGGGTATGCGTACGATGGACGACGGGAACGTATCATCATTCGAGAGCCCAGAAATCCATATCGCTGAACAATTTTCTCCATAGATGGCCTGGCCTCCACGCTGCAGTACCAAAAGCAAAAGGTAAATAAAAAAAATTTTGTAGCCTTGCCTTCGCACCTGCGTAACTGCTGCGACAGAGTACGTCCAGACCGAGTTTGCAAATCCGTCATAGTTGCAGTTGTCTCGGCTTCTGCGATGCCTGATGTGAGAGGTTGCAAGGAAAAAATCAATAAGCGTACTGTCCTCCGTTCCCAGATGCGAAAATGTAAATCGACCCTTTTCCATTTCGTCCAGTCCGCACGCCCAGCTCCAGAGCTTGCAGGGTAAGTGTTCCGGGACCTGGTTATATGCCAGTGTGATTAGGCAGCCCCCCCTCATAACAAGACGGATCGCAGACCTTCCATCACCATGCCATTGTCAGAAGGGCCCCAACTGTTTGAAAAGATCCAGTTGTCGTTAGGCTGAAACGACAGAGCATTCGCATTTTGGGCATCTTGCATCGAGCTGGCTGCCGAGTCCGAGAGGAGCTTGATCCCTGCGAGTGCGATCCTTTTGAGACAAAGACAAAAAGCAATGTATACCAGAATACGATGCAAAGGGGGCGACTCCCACACCGCAGTAGCCGTTGTTTGCGGTTCCAACGGCGACGCTTGCACACATTGTGCCATGCGATTCTCCCGGTTCAGGCTGAGGGTTCGGGTAGCCGTCGATAAAGTTGTAGCTGAGGTCGGGCCTAAATTTATTGCCAGAAAGATCGTTGTTGAGGTCGTTATTAAGGTAGTCCACGCCTAAGGTGTAATCGTGCAGAACTAAGGTAAGGGACACAATTGACACAACCCGAACGCACCGTTGTCAACGATCGCGATATTGACGACATTGGCACCCCAGCTGAGGATGCCCGGCTGGTTCCACGCGCCCGTCACGTTGAGGTCAAACTGGTTTTGGTTTTCGTTGTAAAGGTGCCACTGGAGGGAAAAACTCTTGTCGTTGAACCTGGGCACAGCAGAAAACATTGGTAAAAGAATCATAAAAAATAAACGTAAGTACGGAGGTGGAAGTGGGGACAGAGAGCGCGATGTCCGCCGGCCGTTCTCTTCCTCGTCCTTTGCCACGGGGCGCTGCTGCTGGGGGCGATGGCTGCTGCGGCGGGCGACCATCTGTCGACCCACTTGCCGTTCCCACCACGCGATAGCAGGGTCGTCCTGCAGGCCGCGCTCAAACACGGCCAAATCGGTCGCGGCCTCGTCCACCTCGAGGTAGTACACGTCGTGGAAGCGGGCGATCAGGCCACGATTGACGACGGGGCGAGTCGTACCCTCGAACCTACCATTGCGCACAAGTTGGGGAGAGAGGAAAAAAAAACGCGACAGTAGTACTGAATCGGTGGCTTTGCGCCCTCCTCGACGGGGGTCGTGACACGCACCGCGTACTGCACGTGTCCTGTCGTGCGGGCGCCGGTGAAGCGGGCCACGGGCAGGCGATCCACGGTCTCCGCAGAGGCCGCCGTGGCGACCATGAGAAGCAGCAAGAGGATGTTCGGCACGTGCATGTCGAAAATTTGGTAAGGAAAGGATGATCTTTTACCAACTTTTGTCACAAAGGATAAATTTTACTTAGTCACCAACTACTTTTTAATAAGGGGCCGCCTGAGTTTAGTGCTGGTGCGGCCGCCGCCACCGTGACCGCCAGCTACCATCCCACCACCGACAGTGCCACCGATGTTGATGCTGGAAAACTTGACCGCGATGTCGTTGTCGTCACCGCCGCCGCCACCGCCGCCGCCGCCGCCAGCCCCGATTGCCAATGGGTGGTTGTAGGGCGGCGATTTGGACGGCTTGATCCAGTTGCTGTTGTTGAATACGGATGTGGAGGAGGCCAGGGTCGCAGAGGGGAAAAAGGTCTGCAGATTGGCCTGGACGGCCGATGAAATAGACGACGTCGTGGGTCTAGATGCGAAAAATGCGTTGACGGCCAGGGGGACGTTGATGAAGGCCGCATGGGGTCGGACCTCGCCGATCGAGTCGATGCCGAGCTCGTGCACCTTGGGCAGGACGACGAGGGCGGTCGCGACAACGTTGTCCTCGTAATGCTCTTGCCGGAGGAGCGTGTCGACGCGCGCCTGTATCTGTCGCGCTTGCCGGACCGTGTTGGATAGGGTCGCAGGCGACGACCGCGTCCTCTCGCTGCTGGCGTTGCCGTCGACTGCCCCTTTCAGGTCGGCAGCAGCACGCCTGACAGCGACCAGATGCTCCTGGTTCATAATGAGCCGATCACGGACGTCCTGCATCGTCTTCTCATCTGCCATCACCTCGGTCTTGACCTGCTGCCTCAAGGCGTCCCTCCTCGCGTTGAGCCTGGCCACGGCCGCGTCAAACAGCGCGTCAATCGCCACGAGCGAATCGCCCAGGTGCTCATGCATCCGATGTATCCTCGCGTCCGCGTCCAGCACGGCGTCGGCGGCCCTGATCACAGCCTCGCCCAGCCGGCGCACGTCTGCCTCCGCCTCGCCCACGACGTGCGCAATCCCGCGTGCCACAGACAGGAACGCTGACGCACACACGTGCCCCACGGCGCACTGCGGACACACCATCGATCGGCACACGGGGCAGTAGCCGCTGACCGACTGGCCTGCATGGGCAACACACTTGAGCTCCCCCTCAGCAGAGCCCTCTTGTTGCACGACGACGACATCGACCAGCGGGTCATAGGGCGTCTTGCACTCGACCTGCCCGCCGTCAAACGCAACGGGGCACTCGCGAAACATCTCGACCGCGCACGTGATGCACAGCACGTGCGCACAGGGCAGTCTGGCTCGGCCATCGTCGTCGCCAAACGTCCGCAGACACGCTGGGCAGAACGGGGCCGAGTCCGACTGCGTCATTATTGCGTCATGAGAAAATCATGGGCTGCTGCTCAACCTCGACAAGTACCAGTTCGAATACTATCACGGGGACGACGTCGTCTGGCGCTATGGCGACCTCACATCGCCAGTCAAGATCCGCGCAGACTGGCGGTCTGCGACAGCGGCCACTTCCGTCGGATCGCCGCCGCCGCCATTGCTCAACATCCACTCGATCAAAGGGTCTGACATTGCGCCGGTCGAGATTTCAAGTGTGACCGGCCGGCGTCGCCTCGAGTCCTACGTATGGCCCGACATGGTCCCTCGGTACAAGGTCCTGAACGCTGCGCTGTCCCTGGCGGCGTCTGCCTCGCTGCCCCCGGTCGAGGCGATGGACGCCAGGGCGTTTTTCGAGCGTGAGCTTCAGGCATGGCAACAAAATTCCTCCCTGTCTGACTCTGACTCTGACGAGGTTGTCGTCACGGTCTTCTCGCACTCGTGGGTCTGGAACTACCTCCCGCCCGCCGACCAGGCCAGCATCACGGCCCTCATGAACGAGGCCAGCGCCAAGGCCACCCCGTCACACCCGCTCGCCTGGCTGCGCATGGAGGACGCCGCAAGCAAAAATGTCGACACCGAGATCCGCCTCAGCCTCTGGACCGGCGGCGACAATGTGGTCGACCACCTGATCGCGTCCAGCCACCCGCACGCCGTGTGGATCGTCCCGGTTTCCGTCCCCTTTCTCAAAGTTGCCGAGAGCACATGAAAGTGAGACAGGTGCATTCTTTTCGTTTTTTCTCAGTCTTCTTTTTTTCGTTTTTTGTTTTTCTCCTTTTTTTGCATGCGCATCTGTCCACTTTCCCTGCAGCTCGTGCCGGCTTCATGATTCAGTTTGAATCTCGGCGTATTGTCCCGCCGTCTGAAACAAATGCATAGCAACCAACCCGCGATCTCCTTGCCAAAAATGGAATTTGCCGGGCGAAAAAAAAAAACAAGCCAAACAAAAAAGGACTTTTTTTCCTTTTCGGGAACAGAGGGAAAACCTTGTCTCGATGGAAGGGGAAGCCGTGCGCGAGTTCCTGGCCCGAAACGCGCTGGGTGGCCACGTCGCCAAGATCGTCGACGAGCTGTGCTACGGTAACGACGGTCAGAACACATTCAGCTATTTCTTATATCGACCTGGAGCCAACACCTGAGACCCTCCCCTTCTTTTTTTTTTTTGCTTTTCTTTCCTCACCCTTTTTTTCCCCCTTCCGTCCCGCCGTCCTGAGTTCACTAATCCTCTTCGCAGACGACCTCGAGACCCTACTCACGCTCACTCCCGAAGACGTCGGCCAGTGGACGTGGATGCCCGAGGGCCATCGCCGCAAGCTCAACAAGCTCATCCTGGCATCCCAGCTGCCAACCAAGGCCCACCCTGCTGCTTCCTCCACGGCAACCGCGGCAACCGCCGCAACCACCGCAACCACCGCAACCACCGCAACCGAGATCCCGACAACTGAGATCCCGACAACCGCTGACGGTACACAACCGCCCTTGTCACTTTTTTTTTTTGGTTGATTTTTTTTTTTGCTGACCGTAGTGCACCACGTGCCCGTGCATGCCCATGCCGCCTCGGCTGCCACCGTCAGGGTGCGTGCGCCGCTCAACGGCTTATCCGGCTTCTCCGTGGCTCAGCAACAGCAGCAACAGCAACAGCAGCAGATGCTCATGCTCATGCAGCACCACCAGCAGCAGCAGCAGGTGGCCGCCCTGTTTTCGAGCGTGTACGGGTTCCCACCGCCGTTCGCGTTCACGCCGGTGGCCATGCCTGTAGCCACTGCGGCGACGACGACGACGACGACTGGTCAACAGATGCCAATGATCCCCCCGGCCCCCATCGCCCCGTCTGTGCCGGCTGCAGCCACGGCCCACAGCAGCAGCAGCAGCGCAAACGACGAGAAAACCCGGTCGTTTGCCGTAGTTGCATCATCGCAACAAGCCAAAGCAGCCGGCGTCGCCGCAGAGGAAGGCCCTGACCAGGAGAAGACAACACGGACCGAGACCGAGAAAGTCTTCCTGATCGTCATCTCAAACAGGTACCACACGGACCTGCACGACCCAGAGCAGTTCCCGCGCCTGCACTCGCCCGAGTCGGCCACCGGGGCTCGCCCGCTCGTGTGCATAAGCCCCGAGTTCCTGGGCGCGAAGATGCGCCAATGGTGTCTGCACAATCTCATCTATGGCCAAGTCAACTTTTTGACTGGGCATCTTACGATCAATCGCAGCGTGCACTCGCAGGAGACGGAGAGGCCCTATATCATGTGCCCCATGGTCGTGTCGGATGACCGCTACATCATCTCTCTCCTGGGCGATGACTGCGTCGCCGTCCTCTTCCGTGTGGCTCACGGAGTTGTCGGCCTGAACCGCCACGCGACCGACGACGTCGTTCCCACAAAGCCCACGGACCAGATGATGTGGCACGAAACCGGCATCCAGCGTGTGATGAGCCGGGCCTCATCCATGTGCCTCCTCTACGACCGCATCAATCGCAGCCTCGTGTGCACGCCCCAAGGCCTCCTCGTCCTCCACAAGCGCAAGGAGGACACCCTCTTCAACCTCTACCTGGTTGCAATCCCCAAGCAAGGTACCAGCGCCAAGATCGTCGAGGACCGCGTCATTCAGCTGCACACCAAGGTCGTCAAGTTTTGCGAGGCGACTGACCACGAGGATTCCTGATCAATTTTTGGCTTAAAAAAAAATAATAAAATTCTAAGGTGCCCTTGTAAAACAACATAGATCGAGGCCTGATTCCACCCGATTGATATTGTGGAGCGAGAGAATTGATTGATTGGAAAGCTGGAGCAATCTGTCCCGAACCACTTGATGACCTAGGCCAAGATCTGTCCATTGGAAGGACAGTTTCTGTTGCGCCAACGACAAATGAGGGTGCGGCTGAGGAGGCCTCCGCGGCCGTTGCTGCTTATGGGTGTAATCATACTAATAACGACGACCTCGCACGCGGGGCTAATAGTTCCCCGTGGTGGTACGTTTCAAAAAAATAAATAATTACCGCAATTATTATCACTGACTTACCGCCAAAAAAAAGACGACGACGTGGTGTCGTTACCCTCGGCTAATTTCTTCCACGCCTCACGCGACTTTGGCTCTGTGACTGGCTCGCTCGTCCCAATTCCCGTTGACGCTGGCTGCATACGTACGTTCGCCTACTAATTCGCCACTGAACCACACCACGCACCACAGCGAGGATAGTACCACCGCCAAGCCAAGGCGACACCACCCTCATTGCCCTGTTTGACATCCTCCCGCCGCCACCCCCCGACCTGCAGCAGCAGCACCAGTCCCTTCAACATCAACCGGGATCAGAGCATGACGCCAGTGGCTGCACGTCCTTTGCCGACGTCATTGGCTCGCCCGAGTTTGTCCTGCTCAACGCGACCGTCTCGCTGTTTGTCCTCCCGCCCCAGAGCAGCAACTTTGTCGAGGGCTTTGTGGATCCCATCGGCTCGTCATCGTGTGGTGGTGGCTCTGGGGCTGCCCTCGTGGTGATCAGCCGCGCCAGCTATGACGCGCTAATAAACCTCAACGCCACCAACGTGACCGTGACGTCGGACGAGGGCGAGTGGGTGCGGATGGGCCAGTCGGCCCCCTTCCTCGCCGAGCGGATCGCCTTTGGGCTCCTCTTTTGGCCGATCGCCCTGTGGTCCCTGCTGCTGGGCGCGGCGGCTGTCGTCAAGGAGGGCCGCTCGTACGACGTCAGAAAGTACAGCAACACCATCTACTGGCTGCTCTTTGCCTCGGCTACCCTCCTGGCCGTCGACTGCACCGTTGACCCGTACGGCTTCAACGGGCTGCTCACGGTGGGCCAGTGGATGTACATCCGCTACGCCGGCTCAATGGCAACCCTCGGGATGACGTGCTTGCTCATTTCTGCCTGGGCCCGTGTCGTCGCTGTCGTCCCCATAAGCAAGCTCTCGTGGCTGGCGGCGTGCCTTATCCAGATCGCCATCTTTGGGTGCTACACCGTCATGGTCGTGACGTGCATGTACGCAGGGTCGCGCTTCACCGTCCTCGTGGCCGCAGGGCCGCGCTACTCGAGCATGGCCCTCTCCTTCGCCATCACGGGATCGCTCCAGTTTGTGCTCTGCTGCTCGTCGCTCTTCTTTGGCGTGTGGCTCCTGATTGTTCTCACAAGGGTCAGCTCGCCGACGTCGTCCCACTCTGTCACGATGGTGAAGACGACTCTCCTCATGCTAGCGTCGTCGGGGGTCCAGTTGATGTTTGGCGTGCTTACACACATCCAGGCCCATCTCTTTCTGACCCCGCAGCTCTACTTTGGCATTGTCACCTTCACCCACATCTTGAGTACGTTATTTTTTTATTTATTTTATAATTTATTTATTTGCTTAAAATATTTTAGTGCTCGCGAGTATGCTTGTCGTCCTGGTCGCCCTAAAAGTCAACGCGCTCCGGTCACCGTCGTCCTCATCAGTCCCCGCCGCCGCAGTGGCTGCAACCAGCGAGGGCCAGACATCCAGCGGTTTGGTGGCCAGGAACAAGCAATTCTTCGTCGCTGTCGAGGGGTCGCCATCGGTGCCCACTAGATTTTGATCCCAATAGAGCTACTTCTGTGCTGAATAATGATACGAAAACCTTTTTATTCAATACTCTCGATTTACTAGTACGATGGATTTAGGATTGCCTTGAAGTAAAAAATAAATACTGACAGGAGGTTTGCCTCTACTCTACACGACGTGGGAGTGATCAACCGACAAAGGCGACCGCGGCGAGTCGATGGCAAGGCTGACGGGCGATGAGTACAGGGGCGGGGGCGTGTTGCCATACAGCCCCAAAGCGCCGCCTGCGACGGTCTTGACATCGGACACGTACGGGCTCTCGGTGGGAGGGGGCAGCGATGCAACGGACAGCGAGTTGGCGCCGCCCAGGCGAGGGGACGTGGGCGTGTTGGTGTTGGATGTGCTGTTGCTGTGAAGATTGTTGAGGCCGAGGCCGCGCTCGCTGTTGGAGTGGTGGTGGTCAAGGTGGAAGGCGGCTTGGCTGCGTCGCTTGACGAGGGTCTCTGGGCTCGTCCGGACGGCCCGCACGCGCGCAAATTCGACCGAGTCGAGCCAGGAGATGAAGATGCTGTTGCGCAGGGTGTAGTACACCTCGGAGATGGCCATGCGGAAAATGCGTGGGTCGTCCCTGGTCGCCTTGAACTCCTCGACGATCTGCTCGCGCACCTGGTACGAGATGTTGACCTCCAAGTCAGAGTTCTCGTAGATGTAGTGCTCCATCAGCAGCTTGACCATGGCCTCTTTTTCACTCGACGATCGCAGCGCCGCCTGGAAGATGGAGTCCCGTGCGTCCTTGGAAACAAAGTGCAACCATAATTCTTACATTTAAAAAACAAAAAAACAAAAGCAATTCGTGTACCAAGTAGAACAGAACGCTCTCGACACAGAAGCTCTTCACGCAGAAGCGCTTGAACGACTCGCAAAAGATGGGGTCCATCAGGTACGCCTTGAGCGGGGCCGGGTTGGAGGGGTCGTCCAGGTTGAGGTTTTGCAAGCGTGCAATGTTGATCGCGTCGATTGCCATGCGCTCCTTAAATAATGACAATTCTTAGTTTTTAGTTTCTTGCGTTGGCACGTCCAGTACCTCGGCCGAGGCGCCAATGTCGGGAGCAACAGAGTTTTCGCTCAGGGACGAGAGGCCAAGGCTGAGGATGTTGAGCCCATCGTCCGACTCGGACGTGGATCTGCGCTCGTACGTCCTCTTGACCGATCTCCATGGCTCGCGCGTGAGAAGGTACAGCGGGAAAAACTGGACGATCGTGTTGCAGATGCACATGGTGAGGACGGCAAAGATTTGGGTGAAGACCTCGCCCGTGAGCGCGTTGTTGGTTTGGAGCACAGACAAGATGTACCACGTGGGAAGGAGGATGATCACCGTGAGGAAGACGGCAATGTACTCGCGCTTCATGTCAAACAGGTCCTCGATGCGCGAGAGCTTGTACAGGATAAACACAAAGAGGGCGGCATAGATCACGAAAAAGGGGATGCTGGCCGCAGGCTGGAGCAGCACACACTGGTTGCCCATCGTGAACTCGCTGTGCTGGATGATGGCCGACAGAGCCAGCTGGGTCACGAGAAAGATCGAGATTACCAGCAGTCTGAACCAGCTCCTACGGACAAGTACCTTTTTAATTTTTGATTTTCTTGCTTGTGTGCGGATCGTACGAGAAAAAGAGGTTGGAATGACGCTGCCAGAAGCCCTTTGCTCTGCTGAGCTTTTCGAGGTTCCACTCGTAGAGGTACACGAGGCCGAGGGCGCCCAGCTCAAACGGGAGGACGTACAGCGGCCCCACCAGATTGGCCGCGACCCAACTGAGCCAGCACGTCACCGATGTGTCGCCGAGCTCTGCGCGCACGAGGAAAACGGTCACGGGGAAGATGCTGAACAAGGTGCAGATCGCGACCATGGTCGTGTCCCTCTAGCAAATTAAAGAAAGAAAACGTGGTCTCAAAAGGTGCAACAAAATGAACCTTGTCGCACCGCTCGCAAAGGCTGGAACTTGCGATACCGCAGGAAGAGCGCCAGACCTGTCAGCCACAGCACCCAGTACAGCGCGAGCGCGATAAAGTACCCGTTCGACCCCGAGCCAGCCTGGACAAGGGCCCAAGCAAACAACGACAACAAAAAGTTACCGTTAACGCCTTTATGCAAAACCTGGACTTACGTAGAGGTGACCCACCATGCCCACGGTTATGTTGCTTCCCGACATTCTTCGTCCGCGGCAACGGCACAGGCACGATGAAGCTGGTGTGGTTCCGGAGGGGGTTGCGATGAAGGTGCTCGTCCTGTGCCCGTTCCCCAGTAGTCGGGCTAAAAATAACGGTCGGCCCTAAAACGCGTTTCATCCCCCAATCGAGCTCGATCACCAGCCGCATTGGGAAGGCAATCCGTGGCGCGCCCGCGATGTGCAGCTCGATTCTGAATTTTCATGTTTCCTCGGGCTGACTTTATTCTGAGACCATCAAAGAGAAACAAAATGTCCAAATCGTTTTTCCTCAAGCCTGCTGGTGCGAACAGCAACACCGTCAACTCGCTCTTCTCGAGCAGCGTTGTGACTGGCGATGGCCAACAGCAACAGCCTCAGCAGCAGCAGCAGCAGCAGCTCAAGTCTTCATTCTTCACGCCTGTGGTCAAAAAGCCTGCATCCTCGCTGCAACTGCCCCAAGCCAACAAGGAGAACAGCAGCATCGGCAGCAACAACCAGCAAGGAGCCGGAGGCTTTTTCGCGATGCTGGGCCAAGACAGCAACAGTACGGCCGATTAATTTCCTCGTCCTGTACCCACCGAATTAATTTCCCCCTTTTTATTTTTATTGCAGACCTCGTCCCCTCCTGGTCCAAGCACACGACCAGCGTACAGCCGCGGCAGCAGCAGCAGCAGCAACAGCAACAAGAGGATGTCACAAACAGCAACGACGTCGATGCCGATGGCTTTCCACGTCCCCAGGCGCGTTTCCGCGCCAACTCGTCGACGACGTCGTGGCAGCAACCACCCGGCTCGCCCATCCGCGGCCCTCGCGGCAACGTGGCCCTGCACCAGCAGCAGCCCATGACGGACGAGTCGATCGGGTTTCCCGGGCTCAACACGGACGAAACCACGGTCTCTGCCATCTCTGCCGCCGCAACCGATGACCAGTTGATGGACGAGACGTCCTGGGATACCGAGCAGCAGCAGCCAAAGCAGCGATCGTTTTTCCAGAAGCCGCCCACCGCTCCTGAGGGTCCCTCGGCCACAATCAAGCGCACGCCGGTCGCGATCGCGGTGCCCGCGGTCAAGCGCCTCAAGTCTGCTGACGGCCAGCGTCCGATCCCGCTGCACGTGCCCACGCCTGTCCCGTCGCCCATCCCAGAGCAGCAACAGTCGAGCGAATCGTCGCGCGAGTCGTCCCCCTCGCAGCCGCGCCCCGCGATCCAGATCGTTCGCCCTATGACGAGCTCTTCCGCTGCGCCCGCCAAGGCCCACCTGCAGCCGCAGGTCTCGCTCCTGTCGAGTGCTCGCCCGTCTACCAGCGGAAATGGCAGCAACGGCACCGGCGGCGGCAAGTCCACCAAGCCCCTGCGCTCTGTGAGCGATACGATCATGACCTTTGCAGACACGTTGCATAAGGGTGACCCTTTAATTAATTAATTTTGCTCGGCTTTGAATTATTTTTTTTTCCCCACAGAGGCGATGGACTCGGAGCGCTACGAGGCAGATGCGCGCAAGGCCATGGACGACCTCAACGTGATGCAGCAAGATCTTCTGCAGGCTGACGATGAGCTCAACTCTGTCCACAGTACGACGACATGTTATTCTCTTATTCTTACTGACCCTCTGAGGCAGTCCGCGTCTTGGCAGCACTGGCCGATCTCGCCATGTCGCCGACGCCCCTGTTCCTCGAGGAGCTCGAGAATGCCCAGCGTGTGCCTGCGAGTGTGGTTTAGATTTGTTTTATTGCGCCGTTCCTGTCTCGTATATTTATATCCTGTCCCCTAATAATTTCTTTTATTTTGGCTTGGGTATCTCGACGGCAGCAGAGAGATCGGAAGGAGGGAACCCCTTTGAGACGAGGAACGCAGCCGACGAGGCCTGTTCGGCGTGCTTCTTGCTCTTGAGCCACAACTTTGTCGTGAACTTTTCGCCGTCGACCTCGAGGATACACTTGAAGTTGCGCGACTCCTTGTCCTCTTGCGTATCAAAAACGGGCGTAGGCAGATTGCTCTTGCGAACATAGTCCTGCAGGACCATCCTGGGCGAGTTGTTTGCGTTCTTGGCCAGCATTTTCGTGTTGATGGCAACGTCGACCACGGTCACGTCTGTTTTCACGCGTTTTGCCGCAGACTCTTCCGCCGGCGCCGCCTCCTCCTTCTCCTCGATGCGCACACTTTGGCCGTTTGCTTGCTTGAAACCCCGCTGAGCCTCCACCTCTGCAAGATACGGTCCCAACCCCCACACGTTGCTGGAGATCGATGAGTTCACAAAATAACGCGCTGCTTTTTCATACATACCAAAGATCGGCCATGCTCTGCGTGCGCACAGTCTTTTCATGGTCTGCGGTCTCGATTTGCATCGACGTGATCACATACTTGCTGTTTTCAAAGTAGTTGTCGTACCTGACCGCCTACGTTGATAGAAAGCATCAATAAGAGAGCAAACCGTCAAGCGAGACGCACGTGTTTAAGATAGGCCTGGACGACCTCAGAGCTTGAGATGAGCCCCTCTTTTCTAAAGATGGAAGGATTGAGCTCTGCTGCACGTGCCAGCATTATGGACGTTGTCGTGCAGCGATTACGCAGGTCAAGCACGTCCTGGTACGCGCGGATGTCTCCAGAGGCACCGTTGGCAATGACGGGCACAGGCGAGATCTTGACAATCTCAGGCACAAAGTCATAGTGCGGGCTGTCTCGTGGTCGCTCGGCGGTGAAGCGAGCGTGCACACCGATGGCTGAAATGCCTGTGCTGGTGAGGGCGCGAACAAGGTCCAGGGTTCCCTCGAGCGTCTCGAGGATGCGGATCTTACACGTGATGGGACGCGGGATGTTTTTCACGAGCGTTGTCAGGATGTCGACCGCCTTTTCCTTTTGCCGGAGAAGGGCCGCGCCCATCCCGCCCTGCAGCGAGAACGCCTTTGGGCAGCCCATATTGACGTCAATCGCTGCGAAAAGAAAACATCAATATGTTCCTCTTCCACCCCCCTGTTTTTCCCACGCTTTACCAGCCACATCCTTGTACACGAGCTGGGCAACCTTGAGGGCCCTCTCCGGGTCCGACGTGCCGATCTGGAACACGACCCTGTCCCGTTCAGCGGCGCACGTGCGGAACAGCACCTTGTGCTCTTTCGACACGAAATCAACCGTTCCCAGGCTCTCGTTCTCCACCCGCCGGCAGTGCATAAACTTGAAATCGACCAGCTCCTCCGAGTACACGAGATCGGCCCCGTAGTCCAGCGCCAGCATCCTCTGCAGCGTTTTTGTTTTAATTATTTACCAGTGATGCAATATACCATGGGCATCGTGTTGATGCGCACCATCGGCGCGAGGATGAGCTTGTTTGTGTACATTGACGTGTCCTGGTTGCACAACGGTGTCTCTTCAGCAGCAGCAGCAGCAGTAGCAGCAGCAGCAGCGGGTAGGGGATTGGGTTGCGACGGGACCATGTGGCGATTAAGCCTATGGACCACACACGTTTAAAATATGGCCGCCATGTTCACTGCCCGTGACTTCAACGTGTTGGGCATGGCGAGGCTTTCGACTCCTACGTCAGGGCCGCCTCGCTCTGTTTGCGCGTGTGTGCACCGTCCTCTTATCTCTCACACGCCCCTTCTTCTTGTGCACGTCGTCGACGGACCCAACTCATTACTCCACTCTCTGCAGTCGACTGTTTGGCGAGGTTACTAACCGACGCTCTCCTAGTTTTGCCATGGCAAGGCTTGTTGCCAGCGGCGCTTGGAAGGGCACGGGCTCGATCGAGCTCGTTGCCAAGACGGCGTTCACGATCGGACGCAACTCGCCGGCGTGGGTCACGGACAAGCGCATCAGCCGCAAACAGGTGCCTGGCAAGAATGGCATTGGGTGGTCGTGACCGTTTTTCTTGTTTTTTCTTTTCCAAGGTTGAGGTGCTGTTTGATGGCAAGGACACGGTCACGGTCAAGCGTCTGGGCCAGAACGTCCCCGAGCTGACGACTGCCGCGGGTGCCGATGTGCCCCTCGAGATGGACAAGACGGTGCCCGTCCGTCACGGCGACACGCTCTGGCTTGTTGCCAAGGAGTACCCCCTCACGCTCGAGCTCAAGGCACCAATGGCCGTGCCTGCTGCTGCTGCCGATGACGACAAGACAGACACAGAGGACAACGACGACGATGGCGCGCCCGCGTGGAGTGCGACGGTGGCGCCCAAGAAGGCAGGCGGGGCAGCGGCGGCCAAGCGCAAGAGAACCGCTGGCAGCGATGACGGCAGCGGCGTCAGTGGCGATGAGGACGAGTATAAGGCGCCCAGCAAGAAGAAGGCGTCGTCTGCGTCATCCGCGACCACAGCTCCATCGCAGGCGCCGTCGCAGGCGCAAACGGCTTCGTATGGTGGTGGCGGTAGCCGCTCGCAGGCTGCCAACGCAAACGGGATCCCCGATCTGGGCGACTTTGACGACACCCGTAACTTGTCCGCCCTCATCTGGATCAAAATGTAAAAATAGCATTGCAGACCTCGCCGCGTGCAACTACGGGCTCAAGTGCTACCGAAAGAACCCGGGCCACTACAAGGAGTACAGCCATCCCGTGGAGCATCAGGCGCACGCCAACAACAAACTGCTCAAGCAGAAGATGGCCAAGCTCGCGCCCGCTGCCGCACCAGCCAGATCGGTCAAAGCGTCTCTGTCTGACGACGACGACAAGATGGATGTTAACCCAGCCAGGAAACCAGCACCTAAGACGGCTCCAAAGGCGGCTGCACCCTCTACTGCAGCGTCTGCACGTCCAACGCAGTCAAACATGGTCACGCTCAGCGTCAGTGGCGCTGCTCCCACTGGATTTGTCGATGAGGACGACGAGGATCGGAGGCCCGTCAAGTCGTCTGCTGCCCCATCCGTTGTGGCAACCCCTCCGAAGGTCGCCCTTCGCACGACCACGTCCTTTTTGAGCAGTAATTCTTATTTTTTGTGGCACGGCTGAACGAACAATGCTTTTAGGGTTGGACGATGACGATGTGCCTGCTGCAGCAGCTGCTGCGCCCTCGTCAAAGTCATCCTCATCCACGGCATCCTCATCCACGGCATCATCGTCGTCCTCGGCTGCTGCCCCTAAACCTTCTTCCTCTGGCTCTTCATCGTCGTCATCGTCCTCGGCAGCTCCCAAGCCTGCGACGACGGTAGGAGCACCAGCGGCCAAAGCGGTCGCAGCACCCGCACCGGCCCCCACTGCGGCCGCCGTTGTGCCCAAACTCAGCTCTGGATCGGTTCCGTACATTGTCCTGCCCCTCCTCGGCACCAGCAACGGCATCCCCGCCGAGACTGCCGCAACGATTGCCGCCAATGCCCTCAGCAAGCTTGGCAAGTCGCTGCCCACCGGCCACAAAGTCGTCTTCCACTTTATTGTCGATTACGCGGAGCGGACAGCCCTGAACCACGCGCTGCGGGCGCACCCCGACCTGGCCTCGTGGGTCAACGTTGACGACGGGACGATGGCGCGCCTGCCCGCAGAGGCCAACTTTGTCGTGGTCGAGGTCACTTGGCGTTTCAAGCCTGGTACGTCCCTCCCGTTTATTAAAGCAAGCAAAGCCTGAAGAGTATGCAAAAGTTGTGCACAGCACGATCGAGTGGGCCGGCGACAGGCTGGTTGACGAGCTCAAGTCGCTGCACAATACGGCCAAGTACGGCTCGCTGTACAACATTTCGTCCCTCGATGGCTCGCCGTGGAAGAAGCAGGGCGCCAAAGAGATCCTCGCGGTGCTCGTGCCAAACTACAACAATCCGAAGAAGCCCGACATGTATGTATATTTTTTACTTTTTTATTATTTAATCTAAATTGATAGGCTGTCGGATCTGGACGCTGCCAAAACCGATCTCGTGCGCTCCTTTGAAGCGCTGACTGAGACGGTCCAGAGCTGGAGCAGCATCGTAACGCTGGGCGGCAACCCGGGCGGCAAGGGAAAGGAGAGGGCCTACTTTAACGAGGACGGCAGCGAGGCGGCACCGGCGCCCACTGGCGGTGGCAGCAGCAGCAGCAGCAGCAGCAGCAGCAGCAGCAGAGGCGGCAAGGGCGGTGCTTGGTCACGCATACTGCTGGAGTATGTCGACCACCCCGACCAAAACCATCAGCATATCTACGCGACCGACGACCAAACCGTGACGATCTTTGACAAATACCCAAAGGTAACCTGAATAATAGAAAAGGAAGCTAAATAAACAATAAACAAACAAAAACAGGCTCGCAACCACTTGCTCGTACTCCCCAAGAAACACATTGCTTGGCTCAAGGACCTCACGTCCGCCGATCTGCCCCTGATCAAGCACATGTTTGCCGTTGCACAGAAGCACGTTAAAAAGTACGACCAGAAGCTCCAAACAGCCGAATAATGCTGACAATAATTGGCCAGAATGCAAGGCACGACGCCGGGACGCCAGTTCCACGTCGGCTTCCACGCCGTGCCCTCGATGCAGCAGGTCCACTTGCACGTGATCAGCCGCGACCTGGACTCTCCGGCCCTCACAAACAAAAAGCACTGGAACTCGTTTGCCTCCAAGTTTTTCCTTCCGGCCGAGGACGTGATCAAGCTGCTCGAGCGTGACGGATCCATCAAGGTAACTGGCCGCTTTGAGAATTATAAAAGTTAAAATCCGGTACTGCCTGAAAGATCGATAAAATCGCCTACGAGGCCATGCTGGACGAGCCGCTTCGCTGCCCCGAGTGCCAAGCGCAGCTTCAAAACATCCCCAAGGCCAAGGAGCACATGCTCACCCACAATTTCAAGTAGAAACCGCAACACAAACAACCTCTTTTTCGTTTCCACCTTTTTTTTTTTAACTCTGTTTGCCTGGTTCTGTTAGAAGCCTCTCTGCCTTTTTATTTTTTTCCCCCCTCAGCCCAGATGCTGCCACGAGACGACCTTGGGCGCCACGACGTTGTTGATGTAGGCCTGGAACTGGGGCGGGAGGCTGTGCAGGATGATGACGGCGAGGTAGAGCGGGAGGGGGAACGCGATGACGCCGTCATTGTTCTGGAGGCCCTCGTAGATGATGTCGATGGCGGCGTTCGATTGGAGGAGGAACGGCACGGGTCCGCCGCGGGCGCGGGTGTGCGCAGTGAAGGCGGTTTCGACAAAGCCAGGGACGATTGTGTTGACCTTGACGTCGTACGCGGAGAGGACCTGGCGCAGGCCGCGGAAGTAGACCAGGAGCGCACTCTTGCCGGCCGAGTAGGAAAGAGCGCGCGGAAAGTCGTACAAGGCCGAGAGGGACGCAACCACGACGATCTGGCCGCTCTTGCGCTCCTTAAAGTTGCCGATGATGGGCAGGACCGTGTTGTACACTCCGTCGACGTTGATCTTGTTGAGCTGCTTGGTGTTGGTCTCGAGTCCCTTGAAGCCTGCACAGCCGCGCAATCAAAAAAACAACAAATAATACGTACTGGGTCCTATTGTTACGTTACCAATGATGCCAGACGACACGCCCGCGTTTGCAACGACCAGGTCCAGCTTGAACTTTGCGTCCATTTCCAGCATGAACTTCTCCATCTCTGCCTCGTTCGCGACGTCGACCAGCTTGGCGATGACGTCGTCGGCGCCCTTTGCCTTGACCAGCTGGGCGACCTCGTTGAGCCTGTCGGCGTTGCGTCCCGTGATGATAACCACCGTGCCCTGCTTGGCGTACTTGAGGGCCAGCTCCTTGCCGATGCCGCTGCTGGCACCCGTGATCAGCACCGTTCGAGGCTGCGGCTGCTTCTTCTTCTTCTTGGACACGCCCAGGAAGGCAGACAGACCCAGCTTGACCTGGTTTTGGACACACGGTTTGGACACATGGTTTGGACACAGTTAGTGCACACACGCAAAAAGAAGGGGTCATCCTCTCTCACCACGTCAAACAGCGCAAGCAGAATCACGATCGAGTTGGCGATGACGATGCCCACCGACGCAAGCAGCGTCTCCAGCGCGACCTTGAGCGACGTGGACTCCATGGGGTTGCGAATGCGAACTGACCTGGTCTGTGTCAAAACTAAAAAAAGAGCCATTCGCCATTTTACTCGTGTGTCTCCTCGTGTGATGACATCACTTCGTTCGGCGTTTTTCCCCTTTGGCAGCGCCTCTCTCAATCTTGTGGCAACGAAATGAAATGCCCGACACCTTGCTCAAGCAGGACACGGCGAGGGGAAATCCGCCGCGGCCGATCGAAGTGGCGTCTCCTTTCGCCGGGGATTTCTTTGGGGGGTCGATTTCTTGGGTTGTAGGGGCAGGGGAAGAGGCTTGAGGCATAGTGCTGCTATTGCGCACAACCCGACAGATCGCCCCTCCTGTTCTTTTTGGGGAGGAGCGCCATCTTGGTCCAGCAAAAGCCTTCGATGTCCCTCCTCCCTATCATCACTTCCCATCGGCGATTTATAACCGTCAGCTGAACCCCGACACTGCCCCACTTTATTTTTTTCCATCGAGCATTCCGTCGTCTCGTTCGTCTATTTTGTTCTCGGCCCTATTTTTTTTTGTCGCAAACATATCGGGGATGATCCGTGCGGCTGTGGTCCAAGTGTTCAACGCCGTGGTGCTGCCGGCCATGCGCTACGTCGTGTCGATTTTCATGGCGACCGTCGTGGCCCTCATGCTCGTGCTCGCCTATGTTGCTGACCCGTCCGAGCTGCAACGCAAGCAGAAGGACCGCTCCAACCGTACGTGTCGTTTTGCCGATATAAGAAAAATTATCCTCATATCTTTCTTTTCCAAATTTTTTTTTGGGGGGCCACAATGCAGTCGAGGCCACGCTCAAGGACCCACGCTGGGGCACCCAGGGCTTTATCAAGTCTGTCGACGGCACACGGCTCCACTATGTCGAGAAGGGCGACCGCAACAATCCCATGATCCTGTTTGTGCACGGCTTCCCCGAGTTCTGGTACCAGTGGCACCAGCAGATGGAGGACCTGAGCGATCGCTACCACGTCGTGGCCTACGACATGCGCGGCTACAACGACTCGGACAAGCCAGAGGGCGTCGAAAACTACTCGACCGAGAAGCTGGACGAGGACGTGCTCCAGATCATCAAGACGTTTAGCGATGGGCGCAAGGTCTACGTCGTCGCCCACGATTGGGGAGGCTCCATCGCCGGTGTCCTCGCGCGCGAGCACCCCGAGTACGTCGAGAAGCTCATCATGGCCAACACGGCCTACGCACCTGCGTACATTGGCGCAATGGTCTCCCACCCGCAACAGATCCTGCACTCGCTGTACGCCTTCTTCTTCATTGTCGACCACGTCGCAGAGGCCGTCTTCGCCTTCAAGGACTCGCTCGTCCTCGAGTACATTTACGGCCCCTCCATGTCGGCCGGCGAACTCGAGCTCTACAAGCACGGTAAGACCAGTGCAACCAACCGGATTGAAAACTAATTTATTTATTCGTTCATTTAGCAATGCAAAAACCAGGCGCCGCAACGGGGGCCCTCAACTACTATCGCAATGCCCTCGGCTCGCTGACCTGGCAGCCCGACCGCAAGGAGGCCCGCGTCACCGTTCCCACCTATCTCCTCTGGGTACGCTTACTGTTTACAATTATTCTTAATTTAAAAACTGAAAAATTAACGCGGCACGCAGGGCGAGAAGGACAAGTTCCTGACCAAGGGCATCAGCGAGGGCTTCCGTGCGCATTTCGACACCATCAAGATCAAGTACGAGACCAACTACTCGCACTGGATCAGCCACGAGAACCCCGCGTTCTTCACCCAGTTTATCGAGGATTCCATCCTAGACGCCGCCGCGCCTTTTAAATGCTAATGGGTTGTACTTATGCCGTTTTTGTTCTAGTTGCACACACACAAAAAAAAATGTACCGGTTTGTTTCATGGTACGTGTTATTAGCCAAGACGATTCCATTCCTGCTGGGGAACACGGCTGAGCAAAAACTCGAGAATCTGGACAGAAACAGTAAAATAATTATTATAACAATTATTACTACCGCCGGGGGCAGGCTGTGGAAGACCATGACGCGGAGGTACGTGTTGAGGGGGAATGCGATGACGGCGTCGTCGTTCTGGAGGCCGGTCACGACGATGCCGGCTGCCTTGTCGGCCGACATGAGGACGGGCGTGCCCTTGGCGCCCTTGTCGAGGTGCGCGGTGAAGCCGGTATCGATAAAGCCGGGGCAGATCTTTCATAAACAAAGAGGAGGGTTACATCAAGTGGGGGGCCTATGCAGCTAGCTACCGTGTTGACCCGGACGCCAAAGGGCGTGAGTGCGTGGCGCAGTCCGCGGCAGAAGACGATGAGCCCGCTCTTCCCCGCCGCGTACGACACGGCCCTGGGGATGTCAAAGAAGCCACCCAGCGATGCGACGACGGCGAGCTGGCCCGCCTTGCGCTGCTTGAAGCGCTCGATCAGGGGCATGACCGTGTTGTACACACCCTGGACGTTGACGGCGTTGAGCTGGCGAGTGTTCTCCTCCAGGCCCTTCCAGCCGATCGTGCTCGCGTGCACGCCCGCGTTGGCGATGACGAGGTCCAGCGGGTGCTTGGTGTCCAGCTCGAGCACAAACGTGGCCATGGCCTGCTCGTCGGCGACGTCGACCGTGCTCGTGAGCACTTGCGCACCCAGGGCCCGGACCTCGGCCGCGACGGCGTTGAGGCGCTCCGTGTTGCGGCCAGTCAGCGCGATCAGGCTGCCCGGGCGGGCGTAGCGAAGGGCAAGCGAGCGGCCGATGCCGTTGCTGCCGCCGGTGATCAGCACGTTGGTGGGCTTGCCGTTCTTGACGGGCTTGCTGGCAGACCTGAAGAGCTCCGCAAACTGTACCAGACACGAAACGTTATTCACCACCGTACAATATTAATGACACGCACAATGTTGAACAGCGCAAAGACAGCCACGAGCAGGTTGGCCACGCCCACGGCGGCCGCAATGATAAACGTCTCGATGGCCGTCTTGACCGACATAGTTTGATTAAATCTAAAAATAGCTTGTTCCCCCCCGTGAACTCCAAATTCATGACCGAGTGGACGTCGCTGTTTCCCGCCCACAAGGCCGCTTGCGAGGGCGATGTGACCACGCTGCGGTCCACGTTGCAGGCCGGGCCAGGGCAAGTGAACGCACTGGACAACGATGGGTGGACGCCGATGCACTACGCGGCCTGGTACGGCCAGTTGGCTGCGGTGCAACTGCTGCTGGACACGCCGGGCGCGGACGCCAACGCACCGGCCAAGGAGACGGGCGCACGGCCGCTGCATCTGGCCGCGGGGACAGGCCGGGTCGATGTGGTCCAGCTGCTGCTCCGGCATCCTGGCGTCGACCGGACCGTGCGCAACACTGACAAGCAGACACCGCTCGATCTGGTCAAGGAACTGCGGCCAGACAATGCCGCGGCGATCATTGCTCTCCTCGTCCAAGCATGAAGACAGTAGCATTCTTGTACCAAATACACGTACAAACAGCAACGTTCGCTTAGTTGGTGCTGTCAGCCTTGGCGACAACGCGCTCGACAAAGTCCTTTTGCGACGTGGGGGCGGGACGCTTGGAGGCGACGAGGGCAGTGGCATCGGCAACCGACAGCTTGTCGGCTACGTAGCCAAAGCACATAGCACAGCAATCAGTCAGTATAACACGCTACAGGTTTGTCGGTCAGATACCCACGGCAATGTAGGCTGACAGGGCCGTGCTCGTGCGGCCCATGCCCATCTTGCAGTGGAACAGGACCGCCTTGCCCTCCTTCTCGACCTCCTGCGCCTTGGCGATCGCCTTGACCAGCGCGTCCTCGTCCGTCACCGTCTGGTCCGCGGCCTGGACGAAAACGTTGGCCACACCTGTGCCCGCAAAGTACTCGGCGGGCAGCTGGGCGGGCAGCACCGTCACGAGCAGGCCGATGTTGTGCTCCTTGGCCAGCTGGGCGATCTGCTCGGCGCCGGTGGGAAGGCCTCCGCCAGCGACGCCGGGTCGCACAAAGGAAAAGTTGGGCGGGACAGACATTGCGAGGCGATTGCGATTGTTTGCGATGGGTGAAGGACTGGAGCAAAGTGAATGATTCTTTCTCATGATCCCTCTCTCAAACCCAGTCCCAACCCCCCTATAACACATCTAAAGTCTACGCATTGTCGTCTGCAACGATGGTAGTTTATTTTCCACCAGTGTACTCCTTGAAGGACGCGTGGCCAGACTTGAGCGCATGCTCCTGGACGCCCTTTTGGCCCACCAGGCCGACGTTGCAAACGGCGCACTGCACGTCAAACTTGGCGAGGTCGGTGTACTCGTGATTCTATGGGATGGCTTGTTAATAAAAGAATAAAGACATGCTGAATGTATGCAGGGTTACGTCGTGGGCCTTTTTGGCGATGGCGACGGCCTGGGGGATCAGGCCGCTGTCCAGAGACGCACCGACGTCAAAGACTGTTTGGTCGCTCGCCTCTGCTGCCTCCGCGCCCGGTACGCCCACGGCCAGCGCGTCAAAGTGGATGCCATTGTAGATCACAAAGACAGCCTTTGTAAAGCCCGCGCCCTGGCCAAACCGGTCGATGCGCAGCGTCTGGATGTCGACCGCGAGGATCTCGGTCTTGTAGTGCTCTGCAAGGATTGCCAGCTCCACGCCACCTGCAATAAATAAATAAGTAAATAAACAGAGTGACAACGTGGTGATTACCTCCCCAGCTCTCGTTCTTCCTGATCCACTTGACGTACTCGTCGTTTGCCTTGCCGAGCAACGCCTCGTCATACAGCTCCTTGTTATCCTCGATATGCTTTGCCACGAGGGCGCGCAGGGCCCCTGCCATCGTCCTGCTCTTGTCGTGCAGCACGTAGCCCACGCTCGTAAACAGGCAGCTGTTGTCATCGGGCACGATGCGTCTCACCATTGCTGCCTTGGCTGCTGTCGTCGCTGTTGCCGTCGCAGCACTCGATTCGACGATGACCACGTCACCGTTGCGCACGCCCAGCTCGGCCAGAACCTTGTCATCATCACTCGCCACGAGCTCCTTCGGCGGGAAGCCAGTCTTGAGCACGATGCCCGCCAATGACGGCGCTCCCACCGCCGCAGCCGCGGCCACTCGAAGCTGCCCCACCGTGCTCGTCGGCGACACGTCCTTTGCCGGCTGCGTCCCCTTTTGCGTCCTCAAGCGAAGCATCAGGGGAAAAAAAAGCTGACGAAAAAAAAACTGAAAAAAAAAAAAACATTTTCCGGCACGTGGCTTCGCTTCAGACGCGACAGAATGAGGTACGTCTTCTTGGCGGGGGGGGGGGGGGGGGGGGGGGGCGGGGGCGGCGGGGGGGGGGGGGGGGGGGGGGGGGGGGGGGGGGGGGGGGGGGGGGGGGGGGGGGGGGGGGGGG
>Ga0302233_10000357_pt1 | contig 38990 bp, 34 predicted proteins | sample II_Palsa_N3_1_FD_193516 | JGI IMG/M metagenome (GOLD analysis project Ga0302233, IMG submission 193516) | Peat permafrost microbial communities from Stordalen Mire near Abisko, Sweden - II_Palsa_N3_1 | ecosystem: Environmental > Terrestrial > Soil > Palsa > Peat permafrost | place: Sweden... | reverse complement strand
AATGGGGAGACGCCTTCCCAGGCAACCGTGTGCTTGGCGCCGCCACGCTTGATCGACTGCGCCACGGTTGCTATCGGATCGTCCTCGAAGGCGAGAGCTTCCGTAAGCCCAGACCAATGCCCGAAAGCGGCGAAAACATCATTGCGTGTTTACGCCGACCGAAATTTGAGCCATTTATAGGGATTGTGCCGACTGAAAATTGAGCCGGGTAATCAACCTATCCTGCTAGTTTTTCAGGCAGGGTGTTTGGGGATGATCCCGATGACGATGATTGGCAAGGTGCGGCGGATGTTCCACCGCCAGAACAAATCGGTACGCGAGATAGCGCGTCTCACAAGCCTGTCGCGCAACACGATTAGCAAATACCTGAGCATGGAGATTCAGGAAGAACCGAAGTATCAGCGGCGCTCGCAGTCGACCCGGCTGACACCGTTTCACGAGGCGCTGGTGCAGGCGCTCAGCGTGGACGCAAGGCGGGCGAAGAAAGAGCGGCGCACCGCCTGGATGCTGTTCCAGGAGATCAAGGCGAGCGGCTACGATGGCTGCTATTCGCGGGTGACCGACTTCATCCGGGTCTGGCGGCAAGGCGAAGGCCAAGCGGTTTCGAAGTCGGCGTTTGTGCCGCTGCAATTCGAGCTGGGCGAAGCGTTCCAGTTTGATTGGTCCGAGGAAGGACTGGTTGTCGGCGGCATTTACCGCAAGCTGCAGGTGTCGCACATGAAGCTGTGCGCGTCGCGGGCGTTCTGGCTCGTGGCCTACCCAAGCCAGGGTCACGAGATGCTGTTCGACGCCCATACGCGCTCGTTCACGGCCTTCGGCGGGGTGGCCCGTCGTGGCATCTACGACAACATGAAGACAGCGGTCGACAAGGTTCACAAAGGCAAGGGTCGCACGGTAAATCCGCGTTTCGCAGTGATGTGCGCGCACTACCTGTTTGACGCGGACTTCTGCAACGTGGCCAGCGGCTGGGAGAAAGGCGTCGTCGAGAAGAACGTGCAGGACAGCCGCCGGCGTATCTGGATTGACGCGCGTGCGCAGCGCTTCGGCAGTTTCGCCGATCTGAATGCATGGCTGGCGAGCCGGTGCCGGTCGTTGTGGGAGCAGGTGAAGCATCCGGACTATCGGGACCTGAGCGTTGCCGACGTATTCGAGCAGGAGCGCGCCCATCTGATGCCGATGCCAACACCGTTTGATGGTTACGTTGAACGCACGGCCCGGGTGTCGTCTACTTGCCTCGTGGTGATCGGACGCAACCGCTACTCGGTACCCTGCGAATTTGCAGGCCAGATGCTCAGTACGCGGCTCTATCCGGGCCGCGTCGTTGTGGTGGGCGATGACGTCATGGTGGCCGAACATGACCGTCTGGCCGACGAAGGTCTGGTGCGCTACAACTGGCAGCATTACATCCCGTTGATCCAGCGCAAGCCCGGCGCACTGCGCAACGGTGCGCCGTTCATAGATATGCCCGAACCGCTGCAACGCCTGCGCCGGGCGCTACTACGCGAGCCAGGTGGTGACCGGGTAATGGCTAAGGTCCTGGCGCTGGTACCCGAAAGCGGTCTGGATGCCATAGTGATTTCAGTCGAACTTGCATTGGAGCAGGCACCGCCCTCCGGGCGCGTGAGCGTCGAGCATGTGGTGAATGTGCTGTCGCGCATGCGCAGCGTGCAGATGCCGCCGAAGATCGATACGGCGCTACAACTGACGACACCGCCGCTTGCCGACACATCGCGATACGACGGGCTGCGCCCGGCGCTACAACAGCCGGAGGCCGGTCATGCTTGATCTGATCGTCGAACTCAAGCAGTTGCGCCTGCATGGCATGGCTGCCGGTTGGGCCGAACTGCTCGAACAGGGTAACGCCGAGGTGGCGTCTTCGCAGTGGTTGCTCGAGCGACTGCTGCAGGCTGAGAGTACCGATCGTGCCGTGCGTTCGGTCAGCCACCAGATGAACGCGGCGAAGTTCCCGGTGCATCGCGATCTGGCCGGCTTCGACTTCGACGGTTCGCCGGTCGATCGCCAACTCGTCATGCAACTGGCCGGCATGACGTTCACCGAGGGTGCACACAACCTGGTTCTGGTCGGCGGACCGGGGTCCGGAAAATCGCATCTGGCAACGGCCATTGGCGTATCCGGGATCATGCACCACGGCAAGCGGGTGCGCTTCTACTCGACCGTGGATCTGGCCAACGCATTGGAGCAGGAGAAGGTGCAGGGACGCGCCGGGCGGATCGCGGCGAGTCTGCTGCGCCTTGACCTGGTCATTCTGGACGAACTCGGGTATCTGCCCTTCAGTCAGGCCGGTGGGGCACTGCTGTTCCATCTGCTGAGCAGGCTGTACGAGCACACGAGCGTTGCCGTTACAACGAATCTGGACTTCGCCGAATGGTCCAGCGTGTTCGGCGATGCGAAGATGACTACGGCATTGCTGGACCGGCTGACGCACCATTGCCACATCGTGGAGACCGGCAACGAGAGCTACCGTTTCCGCCATAGCAGCGCCAGTGCAAAGAAGCGCATTCGATCACGTGAAGCGGCACACAAGGGCGACCCCGCTAGCGCGCCCGGGTCCGCCTGAGCCGTTCGCCGCGCAGAGAAATCTGCTACGGGCTACGCCCTTCGCAGCTTCCTCTGCGCAACGCATTCTCATCCGACGGAGGACAACCACCCCGGAAACCCATACACTTATCCACAACCGGTCCTGCTTCAGACCGGTTTCCACCCCGGCTCAGAATTCAATCGGCCCGGTGGCTCAAAATTCACTCGGCGCGGACAATCATTGCAAAATCAGGCAAAAAACCGCATTCTTGAAAACATTCGAAATTGCGTTTCGGGGCTACTCCGTGTGGCCTCATTAAGCCGATCACCCCCGGCTCGATTACGCCGATCCGTGACAGCCCTGCCAGCTTTAATAGCAGGAGCGCGCCCGCGCACAGACAGAGTTGACGTAAAACACGTTAGTTCCGGTTCAGACAATCGGCAGTGCCAGTAATGCAAGTTTCACAACGCCTATGTTGTTACCCTTGGGACACATCATCCGGCATGGCTAATGTCTCATATCGATCAGGGAGCGGCGCATGGAGCAAGTCGGTGACCTGCAAGTTGACTTCCGGCTTCGACTTGTCCTTCAAGATGGCGAGGTCAGGAAGATTGGCGCGCGCGCGTTCGACATTCTTCAACTTCTCATTCAGGCGCAAGGGGCGCTCGTCACAAAAGACGAGATCATGCGCGTGGTCTGGCCGAGAGTGATCGTCGAAGAAAATAACGTTCAGGTGCAATTAACTGCACTCCGCCGTTTGCTAGGGCCACGACGGGACTTGCTCAAAACGGAAGCAGGACGCGGCTATCGACTGGTGTCTGCCACGCAAACCGGTGGGGATTACCCCGGTTCTCGCAAGCTGTTGCCTCAAGGGCTCAATCGACTCTTTGGGCGCGACGAAGCACTGGAAGCGATACACGGCTATTTAAGCGAATCGCGTCTTGTCACACTTGCTGGACCGGGAGGCATCGGAAAAACCAGCCTTGCAGTAGAGGCCGCGCGCCTATGCGCCAACCGATTTCGCGATGACACGATATTCGTCGACCTTTCAACGGTCACTGACGAAAGGTTCACAATTAACGCGGTCGCATCGGCTGCCGCTTCAGCGGGTCTTCCAAAATGTCTTACAACTACTTCGCTTGAGCGCCTGCGAGAAATTCTCAAGGGGCAAAGTCGGCTCATTGTTCTCGACAACTGCGAACATGTCTTGAACGAGGCAGCAACGATAGCAACAGCGATTATCGAGACCGGCTGCTCCATACTAGCAACCAGTCGTGAGCCCCTGCGCATACGAAACGAACGTATTTTCTCGGTTCCGCCACTGCATGTTCCCGCGAAAGAATCGACAGTCGATCAGATGACGCGCTCGAATGTCGTGCTTTTCTTTGCTGCGAGGACGCAGGCCGTTCAGCCCGGGTTCGAGGTGACAGAGACCAATGTGACTGTCATATGTCAAATATGCCGCGCGCTCGATGGACTGCCGCTTGCGATCGAACTCGCGGCTGCCCGCGCGGCGGTGCTTGGGATTGAAGTTGTTGCGGATAACCTGGACGACAGGATGCGGGTTTTAACAGGCGGCCACAGGGCATCCTTGCCGCGGCATCAGACAATACGAGCGACATTGGACTGGAGTTACCGCTTGCTGGATAGCGCTGAACGCGCTCTGTTCAGAAGGCTAGGCATTTTTGTCGGGCAGTTCAGCTACGAAGCCGGCCGCCATGTGATGAACCAGTTCGCCGGCGCCATTCTCCCTATGCTCGACGCGCTTCAAGGCCTCATTTCAAAGTCGTTGGTAGTGGCAGTAAAAGAAGGGCGACATGGCCAATTTCGTTTGCTGGAAACAACTCGTCAGTACGCGTTGATGCAACTCGACGCAAATGGAGAGCGGGAAACCGCGGCGCGGGCGCATGCTGGATATCTGATTAGCGTGTTTAGCCACGAACGAAGCCGCTGGAATGAAAGAACAGATAAGCAGCAACTTGAAATGTTCTCGAATGAGCTCGATAACATCCGGGCCGTCCTCGACTGGGCGCTCAGTGACAATGGTGATCCTGACATCGGGCTAACACTCGCTGCGCTAACGCTTCCTTACCTATTCGAATTGTCGCTCGTCACGGAGTGCCGAGATCGCGCAGAGAAAGTGCTAAAAGCGTGCGAAATGCTTGAGTCGAACGCAAGCCGCGCACGGATGCTTTTAGCTGTGTCTGCGTCACTCGGGTCGAGTATTGTATATGTCGAAGGCCCTGTTGAACAAACGGTAGAGCTTTGGCATTCGGTTCATCGAGAGGCTACAAAGCAGCGAGACTCGAGCCTACAGGCACGATCACTATGGGGTGTCTGGAACGCGCGGCAGTATGGAGGAGAGCCGCTGATAGCCCTAGACTTCGCTGAGCAATTTTATGAGCTTGCCCTCGAAAATAACGACGCCACGCGGATCCTCCTCGGGATGCGAATTCGGGCTATATCACTCCATTACCTGGGGCAGCACGAGTCGGCCCGCGCAATGCTCGAATCCATGCTGCGTCAATACGACCCCGCTATCCATCGCTGGGAGACCATCGGGTTCCGCATTGACCAGCGGACGGTCGCACAGGCAACGCTTGCACGCATACTCTGGTCGCTAGGAGAGACGAAGCGGTCGCAGCATTTGGCAGAGGATACGCTGCAGGCTGCCATCGCTTACGGTAACCAGATGGTTTTGTGCTACGTGCTGGTGGAAACAATTCCCCTGCTATGCACGTTCGACGCGTGTACTAACAAGTCATACACATACCTTGATTTGCTTGAGTCGACCTCGCGACAGATGTCTTTTCGTATTTGGAGCGTGGCCTCCGAGGCCTATAGTTGTTGCATGCGCGCGAACAAAGCACCAACCGCGTCAAGCCTTGCTTCCGCAGATCTGGCAATCGCCGGACTCACGGACGTAGGCTATATGGCTCCATGGTGCTTTCTGAATGCAAAACTTGCCATCGCTTATCTCAAGTATGGGGACGAGCCAAAAGCCGATGATTGCGTCACGCGAGCAATCGAGAGATGTGAAGCTTCCGGCGAGAAGTGGTTCTATCCGGAATTGTGTCGAGTCAAAGCTCGTGCTCTGCTTAATCGGTCACCGGGAACCGCGCTACTGTGGCTTGCGAAAGGGTGGGATGCTGCCCGGACGCAGCGCGCCCGCCAAATGGAAGCAAATATTCGAGACGAAATTGCGGTCTTGGTCGGGATAAAAGACGAACGCGGACGAGAGCCAGCTTGGGAAAGCAGCCTGATCTTGGCCGGCCGACTCGCGATCCCTTCTACGTCGGCGGTTGTGGTCAATAGTGACGCTTCGTTTCTGAGCTAAGGCACATCACGGATGACCCCCGGGCGAGCCCGGGCGGTTGATCCAGGTCAAGTCGTTCCTTCTGGCCAGGTTTCCTTCGAGCGACCTGCTACAGTTTTCCGATATGCGGTCTCGCAACGGATCTCGAGGTATGGAACGGTATCAGGGGTTTGACAGCGTGACGATGTTACGACCACGACGGGAACATGATGTTTGAAGCTTGTCGCGGCAACTCATGATGCATTGACGGTCGGCTGACGGTCGGATTGACCGTGAGTCGCGCCTGCGCTATCGCGTAAAGTCCAAGATCTTCAGGATTTTTCAGGTCTTTTTAATTGTTTCGCTATCGAGGCCATCTAGTCTGGAGCCAGTCTACCCGCTGACGCACACGTACGACTGCGTCGCAAATCTTATCAAGACCCTCGCGTATGTCCGAGCTCGCGAACGGCGGCACGGACGATGGCTACTTTGCGCAATTGTTTTTTAACGGTGCCTTGATATGGGCGGAGAGGCGGGACATGTGAGCAATATCGTGGCGGGCATTGCGCTGCCCGACAGCATCGTGACCCGAGCCGCGACCGAGGTCGCGAAAACGGCAGAGCCGGATCTGCTCTTTCGGCACTCCATGCGCGTCTTCCTGTTCGCTTCGCTGATTGGCAGGCAGCGTGAACTCTTTTTTGACCCCAGCCTTCTTTACGTCGCAGCGATGTTTCAGGACATCGGTTTAACAAGCTCATTCAGACAATCTCACACGTGCTTCGAGATAGACGGAGCGCATGCCGCTGCGACTCTTTTGGCGTGTCACCAATTTTCTTCTGCGGATCGCGACGAAGTGTGGCGAGCCGTGGCATTGCATATGACGTTCGGCATCGCGCAGGAAATGGCGCCAGTGACTTCTTTGCTTGCCGCAGGCGTCGAAACGGACTTGCTTGGCGCCCACTTTGACGAGGTACTGGAATCAGAGAGACAAGAGATAGTGGCAAGTTTCCCGCGGGGATCGCGCTTCAAGGAGCGTATTATTGATGTCTTCGCTCGCGGCATGGGGCATCGGCCAGAGACTACTCTGGGCACTGTTGGGGCCGACGTGCTCGAACGAGCTGACCCCGCGTACAGGCGAGAGAATTTTTGCGGACTGGTTCTGGGCTCAAAATGGAAGGACTAGCAAATGTGAACATTTCAGCAAGTAGATGGTGTCCGGATGCAGCGAGGTCACGGGCGCTCGCGCGCGGTTTCTCGAAGGATACCGACTGTACGAAAAGAGCACACGCTTCGAAGCATACGGTACCGCTTAAAAGCAACGCGAATATCGTCAGCCGATTTCCGGGCAACTTTAACTTCCGATCGACCCAGTTGCGGTGTTGCAAGACGAGCATCGGTCGATCGGCGACGTAATAGCTGGCAGACGCGAAGTATTCGGCTCAATCGCCGGCAGCATTGTTGCTGCCAGAAGCGGAGATCCTGCAAAGGATGCACCCGGTTGAGGCAGTGACACTGTTTTTATCCGCTTAGCGTCATACGCACCGCTCGCCCGAGCCAAGTTCCTTCCGTGCGGTTATCCATGCAAACGTCTTGGGATCTCATTGAACACCCCAACTCGGCGTCAAACAGTAGGCCACAAGCAGGCTACTTTGCAGGATCTAACTGCTTCCACGTTCTCACCGCCCGCTTTAATGATAAGTCAGAACTGGTGATACATACCTAGGCGGAGTGCTAATTGATGATTGTTAGTCGAAGCGTCACCGGTTACGCCATCGAAAATGTCCGCCATTGTCGCCGCCCCACCCACTTTTTGATAGACGCCCATGGCATAAATTGCCGTTCGTTTCGAAAGCGAATACGTCGTTGTCAGGCCAAACTGATGGAAGATCGGAACTTGCTGGTTATAACCGATTGCGCCATGCGTGTACGTGTAGGATGCTCCAACGGACCACGAAGGGGTAAAGGAGTACGTTCCGAACGCTTCATAGTTGGTGAATATAGCGGTCGACAACGTTCCGTTGGCATCGTCGAACTTGGTATTTGTGTAGTCCAATCCCAGCGTCGCTTTCCCAAGCACATAGGTCGCCCCCGCACCAAAAATCTGCTCGTTGGCCGGATTTCCTACGTAACTAAAAGCTCCGCTTGCGCCGATCGCTGCTCCCTTCGTATTGCCAATGAAGTTGCCATCAGTAAAGAGGAGCGCGGGATCTTTCGAGTACTCGTAAGCTCCAGCAACTGTTAAGCCAGCTATCGAATAGGTCGCGCCAAGGCTCCACATGCCTGTGTTGCCACGACCTGCAGCGTTGGTATTGGTGAACGAATAAACGCCGCCAAACCTAAAGCCGGCGATGGTGGGACTGGCGTACTTGACGGCATTATCGACTCGGAAAGAGTTGTCGGTATTGTCGATATCACCAGCGTGTGTGATCGGACCGGCTAACACACCCGGCGAAGTAACGGGTTGCAGGAAGTCGACTACAGAGTCGTACTGGCGGCCGAGTGTCACAGTTCCAAGCTTAGTGTCAGACACGCCCACGTATGCCTGACGTCCAAATTCCAGCCCCCCTTGTCGGAGCTGCCCGTTTTCGAGACTGAAACCGTTTTCGAGCTTGAAAATTGCACTGATACCGCCACCAAGATCTTCAGTTCCGCGAAGTCCCCATCGACTTCCGTAGACTCCGTCGTAAGTGCCGTCGCGCATATGCAAGAGGGAACTTCCGCCGCTATTATTCGTGTAGTCGATCCCCTCGTCGATGACGCCATAAAGCTCTACCGATGACTGCGCGTGAGCGGCACTTACAATGAACATCAACGTCGCGGAAATCAAGGCCGCTTGTAAGGTAGTTTCCTTCATTTTGGACTCCGAATTGTTATCGATGATTTATTTTCACAATTAGTTCGTGACTACGACTCAAACCTAACTTTCGCCCGACACTCTTCGAAATAAGGATAACGTAGTGTGTCGAGAAACAACCCCAGTCTTGGCCGGCCCCCTGTTCCGCTTGCGATTCTGGCAACCGTTAGGCCAAAGAACTAAACTCCCTGACTTCCTCGCCGCGGCACGCGACAGCCAGCAGCCATGACGTAGTACTGGTCCTTCACAAGCTTCCAAGTTGGCAAGCGCTTTTTCGGGAAACTAAATTACATCAGCAGTTTCTCTTGAATGAACGTCCGCAAGCGCTCGCATGTCAATTCCTGAGAACCGACAATCCGCCAGTCAAGGGAACCGCCCGTCACGGAGTCGAAGTCCTGTGTCTCTGAAGCCCCATACAAACTTGCGCCAACAGGACAAAAGCGCACCTCTTGCAGGCGGTCGCTTAGAGGTCGACGATGATCGGCCCCCTAGGAACAGTGCAGCAAGCGAGGACGTATCCTTCTTCTCGCTCGCTTTCGCTTAAACCACCCATATCTCCCATATAGACACCGCCACTTAGCAGTCTTACCTTACAACTTCCACATGCGCCCACTTTACATTCGGTCTCAATCGGAATCCCTAAAGAGCTAGCCGCTTTCAATATAGTTTCGCGGCGCCCGCACCAAAACTGGATTTCCGCGCGATTAAAAAATATGCTCGAAATTTGGTCCTCGGTCGGTAGGACCGACAACTCGGTATCAAACGCTTCTTCAATGATCGCGTCATTCGCGACCCCGAAGTCGATCAGCGCACTCCGCATGGTTCTCATCAAGCCTGCCGGCCCACAAATATATGCGGTCCGCTCCGCCACATCCGGAACCAAATCTCTCAAAAGTTTCTTATCCAGACGACCTGCTATAAATTCCGGGATTCCCTCTGTCGCCTCGCTACATATGGCCAGCGCTCGCAACGCATTCATCCGTGTCGATATATCTTTAATTTCCTTCCAAAAAAGAACATCGACACCCTTTCGCGCGCATTGAATAAACACGAGGTCTGGATTCGCACCGGCGTCATCCAATGTCCGTAAAATCGACATCGTGGGCGTTATACCGCTCCCGGCGCCAATAAACAACATCTTGCCTACGGGGCCGTCCGGGAGGGTAAATTTTCCGCTCGGTTCCCCTATTTCAGCATTGCAGTCTTGGCGAAAATTTTCGTGCAATATGCGCGTCGCATTGCCGCTAACCGACGCCTTGATCGTCAACGCGATTTGTTCCGAGCGAGTCGCTGCCGATGCAATGGTGAATACTCGTGTGAAGGTTTTGCCTTGGAAAGAAAACCGGAGCGTGACGAACTGACCGGCGACGAACTTGAATGGGCGACCGTCTGCCCGCTGGAAGACAAGCGTAAAAACATCGGGGGTTTCGTCAATGCGCTTGATGCAGACACAAAGATCTGGCGACATCTGTACGTTCACGTTATCTCCCGAAGAATTCGAATGCAGAGAATTGCGATGGCCGAAGGTTTGTATTGCGGTGCAAGAGGGCCCGACGAGAAACTCTTTTTTCGGTATCCCGCAAAATCGGTCCGACCATCAGGGGTCCATATCAATATCCGTAGCCAATGATGCCCTTGACTTCAAGGAAGTCGTGGATCGCCCAGTCAGCATATTCGCGGCCGTTGCCCGATTGCTTGTAGCCGCCGAAGGGTGCAAATGTGTCCCATTCCGGATAATTGATCGAGACCTGTCCGGCGCGTAACTGTGCGGCCACTTTGCGGGCGTGATCGACATCCTGCGACTGCACATAGGCAGCGAGGCCGTAGACCGTGTCGTTGGCGATTTTCACGGCGTCGTCATCGTTATTGTAAGAAATGATCGATAGCACTGGGCCGAAGATCTCTTCCCTTTCGATGGTCATTCCGGGGGTAACATGGCCGAACACCGTCGGTCTGACATAGTAGCCTCGCACGAGATGTTCGGGTCGACCCGTGCCGCCGGTAACCAGCGTAGCGCCTTCCTTAATTCCGGATTCGATCAGTCGCTGGATCTTGTCGTACTGGATCTTGCTGACCACCGGTCCGAGTCTGGTCTCTTCGGAGCGCGGATCGCCGACGCTGTGCGCTTCTGCCGCTTCCTTGGCGATGGCAAGTGCCTCGTCATGACGGTCGACCGGTACTAGCATCCGGGTCGGTGCATCGCAGGACTGCCCGCTGTTGTTGAAGCAACGCTCGACCCCCACACGCACGGCTGCTTCGAAGTCGGCATCGGGAAGTATGATATTGGCCGACTTGCCCCCAAGTTCTTGCGCCACGCGCTTGACCGTCTCGGCCGCCGTCTTGGCGACAATGATGCCGGCGCGAGTAGAGCCGGTAAAGGAGACCATGTCGACATCGGGATGCCCGGCCATGATCTGGCCGACATCGGGCCCGGTGCCGTTAACCATATTGTAGACACCCTTTGGCGTCCCTGCGGCCTCCATGACTTCCGAGAAAATGACGCCGCTGATCGGCGCGATCTCCGAAGGCTTTAGCACAACAGTGCATCCCGCCGCGATAGCTGGCGCCACCTTGCAGACGATCTGATTCAGCGGCCAGTTCCATGGCGTAATCAGCGCGCAAACGCCGATCGGCTCCTTGAGCACCATGGTGCCGCCGCGCTGCTCGCGGAATTCGTAATCCGCCAGGGCCTTGATGGTAGCCTCCAAATGGGCTCTCCCAGCCCAGACCTGCGCCTCACGCGCCCAGGTGATCGGCGCCCCCATCTCGAGGCTGAGGGCTTGCGCAATGTCCTCGTAACGCTCGTTATAAATTTCGAGGATGCGCGTAAGGAGCTTCAGCCGCTCCGCCTTGTTGGTCTGAGAGAACGCCGGGAAGGCTGCTTTTGCGGCAGCGACAGCCTTATCGACATCCGCCTTCGAGCCGACGGCAATTTTGGTATAGGCCTCTTCGGTAGATGGGTCTATTACGTCGAGCGATGCCTGGACCATGGGAGCCACCCATTCGCCGTCGATGAAAAAGTTGAGATGGTTGTTCACGGATGATGCTCCGGTATTCGGAAAATAGACGGTCAGATTTGTGCGGAAAGCACAACTCAGCGCAGAAAAGCCCCTATAGATCGACAGCTACATATTCGTCCAACTGACAAACGAGCATCGAGGTTTAAATCAAGGCCTGGGCGATCACAGCCCTCCCATACAAAGATATTTGATCACGAGGTAGTCCTCGATGCCGTATTTCGAACCTTCCCGCCCGGTACCGGACTCTTTAACGCCCCCGAATGGCGCAACTTCCGTCGAAATCATGCCTGTGTTAATGCCCACGATGCCGTATTCGACCTGCTCCGCTACGCGCCAGATCCGACCGATGTCTCGACTGAAGAAGTAAGCTGCCAAGCCGAACTCCGTTTCATTGGCTCGCATGATTACTTCTTGCTCAGTTTCAAACCGAAATATCGGAGCAACTGGACCAAAAGTCTCTTCGCGCGCCAGTGCCATCTGGGAATTCAATCCCGTTAAGATTGTTGGTTCGAAGAAGCTTCCACCAAGCGTGTGGCGCTTGCCACCTGCAACAACTCGGGCGCCATATTTGACTGCATCCGTAATATGCTCTTCGACCTTCACAACTGCGTTCATATCGATCAGCGGTCCCTGTTGAGTTTCGCCCAGGAGACCATCACCGACCTTGAGTTGAGAGACCGCAACTTTTAGTTTTTCTACAAAGGCGTCGTAGACGCTCTCCTGAACGTAGATACGGTTTGCACATACACAAGTCTGGCCTGTATTACGAAATTTCGACGTCATAGCACCATCGACTGCAGCATCCAGGTCCGCGTCTTCGAAAACTATGAACGGTGCATTGCCGCCAAGTTCCATCGAGACCTTTTTCATTGTGCCGGCGCACTGCTGCATAAGTAGCTTACCAACCTTGGTTGAGCCGGTGAAAGTCAGCTTGCGAACGACTGGGTTACTAGTCATCTCGCCGCCTATCTCCGCTGCAGATCCTGTAACCACGTTAAACAGCCCTGCTTCCAATCCGGCTCGCTCGGCCAGAACCGCCAGCGCTAGGGCCGAGAATGGGGTTTGCGGCGCCGGCTTGATAACAATCGGACATCCAGCAGCAAGCGCTGGGCTAGCCTTGCGGGTGATCATCGCCGCCGGAAAATTCCACGGCGTGATTGCGGCTACAACACCGATCGGCTCCTTGGTCACAATTATGCGTTTGTCGCGCGAAGGTGACGGGATGACGTCACCGTACACACGTTTTCCTTCTTCCGCGAACCATTCGATGAAGGAAGCGGCATAAGCAATCTCGCTCTTTGCCTCCGCGAACGGTTTGCCTTGCTCAGCTGTCATGAGCATCGCAAGATCTTCTTGATGCTCGATGACTAACCTGAACCAATTGAGCAATACTGCTGAACGCTCTTTGGCCGTCTTATTGCGCCAATTCTTCCAAGCTGCATTTGCTGCATCGATTGCTAGGCGGGTCTCACTCGCCCCCATATTGGGCACACTCCCAAGCAACTGCCCGGTCGCCGGATTGAATACCTCAATAGTTTTACCCCCGTCGGCATCCAGCCACCGGCCATTGATATATCCCTGCTCTCGGAAAAGGCTTGAGTCCTTCAAAATAGATGTTATGTTTGCTGGGATAATTGATACGTTCACGACAACCTCTATTTTAAAGATGCTAAACGCAATGAGCTATCAGCGGCTAAATCTCCGAGTCTATCGACTGGCGACTTTGGAAGCCATATCGCTCACCACGAGGCCAAGCAGTTGTTATCGGCTAATCTCGTTTAATTTCGACGACCGAGTACGTAATCGCTCGCCGAAATTCTCAAGAGGAAGATAAATCTTTTAAATCGACCTCAAGGACGATACCTATATTCTGTCCTCAATGTACCCGCAATGAATTATGGCTTTCCGGCAGCCTTTTTTGCTTGATCGATCCAACTATCGAATGTGGCCTGGTTGGCGTCGATCCATTCTTGGGCGTGCCGGACAATATCTTGGTCTTTGCCTTCTCCACCTTGGAACATTTTGGCGTTTTGGGCAGAAAATTCGGCTAGCGGTATCGAAACTAGCTCGAAAAGCTTGCGAACCGCAGGATTATCGTTGAGGAACTTCTTGTTGGCTACAACCCGAATATCATTTGGCGGATACCCCATCATACAAGGATTCGATGCACAGCCTTTCACTCCAGGCACGCTAACTTTTGTTAGGTCAGCTTCCTGTCCCTTCGGCAAACTCGGAAACGGTACTTGAAGCCAAACGACGTCGACCCCTGGCTTTAAAACGCCCGTGACCCAACCTGGTGTCGCCGCATAGAAGAATATAGGCTTGCCTTCTTTGAAGAGGCCCAAGGCTTGTGCCATTGAAGCATCGTAGGCGGCTTTGATCGGCTCCACTGTCGCACGCAGTCCATAAGCGTCCAGTTGCTCTTCTTGGACTAGTTCACATCCCCAACCTGGCGGGCACGCTACCAGGCTAGCCTTGCCATCGCCCGTTGTGTCGAAGAGTTTGGCCACCTCGGGCCTTTTGAAATCCTCCAAACTCTTGATGTGCGCGGCATCTGCGGTCTTTTTGTCAATCATGTAGCCCTGCAGCGCACCGCCCTTGACCATGTAACCGATGACCTCGGCATTGTTTCCGAACGCTTTCGTGTACGTATTGTGGAGCGGGAACCAGCCGTTGACCCAAAAGTCAACGTCGCCTTGCCCTACCGCTTGATAGAAGGTCGGATTTTCCAAAGTGACGGGACGTTCAACGTTATAGCCCAGCTTCTGCAGGGCTTTGATATAAATTTCCGTGCCGACCCATTCGTTGTTCCATGTAGCCCGAGCGGGCTTAATCGTCTTGCCAGCCCCTGGCAGATCCGCTAGTGCAGCAGCGCTGTTGAGCAGGCACAGCGCAGCTACCGCAGCGGCCGCAAATACCCGAAGAAAAGATTTTCTAACCATTGACGTAGACTCCGTTTTTTCGAAAAGAATTTTGTGGATTCCCGCAAGTGCGTCACTCTATTGCCGGCGGGAGGCGGCGGATGTCTTGCCCAGGGCTTGGGTAACTCGATCAAGTACGATTGCCATAAGAACGATGCCGATTCCACCAAGTGCAGCGCTGCCGACCTGCAACCGACCGATGGACGTGTAGACAGTTAACCCTAGACCTCCGGCTCCGATGAGGGCTGCCATAACGACCATCGATAAGGCCATCATCAGGGTCTGGTTTAGCCCTGCCATTATCGTCGGCATGGCGAGAGGTATTTGGATGTCCAGCAGTAGCTGGCGGCGGGTTGAACCGAACGATTCAGCCGCTTCCACAAGGTCGCCAGATACCTGCCTGATGCCGAGGTTGGTAAGACGGACGATCGGGGGAAACGCGAATATGATCGTTGCAATAATGCCAGGAACCAACCCGATCCCAAACAGCATGACGATCGGAACAAGATATACAAACGATGGAATGGTCTGCATCACGTCTAAAATCGGCCGGAGAACAATGTCGAAGCGATTGCTTCGTGCCGCCAAGACACCAACCGGGACACCAATCACTGTGCAAAACAGTACGGCGGTTAAAACCATCGCCAATGTTGTCATCGTATCGGCCCACAGACCGAGGAGGTTGATGACGATGAGCGCCACAAAAGTAAACCCTGCGACATGTTTTCCAGCGATACGCCATACTAAAGCCACTGCCCCAATCAGAAAGATCGGAAATGGCGTTGAGTGGAGAACCCAATTTAAATAAACAAGGAGCTGTTGGACCGGCCATTGAGCTGCTCGAAAATACGGCCGAAGATTAGGAACGAGCCAATCCACGACGAAATCTTGTATCCACGTATCAAGAGGTAGCACGTAGTAATCTGAGATGTTCCACATTTTGGCTTAGCCTTACGAGTTTTCGCTTACGCGCTGCTAACACTTCGAAAAAGACCATCTTGACTTCGATACGGCGATTCTTCGCCCTGCGTACTGTTCGATCGGCCCGACAGAGCGGCGAGCACGTCACTTGGATTTACCTTTCCGCATAGACGCCCGGACTCGTCGGTGACCGCCACAGGAAGTCCATCTCCGCAGAAGGTGAAGATTTCGGAGATAGGAGCGCTCTGACTAACAACCGGGAAACGGTGAGTGACCTGACTTCCGACATCGATCCGCCCGGCACTCCCTGCGGCGATCAGGTCTCGACGAGTAATCAGTCCTAGAGGTTTTCCCTCAGAGTCCACTGCGTAGATGGACGTGCAGCCTTTCTGACGCATCATGGTTTCGACATCAGCCGTCGACAATGCCGTGCTGTCGAACGACTCTGCATTGGTCATGATCGACCCAACACGTATGACGCGGCTGCGATCGACATCTTGCGCAAACGACGCGACATATTCGTCTGCGGGGTTGGTAATGATTTCTTCCCGATTGCCTTTCTGAATAATTTCCCCATCTCGCATAATCGCTATGCTGTCGCCGAGCGAGAGCGCCTCATGAAGGTCATGCGTGATTAGGATAATAGTCATCTTGAGCTTTGCCTGGATTTGTTGCAGCTCGCGGTGCATCTCTCGACGAATGAGGGGATCCAACGCCCCGAATGGCTCGTCCATCAGAAGGATCTGAGGATCAAGCGCCAGCGCGCGCGCGAGCCCAACACGCTGCCTCATGCCGCCGCTAAGGCTGCCGGGCGATGCATTCGACCATCGTTCCAAGCCAACCATACTCATCACTTCTAACGCCCGTTGGCGGCGTACGGTTTTGTCTACCTTACGTAGTCGCAACCCGTATTCAACGTTCTCGATTACGCTCATGTGAGGAAAAAGCGCAAAGTGTTGAAACACCATTGCAATTTTCTCGAGGCGGATATGGCGAAGTCGATCCTGGGACAACGTATTTATATTTTCGCCGTCAATCCGTAGTTGTCCTGCACTCGGAGTTACTAGACGGTTCATGCATCGGACCAAAGTCGACTTTCCCGACCCGGACAGACCCATGACGGCAAATATCTCGCCCGTGGCCACGGAGAAATTCACGTTGTTAATAGCGACGACATTACCTGTTTTAAGAACGTCCTCTTTCGAGGAGCCGGAACTGAGCATGTCCATTGCCAAGCCGGGATTCGGCCCGAAAACTTTAAAGAGCCCCCGCGCTTCGATCTTCGCAGTACTGTTCATGGCGACTGACCTTCTAATGCACTGTGGTCGAATTTATCTTGCATCCCCTTCCACCAAACTGCGGCTTGCATCGCCGGAAGCCGCATGCCGTGAAAGGGAATCGCCCGCAAAGTCGTAACTGGAACCGGGCAGTCCCGAGGATCCCCACCTGTTATCAGGCGGGCGACTATCGGTCCCATTGCACTACACATGCCAACTCCCCGGCCATTGCATCCCAGCGACGACCAAACACCGGGTGACAACTCATGCAAATGGGGGAGATGGTCCATCGTGAGCGCCACTTTGCCACTCCAAAAAAACTCAAGAGGCACATCTTTCAGTTGTGGAAAGAGTTCATGAAGTTTGGCGACAACGTGCGAAGAATTTGCACGATCATCTCCTTCTGCGAGCCCGCCGCGGCCACCGAAGAGAAACCTACCATCGGGCTCAACTCGGAAATGATTTGTGAGGCGTTTCAGGTCGGCCGCAGTATGACCGTCGCGAAGAATGGTTTCGCGCAGGTCGGCAGATAGCGGACGAGTTGCCACCATGTAGCTGAGAACAGGCACCACACTTGTTGCGAGTTTCGGCCAGATGCTGCCGAACGCGGAACTATACGCGTTGGTGCAAAAGATCACCTTGTCAGCGACAACAGTTCCTTTATCCGTGTCCACCTCCCAATTGGAGTGGGCGCGACTGATCTTCCGCACTGCACTGTTGCCGTAGATCGATACTCCCGCCGCCCCTGCTGCTCTCGCTAGTCCGCGAGCGTAAGACAAGGGATGCAGACGTCCTCCGCGCCGATCCAAAACCGCTCCTTTGTACCAGTTTGTACCCAAAAGTTCGGCGGTTTCACCTTGGCCAAGAATCGAGACGTCGGCGCCTCTAGACTGCCATTCTTCAATGCGGCGCTGAAAGTCGCTAAGCGCTCTGAAGGAGTGGGCGGGCTGAATCCAGCCGGGCTGTGAAGCCTGACAGTCGATATCGTGCTTTTTTATTAGATCGAGGGTGGTATCGACGAAAGTGCCCGACCATGAGAACAATCGTTCTGCCTTTTCCTCCCCTACGCGCTGCACCAATTCGCTGCGTTCGGCCTTGAAACCTGGAATGATCTGCCCTCCATTCCGGCCAGACGCGCCCCACCCGGGTTCAGCGGCTTCTACGAGAACAGTAGACACCCCGGCAGATGCCAAATGCAGCGCAGTGGAGAGCCCGGCGAAGCCGCCGCCTATAACGCAGACGTCCGCTTTTTTTGTTCCCTTCAAAGACGAAAAATCAAGCCCAAGGATTGCGGTGGCGGCCCAATAGGACTCCGGTAGTGTCGGTGCATTTTTAGAGTTGCGGATCGTCATTTGATCAACGCATTGCGTACATGCTTTTGGAAGAAATGAACATGATGTTCGCTGAACTCGGGATGTGCGCGATCTACCACAAAGCGACCCTGCGAATATCCACGCGACCGAAGGCCTTTCTGAACTTCAACGCATAGACCTACGTCTTCAGGTACGAGCACATCCTTGATGTATCGGATGAACGCCGCTTCCTGTTCATTCGGCTCCTTTGTAAGTAAATAGAAATCCCACCTTTCACGAGTGGTTTCCGGACCAGTAGGAATAACTTGGAATATCGCCAAACTCGGAGAGCCGGGGTACATCAAGGGGACTAAGTTCGGCCAAATAAAGCCGAACAGCGCATCCTGTTCTACTTCCTCAGGCTTTAGCTCGTATGCGGTGTTGTCGAGCTCGTTTCGCTCGACCTTATGACTGAATGTTATGCCGTCGTCAGACCACAGCGCCTTATTGTCGTAGTCAACCAGTTCCATCAGGCTCTTATGGTTGACTTTGCAGTGGTAGCACTCGTGATTGTTGTCGAGAACTGTCTTCCAGTTTGCGCCGATGTCCAGTTCGTAGCGCTCCGCCAAGACGAGGTCGTCCAAGCGCGGACAGGCTTCGTACATGTGCTTGAGAAATGCCGGAGCTTGTTCGGCCAAGGGCGTAGCATTCGGATCCAAGTTGATGAAGAGAAAGCCGGCGTAGCTTTCGATCCGGACTGGCTTTAGATCAGCATTGTCAGGAATCCATTTCTCTAGGCTTTGGCGACCGCGGGCACTGTGGAACTGACCGTCTCGCTGGTAGCACCACTGATGATAAGGACAGACAACAAGTTTCGTGTTCCCCTGTCCGTGAAGAAGCGGGTGAGCGCGATGACTACAGACGTTGTAAAACGCACGCAAAGCCCCATCGTTGCCCCGCATAAGAATGACTTCTTGGTCGAGAACGGCGCCAACGTAGTAGTCCCCGGGCTTCGCGACTTCCGAAACATGGCATTGATAAACCCAGTTACGATAGAAGATCGCTTCCTTCTCGGCCTCATATACAGCCGGATCATAGTACCAACTCGCGGGCAATGTGAATGACTCTTCCGGGGTATCCGTGAAGCGTCCTGGACTCAGCTTCAAATCACGGATGTTGGCAGCAGGAGAATTCATATGTCGATCAATCCTTCAGAATTGGAATGCGCATCCGGCGGCTCGCGAGCTGCCTGCGTTTTGGGTTATGCGGTATGGGGTACGAGGCCAATATAATGCCGAAATGGCGGGGCGAGCAAACGAGATTATTTGACACCACTCATTAAATTGCTTAATGTCTCATCATGCTCAGACGAATGCCCTCGATCTACTCACTTCAGATTTTTGACGCCGTTGCGAGGCGCCTTAGCTTTACGCGCGCCGCCGAGGATTTGAGCATCACCCAAGGGGCTGTCAGCTACCAGATACGGCATCTGGAGGAGGATATTGGGACCGCGCTCTTTGACCGCGGCGGGCGGGGGATTACGCTCACCGCGTCCGGAGAGGCACTGCGGCCGACGCTCGCTCGAGCGCTTGACGATATTCGCTCGGTTGTTGAAAAAGTCGCGAAGGATGCTGGATCGGGGCTAACGATCTCTCTAACGACCTATTTCGCTGCGCGATGGCTTCTGCCTCGCCTTGCAGGTTTCATGCGAAACCACCCGCATGTAGAAGTCAGGTTAATGCACGGACCTGGCGGGAATCCTACTAGCGCGGAAGACGTCGACGTGGCCGTACGTTGGGGTAGGGGTAATTGGTCCGGACAAGAGGCCGAACTGATTTTCGGATCTAAATTGACCCCAGTATGTTCGCCGGATTTGCTAAAGAACCATGGTAGCGTTCTACCACTTGCCATCTATCTTGGAAAGATTTTGCACGACGATGAAATGAGAACACCTTGGGCTGAGTGGCTAGCGCTGACCGGGTTTGTAGATCCAGAAACCTTAGAAGGACCGGTAATCCCTGATCCGAATGTTCGAATGCAGGCGGCCATTGACGGGCACGGATTTGCGTTAGCAGACGCCCTAGTCGCGAACGACATCAGCGAGGGGCGGTTGGTGGCGCCTTTCGATATAAACCTTGATGGATACGGTTATTATTTAATGATGGGACGACGGTCATCTTCTAAGGCAGTCGGAGACTTCCGTGAGTGGTTATTAGGGGAAGGTGTCAATTACTTACGCGGGCAGGCTCCAACCTCGATTGAAAGCTCCAAAGCGCTGTAACGGTACCCATAAACGCTTCCGCAATGAGCTTAGCCAAACGAAGCTTTCCGGTCGCTGTCGAAACGCTCGCCTAAGATTTCTTATGATCCTCAAACAAAAATCGAAAGCGTTAGAGGGCGGCGCCCGAGGTTTAAAGTGCGATTTGGAAGCCGAAAGCTACGTTACGAGGCGTAAGAGGGTGATTAAACGGCGTTCACCCGAATCCTGGAACATCCTCAGCTTGCCGTTCGATAACATCGTTTGCAATACCGTTGGCGAGTGAACGGGATATTCGCGGTTGGCATCAGTCTGCGGGCAGAAGCTCATCCATTCTTGGCTCCAAAGGGTTACTAGGTACAACCCTCATGCCTACCTGAAAGAAGTCTTGATACGCCTCCCTACTCAGTGCCCCGGTCGGCTCAATGAGCTACTGCCCCATCTGTGACACCAGCGAAAAAATACCGGCGCCACGATTGGCTCGATCGATCGAACCGCCTCCCGCCATCCGCCGTCCCCCAGTTAAACGAGGAATGTGGCCGGCAAGCGCATGGCGCCCGGTTCCGTCTTAAAATTCAAAACCACGCCGGCAGGCCACCTCGTCTTAATCCGAAGCGCATGATTGGCTGTCATCTCGCGTGGCGACGGCGGCCTCGAGGCTCAAAATCGGCTATTGAATGGCGTCCGCAGCGCGCACAAAAAAACGGTGCGTATAAGAAAAGTTGATGTCCCCCATTACATTGCACGCCTATACGTTTATTCAAGAATAGAAGACCATGTCTCGTCTGACCGAGCGTCGAGCCTGAAATCAAAATGCGGAGATAAACGTGACCAACTCTTTTAAAGCTTTGCTGATTACAGAAGCGGGTGGGAAAAATCAGCCAGAAATCGTTACGCTTACGTCGGATGACTTACCTGTCGGTGACGTACTTGTTTCAGTCGAATTTTCTAGCCTGAACTACAAGGATGCCATGGCGGTTACAGGGACGGGAAACATTATTCGCAGCTTTCCGATAGTGCCTGGTATTGATTTGGCCGGCACTGTCATTAAATCCGATTCGTCCTTTTACACTAAGGGCCAAAAAATCGTATTAACCGGCTGGAGTGTTGGTGAACGCTATTGGGGAGGCTACGCACAGGTTCAACGCGTTAAGTCCGAATGGTTGGTGCCATTGCCCGATGAATTGTCGACCCATCAGGCTATGGCAATCGGAACCGCCGGATTCACAGCGATGCTATGCGTCACCACGCTGGAAGAGGCAGGAGTCCTGCCCGACGCTGGAGACATCCTTGTGACTGGCGCGGCTGGCGGCGTGGGAAGTGTGTCGGTCGCGCTCTTATCTGCACTCGGATACACCGTAACCGCATTGGTTCCTCATCCCGTGACCGAAGCACAAACGTCTTACTTAAAGGGGCTTGGCGCGGCTAAGATCATTTCCGGCGAAGAATGGGAAGCCAAACCGCAAGCGCTAGAAAAGCAGCGGTGGGCCGGTGCTATCGATACAGTCGGCTCTGTAGTTCTCGCTCGCGTTCTCGCCGAAGTATTTTACGGCGGAGCCGTCGCAGTCTGCGGTCTAGCAGGTGGATCGAACCTCACGACAACTGTTATGCCATTCATTCTGCGTGGGGTGCGGCTTCTCGGTGTCGACTCTGTTCAATGCCCATTTGAAAAGCGCAAGAAAATCTGGAAGCGCATCGCCCTTCATGTTTCCGAAGCGCGCCTAGACAAGGTGGCTCAGACTATCGCTCTCGCGGATGTCGTTCGTTATGGAGCTGAGATGATGGAAGGTAAGGTGCAAGGCCGCATCGTTGTAGACGTCAATAGCTAGACAGCCGCCATAAATCAAAACGAACGGAAATCGGCAAATGAATTTTGCAAAACCCTCTTTGAACGCCCTGCTTTCGCCGGCTTCGGTCGCGCTCGTTGGCGTGTCCCCTCAGGAAGAATCTGTAGGCAATAACATGCTGTTGGAGTTGCATCAATCCGGATACGAAGGAACAGTCTATCTTGTCAATCCTAAATACAAAGAAGTCGCAAATGTTCGCTGTTATGCCTCAGTTTCTGACCTACCTGAAGCACCGGATCTGACCGTTCTTGCCGTCGCAAATTCACGTCTCGAAAGCTTGGTAGATGAGTCTATTGCCCGGGGGACCAAGGCGCTTGTCCTATTTGGCAGTGCTCATTTAGAGGGGGATGCGATTGCCAGTACGAAGCTTATTGACAGGATTCGCGAAATGGCATCCGCAGCAGGAGTCGCAGTTTGCGGCGCAAACTGCATGGGATTCTATAACCATGATCTCGGACTGCGAGTGTTTCCTCAGTATCTGCCAAGGACATTGGCGCCCGGCCATGTGGCATACATAAGCCAATCCGGATCTGCGTTAACCGCGCTTCTTTGGAACAACCGTAAGCTGCGTTTCAACTTGGCTGTTTCATCGGGCCAGGAAATCGTTACAACAGCCGCAGACTATCTCGATTATGCGCTTGAAATGCCCAGTACGCGCGTAGTGGCATTGTTCATGGAATCGATTCGTGATCCGGACGCATTTTCAGCTGCGCTTGAAAAAGCAAGGTTACGCCAGATTCCTGTCGTCGCACTGAAAGTTGGCCGAACCGATACTTCTGCAGCCCTTGCCCTCAGTCACACCGGCGCAATCGCCGGGAACGACGCCGTGTATCAAGCACTTTTTGCGAAATATGGCGTTTGTGTCGTTGAAACACTGGACGAACTGGCTGCGACCATTGCTATCTTCTCGCTCCCGCAACGCGTCGCGAGTGGTGCGGTAGCTGCAATCTTGGACTCGGGTGGTGAGCGGGAGTTGCTCGTTGACGTTGCTGAGAAAATGAACGTTTCCTTCGCAAAAATCTCTGAGGAAACCGGACGTGTTTTGGGTGAATTGCTTGATCCTGGGCTTGATCCTATAAATCCTTTAGACGCATGGGGCACAGGCAAGGACTTCGAGAAAATATTTAGCAAGTGTCTCGAAGCGCTCGTCGCAGACCCAGCATCGTCACTGGGCGTATTGGTCGCCGACCTTACTTCTGGCTTCGCTGTGCATGAAGCATTCGGTCGCGTGTGCGGAACGCTTGCGCAAACAAGCAAAAAACCCATCGTGTTGATTAATAATCACGTTGGCACCGATACTCAGGACCTTGCAATGCGCTTGGTGGATCAGGGCGTATGTGTTCTTGACGGTACAAAGCCGGCACTAACGGCGATCAAACACGCAATCAACTATCGCGACTTTATAGGGCGCCCCGTTGATGTTCTACCGGCCAACGTTTCGGATGACGTGACGATGAAATGGCGAAACCGGCTATCAAACGGCGGCATTCTAGACGAGTCCGAAGGGCTGGCATTGCTGTCCGACTATGGCGTAACCACTCAGCGGTCGCTAGTGGTCGATTCGCTTAACGACGCATTATCAGCTGCCAGCGAGATGGGTTATCCGGTTGTATTGAAAACTGCGGCACCCGGCGTTCTTCATAAATCGGATGTGGACGGAGTTGCGCTCAATCTTAAAAATTCCGAAGCGTTGGGCGAAGCTTACGCGAACATCTCGGGTCGCCTTGGTTCTCGCGTGCTTGTCGGTTCTATGGTGCCAGGGGGCATTGAGTTCGCTGTAGGAGTTCTGAATGACAAAGACTTCGGGCCCTATGTGATGGTCGCCGCAGGCGGTGTCTTTATCGAGCTGTTAAAAGACCGGAGTCTTCGTCTTGCGCCTTTTGGCGTCAGTACCGCTAGAGAAATGATTGACTCGTTGGTCTGCCGACCACTGCTTGACGGGTTTCGCGGATCGGTTCCGTGCAATATCGACCATTTCGCATTGACCTTGTCACGAATTTCGCGACTCGCCGCCGATTTATGTGAATTCGTTGAGGAAATGGACGTCAATCCATTGAAAGTAACCCCCGGGTATTGCATCGCCGTCGATGCATTGGTTACGGCCAGCGGTGCCCTCCGGCAACGCGAAGCGATTCAACACGCAGCGTCCACATAAACGGCTTTCAAAAGTAGCGGAGAATTGCTCGAGTGTAGAACATTGGCTAAAGGTATCGAAATGAATGAGCATCTCTCATGCGTTGAAGTGTCCGCCGAGCGTAAGGTTGGCATTTTAAAATTCAGCCGTGCGCGAAAGCACAATGCTTTCAATCAAAAGTTGATGGAAGAAGCATCGACGGCACTGCGCACATTCAACCGAGACAATCAGATCAATGCGATCGTCGTAACGGGCGCAGGCCCATCTTTTAGCGCCGGGTTCGATCTCAATGAAGTAGCCGCGCAAAAGTACACCACCCCATGCGAATGGCAAGCTGCGGTTACTGCGGACTTCGAGTACATCATGCAATTCTGGGATTCTCCGAAACCCACAATTGCAGCGGTTGAAGGTTATTGTCTGGGCAGCGGTCTTGAAGTCGCGGTTGCATGTGACATCACTGTCGCGGGGGATAAGGCACTTTTTGGTGTGCCCGAAGTAAAGTTCGGATCGAGCATCGTAGCGCTAATTCTTCCTTGGATTATTGGACCGAAATATACAAAGGAGTTGCTATTGACTGGAAACGATCGCATCAGCGCGGCCCGGGCCGGAGAGATTGGCCTCGTGAATCATGTGGTCGCTGAGGGTGCCTCTTTCGCGCACGCAATGGAGATCGCTAACGAAATCGCTTCAGCCCCGGCACTTTCTGTGCAACTTACCAAGCGGGCAGTCAACCGTACTGCGGACATCCAAGGAATGCGTGAGGCGCTGCGCTGGGCTGCGGACACTTGCGTCTTCATTGAATCGAGTGGCAGTGAGGTTAACGCGGAATTTAATCGCATCGCCGCGCGTGATGGTATGCAGGCTGCAGTCGCTTGGCGAAACTCTCGTAACTAGATTTTGAGGGCGCGACAAACGTGCCCAGAACCTTTGCAAACAAGGTCTCTCGTTCCGAAGCGTCTGCTTATTCGCATACGGAGAATTGGCAGTCCTCAAAAAAGATCCGCACGGATTTCGGATCCTCAAATAACCCCGGCTGCTTGAAAAAGAGGGGAATCGCGAGCCTCGTCGCTCCAGCCGAGCGGAGCGGAGCATAAAGACGAATCGAAAGGAAAAGGGACATGTCTATCTTCACCCACGTTACTGTCGGCACCAGCGATCTCGAGAAAGCACGAACATTCTATGACGAAGTTCTAGGCACGATCGGCCTGAAGCGACTCGATGATATCCAAAACACCGGTGCCGGTTGGGGACGCGACAAGCCAATGTTCTACGTCCTGAAACCGATCAATGGCAAGCCTGCCACCGTCGGTAATGGTGTCACAGTATCGTTCAAGGCTCCAAATCGTAGCTCAATCCACGCTTTTTATAGATCGGCGTTGGCAGCTGGCGGCCAAGACGAGGGAGACGCAGGTCCACGCGACTGGACGCCCCACACCTATGGAGCATACGTTCGCGATCTTGACGGCAATAAGCTCGCTGTCTACTGCTTCAAAGCAGAATAGACACTCTGCACCGGTGTCCGATTAAACGGTTAAACGAATCCGCTCCATCATCATCGTGTCCGCGCGTCTGCCTCATGGCTTTTCTGGGAGAACAGTTCCAGATCGCATTCACATTACTGTATGAACATGCCAGCTCGCAGAATCGAGTGTTACATCATCTCCTCAGTTTATCGGTGGTGAGCAGTCGGGACTCAACTGAGGATAGGTTCGACAACGGCAACCAGTCGTTTCCCTACGCTTGCGCCGTGGCGGCGCAACAATGATGCTCCCCTTACTCCGCAAACGGGAAACACGTATGAAGCGCGTATCGCTAGCCCCCGCGCAACTGCCCCTCAACGATCTCGTTGCGGCCGACGCGCTTCGACTTTCGGAATGGATCCGCTTGCGCAAAGTGTCCTGCCGCGAGGTGATGAGCGCATTTCTCGACCATATCGAACGCGTCAATACGCAGGCCAACGCTATCCTCTCGCTGCGCGAGCGCACTACGTTGCTCGCCGAGGCCGATGAACGCGACGCCCGGCTCGCGCGAGGCAAATACCTTGGTTGGACGCACGGCATGCCACGGGCTGCAGGTATAAGCGTGATCATGCAGGGCGATGCCGCAGTTCACTTCTCAGATGGAATGCAACTGTTCACGTGCTTCAAAAACCAAAGTCTAATCGGGCCAACGATTGCATTGTCAGCGTAACGCGTGCGCAGTATGTAGCCAAAATTGGAGCGCCTGATAGAAGGTGTAAGGGCAACGAGTTTCCCCTCCTCTATCAATTGACGCACCAACGTCGACCAACCTAGAGCTAACCCCTGTCCCTGCGCAGCCGCTTCCAGCATAAGTGGGTAGTTGTGATAGCGAATGCGTGGAGGCTGCATGGGTGTTCTGGCGCCAATGAGTCGGCACCATTTCTCCCAATCCAGCCATCTGACATCGCCGACATCCATATGAAGGATCTGGATTGTATCTAAGTCGACATCCCGAAGATCTAGTAACCGGTGATGTGCAGCGAATTCGGCACTACAGACAGGGAAAACTTCCTCGGCCTCGAGCATGTCCTCCGACCCATCAACGCAATCGAATCGTCCGAAGTGTACCGATAGGTCAGCATGTACCGTCTCTTTATCGTCGTCCCTATCCACTGGAATGATTTCAAACTGAATTTGCGGCAGGGCGGCTTCCAAACGATCGAGCCGTGGTAATAGCCAGAGGTGTGCGAAGCCGGAGGGTACAGCGATAGAAACCCGATGATGCTGAGACAAATCTTTCGATGCCTGCAGTCGGCGAACCGTACTGTGAATACGGCCTAGCGATACAGCCACCTCATCAAAGAGTTCTCGCCCACACTGCGTGGCAGATAAACGACCTCCAGATCGATCGAGCAGTACCAAACCAACCGAATCCTCAAGCGAACGAATTCTCTGTGAAATCGCAGGTTGCGTTGTTTCAAGCTCTCTCGCGGCAGCAGTCATCGACCCCAAGCGTACAACAGCCTCAAACGCAGTTAGCGACTTGAATGACGGAAAAGATTTGCTTCTATTCATCGATCAAGATAGCCGAGTATATGCTGCGTCGGCGACGGCCGTCACCTAGGCGACAATACCGCCAGCCGATGCGAGGCATGAGTCGAACAGGTTTGTCCGTCGCATACCTCTCTCATGTTAAACGATCTTACGATGTGCCAAAAGATTATTTTATATCGCATCGCGTTATACGAAGACGTACGGGGCGAATAACGCGCCTAAAACGACGGGACGATTTCGCGCAAGCGGCTGCAAGCGGGTACAAACCGGTTCTTCACGCCCCTTTGGCTAAGCGGATAACGGAACCAGGTAATAGCCATCACGAGAGGCCGCGCGCGCCGCTGACGGGCGTGCTAAGCGCGTCAGGACGCGAGCCGCCACCGTGGGGCCCTGACAGGACCGGGATATTGTGGAAACGGTGGACGATCCGACCGGTGTGCACCGGTTGCTGTTCTATTTGCCATGAGGAAGTCACGGCATCAAGCTTTTAAGATGTCGGTCAGACGGCCGAGTGCCACGGCCTGTTCTGGACCTGGAACACCAATCGAGCCACCCATTATTTTCATACGCCACAGGCCAGAAGCAAGGTCAACCGGAATAATCCAACGCAGTCCTGCCGCGCCAGCGCACGGGTTTTCATAACATGGCCACCCTGTCGACGATGGAAACATAAACCCGTAGGCACGACGGTTCAAAGGTGACGCGCTCATTGGTTAAAATGACAACCTTGAATACAAACGGCTCGTCGCGCTTCGCCGCGGCGAACTTGGCAGCGGAATCGTGACTTTGCCGGAATGTCATGATCAATAAGGGAATCTCGAATCAGCAAGGTCACATGCGACAGGCGTTTTGGCTGGAAACGTGCATCAAATACAGATTACGCGTGGGTGTCAGTAACGTCCGTCCGCGACGCCGGACAAACGCTCGACTGTGCCATCGACTTCGAATGCCGGCTTACCAGTTCCGTCCAGACCCTGGACGCTCGCACGACAATGCGTTCACGTTCCAAAGCTTCAATAGTGGCTTCGAGGTGGGCACGGCCGCTAAAGGCTTGCGCGTCACGCGCGAACGAAATCGGAAAGTGCCCGTTTCGCGACTCACCGCGGCAGCGACATCTTCATATCGCTCGTTGTAGGCGGCGAGTATCCGCTTTAACAATGCCAAGCGCTCGCCTTTGCTGTAGAGGAAAAGATTGGACACGCGCTGTTCGCTGCGGCAACGGCTAAATTGACATCGGGTGCCGATTCCCACGAGATCGGATTATGGCCACCTCGATTAAAGGGCCGATTACGTCAGCGAGACGGGGTTCGGCGGGCAAAACCCACGAGCTTGTTAAAAAGCCTCGTGTGGTTGAACGTGAAAATTCCTTTTACACTCTTTCAAGCTTCGCTGCTTGCTCTATGAAAGAATAACGGCTGTTAGCCCCTTCGGGAGTCGAAAAAGAAGCGAGGACGGAACGACGCCAGCATGGCCCGACCACGGATCATATCGGCGGCCTTTTCAGCGATCATGATCACGGTAGCGTTCAGGTTCGAGCTGATGACATTGGGCATCACAGAGGCGTCAACCACTCGCAGCCCGTCTACTCCTCTAACTCTAAGATCGTCACCAACAACTGCCATCTCGTCGTGCCCCATTCGGCATGTGCAAGACGGGTGAAACTCCGTCTCGGCAACTCGCGTGATGTATTCCCGAATCTGCTGGTCAGTTGAAATAGCCTGCCCCGGGTAGCGCTCTCCCCCCCGAAATGGGGCAAATGATGGCTGCGCGACGATATGGCGCGCGATTTTTACGCCATCTACCAACTCACCCATATCATTTTCCGAAGCTAGGAAATTGAAGGTGATTCGAGGCGCAGCCGACGGGTTGCTACTAGCTAGTTCGATTGATCCACGCGACTCCTGACGTAACTGGCTGATGTGAATTTGAAATCCCTCTCGAAGCTTCAGCTTATTGTTCTCGTAGTCGATTCCGATCGGACCGAAATGAAATTGGATGTTCGGAGCACCGACGTCGTTGCTAGTTCGAACGAGGCCGCCAGCTTCCCAAATGTTTGACGCTACGGGCCCTGTCTTGTTGAACATCCAGCGCGTTCCAACGGCCAACTGAGCTAGGGGATTCTTCAGATATTGCAGCGTGACGGGCTTGGTGCACTTCCACTGAACCATGATGTCGATATGATCCTGTAGGTTTTGCCCCACACCGTTTAGACTGATATTCGGTTTGATACCCACCTTCCGAAGGTCGTCTGCGCGTCCAATACCTGAAAGCATGAGAAGTTGGGGCGAGTTGATTGCCCCTCCGCACAGAAGCACTTCTCGATCAGCAATCGCCGTTCGCTCTTCATCGGCCTTGATGTAGCTTACGCCGATCGCGCGGCTCCCTTCCAAGATAATTTTCTGTACTGTTGCGCCGGTTTGTATCGTGAGGTTCGGTCGGTCCGACACAGGATGTAAATAAGCGACGGCAGTTGAGCATCGCTTGCCGTTCCATGTAGTGCTGTCGTAGCGACCCAAGCCTTCCGGCATAAAGCCGTTCAAGTCGTCCGATCTTCCTATCCCGGATTGCTCACCAGCTTCAACGAAGGCATCAAACAACACGTTCGCTGTTCTTGCCTTGCTGACGCCTAAAGGGCCGGAACCGCCATGCCACTCATTAGCGCCGCGCTCGTTTCGCTCGGCCTTCTTGAAGTACGGCAAGCAATGCGCATAATCCCAGTCAGGCAAATCAAACTCTTGCGCCCAACGATCGTAGTCCGTCGGGTGCCCGCGCAGATACACCATTGAGTTGATCGAGGAACTTCCCCCCAACACTTTGCCCCGTGGTACCGGAATAGCACGCTGGTCCATCCTTCTCTCCGGCGCACTTTCATAGTTCCAGTTAATCCGACGGTCCTTCCACGCGCGATAAACACCGGCCGGCATATGAATGAAAAGGCTGCGATCAACGGGGCCCGCCTCGAGAATTAAAACGCGAATATTCGGGTCCTCCGTTAGGCGATTCGCTAAGACACATCCGGCCGATCCAGCCCCGACGATGACATAGTCATATGAGTCACGTGCAGCTGCCATAAAAATTACCTTATTTCAGAAAATTCATCCGCGATGAAACTGACGCTCCCGAAGACTTGTCTTCGGTAATACTCAATCGAAACATGAATGCTCAATATTTAGTTGCGCCTCAAATTAGAAGACCTGTCAAGCTGCATCAAGGAGGCGCTGCAGGTTTTTCGGTGACCGGCCAACTCAAAACGCCGAGCTCGTCCACCTTGCGTGTAGACGAACGCATCTAGAGCTGGACGACTGCGCCCTTCGATCCTTCCGAGAATAGGGGCGCGTAAGTCTTTAAGACCTATCATCACTTTCGCTTGTTGCCATTCTTCCAGTGGCGTCGCAAGCATCACGCTTTCTCTGTTTCGACTTTCGATTGCCGTCGAGCGTCTTGCTATCCAGTGCACGACAGTTGCGTCATGTTCACGAGACATCGATGAAAATGTATCGACTTGAGATTGCGTTTTGACAATGTAACTCCTGCCTGAACAGTTTTCGACGACACATTCACCACGCTGCCCTGCTCGCATGCGACGAACAGATCGCCTTTCGCGTCGGAGAAAATCGAGTAAAGAGTAAGATGGACCCTCTTTTCTGACCCGGCGGCGGAGGCAGCTTCGCGGTGGTCTAGGTCGTCCCGCTGTCGGACGTGTGCAGCATCAGCGGCTACAAGCTCACCGCCCGACCTCTTTTGAATTCTTGAAACGCACCAAAAACGGCGGCCAGTCGATACTTGTGCCGGTGCGCTCAAGTGTCCGGCTCCCGCGGCCGTCGGCCGACTTCATGACGGTAGTCTTGCCAGCATCGTTCCGAAAGCAGTGCGACGCCGTGGTCACCCACCGCGACGATGCGTGTGCCCGCGCGGGTATGCGTTGCCGTTGGACAATGACAGCACTGGGTCTATCGATGTTACTGAATCGCCTGCTGCCTCTCGGTGAATAAAATGCAACAATGCTCACCCGTGCTGCGCCAAAAAAGCAGTGATGCCCGATCCGCTTCCGGAGCTAGAGACTTGAGCTCGTCATAGACAGTAACAAACAGTGCAATCTGCGGTTCGACCAGGAAATAAAAGCCTCTCCCCTTGTTTGGAAAACCCTTGGTATGTATGGCTGCTGCAGCCCGCAGTTGCTCTTGTCGCTGTGTCTCGAATGTCGTTGAGTATGGGCTTATTCTTTTCGACTGGAAATAGACATGGAAGACGTGAAAATTAATACCCTCAATGCAATTTCCTTATGCGGCCCGCATCGGCCCTCTGCTAGACGTTCCGCGCGCGAAAGGGCGGTTCTGACGGGCTCAAGTGGGGATTTCCACACCTTTCCAAAAAATGCTCGTCGTGCATCCATTCTTTCCACGAGTACCGTTGTAACGGATCGGCGTAGTTATGTCGACGATGACCGCGGTAATGGCGCCGGTTCGAGCGAAAAGATGAACTTGAGACCGCGTTCTTTCGCAAATTTCGCAGGCTGCGTCCGGTGAGACTGGGCATTGACTAGGGCCTCTGGACGCATTTGCCAGCAAGCGCGATGGTCAAGCACCGCGGAAAAGACGAGGCTTTCACAATGCTAGATCCAGATTTCCGCGACGATTGCGTCGGCGCTCCTTGAGGTCGGCACTTGCCGACCATCGGTCGTGTTGTTTTAGGCCGCGTTGTTCGGATTGATCCGGCCTAGATTCAGAATACGTTCGGCCTGGTTTTCGTCGCCGTCGGCTCGATGGCGGTAGAGGCAACGCCACGGCTTTCCCCTAATGCAGTGCGACATCGGTTGTGTTCGTGCCGCAATCCGGTGTTGTAGCAGAAACACTTTTTGAGATAAAGTCAAATGTGGTGTTTGGGAAGTTCGGTCTGATCAGGCGGCAAGCGGTTGCTGAGCCGGTGTGCTGTCGGTCACCGGTAGTCCGTCTTTGAAAGGAACGCCTTCGAGCAGTGAGGCGATTTTTTCGGGCGCACGAATGCGCCGCCACGATTTTTCCGCCGATTCAATCAGCTTGAATGCGAGGCCAAGGAAGGTCGCACGCGAAACGCAATTGCGCGTGCGAGTTGTTCGATGCCGAACTGTGGCGAAGGTCGACTCAATGGGATTGGTCGTTCGCAGGTGCTGCCAGTGTTCGGCAGGAAAGTCATAGAAGGCAAGCAACTCATCACCGTCTTTTGTGAGTTTCTCCGTCGCCTTCGGATACTTGGCCGAATAAGCGTCAATAAAGCGGTTGAAGGCCGCGAGCGCTTCTTCGCGTGTGGCGGCTTGCCAGATCTCCTGCAGGCCAGCTTTGGCCCGACCATGCTGCGATTTGGGCAACGCGTTGAGGACATTTCCAGTCTTGTGAAACTTAGGCCGATATCGGCCTAAGTTTCATTATGCCGACCTCCGGATTACGCCGGTGTGCAGCCGCAATGCTGCGGTGCTGGCGGTGAACGCGGCGTAGGCATCGGCATAATCCCGGTCATATGAGCGATGCTTCCTTTTCCACAACTGGGAGAAGGAGAGAACTCATGTCAGATCCATCTCGCGTCCGTATCACCGGACCGCTCGCCGCGTTTGCAGATGGCTTCGCCGCGGAGTTGAGCGAACAAGGTTACCGGCCCAACGCCGCTGCGAATCAACTTCAGCTTCTTGCGCATTTGAGCCGGTGGCTCGCTTCCAGGCGACAAGACGCAACGACGCTCACCGTTTCGCTCCTGGACGAATTCCTGAATGCACGGCGCGCGCAGGGCTACACGTTGTGGCTGTCACCCAAAGCACTGGCGCCGCTGGTCAGCTACCTCAGTAATGTTGGGATCGCGGTGGCGAGCGCGCACGCGGAGTTAAGCCCCAGCGAAGCACTGCTCGAGCGCTATCGCAAATACCTCCTCGATGTGCGTGGGCTTGTCGAGACCAGCGCTCGCGGATATGTCGACGTGGCTCGTGCTTTTACCGTGACCAGAGTCGTCGATGGCGAACTCGATTGGAAGTGCTTACGACCGGATCACCTGAGTCAATTCGTGCTCTCTGCTAGCCGCGGTCGCTCGACCGGATCAGCGAAGCTAACAGTAACGGCACTGCGCTCTTTGCTCATCTACCTGCATATCGAAGGGTTTATCGCGCAGCCGCTTGACACAGCAGTTCCCTCGGTCGCCGGCTGGCGCCTTGCGGGGTTGCCGCGCGCACTGGAGACGCGCGACGTGCAACGCTTGCTAGCAGCTTGCGATCGGCGCACCCACCACGGCCAACGCGATTTCGCTATGCTGATGCTGCTCGCGCGTTTGGGCTTGCGTGCCGGAGAGGTACGTATACTTAATCTTGACGACATAGACTGGCGCGCGGGTGAACTCGTGGTGAGAGGCAAAGGTCAGCGCATCGAACGCCTTCCTTTGCCTGCGGATGTCGGCCAGGCATTGGCAGCGTATCTGCGACGTGGCCGCCCCGATACCGCACAGGGCCGTACTGTGTTCGTGCGTACACGGGCTCCTCACCGTGCGCTCTCATCCGGAGGTGTCACAGAAGCGGTGGCTGCCGCGGCTTCACGCGCGGGCCTCCCTCGCATGAGCGCCCATCAACTGCGTCACACACTTGCAACCCAGATGGTTCGCTCGGGTGTTGCACTTCCCGAGGTCGCCCAGGTGTTGCGCCATCGGCGCCTGATGACCACGTCAATCTACGCGAAGGTCGACCGGGAGGGGTTGCGCCTGCTCGCACGTCCGTGGCCGGGAGGTGCGTCATGAGCGAGTTACATTGTGCTCTGGCTGAGTATTTGAATTTGCGCCGCTCGCTGGGATACAAGCTTCGGCGGTCAGAGAAGTTGCTGCAGCAATTCATCGATTTCTTCCTGGCCACGGGAGCACCGGCAATCACCACGCAACACGCTTTAACGTGGGCGTGTCAACCGGAAGACGGCTGCAACAACTGGTGGGCCTATCGTCTGTCGGCAGTTCGTGGGTTCACTAACTATTTGCACGCCACCGATCCCACGGTCGAAGTGCCACCACCTGACTTATTGCCTTGGCGGCCGCACCGAGCCATCCCGTATCTGTATCGTGACGAAGAGATCATCGCGCTGATCAAAGCGGCCGGCGCGCTCAGTTCCCCGCTACGAGCGGCAACTTATCAGAGCTTGATTGGGTTGCTCGCCGTGACCGGGATGCGAGTGGGTGAAGCGATCAACCTCGATCTGCAAGATTTCGATGCGCGCAACGGCACACTGATTATCAGAAATGCGAAGTTCAATAAGATGCGAGAAATTCCCTTGCACCCAACAACAGTCGCATCGTTGAAGCGTTATCTCGCCCGCCGCAACCGAATGGCCAACGCCGAGGAAACCTCGGCACTGTTCATATCTCCGTCGGGCAGCCGGCTCCTGTACTGCAACGTTCAGTGGACCTTCCAGCGAGTGGTCCGCCAAGCAGGTCTCGTGTCGCGCACCACTCATTGTCGCCCGCGTATCCATGACATGCGTCATGCGTTCGCCGTTAATACGATGCTCGAGGCCTACCGGGATGGTTCGAACACGCAGCAACGCCTTACTCTGCTTTCAACTTATCTTGGGCACGTAAGTCCGGCATCGACCTATTGGTATCTGTCAGCAGCTCCGGAGCTACTCGCTAAGGCAGCCGAGCGTCTGGAGCATCTGCATGGAGAGCAAACATGACTGAACTTGCCATTACTCTGCAAGCATTCTTCACTGATCGGCTCATCCGGGAGCGTCGCGCGAGCCCATGCACGGTTGCGGCGTATCGCGATACGTGGCGATTGTTGCTTGGTTTCTGCGCAAAGCGAACAGGCAAATCACCTTCGGCGCTTGATTTTGCTGATTTCGACATTTCGCTTGTCTGCGCCTTCCTGGACCACCTCGAACGGGAGCGTAAAAACAGTGTGCGTACTCGGAACGCTCGGCTCGCCGCCATCCACTCACTGTTTCGCTACGCGGCGTTACGTCACCCCGAACACGCAGCCACCATCGCTCGGGTGCTGGCGATACTCCCCAAGCGCTTTGAGCGCGCGATCGTTACCTTCCTTACCGAAGTTGAGGTGCAAGCGTTGCTTGCGGCACCTGATCGCACCTTATGGTCAGGACGACGTGACTACGCGATGCTACTGGTCGCGGTGCAAACCGGTTTGCGAATCTCAGAGACGATCGGCCTACTACGCACTGACGTTCACCTCGGCGCTGGCGCACATGTCGCCTGTCAGGGTAAGGGCCGAAAGGATCGCATCACACCCTTGACCGTCCCTGTGGTCAACGTGCTGCGCGTATGGCTTGCCGAGTGTGAAGCCAATCCAGCTGCGCGGTTGTTCCCAACGCGCACCGGTACACCTCTCAGCCGAGACGCGATTGAGCGCCGTATCACCCTCCATGCAGCTAAAGCATCCACTGCGTGTGCGACCTTGGCAAACAAGAACGTCACTTTCCATGTGCTTCGACATACGGCTGCGATGCGGCTTCTGGAAGCAGGAGTCGATCCCACGATAATCGCGCTATGGCTAGGCCATGAACATGTCGACACCACCACCATCTACCTTCATGCACATCTAGGCATCAAGGAGCAAGCTCTCGCCCGGGCCCGAATGCCGAACGCGAACCCGGGCCGGTATCGTCCCTCCGATCCACTTCTCACCTTCCTGGAATCGCTCTGATTATGCCAATGCCTACAGCGCGTTCACCGCCAGCACCGCCGCATTGCGGCTGCACACCGGCATAATCAGGAGGTCGGCATAATGAAACCAGCAGCGCTGGTGTCGAGTCTTTGGAAACACTTCGGCTAATGCTGCCCACAGTCCCATTGCTCCGTCTCCGGCCGCGAGCAGCGGGCCGCTTTGCAGGCCTCGTGCCTTTAGATCCAGCAAGAGTTCGCACCAGGCGTCCTTCGACTCGCGGAAGCCGTCGCCAATCGCCACGCGTTCTTTCGTTCCGTCGGACTTCACGCCGATGATGACCAACAAGCACTGGCCATCCGAATCGTCACTGCGCAGCCCCGTGTGGATCCCATCAGCCCACCAATATACCCAGCGGGAGTTTGACAGATCACGCTGATTCCACAGGGCGTGCTCGTCGGCCCACTGAGCCTTTAGACGGCTGACTACGTTTGGCGAAAGACCTTTGGCCTCTTCGCCCAGCAGCACGCTCAGCGCCTCGCCCATGTCGCCGGTCGAGACGCCACGTAGGTATAGCCAGGGCAACGCCGCTGACACGCGGGGTGACTTCCGAATGTAGGGCGGCACGATATTCGAATTGAACTTCACGCCCGAGCCCGAGCGATCGCGAACCTTCGGCACCTTCACGGTGACCGGACCGATCGCTGTCACGACCTCGCGCTCAGGCAAGTAGCCATTGCGAATCACAGTCCGTCTTCCATCAAGGGTCTTCACGTTGTCGTATCTTTCTAACAATGCCGCCAATTCTGCCTCGATCGCTTGCTGGATAATCTGCCGCGCGCCCTGTTGAATCAAATCGTCAAGGCCGCTGGGCCGTGCTTCCGATTTACCCGCGCTCGTTTCTTCTGTAACCTTCTTCATTGGTGGTGGATCCCGGTTTGGCTGGTTGTTACTCTAGACAAGCAACATTCTCAGCTAAACCGCCACCGCCTTCAAATCCCTACCTCACCCCGAACACCACTTTCGACCATAACTCACACTTTTTGCGCCGCACTATAAAGTGCTCGCATGTTAGCCATATTGGACAAGCAGCATCAATGTCCGAGCGGTTCGTCGGTTCGTCGGTTCGTCGGTTCGTCGGCGAAACCGCGATAAGCGCCTGCCCACAACCGGGAGGCAACCGGCCGCCCTGCTCACTGCCAAGGGCTTTGAGCCGAGACGCGTCGAAATATAACTCGCTTAGGATCGGCTTTCCAGCGTTAGCGTGCCCCGACCTGCGACTTAGCCAGAGAAGTCGACGGCCGCTCATCGTTAGCGCGAATTTACGCACACCGGGTGAGCCGACGCGTAGGGGATGTCATGCACGAGCTAATGCGTCGCGCGACTTGGCGACGATCGTAGACCAACATAATTTTGTCAACAGTATGCGTATAAACTCGTCAACTCGCGCCTTCGGATAATTAGAAGTTTTGCACATCGGGTTATCCCTTAAAAGCTATCGGACGAAGACAATCGACAGAACCTCGCCTTCGATACCTCACGTGATGCTCCACAGAGTGATCACCATGTGCCATCCCTTCGGAAGGGCGTCGGATTCAATATAGGAACGGGCCTGAAGCCACGAAACACTCGCAGGTTTCGACGAGGCATCATCGATAGCTCTCAACCGATCGCTAAACTATTTCGTTGTACGAATTAAATTGCAACCGTAGCTTTGAGATCGAAGTTAACGCGAAGCACGCGGTTAGCCCAACGTCTATGTGTGATACAGGTGCGTCGAAAATCTAAAACGACTCATATTCTAGAATAGCGCTTACTCCTAATGCGCTAGCATTCTTGTTCAGCGTTTCCGCATTCTGCGAGTAGCCAAATGCCGTCAGCTACCTGCTGAAGTAGGCCGCTTAGGCCTTAATGTAAAAACTCGACCCGTCCCGGTGGTCGTCAGGCCTGTCACGCCAAAAGCGCGATAACCGCATTGCGATACCGACGCACCGTCGATAGGAATTCGATTTCTTCGCGGGCGGCCTCAAATGTGAACTGCAACACCTGTCTCGTATAAGGTGTCGCAATGCCCGAAAAAACTTCATACCAGCAACTGCAACCTGAAGAACGCCTGACCATTGCAAGCTTGCATCTGCAGGGTTCAAGTATGCGAGCCATGGCTCGCATACTTGGGCGCTCGCCGGGAACCATCAGCCGCGAGTTAATGCGAAACAGCTCTTCTGTTGGCTACGCATCAGTGCCCGCTGCAGCTCTTTGCAGCGCACGGCGCAGTGCGTCGCGCCATCCCGCCAAGCTTTGCCCGCAAAGCGTCTGCTGGCGCGTCGTTCTCACCCTGCTTGAGTGGAAATGGTCGCCTCAGCAGATATCGGGCACACTGAAGCGTATGTATCCGACCGACTCGACCCAACACGTCTCGCACGAAACCATCTACACGGCTATCTATGCTCAGCCGCGCGGTGAACTGCGCCGCCAACTCATTGCTTGCCTGCGCCACGGCCACAGCACGCGCATGCCACGCACGCGTGGCACAGACCGACGCGGACAGATTCCCGACATGGTCAGTATCCACGTGCGACCACCCGAAATTAAAGACCGACTCCTGCCTGGTCACTGGGAAGGCGACTTCATCAAGGGCGCTAACAACCAATCCTCTGTCGGCGTTCTGGTCGAACGCACCAGCCGTCTGGTGCTGCTTGCCAAGATGGAGGACGCCACCGCCGCGTCAGCGCTAGCGGGCTTCTCCGCCAAACTCAATTCGATTGTGGCGCCCTTACGCCAAAGCTTTACTTACGACCAAGGCAAAGAAATGTCGCGCCATCAGGAACTCACCGCCGCCACCGGCGTGAACGTGTACTTTTGCGACCCGCACAGTCCCTGGCAACGCGGTACTTGCGAAAACACCAACGGGTTGCTGCGCCAGTATTTGCCTAAAGGCACGGACCTATCGGTCTACAGTCAGGACGAACTCGACGCGATCGCCGACAGCCTGAACAGCCGCCCGC
>Ga0302233_10000355_pt1 | contig 39237 bp, 50 predicted proteins | sample II_Palsa_N3_1_FD_193516 | JGI IMG/M metagenome (GOLD analysis project Ga0302233, IMG submission 193516) | Peat permafrost microbial communities from Stordalen Mire near Abisko, Sweden - II_Palsa_N3_1 | ecosystem: Environmental > Terrestrial > Soil > Palsa > Peat permafrost | place: Sweden... | reverse complement strand
GAGCAGTGCCGAGTGGGCGACTTGCTTTAAGTCGGTATGCAGCGAAAGAGAGAGCTGCCCCCAATCCTGTAAGCCGAGTTTCTTTTCTTTAGCCTTGCTATTGAGGTCGGTCGTATCGATGACGTTCGCGGCGCCATTGAAACCTGAAATTTCGCTGATGCCGGGAATCGGAGAAAATGCGGGCGTGGCGGCCGGGCCGGTGTTATAGGCAAGGGTTGTCCCTTGCGCGACGATTGCGGTCATTTAAGCCTTATAGTTGATTGAGAAGTCCAGCCGGGAGCCGTACAGCATCGTTGCGTCTTCGAAGACGCTATCCGGTGCGCCGATAGGGACGGCGAGGACACCGGGGCTGACGAGTGCGATGCGGGCTTGCTGTATGAGCGCGGAGGCTTGGGCGCGGGTCTTGGACCACGCAGTGACTTGCATACGCTGATTGAGCGTTTCCGGGGGGCTACCGGATAGGTCGGTAAAATCTTGACCGCCGACTGCTTGATACGTGATCCAGGGCGGTGCTGTTTTGGCGGGTGCAACGTCAGGGAAAACTGAGCCTGATGCAAGCCCTTTGAGAGCCGCATATGCGATAGCCTCAGCCGTCATCGGCCATGTGTCGCATTGAACTCCGCTTTGATGTGTAGTGGCTCATTCACCCTGAAAGCTAAATCCAGCGATACAAGCGACTGGGGGAGGTTTAGTGCCAAGCGCACATATTCCAAGAGTTCCGCACCTGTGCCGGAATGGGGTAGCGGTGGGTCGAGGTATTCGCTTCTGTGTTTATCCATCGTTGGCGTTTTCCGTACAGGCTAGGTCCGTGAATTCACGTGAGGACACGTTAGGCAGGACTGATGAGATATTGAAAATGACACCCTGGGAAAGTGCGCGGTCGGCACTGGTAATGTCTGTGCGGTAGCGAATTCGGATACTTGCCGATCCGGTATCTACCTTTGTCCCGCCCGTAATTTTTTCCTTGCCCGACAGTTGCAGGACGGCTCCCCACACGGAGGCGAACTCAGTCCATACGTCCGTTGGCTGGCCGAGGTCGTCTTTGCCGGATGACTTGCGTTGTAGGGAGATTTTTCTATTGAGGGGGCCGGCACGGAGCCCGCCTGTGCGGTGAGGTACGCCTTGCCTCATGCAAGAGCCGGGTCACGGTCACGCATTAGGATCGATTGCACTGCGGGACCGATTGGGTCTGTGTCGCCTTCACGATCCTCGTAGAGCGAAGCCAGGACGAGCAGGGCGGCGTGGCGGATGTTTGCTGGTACGGTTGACGCCGTATATGCGGCAGCGGCTGGTGTTTTTAGATAGCCCACAATAATTGTGCTCGCCGCCGTAATCATGTCGGCTAGCTCTGCGTCTGAATCCGTATCGACTATGCGAAGTTGGGCCTTGGCCTGGACCAACGTAACTAGGTCATTCATTCCCGTTGTCTACTCCCTCGGCTTGTGTTGGTGAATCGGCAGAGCCGCTACTGTCCTCGTTGCTTTCTTGTGCATCTTCTTGCTCAGGTGGTGCCGTTGAGCTAGGGGCGGGCTGGGTGTCGCGGCGGGAGAGCGCGGCCAGCGAGTAGTTTTGCTGTTGTAGATATGGCGTGTCGCCGCCAATGACAGGGGGAAGGCCCACGGTCGCTCTAGCTTCATTTGGCTTCATATACCCGGCACCGACTGCCTGCGCATTCGCGGCGTGGCGCGCTGACTCATCCATACGCATCAAGCCGGTCGTGTCGAACTCGAAGCCCGCACCGTCCGTAATGTCGAAGCTGTCATCTAGTAGTAGCTCGATATTCTCAAGATATGCCTGTAGACAGTCCGAGTAATACATAGCCTCATAAATAGCGGAATTGGCGGCTGTGCGAGCGCCGGTATCGAGTCCGATCTTATGGCCGGGCACATGAAAGCAGCGCGCTACATCCTCAGCGGTCCACTTCAATTGTTCGATAGTCTGAGCGTCCGCGCCGGTCATGGTCATGTGCGTAAGCGTGAGGCCATCGCCGCCTACCATGACTTTGCCGACGCCTGCCCCGGTGTAGCCACTCTCCGTTTGCGCCTTGAGGCGGGCGGCGGTTTCATTTGAGATTGCCGCAGGGGCGGACATGAATACGGACGGGCGGGCAGCGTTTGAAAAGAAAGCCGCGCTATTGGTAGCGATACTGTTTCCGAGTGTGGCCGCAGCGGCGCACGCTGCAATTGGCGTCATGCCGACCAGCGGATGCCAGGAGGTAATGCCCCGATCATGGATGATGTCTCGCGCCGGAACTACAATCGTTTCCATCGGCGTGACTTGGAGCGGCGACATCGTGATTTGATAGAAAATTGAACTATCCGGCGCGACGAGCGGGACCACGTGCTTAGGATTGAGGATGTCCATCGACACGATGCTACCAAGACTATTTCGACCGAGTAGGACGTAAGTATTGCCATAGGACAATTTGCTACCGACCCACGCCTTAATAAATTGTGCGCGGGTCTGGTAATGGTTCGGCTTGCGCAGAACGTTGGTATATCGGGGAGCGCTAGACTCTTGCCACACGCCATCCGTGAGTTTCACGTATTTAATGCGGAGCTTTGACACGTCGGATGAGATCAGGTCAACGCAAGAGAAAACGGCGGAGCTTGCAAGCATCCCGTCACGTGTGGCGAGCGATTGGTTTTTCTGCCATGCACCGGTAAACGGTTCCTTGATGAAGCCGCTAGCGCCCGGTGCCCCGATGGCGGATGCACCTACTGACGCTGCGGGACGCTTCCAGGGCTTGAATGCCTTACTAACGTCCCAGCCTAGAAACTTCACTCACTCTCTCCAGTTTCAGCTTTGGCGCGTCCCAGTTTTTTTACTTCCTTCGCCCAGTTCATGCTTACGAGGGCGCGGCCATATTTTTCGGACACCTCTTTGCGCTCGCCCTTTTTGATAGGCGGAAATAACTGGATATCCCGCAGGGCTTCTACAGTGATTCGTTTATTCAATAAACCCTCCGGGGTATACAGTTGATGGAAAGCCCCGCTTGCGCGGGGCGTAATGCTTAAGCTGCCGAGTATGCGGAGCCGGTGATAACACCCGCACACAGACCCGGACGGCGTGCCTGCCAGTTGATAAACTGACCGATACGCACAGCGACCATGTTGTTTTGGAACATGGATACCGGAACTACTGGGACAGTGGCAGCACCAGCGACGGCACCAGCAGGGTTCGTGTCCATAATGATCGATGCCTCAGTCGAGATATCGATCTGCGGGCCAGCGTCCTCCGACAGGTAAATTTCATCGGGGATAATCATTACGATGGCATCACCTGCAACGACGTTCGACGTGAGAACCGGGAAGTTCTCTAAGATGCCGCCGGTCATGCTCATATCCGGGAAGAACTTGTTACCCAGAGCATTACGAATCGAGCCGATGGCGAGCGCACGCGCCGGAGACATGAGAAGCTTGGCTTGCGTCATATCAATATTCGCGGCGATGAACGGAGCCACCAGCGTTTGGATATCGAGAATCAGCGCCTCAGCCGTGTTGCCCGAAGCCTTGACGGCGGTAACGCCATTCAGCATGCCCGCCGGCGAAACATTAGCCACGGCTGCATTGGTCGAGAGGAACGAAAGATCAAGACCCTTGGCCGTAGCTTTGAGTAAGTCCGCCTGCACTAAGGCCTCCGCCGCCGGATTCGAAAAACGAATCAGCTCATCCGACATAACGCTAAGGGCATAGACCTTGGCCCACGTCAGAAACACTTTATCGAAGCCAGCAGAGGTAACCGGGGTTGGTTGCGATTCACCTACCCAGCCAGAAGCCGTACCGGAGTTCTGCATGGAGACGCGGACGTTAAACGGGATCTTGCGAAGATTCAGGCGACCCAGAATCGTTTGCGGGTACAGTAGTTCGATAAAGTCGCCTGCGTACTGTTCGGGATAGATCAGGTTACCGGCCCACTGTGCTACTTGCGTAGAGCCTGCGGACACCGCAGCCTTGATGATGCCATTTACAACCGCGTCATCCTTGTAATGCACCTCAGCAAGCTCGCGGGCAAGGGGTAGATTACCTTTAGCCTTGCCTAAGATCATCGCTGTTCGTGTGAATGCGGAACCTTTCGGCGCATTCGATTCAACGGTGATAGTTTGCGTAGGCGTCTTGGTGACGGCGACCGCTTGAGCTGCAATCGACTTCTCGACTGTTTGAAGGCGGCTCAGCTCTTTTGCACCGGCATCCAATTCCTCGCCAAAGGTGTTGAACTGCTTTACCTCATCTTCCGTCAATGCCCGATCTTCCGCGACAGACTTTGATACGAGTTCATTCCGCGACAATTCTGATTGCGACAGTTGAGCTTGAAGTTGTTTGATTTTTTCTGAAATAAACATATAGGAATCCTTATTGATAACGGCGAAAAGAAAGGTCAATAGCGACCGTGCGCGGAGTTTTTGATGTGGGGATAACGGCTTCCGGCTGTGCGGTTTCCGTTGTATTGCCTAGGGTTTCGCCGTCGGGCGTGGCTGATGCAGTATCGGGAGCATGTAGGCTCTTAAAGGCCGTAATCATTGCTTCCGGGTTGCAGGGGATCGCGGTGAGGGACAGTTCATGCACCTCAGCTTTTTCGAAGTGCGTACCACCGTCCGCTTTGTGGTTGTATTCCTTCGGCAGAAAGCCGATAGAGACGCCCTTAATAAGACGGGTTTTGACGCTATGCCAAGCCTCGTCCGTTCGATCTTTTACGATTCCTGGTTCGTCAATCTTGGTAATCTTGGCCTTGAAGGGAAGCCCCCTTGGGGTCGGTTTGCCAAATTGAACGGTGCCTACTGGCTGATCGTGCTTGTGATGGATGAGTAGTGGAGTCTCTGCCTGGAATGACAGCCCCAGCGGGTTAATCGTGTCCTTGACCTTATCCGGTGTTGGCGTAGAGGCGATACCTTCGAATTCGCGTGCATCGTCATTAACGGACTTAATGAGAATCGCGGAAAATAGTTTGTTGTCTATCTGGGCCTCACATGACGAAGAATTGAAATTGCGATTCGGGTTCCAAATCACCTGCTGCTAATACCGTCGCGCCGTATGCCATTGCCAATGCAACTAGACCGTCGATGCGGCCTGTCGCTTTGGACTTGTCTAGTTTTCGATTGCCGGAAGGGTCTTTGTTGATGATTGCGTTAGCTGCGCACATGGTCAGGACGGGGTTTGCGCCATGGGCAAGGCGGGCGTTGATAAGCTCGACTTCAAGCGCGTCAAGCGCAGGGCTGAAATCCTTGAAGCCCTGGCCGTGAGGTACAAGGGGGAGGTCCACGCCGAGATCCGCGAACTCTTTCTTGAGGAGATCAATACGCCAGCGGTCGTATGCGATGGAATGCAGATTCAACCCCGCGCAGATGTCGGCTATGTCACGGGCGACATATTCGTAATCGACAGAGCGTCCCGGCGTCGTGCGCAAATACCCTTGATCTGCCCACAGGTCATAGGGTGAGCGGTCTTTTTTGGCCCGATCCCGTATCCCTTCCTCGGGTGTCCAGAAATAGGCATGCGCTTGCCAGATACCCGAGACGCGCCCAATGAGCACCAGGGCGGTAAGGTCAGTGCGGGCTGATAAGTCCAGGCCACCGAATACCTGGGTGCGGTTATCGAACTCAACCGGGAGGGCATCGCAGGATTTCCACACGTCGCGACTGATAAACGGTGAAACCGTAGAGACGCGCTGATTCAGGATCAGATTGCGGAACGTGTTTTCGCTGGAGGGCATCCGCACGGCTGCGCGTGCCTGTTTTTCTACGTCCGCTTCGGAGCGGAATATGCCCATTGCCGGATTGGCTGCGCGCCAGCCGTTGATGTCCATTAGCTCGGCGTCTTTGTCGGCTGCGTAGAGGTGAACAACCGTATGCGGGTCGTCGCTGGTTAGCGCGTCGTCGATCCAGATCGATAGCAGGTCAGCGTCAGAGGCTGCTTGCGTGCTAACCACGATAATCAAGGGGTTGTCGTGCGCGCCTTGAGCCGTTGTGATTGCGTCAATAAAATCGCTCTGCGGCCCGCGTATCTGCCCGGCCTCGTCAATGATCGCCAGTATTGGAGATAAGCCGTGTGTGGTCTTGGCCTCGGCGGACAATGCCTTGTATTCGACATTCATCGGCAGGCCGTACAATCGTTTGCCGGACGGGACGATGCGCACTATCGAAGATAAGAAGGGCGACATGGCGACCATCTTCGATGCCAGCGAATGGATAATCGCGGCTTGTTCACGGGACATAGCCCCAGACACGATCTGACTGTTTAATTTCGCTTCCGGGCCGACCAAGTGGGCCAGGAGTAGGGCGGCAATGACGGCGCTCTTGCCGTTCTTCCGTGCGATGCTTAGATACCCATTCTTCGTGCCGTGCGGGTTGTCGTACACATCGAGAATGAATTTGCGCTGAAACTCTTCAAACTTTAGGGGTAAGCCGACAAGGGCACCCTCAGGCACCTTGCAATACTTCTCACAAAACGCTATTACCTTCTCGCCCCTCGTTAGAGGCTTACGTGTCAATGCACTGCACTCTGACGGGGCACTAGATCATCATCGGATTCCACGCCACGGGCCGCATCCTGGGTTGCCAGTTTCTTACTGGCGTCCTGTGATCTTCCTACGGTAGCCGCAGCGTGTACGTGCAACTTAGCGGACAAGGCCATAGATCGAACGCTAAGGGTGTTGAGTAGCGCGTGCTTAGGATTAACTACCTGAGTGCCCTTGGCGTTAGTGATAATGTCCTGTTCGTCCTCCATTTCGGTTTGGATGCGGTCGATATCTGCTTGGCAGTGGGCTAGGTTAGCTGCATGAGCCAAGTCAATCGCTGTCCACGTATCAGCAGCACGGGCTAATACGATGTTGTTCCAGAAAGGGATATCGACATCTCTAAGCCGGATATGTGCCGGGGGCTTAATCGGACCGATGGCAGCATGTTTAGCAGCGGCGACGGCAGCGGTAACACTGTCGCTTCGTGTTTTAGCCATTAGGACTCCTATATATGGGCTACGCGTGCGCGTGATCGCGTGAGGCTTTACGGATAGCTGGGCTGATTAGCGCCATGCGTAAAGGCTCTTTGGCTAGGGCTGGTCGGGTTTTGTGGAGGAAGTAGGGCCGGTGCTGTAATTGGACGGATCAGGCTGTTACCGGCGGTTCTGATGCGAACCCGTAGCGATTCGGGCTAATAGGGAGATTCCGCGTGGGATTTTTGCAGTTAGCGTTTTTTCGGAGTGGACCAGTCGGTGTTCGCCTCGATAGCCTCCGCAAATCGCCGTATCCCCCCGGTGCCCATGCCGGAGGCTATTGAAATAAATTCGTCATTAGCTAACTGCTATCAATTATGTGTAATACGCAGAACTCAACTTAAATAATGTTCTGACTATAATCGGTTGACAACCAGTCTATTTTATTAATTGTAGAAATTATAAACAGGCATAATAGTGATTATAATTCACAGTCGATTGACGAATGGAATCAATATTTGTAAGGCTGGACGGGATATTGATATGTAGTGTTTATCAATATTTATGCCGTATGGAGTGCTAGTCTCAGGTGTTCCAATGATGCGTGTTACCTAGGGGCATGCCAGTAGCATCAGCACCGTCTCTACGTACATAACCTCGATCTGTTGCGGTTTTTACCCTATGGCATTCCACACAGAGCAATTGCATATTGCTGTCTTCGTTGTTTCCGCCAGCCTCTAAGGATATGATATGATCCACTTCCCCAATTCGGACGGCTCTTTTACAGGTGCAGCATGTATAGTTATCCTTAGTTCTAATGCGCTTTCGTTGCTCTACACCTGCTCTACCAACAAGGCGGCTGCATTGTGTATTTTTGTATTTAGAATTAGTTGACACTACTCAATATGATTTATGGATGCTAGGATATATCGAACGGAGTTATCTCTATTCGAAAATAATTTGATAGGGGATTTGCTATGAGGATGTGGGAATACTTGTCTCCTCGTCGCTGCGCTCCTCGGATAGAACTGGGTAGCTCATCTTGATGGCGACGACGGGTAACGGGCTGGCCTTGCACCTGCCGGGGAGTTCTTCGGGCAACTCTGCCACGTGGAAAGATTCGCTCTCTCCTTAGCGGTCCACTATTTTACATTGTGAAATTTGTTGTGCAATTCCTTGATTTTGTGGTGTAATTATCTACCCTGTTTTATCTGGAGCCAGATACGCTCAAGAGGGGCATATGACTTGCGGCCTGTGATCGATCGGACTTGTTCCAAGCTGTTGCCAGACTCGAACAAACGGCACGTTGCCTCATAACGTAAATCGTTAAAATGTAGATCAATAATTTTTGCTCGCTTAACCGCACGTATGAAAGAACGTATTAATGCGCCAGTTTTAAGATCGCCAAATACTTGGCCCGATTCTTTTATGCCGCGAGTGTGCAACACACCAATCGCTCTATGTGATAGCGGTACGGCGTGTTCGAAAGGCTTAGCTAAGAATATGCAGCGTTTATCAAGATTGATATTGCTCCAATCAAGTGCCACCAATTCGCTTTGTGATAACGCGGTTTCAAGCGCGAGGATTATCGTATCTTCTAAATATCCTCCGCGTGTGTCGTCCGCTGCCGCAATAATTGCTCGCTCCTCTGCGGCAGTAATCCTTCTGTCTCGATGGTCATTATTCGAGACTGCCAAAATGTGCGCTGGATTTTCCGGTAGGTCGAATGTCCAATATTTTCGCGCATAGTCAATCGCGTCACCCAGCACGCGCCGATAAGTGTCGGCTGTTTCGTCGCCGTCCACTGTCTCAAGCCACTCAGATACAACTTCCCTAGTAATTGTTGAAACTTTGAGTTTTGCTATGTCGTATTCGGTAATCTCCTGGGCGGTTACGCGATCTGCCGATGGCAATGTGCGCAGCTCGCTTATGTACGACGCCAGCATCTCGCCAAGGGTAACGGACTCTGCTACTCCTACGCCCGAGTCTATTTTGGCGTCAACTGCTGCGGCCCACTCGACGGCTTCCTGTTTGGTGGCGAACGTTGCGGACAGGGGCTTGCGACCACTACGCCGGATAACTGCCCGCCATGTGCTAGTGCCGGATTTTGTGAAACGCTCTGTGAACGTAGCCATGTCGCCCTTTGAGTTTGAACTGTAGTTCATAGTTTAGGACGCGTCCTATGTAGTGTCAACTTTCATGAAAGGAACAGCGACACATAAGATGTTACGGAAAATTGCATGCCGAGATGTGCTCCACAAATAATTATTGACACAAAATGTGCTCCATGAGAGTATTCGTCCATGCCAGAGAAACACCGAGAACGGCCGAGTTCATACGAGCAGGAACGGTAAGGGGTTACGAAGGCATACGGTACGCAACACGCACAAATGCTGTAAGCCTCCCTGCAAAGCGTCGGGGAATAAGGCGACGATCTTTAATAATTTAATGTGTAGACCTCCCGCAAGGGATTCGTCTACCGGCCTTAATTCAGGTCGTGACGTAGGACTATATCCACCGGTTGAAGGTATATCCGGGTTAAAGGCTCTTTAGGGCGGACCTACGATGTAAGGCTTTCTCAGGCGCAAGCAGATCGCTACCGGTCTTCTTACCACTGGGAGAACCACTCAGAATGAACAAGCAAAATGCAGGAGTTACGAAGATTATCAATGGGCATGCGGTTTTAGTAATCCGAGGCGGCATGCCGACGGGTGCGCGTAAATCTGCCATCCTGCGCGGGCCAAAAGTCGGGCGGACGCAGTTTTTAATCGGGCGGGCTGTTGAATTGGGACTGCGGCCGTGGTGCTGCAAGCGAACAAGAACATGGCACGTCGGACAGTGGTCGCTTGAGCGCTGGGCGTCAAATAATAATATCGGCCCGTCATGCGGCGGCGGAGCACTACATGGACGCCTCGCAAGTTCCTCGGGCGCACATTGAGTTGATGGAGACGCAGCGAATGGATAAAACGATTCGTGTAAGTTTGGCGCGTGTCGATGGCTTGCCGGATAACGGGTGTCTGCGCGTAATCACCACATTGCGAGGGCTCGGTTTTACCTTGCGTGGTTCGCGTGTGTTTCCTGATCCGCCGTCGATGGCGTTGCAGTACGCACCGCTCCAATGTGACTCTGCAACTGAGGAAGCAATGTTACGCGAGGCCGAGAGATTGCTTAGCCAAAAATATGGAAGTTTCGAAACACGACATTAAAATTTAGTAAACCTACTTAAATCTATAAATCCGTCTATAGGTTTCGTACCAATCACCGCCTCGTTCTTACGGGGCGTTTTCATTTGAGGAAACAATGAATTACCTAATCGCGGTGAAACCCGCCGTTATCGGTAACGGGGAAGTGCCGACCATGAGCAGTCGCGAGATTGCGGAGCTTACGGGTAAAAATCATGCGGACGTTATGCGAGACATTCGCGGTGTCTTGACTGGTCTTGAGTTAGTAGCAAGCAATTTTGCGGGCTACTACAAGGCGAGCAACGGCAAGCGGAACCCAGAATACAACCTACCTCGCCGAGAAACGGAATTGCTACTGATGGGATACAGCATTCCAATGCGCGCTAAGGTGTACGACCGCTGGCAAGAGTTGGAATCGTCTCAAGCTACGCCGCCCGCAGTACTAACCAACGAGCAGCAGCTAGCTAAAGCGGTCTTACTCGCTACGACCGTGATAGCTGAGAAAGATGCCGCTATCGCCACGCTGTCCGCAACCGTTACCGCTTACAAGCCTGCGCATGACTTCGCTAACGCCGTGTGTGACAACATGGAAGACCTTGAGACTATTCAAGAATTCTCTGCGCGCACTAAGCTGGGTCGTAACCGTCTATTTGCGTTGCTGCGTGATGAACGAATCATCTTGAAAGAAGACGCGGGGCATACGCCGATGCGCGAGTACATCGAACGCGGGTTCTTCGAAATCAAGGAAGGTAAGCCGTTTCGTAAAGAAGGCGGACAACTAATCACATACAAGAAAGTGCTAATCACTAAACGCGGCCTTGCGTTCATGTGGAAGAAATTCGGGTCGTATCTGTTCGATAGTGAGTCCGCAGCGTTGAACGTGCAATTTTCTTAATTTTAAATTTAGGAATCCTATGCAAAAAAATAAAAATTCATACAAACCTACCCCCATGCGCGTTCTTATGAGCGACCCCGCCATCAAGCGCGCCGTTAAGGGTGAGCGCGGCGAGTACGGTTACTTCGGAAGCGTCGGCGAGCGGCCAATTGCCTGTGGTCGTGTGGAGGGAATTGGATCGTTCAGCGTTCGGGCGCGAATTGATAAAGAGGCGATCGATCGTCTTGCGGCCTTGCGCGACACACTCCCCAGTAGTCGAAAGCACGCATAACGTTTGAAAAATCCTGAATAGACAATGATGATCCCACGCCACATTTTAATCGCCGCTCACCAAGCAGGCATACAAGTCATTCACCATGCACCGACTGACACACATCAAATCGCAGGCCACCGCGCCGACCGCTGGTACGTACTCCGCAACAAGCCCGACGCGAAGCCTATCGTGTATCTCACCGACGAAGGAATGAGCCAAGTACATGGTGACGATTACGGGCCGAGTGCCTACACCTGACATTCAGTGTCGAGCGACGATGTTCATGGTTGGGGCGCGGGTGGGTAAATCGTGGCTCTCGGAGATTTACCGCGATGCCTTGGAGTGGCACGCAATTCGTGAGTTTCAACGCAAATGGAATAAGCAAGAAATTGAATCAATGGCCGTGAATCCACTTACCACTGTTAGCTAAATATCGACTCTTTAGGAACTATTCGTATGATCCAGAAGTTTTATGTTGGACAGGTTTTGACGAGCGTCACGACGCTGGAGGACGTGCAATGAGCAACGTATTCAAGCCGGGTGATATTTTGGAAGAGATAACCGCTGCGATGGGTCCCAATATCCGAGATCGTGGCGGCAACCCTAAACGGCTGATTGTGCGAAGTCTAGATGATGCCGGCGACCCTATATTTACCTTTGACAGGCCGGGGTCCCGCCGCGCACGATACTGGAGCGGCTATTTCGAAAAAATTCCCGATGCTATGCCGCCCGTGCTCGTGTCCGCACTGCTGAAAAAGCCGCTCAAGTTCCGCTCCGGCTGCGACGTGCAATTCGTTGCGTACTGCCCCGAAGCAAAGCCGCATTGCCAGCTAGTTCTATTGAACCCGGCGACGGGAAATATCGTATTGCGCTATGTCACGGGAAAGGGAAGCGATGAGCCGCATAACGAACCGGGCGATGTTCTGATAAAGGATGCGGCATGATCGCGGGGATTCTTCTTGCCTGGATGATTGTTCTTATCCTCGGGCTGGCTGCAAATGTTAAAGAAAAGGGAGCGCCAGAATTTAGCGATGGCGTAATTCTTGTTTGCGTTCTCGTGAGCATCGCCGAAGCCATCTGTAGTTTTTTCTAGTCATCTAAGCATCATAGACTGTTAAATTTAACAATAATTAAATTAGGATTCCTACATGAGCACCAACGAAATCGCTGTGAAATCCCCCAAAACGCCGGAACAGAAAATTGCGTTCCTCGATGCCCGTATCAAATCGGACACCGAAAAGCGTGCCGAGCAAGTCGCAATTCTGGATGCGCGTATTGCCCTTGAAAACATCTCTGCGGGTGCGCCGATCAATTTTATTTATGGCCGTGGCGAGAACAGGAAAGTCCACACAGGAAAAGTGCTTGCGGTCGCTGAGACGGATAAAGGGAAACGTATCAAAGTGCAATACGGCGAAGGGTTCGATGTTGACGTGGCAGTGATTGCACCATGCGACATTGTGGGGGCTTCGAGTGAGGCTCTGGCATCCAATGCGACAGACCCGTTAGCGGGCATCCAATAAATCCCTGTATTACCTCACTCCACCTCAAAAATTTAAGGAATTTTATGCACCAAATCATCGTAGCCATTACCCGTAAATTTCATCAGATCGCCGTCAAGCTGCACCTAACCGGGCTGAGCCTGCATGTAGCGGCAGAGAGTGCCAAGGTCGATGCGATGGACGATGCCGCAAGTTTGAAGGCTGCTGTTAAAGAGGCGGCGATCAGCGCAGCAGAAATTGCTAAACAAGAAGCCTCGACTGCCCGCATCGGACTGGATGAGGCGGTCCAAGCCGCGAAGCAAGAAGCTGAAAGTCTTGGCGGCACGCTGGTAGTTTAATCAAACAATTCGGCCACTCCCTGGCGGGTGGTCCTCTCAGGAAATAATGCAATGACAATTATCTATAAAGATGGCGACCGTGTGGTGTTCAATCAGGCTTATGAGCACGTTCCTAAAGATGCCGAAGGAACAGTAATCCATACCGTAGCTCCGGGTTCTTTTCATGAGGCTGAGCAATTGGTTTACGTGCGACTGGACAAGCATGCGGAAGGGGTCAGCGTATTTGCGCACCGTCTGAATTTGCTTAAGAACGCGAAAGCACAGGGGTTAGCCAAGCCGGCGCGTCATGCTGGTAGTGCATGGCTAGTTAAGGTTCTGGTTGCATTTAAAGAGTTCTGTGAGGCCGAGTATGTACTTGGTCGCGGTGATACGACGATTGACGAATTCCGGCTGCGTGGGTTCTTCGGTGCCGAACCGAAAAATCCGAATGCCTGGGGAAGCGTGCCTAACGCAGCGCTGCGCGCCGGGTATATCAAATCTACCGATCGTATTGCAATTTCGCGCCGACCCGCCGCACAGCGCCGAATCTCCCGCGTTTGGGAAATCGACCCAGCCGCGTTGTAAGGCACTTCCCACGTGCTGGGGCTTCAATGGTTGCAGCACGCCCAGGCCCTACATGAAGGCGGCAGTAAGAAGATAGGTCATGACTGCGGGTCAGGCGACTGTCTGCAATTGAATCACAAGCGTGACGGCTGGTCCGCGTATTGCCATAGGTGCGGATACAAGTATTGGGTTCCGCGCCCCGCCGAAAGCATTGCTGAAAAGCTGGCCCGTATCAAGCGTATACAGGTCACGGAGCGGGCCGCAATACTCAAGCCTGATCTACCCATGCCAGCAGTACACGAGCCGCAGCTATGGCCCTTGGATGCGCGTGTATGGCTATACAAAGCAGCAATCAACAATTCGGATATTGAGTCAATCGGTATCTACTGGAATTCACGAATGCAGCGGGTAGTTATTCCGGTGCGCGACGAGCTAGGCAACGCCATCTATTGGCAGGCCCGCACGCTCGACAAGACGAATCCCCGCAAGTACCTCAATCCTGCCGTAGACAAAAGCCGTCTCGTTGCTCGCTTCGGGAGCGGCCCCGCCGTTGTACTCACTGAGGACATCCTGAGCGCGTACCGCGTTTCCCGAGCGGGTTTTGAGGGCTGGTGCCTGCTGGGGACCAAGTTAAACGACCACATCGCCGCAAGTCTGGTTTTGTCGCGTCGTCCGGTCGCTGTGTGGCTCGATCCAGATAAGGCGGGCCAAGACAGCGGCCCAGTTATCACCAAACGCTTGAGAGCTTATGGCTTGCAGGCATTCAACGTTGTTTCAGAGAAAGACCCCAAGTTACTAAACAGGGAGGCTATCACATGGACCTTATCAACGCGCTTGGGATTGCTCGGCTAGCGCTTGCGACTCACAAGAACATCGAGCCGGAAGTGAAGGACGGGCGGTACAACCATAACCGATACATCCCGGCGGAGTCTACCCGCGAATGTGCGGACGCCGCAGAGGCCTACAACACGCTGGCTGATTTGCAATTGAGATTGACGGTTATCGACGCCGAGGCCGACGAGAGGCTGACGCGACGAATTGTGGAGCATGCCCACTTTTTTACTCATCTCAAGGGATGCAGTCATTGAGTATCGAAATCACGCTTCTGCAACTTCTTAAATACAGAGAGCGCTATGAGCGACTAGCAAAGGCCGTGCCGAAGGCGGCGCTAGAGGCGAAATCAGTGGTGTTTCTGGATGACTTCGGCAAGTTCTTTAAAGAGTTTCCCGACATTCAGCGCATTGATTTTGAACCGTTCATGTTGTGGTTTAAGGCGTTCGCGCACCCGACATTAACCGCTGAGCAAATGACGTTATACCGGGCGCTACTCGATCCGGTTCTCAATCAGGAATGCGAGCCCTCGTTAGAAGCCGGGATTCTAGAGAGGCTGCTTGCTGCGGAAGCAATCCAGAATCTTACGGACCTTATCGGGCGATGGGGCGAGGGTGCAGAGATCGACGTGCAGCGTGCCATACAAACCGAGATGGGGCGATGGGAACACGCAAGCACTCGTAAGATTCGGATGCCGTGGGATGAAACTGACATTGAGGAAATCCTACAGGATGATAAGGACGACCGCGGATTGCATTGGCGGTTAGCTTGCTTGAATCGCGTCATGCGGGCGTTACGTCCAGGGGATTTCATCATCCTGGCGGGTAGACCGGATCGCGGCAAAACAACCTGGGCATCGTCCGAAGTCACTTTCATGGCGCCGCAGCTTGACGCTATGTGGCCCGGCGAAGAGCGTGAGGTTATTTGGCTCAATAACGAAGGACCGGGTAAGAGAATCATCGGGCGGAATTTCCAGAGCGCGTTAGACCTAACAACCTCGGAAATGATTGAGCTGTCCGGGGCTGGATTACTCAAACAACTATATGCGGATGCTGTAGGTGGTGCGAATCGAATCCGCGTGATGAACATACACGGGTTTGATAGCTATGAGGTAGAAGCGATTCTTAACCGCTGCAATCCGGGGCTAATCGTATTCGATATGGTGGATAACATCAAATTCGGCGGTAAATCCAGCAACGGCGGCGAACGCACGGACCAGATATTAGAAGCGATGTATCAATGGGCGCGGTTGCTAGGCGTCAAGCATGACAGCGTGGTTATTGCCACCTCCCAAACTAGTTCAGCAGCAGACGGCATTGCGTACCCCACGCAACCCATGCTTAAGGATAGCCAAACAGGTAAGCAGGGTGCGGCCGATGCAATCGTGACTATGGGTATGGTCAATGATCCCGCCTATGTCAACAGTCGGTTTATTGGCGTCACCAAATCAAAGTTGCGGCGAGAAGGCCAGCCGCAATCCCCTCACTGTGAAGTCTATTTCGACGGCGACCATGCGCGCCTGCGAATGCCTACGGAGAACGCTTAATGAGATACGGAATCATTCGGACGCAACGCACGCAGATTGAGCGGTCCCTAGGTGAGCCGATCCACTGGCTGCGCAAATGGACGCTAGTTCGAATTCTGCATGATCTGAATGGCGACGGCATGAACAACGTTGAAACCATGTATCCGGTATTCGGTGTGCCGTTCGGGCATGACGATCAGTATCAAGTGAGGCATCAGATTGTGTACCGCAAAGACTTTCGATTGTTGCCGCAATGGGTGGCACCGTATATCGAAGGTATAGCCGACAAGCTCCGCCGGGTGCGCGAATTGTTCATGTTGGTTTGATTGACGCTTGTTCTACTGATCCCACTGGGATTTCTTATCGCGGCGGGAATAGCTTGCGTTATGCCGGTCGCAATGCTCCTGCTGATCCTTGTCAGGTCCCACTTTTGGAACACTAAATGATCCCTGTTGGTTACAAGCCAAATCTCGCCGCGACGATGACTAAGCCGGAACTGATTCAATTCCCAGTTTTGGCATCGCCGAAGATTGACGGCATCCGCTGCACAATGTTTAACGGTGTGGCGTACAGCCGCACGCTAAAGCCTATCCCTAACCGATTCGTGCAGGCATGGGCGCAAACGAATCTGCGTCTGTTGAATTACATGGATGGCGAACTGATCGTCGGTAAGCCTACAGACCCGAACGTTATGCAGGCAACTACGAGCGGTGTTATGCGTCGGGAAGGGGAGCCCGATTTCTCGTTCCATGCGTTCGACTACCTGCGAATTGTCGGACTGTCGTTTTCGACTCGATACGATGATCTGCAACGGCGCTACATCGAGATGTTTTCGGAAAAATTGAGGGTGTACATTGTCCCGCAAGCGTTCATACGTGACTCCGATGAGTTGGAGGATTACGAAGCGAGCACCCTGGCGCAGGGCTATGAGGGTGTCATGCTGCGCATCCCTAATAGTGGGTACAAATTCGGACGCAGTACCGAGCGCGAGGGCGGCTTAGTCAAAGTAAAGCGGTTCGCGGATGCCGAGGCGGAAATCATCGGGTTCGTCGAGGCGATGCAGAACACGAACGAGGCTACGTTAGACGCATTCGGACGCACCGAGCGAAGTAGCGTTAAGGCGGGGCTTGTCGGTAAGGACACGTTGGGCGCGCTGGTTGTACGGTCGCCCGATGGCATCGAGTTCAACATCGGAACGGGCTTCACCGCAGAGCAGCGGCGCGAGCTTTGGGCCACCCGGCATTTCCTTGTTGGGCAACTCGTTACCTATAAATTCTTCCCGCACGGCGTCAAGGAAGCCCCGCGCCATCCGGTATTTAAAAGCTTCCGCAGCAAGGACGACCTATGAAAGATAAGCAGCCTTACGAAGCCGTATTCGTTGCCGTACATGCGTGTGGATCGGTAGCCACTAACTGTAGTACGGGAACTCGAATCTACACCAGGAAGCATAACGCCGTAGCACGTTGTCCGAAAGGCGGCAGGGTGATTCGGTATGAGTTGCGGGGCGGGTCCGTCGTTCATGAGGAAAGCGTATGAAGATTCGTAAGCAGGTTAGGTGGCGTATGGCTCTGTCGGAAGCGGTCCGCATGGCTCACATGGCCCGCGTCTGGGGTGAATTTCTGCGTGATTGCAATGTCGGGCTGCAATGAAGATCAATCTACGCTCCGAGGCACGCGCAGCACAGCGGCAGAGATGGCACTGCGTTTTCATATTCTGGCCGCGTGTGATTGAGGACAAGATTGTATTTCTGCATACGGTAGAGCGTATTGAGGGGTGTGTCTGGAGCGATGGAACTTGGCCGTATTGGGAATGCCGACTTAAAGGAGGTCAATGAGCTACTGCGTATTTGACGTAGAGACGACCATTGCAAAGTATATGAAGCGCAAGGGTAGTCCATTCCACCCAGATAATTTTGTGGTTTGTTCGGGATGGAAAAGACAGGGCGGCACAGTACAGGGTGAATACTTCGGGCACGGCAAACGCCCGTTCAACTGGTTCACGAAGCTACTCGAAAATACAACCATCCTGGTAGGCCAGAGTATCAAGTTCGACATTCTGTATGCCCTCAAAGAGCCGCAAAATCTCGATGCCTGGATGGAGTTTGTCGCGCGTGGCGGGAGCGTGTGGGACGTGCAGTTAGCCGAGTACCTGTTGCGCGGCATGGAACCTACAAGCCATATGCTCGCTATGGATGAGATGGTTCCGAAGTACGGCGGCAATGTCAAGATAGATGAGGTTAAAGCTTTGTGGGCGGCGGGCGTAGATACGCCTGATATCGACAAAGATTTGTTGATGCGCTACCTGTGTGGCGACGATAGCGGCTTAGGTGACATCGGCAACACCGAGAAAATTTTCCTAGGTCAGCTTGCCGCCGCCCGCAAGACTGGACAGGTCAAATCGATCTTGCTCAATTGCGGCGCGCTCCTCTGCACTATCGAGATGGAACGCAACGGCATGTACGTTGACAAGGCACTAGGCTTAAAGCTGGCCTCAGAGTTGAAGGCACGCCTTGAGCAGATCACGACCGAGCTAGGCGAATATCTCCCGGATGATCTCCCGTTCGATTTCAACTGGTCGAATCGCTATCACCTGTCGCCACTGATCTTCGGCGGCACCGTTAAGTACGCGAAACGGACGGTAATGCTAGATGCAGAAGGCAAACCCGCCTATTTCCAGAAAGACGAGACGCATTATGTCTTGATGGATGGTTCTACCGTTGAATGTGCATGGTATGAGCATGTGCGGGATACGGACGGCTGGCCGGAAGAAAAGGCGCAGGTAAGGTTTAGAGGTGGCAAGAACGCCGGTGAAGCGAAGACAAAGCGCTGCAAGGTACCGGATATTGAGCGTGGCCCTAAGTCGTCAATGGTGGACTTTTTCTACACGTTTCCTGGTTTCACGGAACCTGATGCAGCGTGGGAAAGTGGCATCGCGGGGCTGTATTCGGTAGCCGCCGAGGTTATCGAGGACTTAGGCTCACGCAATATCCCGTTCTTGAAAACGCTAGCTAGTGTGGCGTCTCTGACGAAAGACCTGGGTACGTATTACATCAGCCTGGACGAAAAAACGGGCGAGTACAAGGGGATGCTTACCCTTGTCGGCATCGATAGCATTATCCATCACAAGATCAATCACACCAGCACGGTAACGGCGCGGTTCTCATCGTCCGACCCGAATCTTCAAAACGTACCGAGTGGTGCGAAGTCTGACATAAAACTTGTGTTCGTATCCCGCTGGGGCGCGGACGGCCAGATTGTCCAGTCAGATTTTACCGCGCTTGAGGTGTTCGTACAGGCGATCCTTACCGGCTGCACTCAACTTATCGAGGACTTGAAAGCCGGTCTAGACATGCATTGTGTCCGCGTGTCCCAGAAGGAAGGTGTTACTTACGAAGAAGCTTTGCTGAAATGCAAAGGCGATAAATCCCGTGGTATCGACCCGTTACCCGAATGGGAGGAAAAGCGTAAGGGGGCGAAGGAGTTCAGCTTTCAGCGTGCTTTTGGAGCTGGTGCGCCAGCTATCGCATTGTCTACGGGCATGCATATTGATGATGTCAAGGCTTTGATTGTTGCTGAGGAGGTCCGATACCCCGAGCTTGCCGCCTATAACAAAGCCAAAGAAGAACGTATTAAGCGTTCCCGGCGACCTACCAACAACATACAGCCGCACCCCAAAGTACGCGGCCTGATGTGCCAGCTTGGCAAAGGGTTCAGCGTCACGCCTGATAACAAGGTGTATAGCTACCGCGAGTCGCCAGCACCAGAGTGGGTAATTCGCCAAGGGGGTATGCCCCAGTCATTCAGCCCCACGGAAATCGCTAACTACGAGATTCAAGGAACCGGAGGCGAGTGGGCGAAGTCGGCAATGTGGCTTGCTATCCGGGCATTCTATGCACGTAAGAACTTCGGCGGCTTAGCGCTGTTGGTCAATCAAGTGCATGACGCGCTGTACAAGGACGCTCACAAATCCGTGATGGTCGCGTCTAGCGCTTTGCTGCATGCGTGCATGTTGGCTGCGTCTGATTTTATGGAGTGGTATTTCGGCTGGACAGTTCCTGTGCCGGTTCCCAGCGTCACGGTACACGGCGACAACATGATGGAGGAGCACGGATTCGATTCCGAGTTTGACACGCTCGCGGCTGGATTTCGGCTTGATTTACGCAAACAGTACATGAATGGTTACACACCCTCGTTTGAAACATTACATTAAGGATTACATAGCTTATGGCATATGACTTGAAAGCGGCGATTGCTGCGGCTGCTAAAACCGGCCCTAACATGAATGAAGTACAGGGTGGTGGAGAATACACGCCGCCCGCAGCGGGAATTGCCTGGGCACGATTCGTTGGTTATTACGAAATTGGCTTGCACGAGAAAGAATATGAAGGTAGAAAGAGTTTTAAGCCGCTGGTCGAACTCGTATTCGAACTGAGTGGCCCAAACCATGAGCCTGCTAAGCTCCCGGACGGGACTCGACTCCCCGCAAGAATTACATCGCGAGAGAATATTAGCTTTACCGCTAAGTCCCATTTTTTTAAGCTCTTTGCCGCGATGAATTATGCTGGAAAAGCGACTCACATGGCGGAGCTGCTAGGTGAGGCGTATGTCGTGGAAATATTTCATGGTAAGTCCCCAGACGGAAAGAAGACTTATGCAAATCTGCGTGGCCCCAATGGATACAATGTCAAAGGAACGACGGTGCAAGACCCATTGACGGGTGCTCAAGTATCGATTCCAGTGGGACCGCCACTTACGGATGTAAAAGCTTTTATCTGGGACATTGCAGATAAGTCGATGTGGGACAGCATTTATATCCCTGGCGAATATCCAGAGCGAAAGGATGATAAAGGGGTCGTTACATCGCCGCCGAAGTCCAAGAACGTACTCCAGAATTTGATTATGACCGCGCAAAACTGGCCGGAGCATCCGCTATGCGCCGCGTTGCTCGCGGGCGGTGTCGAACCGGACTTGCCGGATGCGGAAACGCCGGAGCGGGCACCCGCAGGAAGCGGAGCAGCAGCCGACCCGCTGGCATCGTTGGGCTAATGCACGAGGCTCTACGAGCAAAGATTGCACAGGCAGCAACGGATAAGCCGCAGTTTGGCCCCGGCACTCTGCCTGCTGCGATTCCCGGTAGGGTTGTCCACATCGACGGCGACTATCTAGCGTATTACGCATCTGGCAATGACCGGTGCGAACCAGGGCGGGCGCGGCGCAACACCATGGAGCGCATTGAAACGATCCGCTCAATGTCCGGCGCTGAATCCGTCGTCTTGCATTTATCCGCCGCCGCTTGTACCAAGGCTAACCGATACCTGATTGCCACCGTCAAACCGTATCAAGGGCAGCGCACCGGGCGCAAACCTAAAAACTGGGCGTACCTCCGCGACGTGATGGAACATTACGAGGGGCCGCTGTTCCGCCCCAAGGTCTGGGTAACGCGGGAAGCCGATGATGGTATGGCGTATTGCGCGGCGACTGCTGATGTAGCGATCTGCACCCGTGATAAAGACATGCGCATGTTGCCGGGCGTACATGTTGACTGGCTGAATTACTGCCTCGTTCACGTCCCACGAGGTGCCTATGACGTAGTAGGGCCGGACGGCTTGCAATTTGGCCTCAAGTGGTTCTACCTGCAACTACTCCAGGGCGACAGCGCTGACAACATCCCCGGTTTGCCTCAGCTGTTCGGTAAAGATTGCGGCCCCAAAACTGCCGAGAAATATCTTGCTGACACAGCTACTGCCGAAGACGCTTATGACCGCGTACAGACCGCATACGCCGACCACTACGGCGAGGCGTGGGCAGATGCTCTAGTCGAGCAAGCGGGCCTTTTATGGCTACGTTCAGACGCTCAAGCAAGTATTGCCAACGTCGCGGAGGCATTCCCCGCATGTCCACACATAAACCGCGCACTCACACGGCTTGAAGAGCGCGTTACCAAGGAGTTGAATGACCTTTCAAAAACTCAAGCAGTCTGAGCTTGCAGGACACAGAGCAAAGCAGAAAGCAGAGCAGGGCGGCAAGTGTCCGATTACCGGATGGTACTTAACCGGGGACATTGCGGCGGACCACTGCCACAAAAGCGGAATGATGCGGGCGACGCTGCCACGTTGGGTAAATGCGGTGCTGGGACGGGTCGAGAACTGGGCCGGTCGAGTCGGCAGCGGGATTACTCCGCAAATGTTCTTACGGGCATGCGCCGATTATATTGAGCATTACCAGACGCATCCTAGTTTCGTGTTTCATCCACTGTTCAAGACGCCCGAGGAAAGGAAGGCCGCAACCAAGAAGAAGGCCAAGGCGCGGCGTGACGCTAAGAAGGTGGCCGCATGAGGGTAAGCCAAAAGCATCGCCGCCCCCGCATCCTGATTCTGGATGTCGAGACAAGCCCAGTACTCGGTTATGTGTGGTCCTTGTGGAAGCAAAACGTGGGGCTCAACCAGATCAAAAAAGAATGGTGCATCTTGTCATTCGGTGCTAAGTGGCTGGGTAGTCCCCGCGTTATCTATCACGACAACTCACGCCAGCGTGACAAAGAGGACGATACCCGTATCGTAGGCTTGCTGTGGAAATTGCTAGACGATGCGGATATTGTTGTTGCGCATAACGGCAAGTCGTTCGACGCCCGGAAGATTCAAGCACGCTTCTTCCTCTTAGGCCTCCCGGTACCATCACCGTACAAGATCATTGATACCTTGATCGAGACGCGCAAGCAATTCGCTATGACTTCCGCAAAGCTGGAATTTCTCACAGACAAGATGTGCAAGGTAAAAAAGCTCAAGCACAAGAAATTTCCGGGATTTGAGCTTTGGAAGGAGTGCCTTGCCGGTAATCCCGAGGCATGGGCAGAGATGCGCGAGTACAACGTGGTGGATGTTCTTTGCCTCGAAGAGTATTACCTGATTCTGCGCCCGTGGATTACCGGACACCCGAACGTAGCGAACTATTCGCCAGTTCCGGCGAAGGGGCCAACCTGTCCGAACTGCGGCGGCACGCACGTTATCCAGAAAGGCTATCGGAGTACGCAAGTCGGTCAATACCGACGTTACCTATGCAAAGGTTGCGGCGCGTGGAGTCGTGACCGTTCGATTGCCAACTCAAAGCGGCAGCGCGCTAACCTACTGGTCAACTAATGAGAAAGCTCCTGATCCACGCAGCAGAGGAAGCCAGCGAGTTTATACAGGCTGCGATGAAAAAGGCCCGTGGAGACTGGGGCTTAAAGAACTTGACCGACGAGGCCGCTGATACAGCGGCTTTTATTTTGGTGATGCAGGAACAAGGTTTGATCGACCGTGCGCGCTTCGATGCGCGTGTGCAAATTAAAGTTAAGAAAATGAGGCGGAAATATGGCGTGTAGCTTTTGCAAGGCACCTGACTTATGCGAACACCGGGGAATTTGCCCCTTGGCGGGCGTTCGTAGTCCCTACGCGGTGGCGACACGGTGGTCGGAGGGGAGTTTCCCTAGCGCAATGGACGCTCTACGGCAGCGCAGCGTAGACGGCGCGAAAGACCCGAACCCCAAGGATTCAATCGGGAGTAGCAAGATACCGATGCACTTATGGCCGGAGACTGCAACGGTCCTAGGTAGCTTGGCCCTGTTGGATGGTGCTTTGAAGTATGGTCGCAGCAATTACCGAGGCACCGAGGTTCGCGCCAGCATCTATTACGATGCGGCGAAGCGACACCTTAACGCGTGGTTTGAGGGGGAGGCCGAAGACCCTGATAGCGAAGTACCCCACTTAGGCCATGCGCTTGCGTGTTTGGCGATTCTGGTGGACGCGGAGGCAGCGGGCAAACTGAATGATGACCGAAACGTAAGGGGCGGTTATCGAAAATTTATCAATGCCCTCACGCCACATGTGAAGCGATTGCAGGAGAAGCATGCCGACAAGTCGCCTAAACATTACACCATGGCGGATAACGCGCAATGACCGGGGTTGACCTGTATTTCGTGGGTTTCTGCAAGCACAGCAGCATTCAGCATTTGGAAGCGGGACCGTTTATCAAATGGGAACAGGCTAAAGAACGTCTGGCCGCGCTGGTGCAACCCTTATCGGGGCGGTATGTGCTGTGCAAGATGACGCTAAACGGCAGCGTCGAGGAAGACGGTTGAGCGGAGCTACGGCAGTTCTCAATGCTGCATCGTATCGAGCGTTCTATGACCTGATTGCGTGCGCCCTTGAGACACACAATCCCGAGCGCGCCGCCCGCAGGGTTGAAGAAGCGGGGATGTATTTGCCGCAGGCAGACATTAATCGATTGGTCGCAGAGTTGGAAGCGGATTACTACGAGTTCACCTAGGCAGTAGACATAACGGGGGCGTATGCAGCAGACCATAGCAGAGTACCAAACCAGCCGTGCAGCATCTAACGCGGTAGTCGTTCAAGAATTACCCGAGGTTCGCCCATATGCCCGCCGTCATGTCGCGCAATTGCAGAGTGAGGGGGCGGGCATTAGCGCCCTGATAGAGAGGCAGTTACGCCGCGAGGCCGAGTCACGCCGCCGTGTAGCGGATGAGGACGGATTGCAGGAACACGCGGCTGCGTTCAATCGTGACGCGCTGCAAGCAGGGCTAAACGCATTCCGCGAGGCTTTGGCTACAGGCAAGAAAACAAAGCTTAAGGTATCAAAGATCGAGCACAAGGGTGGCAGATACAACCCGGTCAATGGATTGACAATCGAGGATCAAGCTAGTGACACTTGGGCAGCGATTGTATTCGCTGCGGGCCGGATGGCCGACTCCTCGCGCCCGTTCAGTGTGCAAACCCTTGCGGGGTTGCTTGGCGGGAGGCTGCGTAAGCGACTCGGCGGTGCGCCTGAATACGGTGAACTGGGCTACGAGCGCGCTGCGCTGCTGTTGCTAGATCATTTCGGCGCGGCTACCGGCTGGCTTGAGGAGAAAACCGGCGACCTAAAGCTTATGTCGAAGATGCGCAAGCCGAACAGTTACGCGCTGACTGGTAAGTTCATAGGCGAAGTGTTGGGCGGCGGGGTGGCGGTGGATTTTTCCGAGCGGCGACCTATGCTTGTGCGCCCGGTGCCCTGGTCTACGACGACAACCCACGGCGGTTACTTGCACGAGGCAATCCCCGCTGTGCGCGGGGTCGTCAAGCCGATAGATTCGCCCGTTATCGCCTCCGCATTGAATGCGCTGCAAGATACCGCATTCAGAGTAAACCGGCGCGTCCTAGCGCTTGCTGAGACGTTCACGCAGAACGCAGAGGATTTGCAAGGGAGAATGATTCTAGGCCGGTATCTGGAGGCTAGGCATGACCAGACGGATAACACCCAACAAGCCAAGACGATCCGCAGCGCGTTGACCATTGCCGCGATGCGCGAGCTACGCAACGAGGAGGCGTTTTACTTTCCTTGGAATTTGGATTGGCGCGGGCGTATGTATCCGGCAACCAGCATCATTAGCCCGCAGGGCGCGGACCTCTGCAAGGGCTGCTTAGAGTTCGCAGACGGGACGCCGCTGGGTACAGAGGGCGCGGAGTGGCTAGCTATTCATCTGTGCAACCTAGCCGGAGCGGACAAAGAGATTGTGGGCGGCGAATATAGAACCCGAACCCCTCAGGAGCGGGCGGAGTGGACGCGGGGACATAGCGATCTAATATGCTCGGTTGCGCAAGACCCGCTGGGATGTCGATCCTGGCATCTTGTCGGCGGATTCGGATTGCAGAAGATCAAGCGCGGGCGCGTCGTTCCGGTTGCCATCGATAAACCTTGGCAATTCCTGGCCGCGTGTTTCGAGTGGGCGGCGTATCAGGAGGAGGGCGTAGGGTTCCGGTCGCGGTTAGCCGGTGCGCTTGATGGTAGTTGTTCCGGTGTGCAAATGCTGGCAGGGATGACGCGGGATAAGTCGGCGGGTGCGATGGTGAACCTAGTTCCGGCACCGCGAGGGGATGACTACTACGGTCGCATGGCCGCAGCGTTATCCAAGCGACTGTGCGAGGCAGCACCGAAAGCTGATGTCGGTACATTGGCGCACCTCACATACTGGGCCGAGCAGACGATAGACCGCGACTTGCTGAAAGCCCCCAGCATGACAAAGGTTTATAGCGCGGGTACTTATACGTTCGGAGAGCAGGTGCAGGATAAGACCGAGGCACCCGAGGCGGAGGCCATGTGGTTAGCCGCTCAGATTAACGCCTGCTTTACGGACGTTGCGCCGGGGATGCTTCGGGCGATGGCGTACTTGCAGGAGGTGGCGGACGTGATGACGGCGGAAGGATTGCCGCTCGCCTGGGTAACACCTGCGGGGTTGCGGGTGGTGCAGGCGCGGTATGGTAGCCGCACGGTTAGATTGATGACCCGAATAGGTGCTGCCGGAACCGAGCGGCGGCGGGACTTCTCTGTTGCTACTGCCGACCTCAGCAAGAACGCCCAGCGCGCCGGAGTAGCCCCCAATTTTGTCCACGGCGTAGATGCCTCGCATATGGCGATGACCGTGAATGATTTGCATACGAAGGGTGTCCGTAACTTTTGGATGATTCACGATAGCTTCGGGGCACCTTTCGCGCATTGCCTGGAGGTGTTCAGCAGTACCCGCGAGCAGTTCGTTAAACTGATGGATGGCGATCTGTTGGGCGAGTGGGCAGCAGCCGTAACAGCGAATTTGCCCGACGACAAAAAAACCGCACTACCCCAACCGCCCATGTATGGGGAGTTAGATGTAAGTGCGGTTCGTGATTCCGTTTATGCTTGGTTTTGATTGTATCGGCGGACTACAGAATTTAAAATCCAAACTACAGCGCCGGAAAATATCAATGAGGCGGTAGTGATGCCAATAATAAGTACGGATATAACGCTATCCTCATCAAAGTCAGTCAAGTAAATGTGAAATATGCGTAGAAAATCTCGCGTGAAATCGAGTATGAAAGCTGTCGGATGCCCGGTGAGGTAGTAGCTAAGGGCATCGCCAAAAACACAAGCCGCCACGAGATTAAATATAAGTTTAGTAGTCTTTGTCATTTTACTTCAACGGTGCCGTAGGCTTTAAATCTCGATCCGGGAACAGTGACAGTTGTACCCTGCTTGCGTATGTAAGCGGCCAATTTATTAAAGGAGTATGGATTGCTAATGGTTATGCAACCCTCACTTAGATGTAGTCTCCCCATCGGGTGTAGGCGAAACTGTCCGCGCTTAACCCCATTAACAATAGTCGTGTCGCCTGTGTCTTTTCGCCAAAGCATGAACCATTGATTGCGGTCGGTGCTTCCCGTATTCGCGGCGATTAAATCGCGAAACACGCCTAAGTGCCCGCCCGGCTGACGATCAACGATATAGTAAGTACCGGGCGGTATAGGTCCGATATTTTCTTTTGCAATTGCGGCTGGGTTGTCGCGACCGGTGCTTGTACCCGAGAAAGCAACGACCGCACCCACGCCAGGACATGAAAATAATGACGTTTCTTTGTTATTTAATTGAAAGGTGCAGGAGACCGGCATAGACGCGATTCCTCTGTCAAAATAATGAGGCCATAACGTAGCAGATTTACTGCCAAAGCACTACTGCCCTTATTTTGATATACCCTTGAGACACATAGCTTGCTCGGCCGCCCGTCGCTTAACCAGTCCGGGTAGTGACTTCTGTGAGCGCAGGGCATTGGCACATGGTCCGACTATATCGCCTGTTCCCGCCGAAGACGCAACGCATACCCATTTAGGTAACTCATTGCAGGCCCTGGCATGTGCCCCGGAATTCAGCTTGCGCAACATCGTACTACCCCGAAAGCGAGCCGCGCCCGCGTTGAATGTGAAATCCGTATAGGCGACCAGCTCGCCTTCGGACAGCGGGACGGTTACCGCCAACTGCACGGCCTTTTGCGCCGCACTTATGTCCTGCCCTAGTAATTCGCTACACACGTCATCTGTGTACGCCACCCCAGCCCTTAGCGGCTTTCCATCTGGTCCCGTGTGGGCATGCCCTACGCAGACCGTCTTAATATCTGCCGGGTCCGAATAGACCTTGTTGGAAAATCCCTCGAAATTAGCAGTAAATAAAGCAATGGCAACGGCGGCAACGCCAGCGATGCGGGCGACAATAGCCCTGTTGATAGTCGGTATGGCGACTCCTTGAGTGCTCGTTTATTGGTTCGTATACGCCCGCTAGATATAGGGGCGTGGTAGGCTTGGCACCCTTTGAAATGGGAATGCCTATGTACAGAATGTTATTGGTCTGCGTGTTATGCGCTGGTGTTGCCGCGTGTGGTTCCCCAAGCCAATATGCTCGTGACCCAGAAGCGGCGAACTATGCTTACCGCTTGGAAACGGCGGGTATTGATTTGGACTATGCCCGGAAGATGCTATTGATTGACCAGCAAGCGTATGACAAGAAGCCGACAGCCCAGCTCAAGGCAGATGTCACACAGGACACGGCCCGCCTGAATGACGCGCAGGCCGCATATGACCGACTGTCTAGGCAATAACCATAACTTACTCAGACACAACGCGTCAGGTTATGGCGAACCCGGTTGCCGTAATATATTGCCGATAAATACGAAGCGGCGGCACGGTAACGTCTGGAGAGGCGGCATGGATAGCGGAGATATATCGGCAACCGCTGGTTTGTATAGTCGAGTTTTATGCGGCCTCTTTTAGTGGGGCTTCGGGTAACTTCAGGCCAGCCACGTGATATTTTTCGATAGCCTCCACGAGGGGACGAAGCGGGTAGTATTCCCCTCCGTAGTTACCGGCAGCAGTACCCTCGCTATGGCCCTGGAGGGCATCAGCAACACCATTGGCGATTCCGCATTCCCTGCAGGCGTCCTTGAAATTGTGCCGAAAACTATGGAACACCATTTTGGGGTGGGTTACACCGCATTCTGCGCGAATGTGTCGCAGCCACCACATTGACCAATAAGGCGATTCACGCCCATACCGATCTAGTTTTAGTTTTGGGAATATCCGACGCTGGCCCATGTGACTCGTCGCATATTCCGCAAAGCCGCGCTTGAGCAATTCGGCGTGTATAGGGATTCGGCGCTCACTGCCGAAATTCTTAACCTCCTGCCCATCCCCTTTGCCGGTAATCCGTAATACCCAGCAACGGCGCTCTATGCCCTGCTCATCCCTGTACACCTCCTCATATATGTCACTCGGTGCGAGCTGAGCCAATTCTTCGATGCGTGCGCCCGTGTAGAGCCCGAGTAGAGGTAGCCAGAACGAAGCTTCACCGCCGCCCGTCTCGGGCCTATCGCCAACTGTGTATACCCGATTGGAAAAAATACCGTTCAATGCATCTTCGCTGAAAGGGGGGCGCGCTACTTTCGCATTTTTTCGTTCCCGAGTAACAATCCCCGCCGCTGGATTTGTCTCGATCCAAGCCTGTGATACTGCGAAATTGAAAAGTACACTAAGCACGCGCACGTACTTAGCTGCGGCTTGTACGGAATGCCCAACTTCTACCATCCTGTCTTTGAACGTAACAAGGGCGAGCTTTGTGACTGACTCAACCGTGGTGATGTCGACGAGCTGCTGAAAACGGGCGACCATCCTGCTTGCGGAGTCGATTGTGTCTTGACCCGGTGCCCGGGCTTTTGCCCAGGCACTCACTAGCGCATCCAATGTATGATGTCCGTGTGCAGGCCCCGCAGGGCGGGCTAGGGCTGGATATAATGCGGCGAACGGGGAGGCCGGGGGCATTTGTGACAGACCTCCTAGGGGTGTCGCAGGATCGCGATCAGCTAAGACACGGCGCACTGCGTCCTGCATCTCACGACTACGCCGCAATTGCTTTTCCGATAAGCGTTCGTATCTGCCCTCATATGCGGCTCGAAGGGCGCTTTGCTCCCATTCATCCTCAGGGAATTCGAGGGGGCGCGGCGTAGGGGCTACTTCACGTGTGCGTGCAAGCTCCCTGCGAGCACGTTCAAACTCGTCGTCCAGTTCTGCACCTACCTTGCGGACGCGGGTTGCCGCTTCTTTGGGATCACCTGTACCAAGGGCAAGCTGCCGCTCTTTTTTGCCGTAATGTTCGACTAGATCAGCCGGAATGCGTCGCCGTATATAGTAGCGCCCGCCGCGCCGTAGAAGGTGTGTTGTCATGGAGTCTGTGTAGCACTGCTGTGTAGCAAATTCGTGTGTAGCCTATTGATTCTGTTGAGGACTAGTCTACACGGGAACTTATTTTGTGTGAGGCAAGAACCAGAATGTCTTTCATAAGCTCGATGGGTTGAGCGGGTATTATAAGAGGCTGACGGCGGGCGCGCGAAGTCGATGCAGCAAATTCTTGCAGCTAACTTACGTTGCAAGCCGTGTCGGCCCGACACGCCGTTCAGAGGTGGCGCAATTGTATTTTGGAGCAGGTCCTGATGGTTGCATTTGATTTTGACAAATTGAAGCGCTTGGCGCGGTTTACCGCGACGCGTCTCAATGACGACCGGATTCCGCAAGTGGCCGGCAGCTTGACCTTTACCACGGTGTTGTCGTTGGTACCGCTGATTACCGTGGCGTTTGCCATTTTTACGGCGTTTCCGATTTTCGGCACCTTCCAGGCTTCCTTGCAAGGTTTTCTCGCCAATCATTTGATGCCGGCGCAAGTCAGCAATCAGATTTTCAAATATCTGGATTTATTTGTTGCCAAGGCCAAAGGCCTGACGACAGCTGGCTTACTGTTTCTTGTCGTCACTTCGGTGATGACCATGATGACCGTGGAGTCGGCATTCAATGTGATTTGGCGGGTGCGCAAGTCGCGTCCGCTGGCGCAGCGCATCGTGATTTACTGGGGGGTGATTACGCTGGGGCCGGTGCTGGTGGGGGTCAGCCTGTCGATATCCTCATACGTCCTGTCGCAGTCGCTGGCGTTGTCGGGTACACAACATGTGCCGCAATTGCTTGGTTGGGTGTTGGAGGCAGCCGCATTGCCGTTGACGGTGGCCGCCTATACCTTTTTGTACAGCTATTTACCGAACTGCCGGGTCGAGTTGCGCGATGCGATGGTGGGCGCCGTGCTGGCCGGTGTCGGGTTTGAATTGGCGCGGCATGGTTTCAGCTTGTACATCAAACGTTTTCCGACATACGCCACGGTGTACGGGGCGTTTGCGACGGTACCGATTTTCCTGATCTGGGTGTACTTGCTGTGGTTTATCACGCTGGCGGGCGCAACCGTAGCCGCTTTGTTGCCGGCCATCCGGGCCGGGCAGTTCCACCGTCCGCATTTTGCGGGCGGAGATTTGCTCGACGCGATCAATTTACTGGCGCTATTGCACGAAGCTCGTGAACAGGGCGTGCCAGGGTATCCCACCATGGCGCTGACCCGGACCTTACGTTGCGACCTCGATACCGCCAAGCGCGTGCTGCGCATCCTGGATAAGGCCGAGTGGATTGCGCGTTTGCCGCGGCATAATGCCGCCGATAACTGGATCATGCTGGCGAGTCCCAAGCAAATCGCGCTCAACGATTTATATGAGCGTTTTGTGCTGGATCGTGCGGAATTTAACTATCAGATCGGGCAGTCACCGGCCGGACTTAACGGCAATGTATTGACCGCGGCACTCAACGGCCGCCACATGGAGATCACCTTGGCAGACCTGATTGCACCTGGTTTAAGCGCTGCTGCGCCGGTCCTTGAGCCGGATATCGCGTTGCAAGTCGCTCCGCGGACGAATTGAAATAGCTGTCGGCGACGGCCGGGCGGGCGCTTTAAAACATGATCCGGCCACGACAAATATCCCGGAACATCGCCCAGTCGCCCAGCAGGCTATACCAGGGATGTTTGAACGTCGCAGGGCGGTTTTTTTCGAAAAAGAAATGCCCGGTCCAGGCGAAACCGTAGCCGCACACCAGTGCCAGCGGCAGCCAGATCCAGTCGGTGGTGGCAAGCGCCATCGATAGACAGCCGAGCACACCGAGCGAGCCGATGAAATGCAGGCGGCGACAGGTTGTATTACGGTGTTCGCCAAGATAAAACGGATAAAACTCAGCGAAGGTTGAGAACTGCTGTGTGTGGGTCGGGTGGTTCATGATGTCCCTCCATACCGGATGCGATGATCGCCATGCTTATCATGCGGCGATTTCAAACGTTTGTGTATAGCATCGCACCCTAGTGCCCTGGTTAGACTCGGTTCCACAAGCGTGGTTCGCGGTCGTCCGGTTTTCAGTTTTGATCTCGGAAACAGGGGCGCGGCACCCCGGTAGACCTGCCTTAAATACCAGTGCAACGGCTTTAAGGCAGGTACTGTCGGCATCGTGCGGCAGATATTCAGAAGGCGGCTCTTGCTTGTTCCTTGGCAAAAGTGAACAGCGCATCCAAGGTTTCGTCCGGCCGTTCCGACATGATCGCGTGACCTGCATCGATCAAGGTGGTTTCGACCACCACGCCATTCGCGGCGATAGCGGTCGAGAGCGATAGTGCGGTGCGCAAGGGCGTCATCTGGTCGCGCCGGCCCAGCACGAATAAGGTCGGGCAACGGATTTGCGCCGCCGCTTCCAGACCCCGGGAGTAGGCATTGCAGGCCGCGAAATCCGTATGCAGGACTTGGCTTGGATTGATTTGCGCGATCCGCTCCATCAGGCGTTGATTGCTGCCGTGCATCCAGAAACCGGGGCCGGGAAAGGACGGTTTGGCGGCGATGCTCGAATGCGACCAGGTATTGATCATGTCGATTGCATCGGCTTCGCGGTGCAAGGCTGCATCGAGCAATACCTCGGAAACCTGCATCGGATAAGCCGTGGCGACCAGAGCCAAGGCGCTGACGCGTTGGGGAAAGCGCGCAGCCGTGTCGAGCGCAATCAACGACCCCATACTGTGGCCGACCAGCATGGCGCGTTCGACACCCGCCGCATCCAGCAAGGCCAGCAGCCAGTCGCCCAGTGCGCCTATGTCGCTCAGGGCCGCTTGCGTGCTGCGCGCATGCCCCGGCAGATCGACCGCCAGCACATTAAATCCATGATGCGCGAAATAACGGCTTTGCAGGGCCCAGACGCTGTGATCGTGCTGTGCGCCATGAATAAATACGACGGTAGGCAGACCGGCGACGGGCGCGTGTCCTCCGGTATAGGCATAGGCCGTGTGGCCGGCAAGATCGAATTTCATGACGCGGTCCCCGGCTTGGCCGCATGGCTGCTTTTGGCCTGCGGCGGGGCGGATTTTTGCGCGGCTTTTTGAGCTGCTTTCAGGCCTCGCTTCAAGTCGTCGATTAAATCGTCGGGGTCTTCCAGGCCGATCGACAAGCGTATCGTGCCTTCGGCGATGCCTGCTTGGGTGAGCGCCGCTGTATCCATGCGGAAATGCGTGGTCGAGGCAGGGTGGATCACCAAGGAACGGGCGTCCCCTACGTTGGCAAGGTGGGAGAACAAGGACAGATTCTCGATAAATTGGCGGCCGGCGTTGCGATCGCCTTTTAAGTTGAAACTGAACACGGCGCCGCAGCCCTTGGGCAGCAAGCGCTGGGCTAGGGCGTAATCGGGGTGGCTCTCAAGCTCGGGGTAGGCCACGGATTCGACGGCCGGGTGCGAGACCAGAAATTCGACAATGCGCCGGGTGTTGGTGATATGCCTGGCCATGCGCAGCGGCAGGGTTTCAATTCCTTGCAGCAACTGCCATGCCGCTTGCGGATGCAGGCAGGCGCCGAAATCGCGTAAACCTTCGCGGCGCGCGCGCAGCAGAAACGGGGCGACGGTACTTTCCTCGGAAAACACCATGCCGTGAAAGCCTTCGTAAGGTTCGGTCAATTCGGGGAAACGTCCCGATGCGTCGAAATCGAAGCGGCCGCCGTCGATTACGACCCCGCCGATGGTCGTGCCATGCCCGCCGAGAAATTTGGTTGCCGAGTGGTAGACCAGATCGGCGCCAAGCTCGAAAGGCTGCATTAACCAAGGGGTGGTGAAGGTTGAGTCGACCAGCAACGGTATGCGATGCGCATGCGCGATTTCGGCGATGGTCGCGATGTCGAGTACGTCCAGGCCCGGGTTGCCGAGGGTCTCGCCGAACAGCAAGCGTGTATTCGGCCGGATTGCAGCGCGCCATGCCGCCGCATCGCGCGGCGCTACAAAGGTGGTTTCGATGCCAAAGCGGCGCAGCGTGTAGTGCAGCAAATTGTGCGAGCCGCCGTAGAGCGCCGCCGAAGCGACAATATGGCTGCCGGCACCGAGCAAGGTGGCAATCGTCAGATGCAATGCGGCCTGGCCGCTGGCGGTCGCGATTGCGCCGACGCCGCCTTCCAGTGCCGCCATGCGCTCTTCGAACGCCGCTACGGTCGGATTCGAAATTCTGGAGTAGACGTGGCCTGCGCGTTCCATATTGAATAGTGCTGCGGCGTGGTCGGTATCCCGAAATACAAAGGATGTGGTTTGATAAATCGGTGTGGCGCGAGCCCCGGTGGCGGGGTCGGGCGCGGCTCCCGCATGCAGCGCGAGGGTGTCAAAGCGGTTGACGGGCATGACGTGGTGCTCTCCGTGTGTGGCAGTTCTTGCAATCCTCAGACCCTAAAAAAAGACCGCGGGCCAGGTAATGGATGAGTCGCTTGATTATGACTTCCCTTTTATAAGGCTTTCGGCTAGGATCAAATAACTATATTAAAGCAGGAGGGGGCTATGCGAGTCAGCGACATACTTAAAGTGAAGGGAAGTGCACTCTTTACGGTGACGCCTGATACCCTCTTGCAAGACGCAATCAACTCGATGGCTGAGCATGATATCGGATCGTTGGTCGTGATGGAGTACGGCGATCTGGTCGGCATGCTGACTTTTCGCGAAATCATCCTGACCTTGCGTACCAACAGTGGCACGGTAGGTAGCACGACCATCCGCAAGGTGATGGACGACCACCCGCTGACCTGCACGCCCGAAACCGAAGTCAACGAAGTGCGCCGGATGATGCTGGAGCGTCACGCGCGTTACTTGCCGGTGCTGGAAAGCCGTACCCTGATGGGCGTGATTTCGTTTTACGATGTGGCGCGGGCGGTGGTCGAGGAGCAGGGTTTTGAAAATCGTATGCTGAAAGCCTATATCCGCGATTGGCCGGAACAGGAAGAGCAGGCCGGGTAAAGTTGTCACGGTCGGCTAGGCGCGCATTTTGCGCGCTTTTTTTTTGTGAGTTTCAAACCAGCGCCTTATCAACCTCTTAAAGCGATCCTATTTGAATGAGCCTCGCACCGAGTTCCGCGCCTCTTGCCGACGCAAACGACCAGCGTCCGAGCCAATATCGCTTGTTGCATGAAATGCGTTTCGCCCCGTTTTTCTGGACCCAATTCCTCGGTGCGATGAACGATAACGTCTTCAAGATCGGATTTACCTCCTTGCTGACTTATCAGGCCGCGCTATTTGGCGGAATCGATAGCAAAAGCGCGGCATTCTTGATTTCGGCGATCTTTATCCTGCCTTTTGTGCTGTTTTCGGCGACTTCGGGCCAAGTCGCGGACAAATTTGACAAGGCTTTCATGATCCGGCTGGTCAAGACCTTCGAGATTCTGGTGATGTCGGTCGGGGCCCTGGGTTTCTATTTTCATAGCGTGGCGCTGCTGTATTTTTGTACCTTTTGCATGGGCTTGCATTCGACCGTATTTGGGCCGGTCAAATACGCCTACCTGCCGCAGCACCTGCGTCGGGCCGAGTTGGTGGGCGGCAACGGCATGGTCGAGATGGGCACGTTTGTGGCCATCCTGGGCGGCACCATCCTGGGCGGGGCAGCGGCGGCCATCGGTGCGCACGGCGCGCTGGTGTTGGGCGCGAGTTGCATTGTGCTGGCGCTGTTGGGGCGCTTGGTTGCGTCGCGCGTGCCGGTCTCGCCGGCGGCGCAGCCCGAGCTGAACATCAACTGGAATCCGTTTTCCGAGACTTGGCGCAATCTGCAATTGGCGCGCAAGGATCGCACCGTATTTCTCGCGCTGCTCGGCATCTCGTGGTTGTGGTTTGTCGGCGCGACCTACCTGACTTCTTTTTTCAGTTTTGCGAAAATTGTCTTGTCGGGCAATGCCGATGTTGTGACGGTGCTGCTGGCCACCTTTTCTCTTGGCATCGGCATCGGCTCGCTGATGTGCGAGCGGATGTCCGGACGTGGCATTGAAATCGGCTTGGTGCCATTTGGCTCGATCGGGATGAGTGTATTCGGCATCGATTTATACTTTGCCAGCCGCGGCACCCCGGTGTTGCCCCATTTGTCGGGAGTCGTGGATTTTCTGGCGCAAGCGCGTCATTGGCGAGTCTTGGCGGATTTGTTTTTGCTGGCGATGTTCGGCGGCTTCTATAGTGTGCCGCTATACGCCTTGATCCAAAGCCGTAGTCAGCCGAGTCACCGGGCGCGGATCATTGCTGCCAACAATATCTTGAATGCCTTGCTGATGATCATCTCGTCTCTGATGGCGCTGACCTTGACTGCCATCGGTTTCACCATTCCTGAGTTGTTCTTGACTACGGCGCTGTTGAATGTCCTGGTGGCGGTGTTTATCTACGCGCAAATTCCCGAGTTCTTGCTGCGCTTTATCATGTGGCTGCTCTTGCATACCGTATACCGGATGAGCACCCGCGATCTTGAGCACATACCGGAGCACGGCCCTTGCGTGCTGGTCTGCAATCACGTGAGTTTTGTCGATGCGGTGGTGATCGGTGCCCTGGTGCCCAGGCCGGTGCGCTTTGTGATGGACCACCGAATTTATAATATACCTTTGCTGTCGTGGTTCTTTCGCACTGTCCGGGCAATTCCGATTGCGTCCGAGCATGACGATCCGCAAGTCCTCGAACGTGCGCTTCAAACCATTGCGACGGCATTGCAGCATGGCGAGGTTGTTTGCCTATTCCCCGAAGGCCGACTGACAGCTGACGGCGAGGTCGGACCATTCAAAAATGGTATTCAGCGCATCATCCGGCACACGCCGGCTCCCGTGGTGCCGATGGCTTTGCGCGGCCTGTGGGGCAGTTTTTTTTCGCGACGCGGTGGCACGGCCATGAGCCGGCCCTTGCGGCGGGGGGTGCTGAATCGCCTGGAGTTGGTTGCCAGTGCACCGCATGACCCGGCAACATTGACTCTTGAGCAATTGCAAAAAAAGGTTGCGGAACTGCGTGGGGCATGGCGCTAAACCTTCTCGACGGAGCGTCTTTGCATAAGCCGAAAGGATGGCTTGGCGGCTGCCCGGTAACGTCAAACTGTCGTAGACAGTGGTCCCGGATTGGCAGCTTGGGCTTGCAGCGTTGTGGCATTGCACCATTTTCTCGGCGCTTAGGAGGCACAGCCCGGGCATGGCAGGGTAAGATGGTGTTTTTGTCGCTGAGCACGTCCAACCATGTCCGGTAATAGCTTGGGTACTCTTTTCACTGTCACCACTTTCGGCGAGTCGCATGGGCCGGCAATCGGCTGTGTGATCGACGGCTGTCCGCCGGGCATGTCGTTGACTGCCGCCGATATCCAGCACGAACTCGATCGCCGTAAACCCGGCACGTCGCGGCACGTGACGCAGCGCCAGGAAGCCGATGCGGTCGAGATACTGTCTGGTGTGTACCAGGATCAAACCACCGGCGCACCGATTGCCCTGCTGATTCGCAATACCGACCAGCGCAGTGCGGACTACGGCAATATCGCCGAATCGTTCCGGCCCGGCCATGCCGATTACACCTATTGGCACAAATATGGCATCCGCGACCCGCGCGGCGGCGGCCGTTCGTCGGCGCGCTTGACCGCGCCCACGGTGGCGGCCGGTGCGGTTGCCAAAAAATGGCTGCGCGAAAAATTCGGTACGGAAATCCGCGCGTATATGTCGGCCTTGGGCCCGATCGAAATCCCCTTTGTCGCTTGGGATCAGGTACGCGAAAATCCATTTTTCGCACCTAATCAGGCCATCGTGCCCGAGCTTGAAGCCTATATGGACGCACTGCGTAAAGACGGCGACTCGATCGGTGCCCGCATCCAGGTGGTGGCCAGCGGTGTACCGCTTGGTTTGGGCGAGCCATTGTTTGATCGGCTCGACGCCGATATCGCCCATGCGATGATGGGCATCAATGCCGTCAAAGGTGTGGAAATCGGTGCAGGCTTCGCCAGTGTCGCGCAGCGTGGTTCCGAACATGGCGACGAACTCACGCCAGATGGATTTCTCAGTAATCACGCGGGTGGTGTACTCGGGGGTATTTCTACAGGGCAGGACGTTACGGTGTCGATTGCGATTAAACCGACCTCCAGCATACGTACGCCACGCCGCTCGATCGATAAGGCGGGCCAGCCCGCCGTAGTGGAAACTTTCGGTCGCCACGACCCGTGCGTCGGGATACGCGCGACGCCTATCGCCGAAGCCATGCTGGCGCTGGTGCTGATCGACCATGCGCTGCGCCATCGTGCGCAGTGTGGCGACGTGCAGGTGAGTACGCCGAAAATTCCCGCCGCGGCTGAGTAAGCTAGCCAAACAAAAAGCGCTTCAGTGATCAAACTGAAGCGCTTTTTTTACGACTGTTTAAGCGATTTTCCGTTAGGCGCTCACTATCTTGGCGGCGCCGGCGGCTCATCGCTTACGGCTAAATGCTACATGTTCGGATAGTTCGGGCCGCCGCCACCTTCCGGCGTGGTCCAGACAATGTTTTGGGTCGGATCTTTAATATCGCAGGTTTTGCAATGCACGCAGTTCTGGGCATTGATTTGCAAGCGATCCGAGCCATCCTCGTTCTTGACGAACTCATACACTTGCGCCGGGCAGTAGCGGCTTTCCGGCCCGGCATAGGTGCTCAAGTTGACGCTGACCGGCACCGACGGATCTTTGAGCGTCAAATGCGCCGGTTGATTTTCTTCATGGTTGGTGTTCGAGATAAACACCGACGAGAGTCTGTCGAAGGTCAGCTTGCCATCGGGTTTCGGATAAACGATCGGGGTGTAGTCCGCAGCCGGGCGCAGGCATTCGTGGTCGGCATGTTTGTGATGCAAGGTCCAGGGCACTTTGCCGCCGAACAGTTTTTGCTCGATCCCGACCATCAAGGTGCCGGTGTACAGGCCCTTGCTCATCCACTGTTTGAAGTTGCGCGCGCCATTCAACTCTTTGTGCAGCCAAGAGGTTTTAAAGGCTTCCGGGTAGGCTTGCAGCTCATCGGCTTGGCGGCCGGCTTGTAGGGCTGCAAATGCGGCTTCGGCCGCGAGCATGCCGGTTTTGATGGCTGCATGACTACCTTTGATGCGCGGCGCATTCAGGAAACCTGCGTCGCAACCGACCAGCGCGCCACCCGGGAACACCAGCTTGGGCAAGGACATCAAGCCACCGGCGGTAATCGCGCGGGCGCCGTAGGAAATGCGTTTACCACCTTCCAGGAAAGTGCGGATCGCCGGGTGGG
>Ga0302233_10000354_pt1 | contig 39239 bp, 39 predicted proteins | sample II_Palsa_N3_1_FD_193516 | JGI IMG/M metagenome (GOLD analysis project Ga0302233, IMG submission 193516) | Peat permafrost microbial communities from Stordalen Mire near Abisko, Sweden - II_Palsa_N3_1 | ecosystem: Environmental > Terrestrial > Soil > Palsa > Peat permafrost | place: Sweden... | reverse complement strand
AAAGTATAGGAGCTTGGCATCAAGCTGGTAAAACTGGCAAGGCTGGGCGACCTTATCAGTATTCTGAGCTAGCAATTTTCTGCGGTCTTACTATCAAAAACATTTATCATTCGATTTGCACTAGCTCCCCATAGGCTTCTCGACGATTGCGTAACTGGTGGACTTTGCGTTTTTTCTTGCTACGTGTTTCCCAGATCTCTTGGTCTATCATTAAACGTCGGACTGAACCTAAGGAAATATCTAAGCCATGAATTTCTCTGAGCTTTTCACAAGCTAAGGTTGGCCCAAAGTCGTAATAGTGCTTTCTAATTAAAGCTAAAGTGCTTTGTTTAATGCCTTCTGAGATCCGATTATTACTGGGCATGCCACGCTTCTTAGACACTAAGGCGACAGCACCCTGTTTATTATATGCAGCATATAAACGCCTGATTTGTCTTAGGCTTAGGCCCAACATCAAGGCCGCCTTTGTTTGGGTCAACTCTTTAGCTTTGATGCATTGCATGACTTCTAAGCGGCTGATTTCTTGGATACTTATTGAAATAATGTCCCTCATGTCGTAATTAGGACATTACTACTGATCGCTTACACCTAAGTTCGCATAATGTATATTATGTTAAATTATAGGCACCCAGAAACAAAAAAGAACATTGATCTTTTCACAATTATTACTTACCGCAGCATAGCATAACGGTGTCCAACCAAAGCTGTCTTTATCATTAATAAAAGTCGGGAATCTATCGACAACCATTCCAAGTATTGCTATGCTGCCAGGCCCATCCACCATTGCAGCTATATGCAAAGCTGTACGGCCAAAAATATCTTTTGTTAAGCCATGTTCCCCCTGAGATTGCTTGATTAAAAAATTCACCATTTCAGCTTCTTGAACCATTACAGATGCGGACAAGGCACACACATTTTCATCATTACCCACTATATGATGACTGGTATTGGCACAAATCATTTGAAGAAGATCATTATGCTTTTTAAAAATTACATAATGGATTAAAGGCAATTTCGCTTTACCTTGAAAATCAATAATGGGGTTGGTTTGGACAAAATCTTCTATTTCATTTTGAACTTCTTCGGGAAGCCTATTAAAATTCTCCGGCTTAGGCACTCACCTAGACGAGCTTTTAAAGCAAAAGTGTCCTGAAAAGCAGTAAGTCCCTTTTTATCCTTCGGATTGTATAGGACCATAGGTTTCCCAAACATTCCTTGAAACATATTCATGAGAGAGGAAACCTTGATCTTTTCTTTTAGAGTGGCATTTTTGAACTGCGATATTTTTTTCTCACTAACAACCTGGTAACTTTCTGTTAATTGCTCCAAACTCTTGGGACGCTGGTATAGGGGAGTTGAAATATCGATTAAAGCCCTCAGCAAAACGCTCAGATCTTGGTACCCACATTGATACGCCGCCTTATGCAAAGCTGTATCCTGGGTAAGGCCTCCAAAGCGAGATTCTCCCTTGACAAACAGCTGTAAGCTAAGGCTCTCAAAAACATCCAATCCCTCCTTCAGGGATCGCAGATAATGTTGAAACAATAGGCAAGGTAGAGTTTGTTTTATAAGAGGTTTAGGCATAATACTTCCATGCGAGTCAGTTATCTTATGGTGAGTTGTTGATAGGACTGCCTGTAGTTTATCTAAGATGTAGAAACCCTAGGGGCTCTTGAAGAAGCACTGGTAGCCTATCCCGGCTGTGCCATGGTCATTTCTCACGATAGGTGGTTTTTAGATAGGATAGCCACTCATATCTTAGCTTTTGAGGGTGATGATGGCATTATTTGGTTTGAAGGAAACTATACCGATTATGAAGAGAGTAGAGTTGCTCGCTTAGGTGATGCTGCTTTACAAGCTCATCGGATTAAACACAAAAGGCTGCAAACTTTAGAGACTGAGGGATAAATCATGAGCAGGGATGCTCATGAAAAACGCGTTTTTAACCGCATCAATTTTGTCGCTCAAGCCAATCTGTTAGCTGATGGTGCATGGTTTTTTGGTCTATTTTTTATAACGGCCATGTTACATTGGGACTCTTTTCGGAGCCCGCTGGCTTTTAAAATGATCCCTAACAAAAAAGACCCAGACTATAAGCCAGACTATAAGAAAGAGCCCCTATTATTTTAGTATCGGCAATTAAATTAAAGTCTGACAAAGTTATTTAAGCTTAAGTTAAAATCCTTAAATTCCCTAGTAAATCAAGGTCTTAAATACCGGATTTGGCTTATTTGCAGGGGATCATAATTTAAAACCTTAAACTCCCGCATGACAGGGCTTATACCCTGCTTGACACTCATTAAATACCAAGCGATAATCAGCTCTTTGTTATTCTAATAAGTTACTTATCGACTTTCCTGGAAAAAGCTATGCCTCAAGTCATGAATCCTGAAAGCTATCACCCTATTGCTGAACACTTAAAAAACCTTATGAGAGGCATTAATGCTAGAAATGGTAGCCTCAACTGTGGTCGAGTCGCTTTAAGGTTAGATGAATATTTAAGTGCAGGGGAAAATTTAGGCTTAGCCCCGGTTGCGACCCAAAGAGCTCCTATGTTTTTAGATCCTATCTTTAAAATAAACGATAAAGGCCATTTAAAAATTACCCGTTCTTACACGAAACACTCTACCTTACTTTCACGGTGTAGCACTAAGCCTGCAGCCCCTAATGAAATCCTCGATGTCAGTGAGGACAATAAAGTCATTTATGAATTGGATGTGGATTTTGAATTCGTCAATCAAGAGGCAGCCTCTGAAATCCGCTTACAGGCTTCCAATAGCCAAGATATTATTGAAGCTTTACAAAATTTACCTAAAAGAAAATTCAATCAAAGCGCCCATGGTTTTTTATTTTATACCTGGGAGAATAACAAAATAGCCCATGTAGCCAATTTCTTTGTGGATAAGGATAAGCAAGTCTTTTTCCTGGATGCTCAAGGAAAAGAAGAAAGCAGCTGGGTAAGCCCTAATCCTCCAGCAGGGTATCGGGCGGAAATTTTTTATTTGCAAACCCTTACTGCAGAAGGATTTATCATAAAACCAGAACCAGCGCTTCATCAAAGCATAAAGCTTGCTAATGTTAACATGAAAGAAGAGCACAGCTCAGATGAAGACACCGAAACAGATGATGAAGCACAAGAAGCAATTGTTTTAAGCACATCAGGGCCTGTCACCAGGGATAATCCTAATCTTAACCTCACCCCGCTTTTTCCCTTATTTTTAAAATGTTCTGAATATTTACTTGAAGCCCTTGGCTTAAATCAACATAAGCTAAGCGAGGCAATATGGGGTAAAGCGCAGGCTTATCAAAAGCTTAAATCAAAAGCTACTAGCTTAAAATTTGTACACCTGGCTCAGCTTGAAGCTTATATTCACAGAGAGCCTAAAGCTCAAGCCTTATACCAAGCTTTACAAGGGATTATCCAGCCCTTAGTGACAAACGAAGGCTACCAAGCTTGGAAGGCTGAACAGCCTGAAACCCCTCAGCTTAAAACCCCTACCCCCACCTCAGAATTGCCTGTAGAACCCTTAATGCAGGTTGTAGAATACTTAAGCAAGGCACTTGCAATCTCACAGCTTTCCTTAAGCGAAGCAATATGGGCTAAAGCACAGGCTTATCAAAAGATTAAATCAAAAAATACTAGCTTAAAATTCGCGCACTTGGCTCAGCTTGAAGCTTATATTCAAAGGGAGCCTAAAGTTCAAGCCTTATACCAAGACTTAAACCAAGCTTTACAAGGGCTTATCCAGCCCTTAGTGACGAACGAAGGCTACCAAGCTTGGAAGGCTGAACAGCCTGAAACCCCTCAGCTTAAAACCCCTACCTCCTCCTCAGAATTGCCTTTAGAACCCTTAACGCAGGTCGTAGAATACTTAATAAAGACCCTTGCAATCTCACGGTTTTCCTTAAGCGAAGCAATATGGGGTAAAGCACGGGCTTATAAAAGCCTTAAATCAAAAACTACTAACTTCAAATTTGCTCACTTAGCTCAGCTTGAAGCTTATATTCAAAGGGAGCCTAAAGTTCAAGCCTTATACCAAGACTTAAACCAAGCTTTACAAGGGCTTATCCAGCCCTTAGTGACAAACGAAGGCTACCAAGCTTGGAAGGCTGAACAGCCTGAAACCCCTCAGCTTAAAACCCCTACCCTCACCTCAGAATTGCCTTTAGAACCCTTAATGCAGGTTGTAGAATACTTAAGCAAGACCCTTGCAATCTCACAGCTTTCCTTAAGCGAAGCAATATGGGGTAAAGCACGGGCTTATCAAAGCCTTAAATCAAAAACTACTAACTTCAAATTCGCGCACTTGACTCAACTTGAAGCTTATATTCATAGAGAGCCTAAAGCTCAAGCCTTATACCAAGACTTAAACCAAGCTTTACAAGGGCTTATCCAGCCCTTAGTGACAAACGAAGGCTACCAAGCTTGGAAGGCTGAACAGCCTGAAAATTGTCATCCGGCTTCAGCACAGCCGTGTATGGAGCCTTTACAATCCTCGCATTTCTCCCTTCCTCTTAACACTGCTAACGATCCTGTGGAGGTTCCTTACAGAGAACAAGCCCCTCGCTCTTTCTTGCCTTTAGCAGCAGTAAAACGTAAACAGGCAACTTTAAAGTTTGAAAGTTCAAAAAAATCTAAGATGACTGAATATCAAGACGCAACAGAACCCCAAATCTCCGAACAATCCTATTTTGAAAAGCAAGGGCCCCATAGTCGCAAAGAAAGCAGTCCTAAAAATTAAAAATCAAGCTAAAGTTTAAGTGAAATTTAAAAAAATCAAGCCTGCCATCTAAGCCATTAATAAGTAACGGTCTAAACTCTACTTAAAACTGTACAAATATGGGGGCTTTACACCTCAATGATGAAGCGGCTCAAAGAGCTTGAAGAAGAGAATCATCGCCTAAAGCGCATGTATGCCAATGCGCAGATGGGTAATGAGATTCTTAAGGAAGCCTTAACAAAAAATTTTTAACGCCTGCGCAGGCTAAGCAGTTAGTAACGTGGGCTATGGAGGATAAGACATATTCTCAGCGACGTGCTTGTAATTTGCTTGGCGTAAACAGATCAACCTGTCGCCATAAAAATATAGTTTCCGATGCTACGCGATAGCCAATAGCCAATAGCCACCCCACCATTCCATTGGCTTCTCTTTCGTAAGGAGCAACTACTTCCCCTTCAAAACAACACATAGGCATGGTGCAACAGGTGATCTAACTAAAAAGAGGAGTCATGAGTACAGTATCTTGCCCAAATACATCCGATCATTGACCTGACCAATAGCAAATTAGAGGTCAGTATCATTGTTCCTTATCAGTTTCTTAAATTTTATCGGGACCAATAATATCCATTATCGGACACGTTTTGCATTTTTTTGGCTGTTGTTGTCGCTTGTAAAAGAGGATTTCATTGGTTGGCAGCCAATTAGCATGACGCACCAAGGAGGCATTTTAGAACGCCTTGCTGTAAAGTGAGAATTAATCTGCCATTCAGTCATGATCATCCATGATCAGAAGGATTTTTAGCGCATCGAAGCGTAAATATCACGCTTATAATATTCGAGCTTTTATCTTTTTATAAACTGAGCACCATTAGTGACTGGACTAGAAGACTGCTGTTTTTCTTCTTGAGCTTTCGTTTCCTCATCAATTTTTAATTTTTTCAAATCCTCTGCCGCAGAGGACGGCTCGTAAGCATGTAGAGCCATACGCGCTTCTTGCTCAGTTTTTTCGATAATATTTTTATCTTTAATATAAAAATTTGTTCTTGCAATGCTCAAAATTGAGCTGGGAGACAGCTTTCCTTTAGCCATCTTTAAACCTGTTTCAGCAATGAAATTGCACTGTAAATCGATTCTAATAGAATTAAGTCGCTTATTAAGCGCTTCATCGTTGCCTTCTAGCAACGCAGCAACCCCTCGGTCATCAATCTTATCGTAATTCAAAATGACATAATCGAGCTTCGGATGTTCACTAATAATCCTTGTTATATGGCTCATAGTTTCTACATCAATTTTTCCCCATTAGTTCCTAAATCTAAATGGGTATGGGCAATTGGCGTCTACCGCCCGTAGTGTTTTTTCTTTCCTGAGGCAAACAGCCAATATAGTCGGGTATGTGCTCAACACTTCAAAGGCACCCCCTTCTTGGGCAAACTGGGCAAATATCGGCATTACTGCTGGGAGCTTTATAGGTGCCAGGATAGCTGGCCATTTGGAAATAAGGGCTCATAAAAAAATGGTAGCGAACTTAAAATCGGCAATAGAGGACCATGAAAAGGCACTTGCAGAAGTGGAACCAGAAATAGCAACGGCAGAGGCAGAACAAAAAATTCCGCTATCTCCCCCCTATAGATTATCCCCAACAACAAAAAGCACCAGTATAACTCGGTAGTGGGCACTTTGAACGACAGATGGGCTATTGCTTTAACAGCAGTCAGCACGGTTTTCCAAGTAGCGGCGACAACCTGTGCCTCTCTTGATGCTAACCAGGAAGAGCCCACTACTGAGTCCACTTTTTCTACGACCGCTGCAGTGGTCGGAGCGCTAGCGCTTGCCATTCCTTCGCTTGCGGAGCATTATTATAAAAAGAACAGAGAACATGAAAGCCGTTACTCCAAAAAGAAACTGCCCTAGAAGCGGTGAGAGATATTCAGAATGATCGGCTTAATAGGCTTGGCAACCAACAAGCTTAACGGTAACAGAAAGTATAACAAAGAAGCTAGGGCGGATTGATGCTAACGCAATTTTTAAAATATTTAACTTCCCACGAGGCGCTTTGCGATGCGCTTCGTGCTGAGGATGACCGAAAAGCCTTAAAGATGATTGCCCAAGGTCAAGAAGTTATTGCCAGGGCCCGTTATGGCGCTTACACTTTTTTACAAACAAGCCTGCTGGCGGGAAAACCCGCCTGTACCGTAGCCCTACTGGAATATGGTGCTGATCCGAATGCGCATCCTCAAGGGATATTATCCCAAGGGTCAACTGTTGAAGAGGAATTTATGCTGGAGCGGGTGAACAATATTAAATTATTAATGCTTTACGGTGGCCAAGTAGACATCAATTGGTTAGAGAAAATAAAAAAATCGTTCAAGTACGAGTTAATTAAAAAATTGGTTGAAGATAAACAACGCACCTATCCACGGATAAAGCACTTGCAAGATAGTATTACCGATAAGACACCCAAGGAGCACCTCCTAGTCATATTGCAAGAATTGGCACAGCTTTGGAAACAAGAAGCCTTGGAAGAAAGGACTGGCGAACCTGTTTACCGGCAGCACTATGAAAAGAAAGCAGCAGAATATGAAAGAAGAGCTTTGGAATTAGAAGCCGAGTTAGCAGGAAGCCGACCTGACTATAATGTAGAAAACCAAGAGACTGCCCTTAACTCCAATCAACAAGAGCGTGATCCCCTTTTAAAAAAGGTAAAAAACCATTAAGGTAAAGCTTTTAAAAGCGTGTCCCTAGAGCGGACAAGGTTTCTCCTTTTTAGACGACACGGCAATAGACTTAGCCTTCTTCATTGATAATGCTAGTAAGCATGAGTGAATAGCCCATCACTGTACAGGCTTGAGACACATTTCCTAAATGCTTGGCTAAATCTAAAAGACCTACCTTGGGGCGGATCACTTTTTGTGCTAAGTTCATAACGACACTCCTTGGGCTTGCTATTTGACCCATGAGGCTATATGTTTATATAGCCCATTTTCGATGGAGTGTCAGATTTCATCTTAACTTCTACAGATATTAAATTCTTGACTATTTTTTTTATATCATGGCTGATGATGCTAGCATTATTGGTGAGTGACTTATCTGGTAGTTTTTGTACAGCATACAAATAAAGACAGGTTTTTACAGTAGTTAAACCAAACCAAATGGCTTGTTCTGCAATTCGGTGTGAAGGGGCATCGCTAAAGGTAGTTTCATAAGTCGGCAATAAAGATAAATACTTGGGATCCCAATTATAAAAAGTCAGCTCAGCGAGAGGTTTGATGCTATCGTCCTCAGCTCGATAGAATTCCATTCTAGAATGACTCCAACGATACTTGTGCTTTTTTAACCAGCGGGCTCTTATTAAATTGATTAAGTTAAGCGCTTCCATAAACCAGCTGATCACAACATGCATATCTATCCATAAGCGCATGTTTCACCTCTCATGAAATTATAAGGAGATTTGATATCCAACAAATAGTCTAGTATAGCCTCAACGAGTTAGCAAAGAAACTTTTATCGTCTATGATGGGAGCCACATTTCATAAGGTTGCTGTTAAAGTTAATAGTTGTGAGTGGCCTTGTTGCATAATTGATTAATTTCAAAATAAATTCCAAAGTTGTTTATTCTATAGGCCAACCTGGATCATTCTGCTTAAAATTTGACATTTTGAAAATGCCTCTGTGGCTTGGTTTTCAAATAAACGCACCCATAGCTTGTCTGGGCACAATTGTTTAAACTGATACATACTGTCTCTGCTGGACTTCTCTTGTGATAGCCTAGTTCTATTTTCCATCTTTTTCTCCCTACTTTTCGTATAGCCCTTAAATTTTCATCACGCTCTAAAGGTGACTTTTTATGATTGCTATACAGCTGAATTTTAGCATTACAACGAGGGGGTATTATCGCTTTCGCCCCTCTTTCTTTTAAAGTCCCATAGCATTTTCCTGGATCGTAAGCACCATCCGCTGCTATCAATGAAATAGGTGCTACTATCTGAGACAGTAAAGGAGCTAGGGCTTCCCCATCATTGACAACGTTACTAGTTAAAAGACAGGCATGAATTTCTAAACTAGCCGGATCTACAGCAATAGGGACCTTACTCCAGGTCCTGCGTTTACTACAACCATGCTGCCTAACTTTCCATTTCCCTTCCCCATACACCTTTAGGCCAGTGCTATCCACCACCAGGTTTACAGCCTTTTTGGGTAAAGCCTGCAGGCGTACTTTGTAATCCTTTTTGCCTGCGGCACAAGCTGCTGTAATTAGGCGCTGGTATGGGCAGTTTTAACAGCTGGATCCAGGATTGAATGAAGCCTTGTGCTGCACGCAGCGGTAAATGATAAATGTTTTTGATAGTAAGACCGCAGAAAATTGCTAGCTCAGAATACTGATAAGGTCGCCCAGCCTTGCCAGTTTTACCAGCTTGATGCCAAGCTCCTATACTTTGTTCATCAAACCATCAGGTTAAGCTTCCACGTTTAATTAAAGAGATTGTTTTGAAACAACCTAAGCTAGCTGATAGAATGTTTAAAATACAGTGCCTAGCTTGGAATTATTTTAATAATGCCGTCTTTCTGCAAAGCTCAATACTTAAAATTACTATGAAGCTAACTCACCAGAACAGCTATAATTTCTATAAATATGTTTTTGATTCCAGTAAAGATCAATCTTTAAGCTATTTATCTACGTTTTGCAATGCAGAGCTTGAATACGTTATTTCCAGGGAAGTAGGCAATGGATTGAATAATTTATTAACAGTTTATAGCAAAGAATTAGATATTTACAATGCACCCCGCAAAGCTAAAAACATCTGTGCCAACAAAAATATGATTTGTATAGAGTGGCATACGGAGGTTTTTAACAAAATAAACAAAGCGGATAATTGTCTTCATTTACAACAAAATGTACAAGGGGCCACCATATGTCAATTTTCTGAAGAAAAAATTTTAGCTTTTTCTGAATTCAATAATCTGCCCTCCTTGATAAACACAGAGATACCTCTACAAAGTTCCCTGCCTGCGCCTGCGCCTGCGCCTGCGCCTGCGCCTGGTCCGGCACTTGCCCTTTTTTTAAAAAAGATGCCATTGAGCAAACGCGAGCTTCAGTGCTTGAGTTTATGGATGATTGGCATAACTGCCAAAGAAACGGGAAAAATATTGAGCATATCAGCACGAACAATCGAACAATATCGAGAAAATATAAAAATAAAACTGCGATTGACTACTCGATCTGAGATATGGCGTTTCTTACGAAGCCATCAAGCCCTCAATGACACCATAAATTATGCTTATTTTTTCATCCAAGAGTAAGTCACTGTTGCTATAAAATAGCTTGCTATATTCCATTTAGATATTCACTGAAAATTAAATTAGGTGGATATTCGCCAAAAAAAAGTTACCTAGTATCCAATCCTTAGAAAAATTATATGAAACTTTTAGCTGTATTTATTGTCTTATCCTTATAAGAAATGAAAGGAGCATTCATATGTCTAAAGGCTATACGCATCAGGAACTAGAAGATTTTTTGGCCAAGCATAATCCTTACCATATATTGGGCTTAAAAGAGAACCTTTCAGCCTCTCCTGATGTTATTAGGACTGCTTATTACAATAAACTTCGCTTGTCGGCTTGTAAGAATTTACACCAATCTGTACTACATGCAGCAATAGCACTTCTGCAAAAAACTGATATCACAGATGTTTTTTTACAGTGTTGGGCGCAAGAAGAACGCATTCTATTATCCAGAAATCAAGCTGTTGAAGCCAAATTACATGTTTATCAGCCACTCTTGCTTGATGATGATATGGATGAAAAGCAAATTGTAAAACAAGAAAAAGAGTTTTTTAAGCGCGAACAAATCTATTTAGAAAGTGAGTCTGATGAAAAATTAACCAGGCAAAAAAATCTCGAAGCTGGGCTTCACATCCACGCTTCACCCTTTAAAGCGACCATAAAATCACCTTAAGACTTACCCAGCAACTCCACGACTGATACCAGTTTCATTTGATTTTATTGCCACAGATTAAGCCTAGTGGTATCTGCGGCTTGTGGGATACCACAAGCCTAAAACTTTAAGGCTGACTGGCCCATATTGACTCAAAGGATTAACGGATAATACCAGGATACAATCGGGTTGCGATATATAAAAAAAGCCCAAAGAAAACGACTAAAATTCCGAAATTCCAGATCATGCTGTGTTCAGGTGCGCCACTGTCAATCATAAAATACCGCAGCGCATCTACCAGGTAAGTTAAAGGATTTAATTGAGCTAAAAATTTAATGACTGGCGGCATCAAGGATAAAGGGTAGACTGCATTACTTGCAAAAAATAGTGGCATCGATAATAACTGGCCAATCCCCATAAATCGTTCACGAGTTTTTACCAAACAGGCAATAATCAAAGAAAACGTGGAAAATAAGCCCGAACTTAAAATCACCAGGCCCACGACACCCAGAATTGAAGAAAAACTCCAGCTTACTTTAACCCCGATCAAAAAAGACGCTAAATAAACAATAACTGCTTGAGAAATACCTCTAAAAGATGCAGCCATGGCCTTGCCCAATACCAAAGAAAAAGTAAAAGCGGGGCTTACCAAGAGTTTATGGACAACACCGAGATCTTTTTCCCATATAATCGAAATTCCATAAAATATAGAACTAAATAATAAACTTTGTGCCAATATGCCAGGAGCTAAAAAAGATAGATAATCGATTTCATTTTCAGCAACACCTTTCACTTGTGCCATAACTTTGCCAAAAACCAAAAGCCACAACAAAGGCTGCACGGCCCTCGAGAACAGCTCAAATGGATCGCGCTTGAGTTTTAAAATTTCGACCTGTACAACGGCCGATGTTTCACGAAAAATTTTTAACAACATAGGGGTTTTATCCAAGTTTATCGACGGTAAAGCGGGTTTGCCGAGCATCTTTGTAGTTACCTCTATCAACCATTGAATTGTCACAATAATGAACAAAAACATCGCTTAGAGAAGCGTGCTCACCGATTGTTTCTTTCAAGGATTTGATGTCACCTTGAACAACTATTTTGCCTTGCTGCATAATAGCAATATCATCGCAAAGTATTTCTGCTTCTTCCATGCTGTGAGTGGTGATTAAAATACTTGTATTTAACTCGGATTTTAAATATCTCAGCTTCTCCCAAACCGTGGAACGGGCCAAAATGTCTAGCCCTACTGTAGGTTCATCCAGAAACAATACCCGAGGCTTATGTAAAATTGCCTGTGCTATCTCAAGTTTTCTAATCATACCACCTGAAAAGTTTTTAACAATTTTGTCTTTATGCTCAAAAAGACCCATAAAAGTCAGAGCTTCATATATTCGCGGTTTTCGTTCGCTGTGGAGAAGGCCATAGAGCTTGGCTGAAAAATTTAAATTCTCATAGGCAGTTAAATTACCATCTGCAGAAATAAGCTGAGGAACATACCCCAGGCTGGTTCTAACAGCTTGGGTTTGTTTTTCAATATCAAATCCATTCACGAAAGCCCGGCCAGCACTACTTTCTGATAGAGTCACCAACATTTTGACTGTTGTGCTTTTACCAGCTCCATTAGGTCCTAACAAGCCAAAAATACGCCCATAGCCAGCTTTAAAGCTAATGGCATCGACTACATGAAACCCATGGTAAGATTTGGAAAGTGCAACCAGCTCAATAGCCGCGCTCAACGCTTGTTCTGGGGGTTCTCCAGGGTTGTTTGTCAGTGTTGAAGCCATAATTCCTCGTTAAAATCAGCGTCCATTGTTCTTCAAGCTGTTACCTTTTAAGCTTATCATAATAATTTAATTTTTTTGACAGAATCTGATATTTTTTTAATTAATCATATTTCCCATAGGTATGCTAAAACCAGCCTTGCTGCAACCTCCGCAATGGTGTCTTAAGCGCAAGGTCACATAAATATAGATGATGGAGAAGATATACACTCCTTTTAGTTTGGTTTTAGGCTAGGAGTAAAGCGAGACTAGGGTTGCTCGTAATGAGGATTGCGAGGATCCGCTAGAGCGACAAGGCTTGTGGCATGCCACAAGCCGCTGAGGTTATTCATCATATTGGAAGCATGATGAGTGCTCAACAACGCCTAAAATCAAAATGGAAGGAGTATATAAGTTTTATTGCTCATCTTGATCAAGCCGTTAAGCTTTGGGTAAAACTATTTCAGTTTATGCAATTAGGCGAGAAATAGATGAATTCTTTTCTTGGCAGACACCTTGTTTTTTTATGTATGCCGCACTTTTCGGCTACAGGCTCTCGAGCAATAGTCATTAAATTCCATCTGTAAACAGTTTAAAAGACCTTTTTATAGTGTCATAGGATCATGAAGGATTATGAATGAATGATTGTACTAAGGTATGCCCAACCTTGCTCAATCATTATTAGTGTTATAGTTTTCTTGAGATGATTATTTTGATAATGGTATAGATTTGCAGAAGCATCGGTTATCACCAGGATCGCTCACTGGATTTTGCGCCTGACTGCGAGCTTTGAGGCCAAGGAACTGGGTAAGACAGACAGCTGTAAGTACTGCTGTTATAGAGCTCGGGTGGCTAGGAAGATGTTTTATGAACGCCATATCAGAACTCAAGCTGTTTATGATAATCTTGTAACTATTTGTTGGTTTATGGAGATATGGATGTTTTTAATATTTATAAAATATACGGTCCCTTTAGAGACGATTCTTCTGCATGTGGAAAGTCATCGCGCTTATTTGCAAAAATTTTTCGATAGCAAACATTTAATTTGCTCGGGCCCCTTGGTTCCTCGTACAGGCGGAGTTATTCTTTCGTGCCATAGCAACCGTCAACTGGTCGATGAATTTATCAAAGGCGATCCTTTTTATAGTCATCAATTGGCGGCTTATGATATCATCGAGTTTGAACCGGTAAAATATGCGGAAGAATGTGCAGTTTTTATCGAGCAATAATAATACCAAGGACTTTATAGGGTGAGCAATCGATATTTAGTTTTAATGCTACTATGTTTCAACATAAACGCATATGCAAAAATCTTCGATAAGCCTGAATGGCCTGCTGCTTGCCCTTTCCCAATTACTGATTTGAACACTTTAGATAACTGTTTAAAGCTGCAAAACCCGCCAAAAAATTTTAATAAGGCCAAGATCCTCTCTCATTTAGTCAATCATGGGCATCGGGAAACTTTTTACTGTGGCTGCCCTTATAATCAAAAGGGTATAGTTATTCATCACGACTGTGGTTTTAAGCCCGCTCATCCCTCTCATCGCTCATATCGGGTGGAGTGGGAGCATATTATGCCCGCTTACGATTTTGGCAAGTCTTTACCTTGTTGGCAGAAGACTCTCTGTAGGGATCATAAAACAGGCAAATCTTTTAAAGGTCGAAATTGTTGCCGCAAAATAAGCCCTCTGTTCCGTCGGATGGAAAGCGATTTACATAATCTGGTGCCCGCTATAGGCGAAATCAACCAAGCACGTTCTTATTATACATTTAATCATTTGCCGGATACGGCAGAGTTGCCTTTTGGCAAATGCTTGATCAAAATCGATAGCCATCAGAAGCAAGTTGAGCCACGTGCTGATATTCGAGGTTTTATTGCTCGCAGTTATTTGTATATGCGGGATCAATATGGTTTAGAAATATCAACAGAACAGCTAACACTATTTAAAAATTGGCAAAAATTATACCCGCCCACACCTTGGGAGCTCGAACGCGATCAAAGAATTTCATTGGTGCAAGGTAACAACAATCCACATATTTATAGCGTCGAAAGTAACGAAGAATAATATCTTTATTGATGCGCAGCCGGTTTTTTCTTCAAGCCACTGTGCGCATAAGGTTTATGAGGCTTCTAAGCGTACCAGATCACTGTCCTACAAATTTTTATACATAGGATGGTCGCTTATTTGCAAGATTGGCCTGCGGATTGTAGGTGAGGTTCCAAGTTATTCTTAAAATCCCAGGCATGCCAAGTATCAAGCCAAGCATCATAGAGACCCAACTGAAGCCTGCTCCCCGGATACTGGATCTGCCATAAAGTCGCATATTTTTCTAGGCCAGCCATCTGGAGTTCTCTGGCTCTCTCGCTGGGAAAAAGCCCAACAGAAGGGTTATCCATCACATAATGGATCAGCCACTGCTGATCGGCTTCATCTTTAAAAGCCCTATCGATCAGCCCCTGATACCAAGTTCCTTGTATCTTGGCAGAGAGCTTATATGCAGCAAGGTTGTCCTGATGTTCCGCCAATAGCCAACGCCCACGTGGGCTGTCTATAAAACGCAGCAAATACTCGCTGGCCCAGACAAGGGCATTTTCTGCTTGTTTTCTGCTGGCTCCTTGATATTGTAAAAATGCCAACCAGCGGGGGCCTTGTGCCAACAACCAAGCCCTATCGAATGAAATCTCTGCCCTGACTATTTGAGTTAAGAGCCTTCGTATCGTTTGGATCAAACCCGATTGCCAAGAAGGCAATTTTGCATCATTTTCAGGCTCAAGACTCAAGTATTCAACAGCTGAATTTTTTACGCCATGCGAGGTATGTATCGATGGTTTTAACTCCTGTTCCTGTAAAAACCACTCCTGTGGCAAGCGTTTTAAAATATAGCTGGGCTGAATTTCTTCAGAACTTCTATCATGGATGGAAGCTGAAAGATAAACTTTTGCAAACGGTTCTAAAGCGGGATACAACAAGGATAACAGCGAACCACTGGCCACCCCTTTTCCTTGTTTTGAGAGCGGCAACGAGGCGATAAAATGCAGTTTTTTTTTGGCCCTTGTCGCTGCCACATAGGCAAGCCTCACACATTCTAATTCCTCTCGGCATTGGGCTTCTAAGCGCAAATAGCGATAGATACTCAGAGTTTCACTGCCCACAGGTTTTATGGGTGCTAAAATTAAATGGCTTTGGCCTTCTTTGGCAATATGCTCATGCCAAAGCATCAACTTTTCATCATCTGAATTAAACCGTCGACTTAAGCCTGGCACAATGACGGTGTCAAATTCTAAACCTTTGGCTTTATGGATCGTCATGATTTGTATGGCTTTATCGACATCGCCGAAGGCGGGACTGGCATATAATTGACTCAGCGCTGATTCAAATGAGCCTTCATTGAGTTCTATACCATGACTACCTAAAGTATGCTCTCTTAAAAGTTTAAAAAATGCTTCAACATCGTCTAAATCACTGGCTTCATTTAAACAATGCGGACCTCCCAATGCCAGCCAAGTGTGTTTCACCCATAAAGCCAGTGGTTGCCGGCCTTTTTGTTCCAGTGCCTCTGATAAAACCGTTATGGTTCTTTTTAATCGCTCTGCCATCTGTTTATGGATATCGACAGTTTGATAAGCTTGCAGAGCAAGCCAAATAATCACCGAAGGTTGTTGGCCAATCAGCAAATCCAGACTAGCTAAATCTAAACCAACAGCTGGGGAACGCAGCACTGCAAGCCATGCGACTCGATCAGCCAAATGCAGCAAAGCTCTGGTTAATGCCCATAAATCTTGAATAACCAGCCGATCTTTTAAAGGTTCAATTTCCACTCCACGAAAAGCAATAGCTGCTTTTCGCAAACTGGGAATTAAAGCCCCCAAATGCGCCCGTGAACGCACCAAAATAGCAATACTGCCAGAACCCTGTTGGGCCTCACGCAATAAACCCATGATGTGGTCGATCTCAGTTTTGGCTGTATCCGTATACAAAAGATGAAAATTTGCAGCTTCTGAATTCAGTTTCCCGCTCAGTACTTCAACTGGGCTAAAAGAGGCTGCACCATGAGCCATGTTGTTCGGCACCTCAGCTGGGCTAAAGGTAATTGCACCGCGAGCAATATTTTCAACACGGGGAAAAATTTTTGAAAAAATCTCATTACAAAACGTTACCAAGCCCGGTTCGGATCTAAAATTGACAGTCAAACAAAGGTAATCTAGAGGAATGTTGGCTATGCCCTGTTCTTTGGTTTTAAGAAACAAGCCCACCTCTGCCTGTCGAAAGCGATAAATAGATTGCATCGGATCACCAACCAAAAAAATCGTTCGACCATCATCTCTTTGCCAGCCTGCCATCAGTTTTTCTAAAAGCTTCAGCTGCAATACAGAAGTATCCTGAAACTCATCGACCAAAATATGTCCAATACGATAATCCAAAGATAGAGCTAAGTCACTGGGCGCTTCGCTATCCCCTAAAGCCTGATGAGCCGCTAACATAATTTCTGTAAAATCAACTTCACCGATTTCTTGAAAAGTAAGTTTTAAATGGGCCACCAAAATAGGCAAAACCGTCACCAAAGCCTCAACCAATTCCCATTCCGCTGCATTGTAGTTTAAAGCGGGTAACTGGGTTAAAAAGCTCAATTTCTCTAAAAATTCAGGAAGCTCGGCTAAGGTTTCAAGCAAAGCTTCGATACCCTCTTTCATCGATTTTAAATAGGCTTTGTCTTCAGAATTGACCGCATGACTGGGAGCTGGGAAACCTTGTTTCTGAGTCAGGCGGACTCGATACTCAGCTTCTTTGGTTAACAAAAGTTCGCAAACTCCCAGCCAAAGGGGTAAATCCTCAAGGCGATGACTGGGCCAGGAAGTTTTTAAATCTCCGCATTGGGCGATGGGAGAATCACTGTGGGTTTTCTTAAGCTCTGCTGCGGCAAAGTTTATCCAAGGTTGCACAGCAGGCAATTTTGCTGCAAGTTCACTCACAGCCTGCAAAGCTTCCTCGGCTACTTTTTTAAGGCCAGCTTCTAAGATCGATTGAGCATTGAAGCTGCGCTGGGTTAGCCTAATGTGGTTGAGCCATTGTTCTCTGGAGCCTAAGATCTCAGCAAACAAGGCAAAGGCGAGATCCCAGCGATTATCGAGGTGAGCCAGAATTCGATTTAAAGCCAGAGCCCAGGGATCACCGGCCTCAGTTTGACTTAAAAGATCCCGTGCGGCCTTTTGATACAAACCAGCACTTTTTTCTGAGACTTTGGGCATAGCACCAAAACCTGATAACAGCGGTAACCTTTGAGCCAGGCCTGCACACAAAGCATCAAAGGTTTGAATTTTAAGCCGGTTGGGGTTATCCAGCAAATTCCAAGCCAATTTTTGGTCTTTATCGAGCACAGCTTGAGCCAACAACCAAAGTCTTTTTTCATAGCCGTCCTCAAGTGGACAAGGTTTTAAAGCTTGCTCTAAGGCATTGATCACCCGTTCACGCATCTCCAGGGCTGCTTTGCGGGTAAATGTAATGGCCAAACATTCTTCTGGAACTTTTTTAACCTGAGCTAACAAGCTTAAAAATCGCATCACCAATAATGCCGTTTTTCCTGAACCCGCTGGAGCCTGGACAATAAAGGAGCGCGTCACATCTAGGGCTGTTTCACGTAAAGCTTGATCAACAGGTGCTAAGCTCACTCTCCCCCCCCCTCTTCACGTGTCAACCGATAGCTTTGAATACGGCAAGCAGTTTGTAAGCTACAAAATCGGCAAGTCAGAGCACCTTCACGGGGATCGGGCTGAGCCTGACCCTTGGAAAACTCCAGCGCCAGCTTGTCGAGCACCGCTTGCCAAGAAATCAGCTGTTCTGCAAAACTGCTGGATTCTGGATTTTTAAGATTATCCCAGCTTTTTATCCCGTTAATATGATGTTCTTCTTGACTTAAGCCCACCATTGCCGCTTTACCGATTTTTAAACGCGCAAAAGCCAAAGCCCCAGGAGAGGATTTTAAAGCCAGGCAATACAAAGGCAGTTGCGGTGCCAAAGGCCGAGGGCCAAACCAATCCGCAGTGTTGCAGTCGCCCGTTTTATAATCGAGTAACAGAATGGCTCCTGTTTCTAAGATATCTAATCTATCTATGCGCAATTTAAGCTCAAGGCTACCTATTTCATATATTTGATCCAATTCATGCACTTGGATACTAAAAGGCGGTCGTTGCTTTTCAAGCGTCAGCCAACACTGCATCATGGCAAGCAGGCGATTTTCCTCAAGCTCAGTAAAACGGGCATTGAATACGCTGGGCCGTTGTCTAGATTTTTGCAGCAAAACTTCTTGAATACTGACTGCTATTTTTTTTTGCAAAGCAGTTTCCGATAGATTTTTTAATGCGGCCTGATCCTCCAAGCCCTGCCAAAATAAAGCCAATATCTCATGGAGGATCTCGCCCCTTTCTTCGGCACTCAAACCCAAGCTGGGTTTTTCAAAGGGCAATGCTTGTAGGCGCACTTCAGCAAAGGCACGAAAAGGACAAGCAGCTTGCAATTGTAAAGCACGCATGCCACCTTTAATTTGTGCCTGTTTTAAGGCGGGTGCTGCAATATCGGTATAAGTTTCGAGGCTATAATTGATAGCCAAGGCAGATTTCTCAGCAAGCTTAAAGTTTTGCAGGAAAGGCAACTCAATTTTTGGTAGCGCGGCTATTAAAGGACTTTCAAAAACCCGATTACCTTCTTGCAGAGTCGTATGACTAAAATAAACTGTTTCAGCTCCGCGCATAAACCCCTGGGTGAACCGCTGGGCAAGTTCTAACTCTCTTTCCGCACTGGAACGTGGCAGTTGGTATTTTTTCTGCAGCGATAATGGCAAAAAAGGGTTAGGACTGGGATTGGCTGGCCAATTGTCACGCTCTAAGCCCATGATCCAGCGCTTTTGAAAAGGAAGGCCAGCGGCTTCCAATATGCCTAATATTTGAATGGGTGCCATTGCCGACTGGGGTAAAAATGGACTTTGTTCAGCAAGACGCCTCAGCGTATGGAGGGCAGCTTTAAAGGTTGTTCGCTTTTGTAATTCAAATAGTCCCTGGTATTCTTCCATCAGCTGTTGCCAGCGATGCACCAACTGATATTCTTCGCTATTCTGAATACGGGGCCCTGGCCAGCCACAAATTTCCAAAATTTTAAGCCAAATACTCAGCCAAAAATGCCCAGGTTTTTTACCCGGGATTTCTGGCAGCAATGCCTGCAAAGCTTGCATGCGCAAACACAGATCCGAGCCGCCATTGCCAGTTTTGGTTTCCGTTGTTTGGATCAGCTTGATAAACGCAGGCCAGCTGAGATAAGGCTCGCGCGTCTTTCTAATAGCCACATCGAGCGTGGCCCGAAAAGCATCTTCCTGAAAAGCTCCACCGACAAAGGGAGAGCGCAACCATTGACTGAGCTTGTCAATCTCCAGCTCTTCCGTGAGTAGATTTAAACACAAAAAAGCATTCAAAATGATAGCATAATGGGTTAAGGGTATGGGAGCTGCAAGATTGTATTGTTCTTTTTTAAGATGTTGTTGAAAAACTTCCGATATTTGCAATCGTTTGCTTTCTAAGTTTGGCACCACAATACCAATGCTGTAGGGCTCATGACTTTCAGCCAGGCAGCTTTTAGCCCAAAGGGCTAGGCTTAAAACTTCGTCACGGCTATCTGAATACTCAAGCCTAAAACATGAAGCTTGGGTTTTAAGCAAAGAAATCTGGTTAATGACTGTGCCCATGGTTTCAAGATTTGCAATAAAATCTTGGTACAAAGGCGTGAGCTCTTCAACGCCAATTAAAAAAATCTCCTTGGGAATTTGCAATATGCCTTGTTTAAAGGCATTGAGAATAATGGGTAAACTGCTGAAAAAATTTATATATCCTTGAGCTTGGCAGGTTTTTTCATAAAGGTTGGCCCATTTAAAGAATGCCAGATTATCTTCTTTTAAATTAGCATCTAACCAAAGCTCTGAGCTTGCAGGTATTTGCCAAGCTTGGCAATTTTGATAAGCATCTCGAGCGCTGATGGCCGTTGGGAGGACACGCAGTAAATGCTCGCCTTCTGCAGACTCACTGATAATTTTTTCCCAGAGCAACTCTTCTTCGAAGGGACTTAGCAGCCGTTCGAGTTTACCTTCGCCTCGAAGCTGCCAATCTTGCCACAGCTCTTTTAACCAAGAGCTCAATGATAAAATAAGGGGGGAGGTTTGAGGTTTATCTGCTGAGCCTATAGAGATAAGCTTTTGGATCTCTAGAAAAGACGCTAAGCGTTGATTCGGTGTCAGCCACAAGCCTGTTTGCTGCTTCAACAATAATTCAGATAAAAGAATGGTCTGTTCTTGCATTCTAACCTTTATTTCTTTAACGATGAGAAGCGACTGTGGAAACTTAGTTATTTGTCAGAGTATTAGCTAAAGCGCCAAAGATCAGGGGCTTGGCAATTCAACTATGGTTTCAGCTGTAGGCAGCACTTCTTCACCCTCTGCCATGACAACCTTTTTAACCAAAGCACCGACGGTTAAACCCTGCACCACTATCGAGAACAATACCACTGCATAGGTGATAGAAACAATCAATTCTCGATAAGGACCTACAGGAATAGCCAGCGCCAAAGCAATAGAAATACCGCCCCGCAGACCACCCCAAGTCATAATCATGACCACATTGGGGCTAAACTTGCGAAAGGCTGCTAGCGATGCGACAGGAACAGCAACACTGATCCAACGCGCTGCCATAGCAATACCGATGGCTCCGATGGAAGCAAAAATGATTTCAAAGCTGAAATTTAAGGTGACAAACTCTAAACCGATAAGGACAAATAACATCGCATTCAACACCCCATCCAACAACTCCCAGAATGAATCCAGTCTTTCTAATGCCTCAGCACTCATGCGTCCATGGCGAATAGAGCTGCCAACAACCATCCCCGCGACCACCATACAAATCGCACCAGAAACCTGGGCCATGGAATGCGCCAAAGTATAGCCACCGGTGACCACGGCTAAAGTGACCAAAATAGCGACTTCGTAGGTATCAATACTGCGCAACAACCGTGCAGATCCCCAGCCCAAAAATGCTCCCAAACAGATGCCCCCCAAACCTTGTTGAGCAAAAAACAGCATCACTTCGCTGGGGGTCCAAGAATCTTCAGAGCCGGTTGCCAGGCCCAATAAGATCACAAACAGCACAATACCCATGCCATCATTAAACAAAGCTTCGCCGGCAATTTTCATTTCTAATGACTTGGGAGCTTTGACTTTTTTTAAAATGCCCAACACAGCTATTGGATCGGTCGGCGAAATTAAAGCCCCAAAGACCAAACAATAATAAAAAGGCAATTCGATTTCTAAAAATTGGGTTAAGACGAAGGTTCCCATACCTACTAAAAACGTTGACAGCGCAACACTGACCGTCGCCAACAAAGCAACGATCACTTTGTGCTTGGCCAATTCTCGAGTATTCACGTGCAAAGAGCCTGCAAATAATAAGAAGCTCAACATGCCGTGCAAAAAAGTTTCATTAAAACCCACGCCCTGGAGTAATGTTTGGGCCATGACATCAACATCCCAGCCTAAGTGGCTGCTGGCTGCAATAATCAAAGACAAAACAAAAGTAATCAGTGTTAAACCAATCGAAGGGGGCAGCTTGACATAACAGTGGTTAATGTAGCTTGCTAAGGCGGTTAGAGAGATTAAAACCCCAATAATTTCTTGGCCAGTCATTGGCACGCTGGACTTCCTCCTTTTACAAACTATCAGACCTAGCAGATATTATGATCCCAACTCGACTTTTCAAGGTAACAAAAAAATTGTTATTTGTTAAACTTGGCTGAAAATTTGCTGTTCGACTTGCAAACTTATCAGAAATGTTGGGCTTACCCGTCTATTTTAGGCAAGTAACATGGAAATGTTAAGTAACAGCCTCAATATAAATAAGGTGGTAGTTTTCGAAGTTTAAAGGTCAATTGAAAAGCCCAGTTTATATGAGATTTTAAGATTTTTGGCTGGTAACTCTGATGATAGCCAGGTTGATCAATCAGCATCTCAAAACTAAAGTTAAATACAGTCGGCCATTAAGCTCTTATCGATCAAAGGCCAACCAAGAGCTAGCAGCGCTAAAAATCACAGACGGCTTAACGGAGCAATGATGAAAAATTTATCTCCCCCCCCTGCTTATCAATTGATTGGCCACCGGGGTATTGCCGGTCATGCGCCTGAAAACACCTTGGCAGGTTTTAGAAAAGCTGCAGAGTTTGGGCTCAGTTGGGTAGAATTTGATGTTCAGCTCACCGCTGAAAATCATTGGCTGGTCATTCATGATGCCACTTTGGAGCGAACCACCAATGGCCAAGGTTTGGTCTATGAGCTTTCAGACTTAGAACGCCGACGGCTAGATACCGGCAGTTGGTTTTCGGCAGCTTTTAAAAGCGAACCTCTACCCACATTGAAAGAAACCTTACACTGTTTGGCTCAACTGGGACTGCATCCCAATATAGAGGTTAAATGGCCGGGGGCCGCCGTCATGGGCGCAGAACAAAGCTTATTAGACTTAATTGAAACTCATTGGCCGGCCCACTCTTTGCCACCGTTAATTTCCAGTTTTGATCATCAATTTTTAGCCAGTTTACAGCAAGCCCGTTGTCGATATCCCCTAGGATTTTTATCGGAGTATGCCAATGACAGCCTTTTGAGCCAGGCTCAAGATTTGGGTTGTCAAACCTACAACTGCCAGGCCCAGGCTTTAAACGCAGAATTTATCAAAAAATCAAGGGCTCTGGGCATGCCAGTATTGGCTTTTACCGTAAACGACAGTCATCTTGCTGGGTCTTTATTCAAAATGGGAGTAGCGGCTATTTTTACCGATCGTCCTGAGCAATTTATTGCAAATACACCCATTGACGCTACACTGGATATAGGTTAATGGTTACAAATAGAGGCCATAAGCGATGCTTGCTTTGCACAATGTCGATAAACATTATCAAAATGGCCGTTCAAGCGTACAGGCTCTGAAAAACATCCAATTGACGATTGAAACTGGAGAGATGGTTGGCTTTCTAGGCCGAACAAATTCTGGCAAAAGTACTTTAGCTCGTTGTATGGGCTTTTTAGAGCGCCCTTCTCAAGGCAATGTCATATTTGAAAACCGAACTTTAAATCTTCTTTGTGAGCCAGAGCGGCGAGCGCTGCGCCGACAAATTGGCATCATCACCAAAGATCCAGCTCTTTTGTTGTCGCGCAGTGTTTTAGAAAACATCACCCTGGGTTTTGAAATGCACAGCAATGCTGCAGGTCCAGAAAGACGCAATTTAGCAAGGCCTTTATTAGAATGGCTAGAACTCCTTGAATACAGTGACGCTGCCGTCGAGAACCTCTCCGCATTTATCAAACAAAAAGTAGCTCTTGCTCGAGCTTTATCCATGCAACCTCAGATGTTACTCTGCGATGACTTCACGGCTAACTTAGATAGCCGTAGCAGTTACCGGCTCGTGCAATACCTCTTAGAGGCCAAGCAAAAATTTCCTATCACAGTAGCCGTTTTAAGCTCGGATGTTGAAATAATCAAACAGCTGGCCAAACGGATGCTGGTGTTGCATCAAGGCGAAATCGTTGAACAGGGTTTGGTTGCCGATCTATTGGCCAATCCGCAAGCTGAAGCAACTTGCGATCTCATCAGAAGTTCTACCCGAACAGAATTACCCCATAGCTTGCGCCGGCGCTTACAATTACAACCCCTGGAGAATAGCCATCCAATTTGGCGAATTACTTTCAAAGATCCAGGCGAACAAGAATCAGTTTTAGCCTATGCCGTACAGCGTTTTCAATTGCAGCTTAGCATTGTACAGGCCCATCTTGAAAATTTACTCGATGGCAAACTGGGGGTGATGATTGCTGAAATACAAGGTAATGAAGAACAACTCAGCAAAGCCAGTCACTATTTGAGCGAGCAAGGTCTTTATAATGAGGTGTTGGCTTATGTTCAATGAGTTATTAAAAGCCTGTGAAGAAACTCTATTCATGTGCGTGACTGCAGGAGTTATCAGTACTTTGGTGGGCCTACCTTTGGGAACTTTATTGACCATCACGTCAGCCAATCATTTAATCGAAAAACCTCTGTTACATAAAATTTTAAAAACAAGCCTCACCTTATTAAATGCGATTCCCTACGTATTTTGGCTGGTGATTATTATTCCTTTTACCCTATTGTGGTTTGGCAATGGTGAAGGTTGTTTGTTGGCTATCCTGCCTTTAACCATTGCCATTATTCCGGCAACTGCCCTTGCCACAGCCAGCGCCTTAAAAAAAGTGCCCTCCAGTTTGGTTGAAAGTGCTTTAAGTCTTGGGGCTAGCAACTTTCAAGCCCTGCGCTATGTATTATTCCCTGAAGCGCGTATGGATCTATTACAATCGAGCCTGAAAATTCTACAAGAGCTGATCACCTACTCCCTGTTAGCCGGAATTTTAGGCAGCGGTGGTTTGGGGCATCTATTATTCGATAAAGGCTATCAAGTATTTGAAGGCAGCTATGTTTTTGCCATTGCAGTCTTACTGGCAGCCCTAAGCATGGCTTTTAATAAAAGCCTCCCATGGCGAGGCAATCTTTCTTTAAGCTCAAGCACTCAGAAATCGCGTCCAGAATTTAAAAACAGCTAGCTTTAAAAACAGCGCCCTTAGACGGCAAGCTTCTAGTACAATGGGTAAATGTCAGCATTTCAACCACATTGTTTTACTGTTAAAAGGCGATCTTCTTTAAAAGAAGCTCCCTATTACCCCTATATTTTATGGGTTTTAGCAGCCGTTTTTTATTTTTATGAATTTATCCACCGGATTATACCCAGTGTTCTAACTACCGAATGGATGCTGACTTTCTCAGCAAATGCTGGAGCCCTAGGGCAACTTTCTGCCAGTTATTTTTACACTTACGCCCTTTTACAAATCCCTTTGGGGATCTTATTCGATTGTTACCCAACTCATATTTTATTAAGTTTAGCTTCATTAACGGTTGCTTTAGGCAGCATTATTTTAGCCAGTACTGAAGTTTTTGTCTCAGCTTTAGTGGCCCGCTGCCTTATTGGCGCTGCTTCGGCTTTTGCCTTTATTGGCTGCCTGCGGATCATTCAACGCACCCTACCCTTTACTCAACAAGCCCGCTTTATCGGTTTGACCAATGCTTTAGGCGTTGTCGGTGCTTTGGCAGGTGGCCCTTTATTGGCCTCACTCTTAAAACACTGCAGCTGGCAGAAACTCATGCTTATTTCCACATTATTTGGCATGGTGTTAAGTTTTATGCTCGCCTGGGGACGCTTACCGGAACACAATAAAAGCCTCAGTCCCAAGGGCTTGCCTGCGGTGATAAAGAAACTTCCCCAACTGCTGAACAACTCTGCCACTTGGGGGCTGGGAATTTTTGCCGGTCTGATGGTCGCGCCCATGGTCTGCTTGGCGGAGTTATGGGATGTGCCTTTTTTATGTATTCGTTATGGTTTCAGCACCAAAGAAGCCGCAAGCTTGGTCAGCTGGGTTTTTATTGGCGTTGCCATCGGTGGGCCTTTAATTGGTTGGCTGGAAGATCGGTGGCAAAAACCCTGGATCTTAATGCGTTTCGGTGCTGGGATTGCCACACTGGCGACCATCATTCTGTTTTATGGTCCACTATTAAGCAAACTGAGCAATGGTTTTTGGCATTTGCTCCTAGGCATGGCCAGCAGCTCCATGTTGCTGTGTTTTTCTCTGCCCTTTAAAAGCACCCTGCCGAGAAGTAGCCGCATTGCCTTATTAAATACCATGGCCATGCTGGGTGGTGCGGTATTTCAGCCTTTGATAGGCACCATTTTGGATAGCCGAGGCAGCTATCAAGTGAGCGATTTTCAACTCGCCTTTTTGTCTTTACCGCTCTGCCAAATCTCAGCTTTTATTTTGAGCTTTGTGTTGAGTGCCCACCCAGAATATTCCACCATGGCTACCAAGGAGTAATCCCAGATGATAACCTTGCCTCTCACCGCTCTGAAGTCACCATTTGCCATACTGGCATTGCTGCTATTCTGTATAGCCTATATTTTTGTGATCTTAGAAGAAAGCCTCAATCTTAAAAAATCAAAGCCCGTGGTTGCAGCTGCGACCCTGATCTGGGCCTTAACGGCCTATCTGGCCCAACAACAGGGTATGGAAGAAGCATTTAAGCAAAGTTTAAACCATTGCTTTCTGGATTATTCTGAGATTTTATTGTTCTTGGTAGTTGCCATGACTTATATCCACGTGATGGAAGACTGCTATATTTTTGATGCCTTAAGCGGCTATCTCGTTAATTTAGGTTTAAGCCTAAGACAAGTATTTTGGTTGACAGGCTTTTTGGCATTCTTGATCTCACCTTTGGCAGACAATCTCACCACAGCCCTGTTAATGGGCTCGGTGGTGCTGGCCATTGCACCCAAAGAGCCTCGATTTATTGGCTTAGCCTGCATTAATATTGTGGTCGCTGCCAATGCCGGTGGCGCCTTTAGCCCTTTTGGCGATATCACCACCCTGATGGTCTGGCAAAAAGGTAAAGTCAGTTTTGGTGAATTTTTTAATCTTGTTTTACCGGCCCTTTGCAATTTTCTGATCCCTGCTTTTTGCATGCATAGCGCACTGCCCAAAACCAAACCCCAGGCGCGAACCCGAAAAATAATTTTAAAACCAGGCTCTAAAAGAGTGATCGGCTTATTTGTTGCAACCCTGGCTACCAGTATTATTTTGCATCATTGTTTGGCATTGCCGCCGGTTTTGGGCATGATGCTCGGCCTGAGTTATCTACAATTTTTAAATTATTTTTTAAAGAGTCAAGGCCAAGGCTCTTGGAACGTCTTTCAAGCCATGCAAAAATGCGACTGGGATACTTTGCTGTATTTTTATGGAGTGATACTCTGTATTGGCGCCTTAGGCACCCTCGGTTACTTGCAATATTTGTCTAACCATTTATATAGTTTAGAAACCGGTCTGTTCGGGCTTTTCAAAGTTCATACCGAAGCCAATATTCTATTAGGGTTGTTCTCAGCCATTTTAGACAATATCCCTTTAATGTTTGCACTGTTAACCATGTCTCCGGAGATGTCTACCGGCCAGTGGTTGTTGGCCACTTTAACAGCCGGTGTCGGCGGTAGTTTGTTGTCCTTGGGCTCTGCTGCAGGCGTGGCCTTGATGGGACTAGCGCCGCAACATTACACCTTTAAAAGCCATTTAAAATGGAGCTGGGCTATACTTTTAGGCTATGGGGCCAGTATTTGGCTGCACTGTTGGTGGAATTCAAACTTGTGTTAATGAACTTCATTCAAACACCCTGCCCTTAAAGATGGAACACAAAATATTTTTTATTTAAAAATGGAATATGAAATATTTGGCATTTTGGATGATTGTCCGTCTGATCATAAAAGATTCGATTTGAAAAAATATTTAATAAAAATTTAAATCTTATTTTTTATACCATACGGACACTGAAGATTTTTCTATGCTTTCTAATAAGGCTTATTATCTTCCGGCAGAGACATCATCATGGACTCTAATAAGCAATTGTGAAATTTTTTCGATAAATCAGAATTTTCAAAATTGTAATAGGTCGCATATTGCTCCTCGGTGAATTGCTGGGCCAACGTATTTTTAATATAATTTTGGCCGTTTTCTGCAAAATTTTCTGCTTTGGCTTGTATGCCCATATTTTTTATTGGATTTGCATCTTTACAGCGTTGCAAATAAAAATTTTTCATTTTTTCTTGAGTATCTTTTTCATGAAGTGCTTTTTCTAAAAGTGCATTGTAAGATGGACTTAAACTAAGCTGCACCTTCAAATTTTTATCACAGGGATCGGCATAAAGCTCTTGTAATCCTTTCAGCATGGTTTGAGTCAGCGCCAATAAATGAGCACTGCCCATTTTGATAAGATAAGCTTCAATCTGTTTCAGCTCCTCTATTGTAAAACGCTCCGTTAAGAGGTGCTCCAAATGGCTATCAATATTGCCTGAAATTATTTTAGCATCTTTACTCACCTGAGGGGTATTCCTCACGATATAACCAATCATCGGACTATAAAGCTTTATGATAGAATGGCTGGTCGTGGTGAGTTCAGAGCCTTGTGAATAAGCTAAAGTTGGCGTGATCCCCAAAGATAAAACCAAAAGCCAAGTTGCCTTCTTCATCATTTAATCTCCTTTATCAATGATTACTGGGAATTCTTACCGTGATTCAATCTTTATGAGCGGTGTCTTGCTGAAAATGGCCGACCAGCGCTTGAGTCATATCTTGGAAATATTCAATATTCAACGCATGACCCATACCCTCAATTTGTAGCAACGTGGCGTTGGGTATGGCATCGGCCAAGGCCTGACCATGAGGAGGTGGGAATAGCGGATCTTCAGAACCTTGAATGACTAAGGTGGGCAGAGTGATCCCTTTTAACATCGGGATATTGGGCTCGGGGCTTGCTTTCTGGGCTTGGGTATGATTACCAAAATGCGCAAATTTTAAGCCACCCTGAGCGGCTTCATTACTTTCCTCACGCCGAACTGCAAGAGTCATCAAAGCTTGCCAATAGTCTTTATCAAATTTGGCCTTTTTTCCATTGGCCAATTGCCAGTTTTCAACCAATTGTTGAATTTTTTCCTGACGTGAATTTGTCGTCCGGGTATTTAAAGCCAGCACGGCAAGGATATAATCCCGAGCGGGTGGTGGCAAAGATGTGGAAGGTATTTTTTTACCAGCAAAAGCATCATTTTTTATCGACAAATCAGCTGTTGCCATCATGCATACCAGAGTTTGGCAATGTTGCGGATGATACAAAGCCAATAGTTGTCCAATGGAAGCACCCATTGATAAACCCACTATGTGAGCTTTTTTTATTTTCAATGCATCTAAAAGCCCAACGGCGTCATTGGCCAAATCATGCAAAGTATAAGGGTTCAGAGCATAGTCGATACAGGTCGATAAACCGGTATCTCGATTGTCATAACGAATCACAAAAAAACCGCATTTAGCAAGATTTTCACAAAATTCAGTCGGCCACATAATGGCTTGGGCGCTATTGCCCATGATCAATAAAACTGCAGGATGTTTGGGAATGCCGAAAGATTCACAATACAGATGCAGACCATTTACGCTTGCCATTTTTTGAGACATAGTCAACGGCCTTATATTTAAAAATACTCATTCTCACGAGTATAACTCATTTGTGCTTAGATTTATGGCTGCGTTGGTATTAGTTAAATAGCTTTCCTGCGGCGTCTTTGTAAAAAATGCCGCTTCTCTAAGGCTATCTTGCCTACTTAAGCCTTCAAACTTCAATCTCTTGCTCGAGTTTGGCTTCCAGCTCTTGCCAGAGGCAAGTGCCGGAAAGTTCTTTGATAGCTTTTAAGCGCGCCTGGTGGAGTTCGATCTCTTGTTGTTCAGCTTGCAAAATCAAAATCTCAGAGAAACGCTCTACCGTGATTATTTTTAACTCAGAGGCTATCGTGTGTTTTTCTAGATGGCCTTCTAATGCCAAAGAAGTTTGTCCTGCTGTCATTGCAAGATAAACTCGGCTTAAAATTAACGAATCTAATAAAGCACCATGATATTCACGATGTGAATTATCTATATAATACCTTTTACACAAGGCATCTAAACTGTTTTTTTGACCAGGATGAAGTTGGCGAGCCAGTGGCAAGGTATCAATAACCGAACAATGCTTCTCTATAGGCGCCCTGCTATGTTTGATTCGATTTAATTCTGCATTTAAAAACCCTAAATCGAAGACTGCATTGTGAATAATCAGCTCACTGTCTGCTATAAAATCTAAAAACTCTTGTGCTTTATCTTTGAATTTGGGTTTATCTTTCAAAAAATCCCAGGTTAAGCCGGTGATTTCAGCAGCTCTTGGATCAACTTCGCGCTCGGGATTTAAATAAGTTTGAAACTCACGGCCAGTAACTTTTCTGCCTATAATTTCAACACAACCAATTTCTGTCAGCCTATGGCCATCTCGAGGATCTAACCCTGTGGTTTCGGTATCTAAGACGATTTGTCGCATGGATCCTGCCCTTTTAGAAGAAATTGATCAATAGCTTGGCGTGCCAATGCATCAGCGCAGTCATTGTAGACATGGCCATTATGCCCTTTTACCCAGTGCCATTCTATTTGATGTTTGGCACTTTCTTGTAACAAGGCTTGCCAAAGCTCAACATTTTTGACAGGCTTTTTGTCAGCTGTTTTCCAGTTATTTTTTCGCCAATTGTTCACCCATTCACTGATGCCTTTTTGTACATATTTTGAATCGGTATATAACATGACTTTCATCGGCCGGCGCAAAGCTTTTAAAGCTTCAATAGCCGCCAAAAGCTCCATCTGATTGTTGGTGGTATGTGCCGTCGCCCCCATCAATCGACGTTCATGTCCATGGTAACGCAACAATGCACCCCAACCTCCAGGACCCGGGTTTCCCCGACAAGCACCGTCTGTATAAATCTCCACCAGATCTTCTTTCACCATTTAGATTTCTTTAAGCCAAATCCTTTCCGCAACAGATATAATTCAATATATAAATAAAGTATAATACCGCCTAACCATACTAACCCTGTTAGGCTCCCATCGTATAACGAAAATAATTCTTGAATGGTCATGCGTTCTTTTATAGAAGATTCAAACGCTTTTTTATGCTCCTCAGATGGGCTTGGGATTTCCACAATTGAATTTAAATATTCACAACGCGTATTTTCTTTTCTGATAATCGTTTTGACAAAAGGCCAAGTAGGAAATAAGCCATTGATTGTTGAATACCTATATGCCCATCTATAATTTCCAGGGTTGTCTCCTAGTACTTTTGCTTGCACCATTTGGAGACCGTCTAACTTGGAATTTTTTTCTTTATTAATAATTTTGGCTTTGTAGAACAATTCTTTAGAAACAGTACCATTTAAATGATAATACCAGTGAATATTTTCTGCCATTATCCATATACCAGATAAGCCAAAAATTATGGCTAGAGCCCCATAGGATCTTTTTTTAATGATGGTATTCACAAATATTCCTAACGCTATACATTACGCTATACATTTCAATTCTTTCTCTTAGCAGGCTACCATAATTTAAGCCTTTGTTCCATCTTTATCCCTATTAAAAAGCTAATTATTTCTTTGATACCCGACTAAAAGAGTTGAAACGATGTCTCTGAATCACACAGCTGAGCTATAAAAACTGTAAACATCCCATTTGGGTTACAGATTTAAAGTAGAGTTATGCTGCTTTTGAGGGTTCAAATTCTTGAGTGAGCGAATAACCCAACGCCTTGTATTGTTCTGTAATCATTTTAATTTTTAAATAAGTACATATCTAATACCTCCTGACGATAACTGCGATTAAAACGTTCAATATAACCTTCTAGCTAGATCCGATTCGCTGGATGAATCGCTGGGCTTAAGATAACAGCCGGACGCTTTAAAATAGGCCGAATGGGTGTTAAAGCCAAGACTTTTTTTTGAGCCACCAAAATAGAAACTCCGCCGAAGTAAGGCCAAATCTTCCGACCCCAGGCTTCGAGCCAATACATTTTTTTTAATAGCTTTTCTGAAGGGATCGGTGGGCGAAAAAATACTGTTTTGAGTAAAGCCACTTCAAAACCTAATAAAGCCAGCCAATCTTTCAACCTTAAAATGCTTAGCAATTGGGATTGTTGGGGCATCACAGAAATCAAAGGTTTTAATATTGGAGCCAACCCAAACAAACTAAAAGGATTAAAAGTTGTAATAATAATTTTGCCTTCAGGCTTTAAGACACGCGCGGCTTCGCGCAATAAAGCGTGGGGCTCACTGACATTTTCTAAGCAATGTGCCAGATACAAAATATCGATGGAATCTTCAGCGATAGGAAAATTCATAAAATCAGCAACACAACACTGAAAACTTTCACCCTCCTGAGGTGTGTCGGTCAACCAAAAAGCTTGTTCTTTTCGACCCGCTAAGGCCAAAGCCCAATTTTTAGCACCCACTCCTAAAGTAAATTCGGAACGAAAACTTGCAATCAATCCTTTAACGGCCATGGTTTCAGCTTCTGTCACCGGCTTGCCCAAAGGGCCTTGCAGCCATTGTTGCCAAGCCAGCTCAATGAACCGGGCCGTATCAACAGAATACTTGCTTTTTGTGTCTATCATCGTCACTCTACTCTTTATGATGACTGAATTTTTTCCCATAGCGGCCTTTAAAGATAAGTCTTTATGAAAACCGAATTTTTTCCCATAGCGGCCTTTAAAGATAATTATATTTGGCTGATCCGGCACATTCAATCTTCTCAAACCTTGATTGTTGATCCAGGAGAAGCTGCCCCTGTTTTGCAAGCTTTAAGGAGACTCAATCTAAAGCCTATCGGTATCTTGGTAACTCACCATCACGCGGATCATACAGCGGGGATCCCAGAACTCAAACAGCATTATACGCTACCGGTATACGGACCCACGATTGAAGCACAGGCTCATGTCACTCATCCTCTGAAAGAAGGTGATTTTCTCAGATTCCCTGAACTTTGTTTGACTTTACACGTCTTTGATACCCCTGGCCATACCCTTGGCCACATTATGTATTATGGCCAAGGCTGTTTGTTAACCGGGGATACTTTGTTTACCGGGGGTGCAGGACGCCTTTTTGAAGGTACGGCTTTACAGCTATGGCAATCTCTTCAAAAAGTTAAGAAACTACCTCCTGAAACCTTGATCTATTGTGGTCATGAATATACTGAAGCTAACTTAAAGTTTGCCAAAATGGTTGAGCCTAATAACTTATATATTCAATCAAGGCTTGAAGAAGTGAGCTATCGACGTCTACAAGGCCTTCCGACAGTCCCATCAACCTTATTTTCAGAACTCGCCACCAACCCTTTTTTAAGAACTGGCGAACTTAACTTAAAAAAATCTGTAGAGGCCCATTTTAACAAAATAGAAAATAAAGAGACTGGAATTTTCAGCCTTTTAAGAGAATGGAAAAATCAATATTCTTGAACATTTCTAGCTTATTTAGACCACTTCCTCTCAAAATTATGCCTTTAACTCTTGACTCACTGCTACAAAGTGTTTTATTAATGTCTTCTCGATTTAAATAAAAGATTTCCTTGATTATTTTAGCAAAAATAATCATCATTTCTACAAAAACCCCCAAAAGTCTTTTATGGTTCAACCACTTATATTCAGAGAGGCATATGATTCATATGATTCAAAGTCGGTTATCTAAAATTGTCTTGCTCGTTGCCATCCAACTGTTTGCTTTTGGAGGCTGCGAGTTTTTCTTAAACGCTGCAGCGGCTGCAACCACTTTCAACCAAGCCTGTGCTTATTTTTCAGTGAACCCCAAACCCACCAATATCTGGGAAAGGTTTCGCGCCACTGCCCAATTGCGCGCTCCCAGCCAGCAAAGATTGTTTAAGCACTATGTAAACAAATTTAAGCAAACCGGCGCCGGTGTCTATCAGCTCAGTGCTCGATCGGAACCTTATTTGTACTACATACTGGAACAAATAGAAGAAAGAGGTCTGCCGGCCGAACTGGCGCTACTCCCCATGGTGGAAAGCGCCTTTCAGCCTACTGTGGTGTCTTCTAAGGGGGCTGTTGGTATTTGGCAGATTATGCCTCACCGGGGAAGGGACTCAGGCCTGCTTCAAGACGCTTGGTATGATGGCAGGCGGGATATCACCGCATCCACCCAAGCTGCATTAGACTACTTAGAATTTCTTTATGAAACCTTTGATGATGACTGGTTCTTGGCTTTGGCCGCTTATAATTGTGGTCCTGGTACCGTCCAAAAAGCCATTCGTAAAAATCGGCGCCATGGCCTGGGCACCAGCTTCTGGGAACTCGAACTACCTTTACAAAGTAAACAATTTGTTCCCAAATTATTGGCTCTTGCCGAAATTATTCAAAATGCCAGCGACTATGGCATGTTATTGCCCATTATCGATAATCAACCCTATTTTGTCGCTATCGACATCGGTACCAAGCTAGACTTGAAAGTAGCCGCCAGACTTGCCGGAATACACATCAAGGTTTTGCAAAAATTAAACCCAGGTTACAAACAAGGCACGACCCATCCCAAAAAATCTCATCAATTGTTGCTACCCGTTGAAAATGCTGAAACCTTTGAAATCAATCTTGCCAAATTGACTTCTGTCAAATCTCAGAAACGCGGCGCTTAATCCCACCCCTTGTAATTTTTATGACTTAAAGGCTAATATAGAGCTATTCATCGATAATAATCTAAAATAAGGACATAAAAATGTTTACCCTATTTAGCTTTTGGAGCCAGAGGATCCCTTATTTACAATGGCCGCTTTTAGGCTGTTATCTTATCGTGACAGTCGCTTCTTTACCTCTGCTAGCTTGTCAGTCAAAATCACCGCCCGGCTCAAATGTGACGATTAACACCTCAACCGACTTAGCAAGCACACATTTTATTAAAGCTTTCTCAAAGCTCAAAGGCTCCCAAGAAGCTTTAGTACTGTTGCAGGCCAAGCCCACCCTTTTTAAGGCAAATGGCCAACCCCAAGCCACCGCAGGCCTGATCCCCTACGTTGCCTATGAAGGCCAAGTCTACGTTTTGTTAGGCCGTCAAGCTTGGGTTGATAAACATAATTACAGTGAATTGAGCGGTAAAGTCGAAAAACCTCACAACCATTTAGAAAGTTTTTTAACAGCCGCCTTAAGAGAAGGTTTAGAAGAAACCTGTGGTGTCTATGCTTTAACCAAAGACAGCATTTTAAAACATTATTATCTTTATTTTGAAAATACCCCCAAAAGACAAGTTGCGTTGATTTTTGTGCCGGTCACTTATATGGCAGGCTCAGTCTTAAAAGAAAAAGTACTCTACAATAAAAAGCCTGAATGTACAGAAAAGAACGAATTTCAATGGTTAAATGTCAAGGATTTATTAGCGATTGCAGGAAAACCACCTGGAAGCTATCCCATTGATAGTTTTCAAAGAGGCAAACAATCGCTTAAATTGAGAAAATATTTCAAGGTCATGCTCAAGGAACCAGCTTTTCAAGAAATTTTAAAGGCTTTGTGTTTAGAAGCAGAAAACTATGAAGCCAGTATAGAACAAGCGGCTTAGCGACATATACTCGTTCCATTTTGAGCTCAAGTGTTGCAGCTTGCGATCTTTTCATAGATGGACGGGCAAAGGAAGGCCGTAATTACCTAGATTTAAAAAGCCGATATTTAATAAAAATGAAGAAAAATTGGCATTGGTTAAAAATTGCTCATGCCATTGATCATAGTGGGCTTGGCTGATTTGATTTTCTGTGCATATGCCTGCCACAGCCCGATCTTTTAGCCCTTCTAAGACAATTTGCACCTTTTGTTGAGAAGATCCTTGGGGCCTTTTCATTTTAAGCTTTGGATAACAAGCTCAGTCAGCTCATTGTGATGAGCAAATTTACCTCAGAATAAGAAGCTAAAGGTGTTAACCGGTGACAATGAAACTGCCCCCATAGAATTACTTTTTGCGTCTCTCACCTACTGGCTTACAGATTTTTGGCATTCATCATTTCGATAAATAAAATATCTCTCAGCAAGATATATTGAGTTTAATGCTTAGCCTTTTATGAGTGGATGTTTATCCAATCATATTGCTCTCAACCAAGTTATTACAGGTATCGAACCTCTGTAAAACAACTAAGGTTACTTGCTTGTTTTATGGCTATTTGTTATAGTTACGGCCCATTTAAGCCGTTATTAAAAATTTTTTATTTTTGTCAAAATTATAAGGACTTTTATGCCAGCTCAGTCATCTTCTTCAAGCTCAACATCTCCCCTCTCTCTGCCAGAGCACATCCAGCAATTAAAACAAAATTTTAAAGACTGGCAAACCAAGTCTCCTAGCTATCGCCTTAAACATTCAGAACACTCACCCCTATTCCAAATAATTAACAATAAAGAGTTATACAATTTTCTTTCCACAGATGATAACAATTTATTAAATCAAATTCTTGACGACGAAATCAATTTAGAGCTTGCTTCCGATCAAGGAATTAGTCAACCGCTATTACTGGCTTTAATCCTCTTGGAAGAGGGGAGATCTCGCTTTAGCCCTGAGCTTATCGCTCAGATAACCCAGGAAGGCTTAAATCAGATTGTGACAAGTGGAGAAGATGCAGGAAAATCTCCACTTTTTTGGTTAAGCTCCACTGCTAAAGGGAGTAGCCTACTCGACAAGAATCCTGAGCTTATCGCTCAGATAACCCAGGAAGGCTTAAACCAGATTGTGACAAGTGGAGAAGATGCAGGATACTCCCCGCTTTTTTGGTTAACCGCCACTTCTAAAGGGCGAGCTATGCTCGACAAGAATCCTGAGCTTATCGCTAAGATAACCAAGGAAGGCTTCAATCAGGTGATTCAAAGTGGAGAAGATGCAGGGAAATCCCCGCTTTTATGGTTAATCGCCACTTCTGAAGGGCTAAGCCTACTCGACAAGCATCCTGAGCTGATCGCTCAGATAACCCAGAAAGGCTTAAACCAGGTTATTCAAAGTGGAGAACAGGCAGGATACTCCCCGCTTTATGGGTTAGCCGCCACTGATGAAGGGCAAGTGATTCTCAGCAAACATCCTGAGCTTATCGCTCAGATAACCCAGAAAGGCTTAAATCAGGTGATTCAAAGTGGAGTAACTGCAGGGCGCTCCCCGCTTTTTTTGTTAACCGCCAATCCTGAAGGGCTGAGCCTACTCGACAAGCATCCTGAGCTTATTGCTCAGATAACCCAGAAAGGCTTAAATCAGGTGATTCAAAGTGGAGAATTTGCAGGATACTCCTCGCTTTATGGGTTAACCGCCCATCCTGAAGGGCTGAGCCTACTCGACAAGCATCCTGAGCTTATCGCTAAGATAACTGAAGCTGGCTTAAATCAAGTGATTCCAAGTGGAGAACAGGCAGGATACTCCCCGCTTGTTGGGTTAACCGCCAATTTTCAAGGGCGAGCTATTCTCAACAAGCATCCTGAGCTTGTCGCCAAGATAACCAAGGAAGGTTTAAACTGGGTTATGCAACATGGAGAACAGGCAGGATACTCCCCGCTTTTTTTCTTAACCGGCACTCTTAAAGGGCGAGCTATTCTCGACAAGCATCCTGAGCTTATCGCTCAGATAACCAAGGAAGGCTTAAATCAGCTTGTGACAAGTGGAGTAACTGCAGGATGCTCCCCTCTTTTTTGCTTAACCGCCAATCCTGAAGGGCTGAGCCTACTCGACAAGCATCCTGAGCTTATCGCTAAGATAACCGAGAAAGGCTTAAATCAGGTTGTGACAATTGGAGAACATGCAGGGCTCTCCCCGCTTTTTTGGTTAACCGCCGATCCTGAAGGGCTGAGCCTATTCCACAAGCATCCTGAGCTTATTGCTCAGATAACCGAGAAAGGCTTAAATCAGATTGTGACAAGTGGAGAACAGGCAGGATCCTCCCCGCTTTATGGGTTAACCGCCCATCCTAAAGGGCGAACTTTTCTCGTCAAGCACCCTGAGCTTATCGCTAAAATAACCAGTGAAGAGGCAAAGCTACAAGTCTTCACAACTTTCCAACAGCACCCCAATGAGGAATGTTCTAAATATGGGTTGGCTTACTGCCATGAGAAAGGCATCGGCTGTCCACTAGATAAGGCCCAAGCTTTATTGCTTTATTTGAAAGCAGCCGATGCGGGGATATTAGCAGCCAAGTTAGCCTGTGCTCGGCTGTATGAAGAAAATGCGCAATTTGATAAGGCCATGGCTGTTTATCAAGCATTTATCCAAGACGAGAAATTCAGCGATTTTTCTTCAGCACAACGCGCTCAGATTTTATGGATGACCTTAAAATTAAAAATGGATGCCCATATTGCAGCAAGCATTTATCGACTCTTTAAAGCTTCCGCGCCTACCGATCCTCAAGGCTGGTTAGGTTTAGGCCAATGTTATCTCTATGGGATTGGCACTTCTGCCCATTTCAACCAAGCTAAAAGATGTTTTCAAACTGCGATTAAGCACGAAGAGACAAAAAGCCGGGCCCACAAGTATTTGGAGGTTTTAAACCAGCACAACAATTTTGCAAAATACTATTGCGATGAGCTGGCTGACAAGCTCTCTGGGCTCGGCATTGAAGGGATCGGTTCGCCCAATGATGGCTTTTATCAGTTTCAGTTATCGGCTGATTTTATAAATCAGTTGGTGGGGACTGCTAACAAAGCAAAAATTGGCCAACTAAAGATGGATCAGGCGGCCTTATTAAAACTCTCCGGTATTTTGCTGCCCAGTCAGGGTGGGCAAGCTTACCCCAGTCTTATTGCGGTGTTTAAAAAAGCCTACTCGACCCAGCAAAGAAACCTTAAAATTGAAGCGGTGATGGCTTTGAAAAACCGCCGATTAGAAATTGCTGAGCGGTTTGCCAAAGCCTACGAGGAGCTCAGTAAACTTTTAAGAGATATTGCCCCTCCAGTCTATCGAGCCTGGAATAATGCCAACCAAATTCATCACGATTTAAGCTCTGGTGCGGGAAATAGCTCAGGGTTGAAAAAGAATGCCGGATTTTTTAACTCCTTTACCAGCCTTAAAAATAAGTTCCTTGACCATGAGCAGGCATTAGCGGGAAACCGAAACCAGTATTTAGATCATTATTTAGCCTTTCACCAGCGGTACATTAAACGTGATAACTTAAGCAAAGCGATTGCCGCTTATCAGGCGGATGACTTTGAAAATGGCGATCTCTTGCTGGATAAAGCCTCGGGTCAAGCCTTATTAGCAGCAATGAATCAGGCGCTCGAAAACGTGCAAAAAATGATAAGCGATCTAAGACTCAGTCTGGATGGTTTTCAGAGTAAGCATAAAGATTTTG
>Ga0302233_10000348_pt1 | contig 39642 bp, 60 predicted proteins | sample II_Palsa_N3_1_FD_193516 | JGI IMG/M metagenome (GOLD analysis project Ga0302233, IMG submission 193516) | Peat permafrost microbial communities from Stordalen Mire near Abisko, Sweden - II_Palsa_N3_1 | ecosystem: Environmental > Terrestrial > Soil > Palsa > Peat permafrost | place: Sweden... | reverse complement strand
CCCCCCAAAAAAAAAAAAAAAAAATCGTAAACGTAATTAGGTCGAAGCCGGGAACAAAATTTCTAACATTACCCATTTTGACGTCATCCCACATGATTGTCAGCGCTCTTTTGCGCTGCCGCGACCCCCGGTTTGCTGCGGCACAGTCGTTGCATCGCCGACTGCTGTCATCGGCTGCCGCCAAGGCATCCGTGACGGGGCAGGCGCAAGAAGAACCGCTAAAGCCCAAGGCAAAGACGAGCCGGTTGCCGCAGCGAAGCGATGTGGCCAAAGTGCTTGCGCTCGCACGACCTGAAGCGGCCGCGATCAGTGGCGCGATGGCGCTGCTTCTGGGTACCAACCGATGCTAATAAACTACAGCTTGGGTGCTGACGCAGAGTGCTTCTAGTGAGCGCGGGTGTCAACTTGTCCATCCCCGCCGTCATGGGACGCGTCATCGACTATGCCACGACCATGAACCCGGCCGCGCTGGGGATACCAACCCAGTACCTGCCCGCGCTCGTGAGCGGCGGGATCATCGCGGGCGCAGCAGCCTCGTTCGGCAGGACGTACCTCATGCGGGCCGCAAGCGAGCGCATCGCCATCGGGCTGCGGAAAAGACTGTTTGGCTCGATCCTGGACAACGAGATCGCGTTCTTTGACGCAAACCGCACGGGTGAGCTTGTCAATCGGCTCGCAAACGACGTCGACGTCGTCGGAAAATCGGTCACGCGCAACATGGCCGATGGGCTGCGCACCGGTGTCCAGAGCATTGTCGGTGTGTCCATGATGGCCTACATCTCACCCAAGGTACGAATGACAGACGGATCCGTTTTGAATTGTTGACGTGCTTGTGATCAGCTCACTCTGGTCATGCTCGCAATCGTCCCCCCGGTTGCCATCGGAGCGGTATCCTTCCTATGATAGTCAAATAGTTGTACGTTCTGAACAAAATGCAGATGTTTTACGGCCGAATCGTGCGCGAGATTGCCAAAAAGTCACAGGATGCCCTGGCCGAGACGACCAAGGTCGCTGAGGAGCGGCTGTCGAGCATCCGCACGGTAAGAGCCTTTGCCCAAGAGGAGACCGAAAAGGAGAGGTAAATTCAGCTGTTATTATACGTAGCTGCACAAAATCCCGATTTGCATAGGTACTCGGAGCGCCTGCAGGACGTACTCAAGCTTGCGCTCAAGGAGGGTCTCTTTAGCGGGTCGTTCTTTGCAACAGTCGGCGTTATGGGCAACCTAGCCATATGTGCGATGCTCTACGCTGGAGGGCTCATGGTCATGTCCAAGTCGATCTCGGTGGGCGAGCTGTCGTCCTTTATGCTCTACACAGTGTACGTACAGCTGCCTCCTCTCCGTTTGGACGTTTTGATGTGTACTAAGTCCCTGTTAGATATGTGGGAGGATCCGTAGCTGGCATGTCGGGCTTCTACACAGAGTTGATGAAGGGCATCGGTGCTTCCAAGCGCGTGTTTGGCTTGCTCGAGCGCTCGCCCTCCATCCCGACCAAGGGCGGTTTCAAACCCGCCTCTATCAATGGCCACATCCTGTTTGAGGGCGTTCACTTTACGTACCCGATGCGCACTGACGTGCCCGTACGTTTATTTCATTTCTATTCCTGCACCAAAAAAACATAACATTATCGTAAAGATCTTTGAGGGCTTTGATCTCGAGATCAAGCCGGGAACGGTCACGGCGATTGTCGGAGAGAGCGGCTCTGGCAAGAGCACTATTGCTTCTCTGCTCCTGCGCTTCTATGACCCCCTGCAGGGCAAGATCGTCCTCGACGGCATGGACATCTGCAAGATTGATCCTTCTTGGCTGCGTAACAACATTGGACTGGTAACTGATAGAATTTTTTTTTTCTTTCAGTGAGGATCACAAAAGCTAAGCGATTTGTCCACTAGGTCTCCCAAGAGCCAACCCTTTTTGCAGGAACGATCCTCGACAACATTTTATACGGCAACGCGGGCGCAACGATCGAGCAGGTGAAGCAGGCCTCGGTCCAGGCCAACGCGTCCCCTTTCATTGAGCAATTCCCGGACAAGTACAACACGATCTGCGGAGAGCGTGGTATCGCTCTTTCCGGAGGCCAAAAGCAACGCGTCGCTATCGCTCGCGGTAAAATATACCTGCAAAAGAAAGAAAGAAAGAAAGAAAAAATAATTTATGTTTCTTGTGCTAGCTTTGCTCAAGAATCCCAAGATCCTGGTTCTGGACGAGGCCACGTCGGCTCTGGACGCGGAGAGCGAGCATGCCGTCCAAGAGGCCCTCAACCGTCTCATGACTGGCCGCACCGTCATCACGATCGCACACCGCCTCAGCACAATCATCAAGGCAGACAACATTGTCTACGTCGGCCAGGGCCAGGTGATGGAGCAGGGCACCTACAACGAGCTGGTTAATCGTCCCGACGGCCTATTTCGGCGCCTCGTCCACAAGCAAATGTCTAACCAGCCCCATCTGTTGTAATGCGAGCCAAAATGGCATGTCTCGAAGGTGTACTAATATCAACAAAAGGAATAATTCTTTTGAACTCGCGCTTGATGCATATACAACGGGAGAAGGAGAAAAAGAAGAAGAAGGAGGGCGATGGAAGAGAGGAGAAGGGCCTTTACGAAAACCACGGGATCTTGCCCAAACGGTCGGCATAGTGGACAAACTCAAAGCCAACCTCGACCGCGATGAGCGCAATGATCATCCACTCGAGCTTGAGCGAGTGCACCTCGCTCAGGTGCGTGCGAAGGACCTCGATAAGCTCGTTGGCATAGTCCAGCTTCTTGTTGAGGATGGAGATGCGGTGGGGGACGTCCAGTGTGCGTGACATCGAGCGGTAGAGTTCCTCCAGTTTGGGTTCGCTCCAGTAAAAGTCGGGGACCTCAAGGAGCTATTGCATCCGTAATTTTAAAATTATTCCAAAAATAAAAAAGTTTTTCAAGTCACCTCAGAGTGGAGGTTGAGCTTGCCACGGAAGTTGAGGAGGGCGCCGATCTGCTGGAAGACTTCCTTGCGGGAAAGGGGCAGCTCGCGGCCGTCCTGCATGATCTGCGGAATATGGCGGTTTTTCTCGAGAAAGTCCTCCACGCGTTCCTCGAGGACCGCGAGCTTGGCCGACGCGGCCAGGCCGTTGGAAAAGGCCAGACGCTCGCGCACGATCTCTGCGGGGTCGATTCCAGAGCTCAGGGCGATGGTCTCGCCGACCATTCCTGGCTCCCTGAATCACATTTTTAATAAAATAAAAATAAAGTGGAGGGCGTACACAAACGGGTCGGCGTTCTCGACATAGTTCATCTCCTCTGTCTCAAACTGCTTTTCGGGGTACGTGCCGATCTGCGCGTTCTTGCTGTCAAACAGGCAGCGCTCGACGTGGGTGTCCGGCGCTCGCCACACCACAAACGTGCCGTCGGCAAAGAAAAAGACGTGGCCGTCGTCGGGGATGGGCGAGTACAGCGCCGTCCACGTCTGGTCGTTCTGGTCCGAGATGAGCTGTTTGTTGGTGTAAAAGGACGGGTCGAGCTCCTTGCGCAGCCATGCCAAATCAAAAGCCTCGGCCACACACTTGGCACTGCAGCGGTACTCTTGCACGACAGCCACGTCCTTGACAGCAGCAGCCTCCTTGGCACGGTCGGATGGTCGGCGTGGCTTGGCCTTCCTCAGCAGTTTCCGGCCAGAGTACTCCTACGTACCGGCCGACAATTAGCACAATTGAGTGGACGGGGGGTTCCATTGAAACGCACTGAATCGGGCGAGTGCTTGTTGTGCTGCTGCTGCTGCGGTTGCTGCGGCGCGGGGTTGCTGGCCTCTGTCCCCATCCACCGGTGCGTCTTTACGGCAGCTGCTGTCGACAAGCGAGCACATTGCTGGTGTTGAACTGTTGCTGCTGTCTTCATCGCCGATGTAGCAGTCTGAAGCATCGGTCGCCGTGCCGCGCCGCCAACAGCGGCGAGCCGCAGAAGATGCACGGCAAGAGTCATCCCACGTGGACCTGGCAAAAAATAGACCAGGCCATTTTACGTGTGCGGCCTCTGGGACATGTCGTCACACTTCCGTTTCTTTTTTGTTCAGTGGCTTTTTCTGGCCAGCAGATGAAACTCTGCGTTGTCGTCGCAGCGGCGCTGGCCGCAGCTGCCTTGCTGCTGGGTCCCGCTTCGGCAGGTAATGGGGATGATGGGTGCACGGTGCGAAGGGGCGAGGTCCAAAAAGGAAGGGTGGTTTGTGACAAGCGACATGGTTCTTTGCGCTAACCCTTCCTTTTTAACGAAAAAACAAAAACAACACAAACCTTCTTGAACACAGATACCCCGCTGTACGTGCTCACCTCGCCGGCTGAGGGCACCAACCTGGTTGCGGGATCCCCCTTGAGCATCTCGTGGAACAACCTGACGCTGGACACGACCACGACGTCTTTCCAGATCGTGTTTGAGACGTGGGCCTGGGACGACGTTCTGGGCGAGTACCTGCTCACGAACGAGACCGAGCTGGCCTCTGGGCTCGTCAACACGAAGACGTACACGACGACCGTGCCGACGTGGCTCAGCGGACAGGACAATGTCCGCATCAACCTGTACCCCCAGGGCCCGATCGCGCCTGTCAATACCATTTCAGCCACCAATTCGTTCACCCACTCGGCCACTGCCACGTACACACAATCGGCCACCCTCTCGGTCACTGCCTCGTACACGGAATCGGCCACCCAGACGGCCACCCAGTCGGCCACCCAGACGGCCACCCAGACGGCCACCCAGTCGGCGACACAATCGGACACACAATCGGCCACTCAGTCAGCCACTCATTCGGCGACCCAGTCAGCGACTCATTCGGCCACCCAGTCGGCGACCCAATCGGCGACCCAATCGGCCACTCAGTCGGCGACCCAGTCCAGGACCCAGTCGGCGACCCAGTCCGACACCCAGTCGGCCACTCAGTCGGCCACACAGTCGTTCACGACATACACCGCCTCCTTCACTGAGTCGTTCACCCAGTCGGCCACCAAGTCGGCCTCCAAGTCGGCGACCCATTCGGCCACCCATTCGGCCACCAAGTCGGCCACCCATTCGGCCACCCATTCGGCCACCCAGTCGGCCACTCAGTCGGCCACGACATACACCGCCTCCTTCACCGAGTCCGCAACGCCCACGCCTGTGCCCGGGAAGCGATCGGTCTATTACAACCTGGAGCAGGAGCAGGAGCAGGAGCAGGAGCAGGAGCAGCAGCAGCAATCGTCCCAGCAACGCTTGCGCCGCAGCTACGATACCAGCTTGCTCGGGCCCTTCAACGCCACACAGCTCTTTTCGGTTCAGCGCCCGAGCTCCTGCCACCTTCAATATACATACTCCGCTACACCCACGCCAGTTGTCGTGCATGTTCCGATTGTTTCGGACCAACTCGGACTCAATTATTCGGCCAACGAGAATTGCGCCTGGACGATTTTTGCCACCGCGCAGCAGTTTATCACCATCTCGTTCCAATCGTTCCAGCTCGGCTCACCGGCAGGTACTTGCGATACTTCATCGCCCGACTATGTGGTCGTCCGCGACAGCTCCCCGACCGGCGTCATCCGCTTCATGTATCTTTATTTAAAAAAGAAAGTCAAAGCTAAATATGCATTTTTTTATGCAGTGGTTGCTCATCGGCAGCTTTGAACGCGTCCATCGCCACACTTGGCCCGATGTACATCACCTTCAAGTATGAAAATATTAACAAATATTTCGCGCTGAAAAAAGAAATTTTTTTTTTTTTTTGGTGGTCAGGTCTGGAAACTCTCCCGTTGGCCGCTTCAACGCAGCGGGTTTTGTGGCAAGCGCCGCCATTGCCCCGCAACCCACCATTTCGGTGTCTGAGCCAATGGGTGGAAAGGTCGGCAATGTCGTTGTACCATTCCAACGCGGCACCTCAGTTTTTATTGACTGGGTACGTCTCTCGTTTTGACGTCCCTCCTGTTTTAATGGACGGTTTTCCCAGTCTGCCTCTGTGCTTGTCGACACGGTCAACATCACATTCGGAAACGACAACTCATCATACAGCTTTAATACAACGGTGATTGCCCAGAACCTGCCCAGCAACAGCGGCTTTGTAAGTTATTCTCACAATCGTTATTTTGTCACCAAAAAAAAATTTTTTTTTCAGTTTCCTTATACGTTTCCAAACTCGACGCCGGTTTATGACGATAGCTACTTCCTTCAGGTGAACTGGCAGGATCCTTCCAGCAACCCTTACTGGATGGCCTATTGCAATCTCACGGGCAGCTGCAGTTTGTCTACAAGGAACCCTGGCGGTGACTTTGCGATCACTTACTGCCCCCCCTGTGGTGATTACCCGCCATCGAATGACTCGGGAATCAGTAGCGGTGCGGTTGCTGCTATCGTGATTGTCGTGATCGTCCTCGTCATTGCTGGAATCATCGGTGGCTACTGCTATTACCGAAAGAGGATGGGTATGTACCAATTTCTTTATTCTTTGGGGTAAAATGTATTTTTTTTTTCAGGGGCAGGTTCTTCTTCTCCCAAGAGTAATATGCCTATGAGCACTTACAGTCCTTCATCCAACAGCCCGGACAACTTGTATGTCACCGACTCGCAGCCGAGAATCCACACGACTCCTGTTGGCCATCAAAGCACTTCCTCGCCATCGCCATCAGCACCCTTGCCTGGTCCTACTCGCATCAAAACGTCTCCAGTGCTCCCTGCGAGCCCAGAGAACCGGCCGCCACCACCACGCCCCGCGCAGCCCCCCGCCAGAATGCCCGCCAAGCTGCGTATTTTGTTCGACTACACCGCCACGGACGCTGCGGAGCTCAGCGTACTGGAAGGCGACATCGTTGACGTTATCAGGCAGGAGGGCGAGTGGTACATGGTCAGGTACAAGAACAAGGAGGGCTTTGTTCCTGGCACGTTTGTCGAGCCCGCATAAATCTAAGATTTTCATTTTTTTTTTCATCTAAAGTTCCTCTCTAAATTTCAATTTAGTTTTACTCTTTGTTGTCCTACCTTTTCCCCCTTTCCTCTTCGTAACTGTTGTTGAAGTTCAGTTTCGGTTTTTCATTGTGTTTTTCGCAATACGAGAGAAAAAAAAGGTTACAGCACATTTTCAGACCGCATTTATGCGGTGGCGGCCTCGGCCTCCGAGACCTTCTTCTCGGCCTTGAGGGTGCTCTTGCGGGCAAGGATGAGGGTGCGGTCCTTGTCAAGCTTGGGCTTGGTGATGACGACCTTGGAGGCGGGGATGCCAATGTTAACGGCCTGGCCTGGGGGACGTCATGTTTTATTCAGCAACGAGTCCCAGTTCAATAATCAAGCTAGGACGTACCGTTTGCCTTGTCCTTGGTGACACGGTCGATGTGGATGACCCACTTCTTACGGTAGACGGCAGTGACCTTGCCCTCACGGCCCTTGTAGAAGCCACGGGTGACAAGGACCTCGTCATCCTTGCGGACTGGGAGGGCGTTGACCTATTTGATTTTTAACAGATTAGCGACACGGTTCAGCAGAAGCTCTCTCCCCCTCCCCTCCCCAGTATATAGCAGTGCGGTGGCGACCGTGGTGGTGGCGTTGCGTGCGGCAGACCATGCAAATAAAAAAATAAGAAAACTTTCAAAAATCGGGCTGTGGTTTGCATTCCGTGCTGCTTTCCATAGGTGAGCACCCCCACAGTGCCGTGTGCGTCCGTTGCGTCTGTTCACGGCCGCCACCACAAAGCCACCACTGCAGTCTCCCCACCACAAACCCAAACGAAAAATGTGCCCAAGGGGAAAATGCACGTACGTGGTACTTCTCCTTGAGCTCCTTGGAGAGAGGCGAGCTCATGATGATGTGGCGGACGCTCGAGGGAGCGGAGAAGTGGGCCTTGCGCGACTTGCGGCGCGACGAGGTTACGTCCTTGTTGAACTTCATTTCTACTGAGCAAGCGCGAAATTAGCGACATGTCGAGGTCGTCAATCCCCTTCAATCCTCCCAATCCATCCGCCCTTATCCATCCTCGTTCTACCCAACCAGAGACCCCCCAATGGCCCTCTCCCTCTCTCTCCCTCCCCCGTCGCTTGTCCAATGCCCGCGACGCCCTCTGCTTGTGGCCGTTCGCTTGCTCATTGCCTCTCTCCTCTCCACCAACACACACAGTGTCTTACCCGTGCTAATAAAAGAGACCTGGCAAAAAAGAATTTTTTTGGAATTCTGACGACTGCTAAAAATGGTTCTCGTCCAGCCAAGAGTGGAGCGTCTTGATGAACTGCTGCTGGATCTTGGGCGACTCGTCCAGCATGGGGAAGTGCGTGCCGGGGAGGTTCTTGGCGTCGGTGTACACGTGTGATTGCTTGACAGGCTCATAGTCGACAATGGTCTGTGCTAGGTCCTTGACGTCGACGATGGCATCGTCGATGGAGCAGGCGACGAGCGCAGGGACGTTGGTGTCCTCGTCGCACTTTGGTGGTGTCTTGATCAGCTCTATGAGGAACTGGAGGACAAAATTGAATGAACAAAACTGGGCGTGTCAGTGCAGCTACCTCCAGTGGCAGTGCATTCGCGGGATCGGTGTTGGTCAATTTGATCGGCTCTGTCCGTTTGCCAATGATATCTCTTTGAAAATCTAGAAGAAGGACCGAACCGTGAGGAGGGAGCATAAAAAAAAACAAAAACGGTTACCAGGGTCGTCCAAAAGCACGCGCAGAGACCCCCCTTGCGTCTGTACGCGTTGCCACGCTTTGGGATATCGCTTGGGCCACTCCCTGAGGATGACATTGACGGTGTCGATCGTCCACGGATTGACAAAGACAAGCCCCCTGATTAAAAAAACCAACAACATAAAAGTCACGACACATTGACCAATCCAGTTTGGCGCAAAATCATACTTGGCTGGATACGATTCAATATACTTTTCGACGACAAGGGCACCCGCACCGTGACCGATGAGCACCGGAGGGTACGACTTTGTGAGCGTGGCCGCGATAGCTGACAAGGCCAGTCGTAAGTTAGCATGCCAAGTGGTAGGGCCGTCATACTTTTCAGCGTCGCGGCGATGCTCCCCTCCCATCGCACATCCACAGGCTCCACACCGAGCGACGATCCGAGCTGCGCCGCGGCCGCCACAAGCTCGCGCGACGTCAACAGCGGCGCCGTAATCAGCACAATGGGAGTTACTCGCTTCATTCGGGCAGGCCACTCTTGGAAAATGTGGTGTATTTTTCTGCAGCCAGCCGTTTTTCGCGGCATGGAGAAGATTGAAAAGGGCGGCTGGCTTCAACGGGAAGAGCCTGGCGTTGTGGGCAAGACACTAAAGAAGCGGTATTGGCGTTGTACTCGGGGATCGCATCCATCGATGGCCTGAAACAAGACAAAAACAAAAAACAAAAACCAACCAAACAAAAAAATAGATGGGTTGTGCTGTTGTCAAACACCCTGCTCGTGTACAAGGACGACAAGCTGTCGAGCAACAAGGAGCCAATCCTGACCATCCACGGGGAGGACATACTCGCGGTCAACAATGTGCAAAAGCGTGGCGGGGGCAAGCTGCAGATGTTTGAGATGGCCACACGGCACACGTCCGAGGTGTTTGCGGCAGAGGACGAGAAGGAGTTTCAGTCGTATGTCTTGTCGCCCCTTCTTTGCCAAAAAAAAAAAAAAAAAAAAAAAGCGTCCCACTAAAACAAACGCAGATGGTATGACCTGCTCAAGGGCCTTGTGTCCAACCAGTCTGACGGCGATCTGAGCAACAAGGTCAAGTACGTCACGATCGAGGTCTTTGTCGTCAAGGGCATCCGGATCTCTGGGCTGGTGCAGCCGCAGATCCTGGCCGAGCTGGGCGGTGCAGGGGCGAAAAAATTCCAGGACGAGCGCGGGTGGTTTTGCGACCGGTATGCGGCACCCAGCGACGTCCTCAATGTCATGTCGCAGCACGGATGGGAACTCAACGCGTCGTTTGGAAGCGAGGCTACGTCGCCAATCGATGGCAAACTCCAGCCCATCCACTCGTTCCTCTTCAAAAAAACATAATAATAAAAAACTTATTAAGACTTGGAAAATTCGATATCTTTTTTTCATTGTTGTTGGTTCACAGTCGTGTACGAGATCACAAGGTTTTTTTTTTGAAAGAGCAAGATGGGATCCTGGGTGTGGTGCTCGCATTCTTACCAAACGTGCTTGGAAACTTCAGCGAAATTGTCAAGGACATCCTTCAAGGCGACCCTGCAAACAGAAAAAGGGAGCAGTAAGCACAACAGGGAAAATCTTTTTTTGATATCCTCGTACCAGACGCTCACGGAAGAATAGGTAATGTTGTGCTTCTTGGCAAACTCCATCACGAGAGGCTTGACTTTGCTAAAGCTGTGACGAGGCATGCGCGGGAACAGGTGGTGCTCGGCCTGGAACTCGAGGCCTCCATAGAACCAGTGTGTCTTCCAGGTGGCGTCGATGTTTCTAGACACAGGTGGTTGCACTTTTTACCTTTGCTTTTGCGAAAGCTTGAAGCATACCTCGACGTTACGATCTGTGTCTTGGAAAACTCTTGCAACTCGTCGTACTGCTCGTCAAACTGGAACTTGTCCATGGCCCAGTGATTGAGGGAAATCTGGGCGTGCAGGGTGCCCATGAGCATGTTGGAGACCAACTAGAAGTGACGAAACAGTGAGGGCCGGGGGGTGGGTAAAGAATACATGAAACACACGTACAAAGTACATCAGGCGATGGCTCGAAGGGAGGGCCATGAGAAGGGCACCATACCAGACCCAGAAGAAGACGACGCCAACGACCTCGGCCCAGTAGATGACCGGACCCAGGTCGAATCGTTGCCAGGGCATCTTTTCGACCTTGCGCATGCCCAAGAGGTAGATTGTTTGAAAGTACAGGTTGATGCGCGCAACAAACATGATGGGCAGGAACGTGTACTGTTGGTGCGACACAATCACCTTTTCAATCCAGCTAAGCCCGATCTTCTTGAAGACTGCCATTGCAAGATTGATGTATTAATTAAAAAAATTTTTTTCTTTTTTTCTCGTCGTAGGAGCACCACACGTACCGCGGTGCGTCATCGCAAAGACTGGCAAATGCATAATGTCGGGGTCGCGCTCAAACTCGTTGGGCACCATGTGGTGCTGGTTGTGTGTGTACTTCCACCACGCGGCCGAGATGCCGTTGCCATAGTTTGAGAAGAGGAGGGCAAACAAGTGCGCCGATTTCTGTGAGCGGAAGACGACGTTGTGTAAAGAGTCGTGGCCGATGAAGGACGACTGGTGCCAAAACCAAAACATGAACACGGCCGAGAGCATGTGCTGACAAGGACATTAGTGTTTGCATTGTGAACGTAAACGACATACGACGTAAAAGTCTTCATAGGCCAGAGCCAGGTATAGCGAGAGAGACAGGAGACTTGCAACCCAGAGCACTTTGCCGACATAGTACCACGGATTTGTCTTCATCAGCCCCGAGTTTTCGACCTGTACAGCCAGCCGTCTTTAGTTTGTGACAATTGCTTTGGAAGCGGCATACATCGTCCACGAGCTTGCGAAAGTCCGCGTTCACGGGCGAGACTGTGTATCCTTCGACGTCGCCAATGTAGTAGGCCTCGATCTTTGTGCGAATCCATTTCTAGAAAGAAAAGAAACGCGTGGTGAGCGCCCACCATCGATGGCACGTGCAAACCTCGTGGAAAGCGTAGAAGGGGTCGGTGGCGTCGCGTCCAGCCCACGTAGTGATCACCATGCCGCCGGGATGGTACTTGACAAACTTGGTCACATCGTAGACCTGAGGACATCACATGTGCAACGAACGTCAGATGCGCACGTGGACCACGATTTTAGGCTCTACCTTGCCGTCCATGACCAGCCACGTGTCGGTCGCCTTGTCGTGTTTCCTGATCTCTGCCATCGTGTATCGCTTGACCTCCTTGCCCGCCTCCTTGTGGCCTGCCTTGGCGGCTGCGCGCTTGTGCACCTGCCGCCACGTTTCATTTGCGTCAGACGATAAATACAGACAGGGACGTACTCCTGCCTCAGCAGCAATGCTGGCCGCACCAGCACCAGCACCGGCACCGACCGCTTCCGTGTCAGCGGCGCTGCCGAGCTCAGACACGGGCTCCTCCTGTGGCGGCATGAACGCGAGCAGAGGTCACGCGACGGGAAAGTTTCAATGACGTCGATAAAAGCTGTCAAGGTTTCGACTAAGCTCTCACGGCCGCCACCATTTTATGAGCACAGTCCCCAGCCATGGCACGTCGAAATCGAGCAGCAGAGCGGACGGGCCGAGTCGTGTTTGGTACCTACTTGTTACTCTATTGCATTGTCGTGTCCTGACCTCTGCTCTCCCTTTCGTTCCTTCTTTCTTTCTTTCTTTTGCTTTTTTTTTGTTTGCACCAGTGGGCAACGTGCCCTTTGACGCGACCGAGGACATGCTCGTGGAGATCTTCAAAGAGGTGGGGCCCGTGGTCAACTTTCGCCTCATCTTTGACCACAGCGGCAAGCCAAAGGGGATCGGGTACCTCGAGTACCAGGACGCGGAGACGGCCATGTCGGCCGTGCGCAACCTGAACAACGTCGAGGTCAACGGGCGACTGCTGCGCCTCGACATCTCGGACGCTGACAGGGACACACGCGAAGGCCCCCCGCAGTCGGGCGGTGGTGGCGGTGGTGCCGGTGGTGGTGGCGGCGGCATCGGTGGTGCAAGGGGAGGAGGAGCAGGAGGACAGCCGCTACCGCCACCGCCGCAGTCGGGCGGACCTGGTCCTTACGGCGGCGGAGCAGGGGGTCCACCGCTGCACACGTTGCCGCCTCCACTACAGCAGCCCATTGTGAACAAGCCACCTGAAGTCATCATGGCAGAGATCGCCACCGCACTGCAGGCACTCACGCCGGTCCAGGTGCACGAGTTGCTCGTCCAGCTCAAGGGAATGGCGCTCAACGAGCCCGAAAAGGCCCGTGCCCTGCTCGTCAATAACCCCCAGTTTGCCTTTGCCGTTGTCGAGTCGCTCGCACTCATGGGCATCGTCCGTCAAGACATGATCAATGTACAAAAAAACCTGATCTTGAGCTGTACACCAAGTGACCACGTTTTTCGCAGAGCCTTTTGCAGGGAGCAGGACCCATGCCTGGCCCACCGCCGATGGGGGGCCCCCCTCCGCCGCAAATGCAAATGCGCCCAGGACCACCGCCCAATATGCCGCCGCTCGGCCCGCCCCCTGGCGGCGACTACTATGGGGGTGGCGGTGACTATTACCGTGGAGGTACACACAGAGGAAACATAATGCTTTGTTTACCAAATTCTCACTTGCTATCCTTTGCAGGCCCGCCACCCGGCCCTCCGCTTGGTCCACCGCAGATGGGGGCGCATCCTGGCCAGTTTCCCCCCCAGGGCCCGCCTCCGGCCCATATGATGGGACCTGGAGGTGGACCTCCAGAAGGCTATCCGCCGCAGCAAGGCCCTCCAATTCCTCGCGACCCCCGAGATCCGCGTGATCCTCGTGATCCCCGTGATCCGCGCGACCGTGGCGACTTCCGCCCCGCCGGCGGAGACGACCGATTCCGCGAAGGCGATCCCCGAAAAAGAAATCGTTAACGTATATTTTTTTTTCTTTTGCAGCCTGTTGCGCAAAAAATAGAAAATGTCGGATTTCTAAAAATATATTTACAAAAAATAACACTCATTGCCTGAATTCGTTTATTTCGGGTGACTCGGATCAATTCTAACATGGAAAGTGACATTCGATTTAATTCATTGATTTTTTATTGAGAAGAGGTATTTTCTTACCAAAGTTCTCCTCGGGATGTTGAGCGTCTTGTCGATCAGCCGCTTACCCTGGCTACCAACGTATTGCGCCATGCGCTGAGGGATCGAAATAGCATATTTGAAGCCGCTCCAGAGATAGAGGCCCAAGTTCTCTTTGCGCTCAATCTTAAAAAAACGAAAGCGTAAAATTTAAGTCAAAAAGAGTAGGAAAAAAAAAAAAATTCCCCTTACCGGTTTGGGCTTTTCTTCCTCCTCCTCTTTGATCGGCATGCAAACCGCTTGGCACAGCTCGCTATCTTCGTCCACCTGGTGACCAAATACTTTAGCAAAGAGATACCCAATATTTATTTCAGTAATTACCTCACAAGAGTCGTCAACCCATGTCTCGTGGTGGTGGTGGTGGACGATGGAGATGGGCCGCTCAAACAGCTGACCCAGAGGGAGCGAGAACAACTTGTCGATCTCGCTTTGTGTGTGGAGAGCAGAGCGGCTTCCCTCGAGGAACGCTTCAAACTGGCCAGCAACGTAGTCAATGAAGTCGTCCAAAGTCTGCACGCGGGACTCGGCCGACGTCTCCTGGGCCATCAAGCGGACCTTGTCCCTGGTCTGCAGACGAGCTTGCACCGGCATGTACTGCTCGAGGCTACGGACCTTGATTCTTGTTTCGAGGCGCTCGGTGGCGTAGGCGGCCACCTTGTCCCTTGTTTGCCATTGCGACTCGGGCTCGCGGTAAAACATGGCCATGGAGTCGCGCACACGGTCTCTGGTCTGCCGCTTGGAAATATCGTGGTGTGCGATCCGATCCTTGGTCTGCCAAAACATCTCATCGTACGTGTCGCACTCGCCCACTGGTGCTGCCACAATGTAGTGCTGCTGCTGCTGAAACACATCACGGTAGCTGTGTATCACGCGATCGCGAGCAGACTCTCGTGCCCAGCCCATGTAGCCCTTGGCCTCGGCCGGTGCCGATCTGGCCCAGTCCTCGACTTTGCCCTTGGCATCGAGGAAGCTGTGCATCACGCGATCGCGAGCAGACTCTCGCGCCCAGCCCATGTAGCCCTTGGCCTTGGCCGGTGCCGATCTGGCCCAGTCCTTGATCTTGCCCGTTGCACCGTAGTAGCTGTCGACGACACGCTCACGAGCCGACTCGCCAGTTTGCCAGATGAAATCCTTGGTCTCGTCAATGGCCTCGCGGACGGGCTCTCCGGTCTGTTTGAGGTAGTCCTTGGCCTCGTCCACCGCCTCCTCTGCAAAGCCCTCGATCTTGTCCATGGCCTCACGCGCCTTGTGTGCACCCTGTGCGCCCCAGTCCTCGACCTTGCCCTTGGCATCGAGGAAGCTGTGCATCACGCGATCGCGAGCAGACTCTCGTGCCCAGCCCATGTAGCCCTTGGCCTCGGCTGGTGCCGATCTGGCCCAGTCCTTGATCTTGCCCGTTGCGTCGTAGTAGCTGTCGACGACACATTCACGAGCCGACTCGGCTGTGCCTCTCATGGTTGCTCCCGTCGATCGTGCAGACGACTTGAAGGGGCTAACAGCACTGAGTTTGTTCCAGATGGTGCTGAGCCAGCCAGAGATGCGCCAGTTCGCGTATTGTGCATAGCTCTCGACCTTTTCCCTGGTCTCGAGGAGCGTCTCGGCTGCCTCCTCGGCCTCCTCGGCGGCCCAGTTCTTGACCTTGGCTTTGCCCTGCTCGATTGCCTCAGCGGCTTGATGGACCTTGGTCTTGCCGTCCTGGTACGACTGCACGACACGATCTCGGGCGCTCTCGGCCGACCTCTCGATGTAGTCCATGGTTGCGCCGGCGGTCTCCTTGGCCTTCTCCGTGGCCTCCTCCTTGGCGTCCTCGAGTCGCTCGACCAGGCACACGGCGGCGTACATGGTGGCGTTGTTGAGGCTGGCAACGTTGTCGTCGACCGTGCAAATGGCCTCCTTCGAGATCCGCTTGGCAGCCTTGGCCTTGCTGACAAACCATGACGACACCCACGACTTGAGCTTGCCAAACCAGCTCACGACGTTCTTGGTCTCGTGGACGATCCGGTCCTTGTTGGCGTCGATCGAGTCCTCGGCGCGCTTGATCGTTTTCTGAGCCCTCTCCTTGGCTGTTTGTCGAGCGTGCTTGGACGTATCCTCAGCATATTCCTTGGCGTGGTCGTACGAGTCCTTGGCTGCGTGCTTTGCGTCCTTGGCCTTTTGTTTAGCATAGTCGATGGTGTCCTCGGCCGTTTCCTTAGCATAGTCGATCGAGTCTTTGGCGGTTTGCCTGGCAGAGTCCTTTACATGGCCAAGCGAGCTGGCTTTATAGCCGAACCAGCTCTTAATCGATCCGATCCACGACGTGGCAGTGTCAGTGGCGTGATCCTTGGCGTGCTCAAACGAGTCCTTGGCTTGCTCCTTGGCGTGGTCGTACGAGTCCTTGGCTTGCTCCTTGGCGTGCTCATACGAGTCTTTGGCCTCCTCCTTGGCGTGGTCGTACGAGTCCTTCACGCGCTCCTTGGCGTGCTCATACGAGTCTTTGGCCTCCTCCTTGGCGTAATCGATCGACTCTTTGGCCTCCTCCTTGGCGTAATCGATCGACTCTTTGGCGTACTCCTTGGCGTAATCGATCGACTCATGGGCATGCTCAAGCGACTCCTCGGCGACCTTCTCGGCATACTTGAGCGAGTCCTTGGCCGTCTCCTTGGCATGCTCGACTTTGGTCTTGGGGGCACTAGCCTTGTAGCTGAACCATTGCTTTGCTTCAGAGGCCCTGCCGTCGATCCACTGCTTGATCGAGTTGGCGCTGTCCTTGGTTGCGGCGGCCCATGTCCTGGCCGTCGTCTGCTCCGTGGCCTGCTTGGTCTTATCGGCGGCGACATTGGATGCGGCTTCCCATACACGCGCAAGGCGCTCCTTGGTGCTCTCGGCCTTCTCTTTGAGAATGCCCGACAACCAGTCAAGCTTTGCGGTGTGCTCGACAACAGGTTCCTTCTGAAAACGAAGGAAAGATGCATTAAGGGAAACGACCTGAAGACGTAAAGAACGATACGCTGTGGAGGTACGCTCGATAGGGGGACGTAAAATATCGCCAAAAGGCGGCGAAAAAGCCCTCGTCAGCCGGCACCGGATCGGGATCAGCATGATCCAAGTCCTCACGCAGTCCCTTGCCATTGGCCACGCGGTCGGCGGCAATCGACACGGGCTCGTTGTCGGGGCGATGGAACTACAAATAAAAACAGACACTCCAGAATTAACGTGCAAACGGAATACGACGAACAAAACGCACACGTAGGACGCTGTGGCGGTTGCCCAAGGCCATCGCGCCGGACGGCAGCGTCAGCGCTATTAACGCGAGCAACAGCAGCACTGCGCTTAGCAGCGCGGTGCTTTTCGTCTTCATTTGGGTTGGGGTAGCAGTGCGGACGGTTGGAGTGTTGCTTCGGCGGACGGGCAGTACGAGTGTTTGTTGTGCGCACGGATGGGTGGGGGGAGAAAGGTAAATCAGTGCAGTGAAGCAGAGTGTCGGCGGTCACGATGACGTCGCGATGTGTCGGCCGCTTGCCGAGTGTGGCCACTTTGTGGCCCGGATCGATCGTCCATCATTCTTTCCATGTCCGTCCACAACAAAATCAGAGAGACTAAAAAGTAGGTTGCACTTCCTGGAAGAAAAGAAGGAGCATGCGAGAAAGCTGCTCCGGGGCCTCCATCATGACCTGCAAATACAATAATCACCAACCAAAAAATAAAATAAAATAAAAATAAAAATAGGAAAATACATTGTGGCCGATATTTTCGAGGATGTGGACTCGGGCTGATGCGCCCAGGAACCGCTGGAGGGGCTCAAGCTTGGCAATAGATGTGACGTGGTCGTTGGCGCCGGAGACGAGCATCACTGGCAGGGACAGGAGAGCCTTTCCGTCGACCTCCAGATTTACCCAGCCCAGACCCTTGACCATCTTCTTGACCATTGTCTAACATTTCCTTTTATTCTTAAAACCAATATCCTAAAAACAAGTATACGTACGGTGCTGTTGATCATGCCCAAGATAAGTTGCTTGTGCTTGACCTCGAATGGCGCCGACTTGTCAACAAACGACAGCACTGAACTGGACGACTCGCCACCCAGACGACCTAACGGAAATCGTGATTTTTTTTATTTCATTTCATCAAAAAAAAAAATTTTTTTTATTATTATTATTCTCACCAATAATGCGCACAAAGTCCCAGACAAAGTCGGGCAAATTGAACACGTACGCCGGCGGAAGTGTGGGCTTGATGCCGGACGCACTCACCAGCACAACACCCTTGACATTCCTGTGGTTCCGCTGGACGAGCGCCGTTGTGAGCATGGTCCCGTAGCTGTGGCCAACGATCTGCTCACCAAAACCAAATTAATATCTTTTTATTGTTTGTCTGGTTGATGGGACGTTACAAAGTTGGTGGTGGTCTTGTACGTGTCAAAGACGACCTCGAGATCGTCGACCAGCGACACAAAGGCATAGTCTTCGTCCTTGTACGAGAGTTCGCTGTCACCGTGGCCGACCATGTCGACAGAGACGATGTTGAATGCGCTCTTGAGCTCCTCCATCTGCCCCGCAAACTGGTCGGCGCGTCCGCCAAAGCCGTGAAACATAAACACGGTCGTGTCGGACGGCGTCTTTGTCTCGGCGATGTGAACGACGCGCAACAGCTAATGAGGACCGTCTCTCTTAAGATCGATCGCCGTGGTTTACAGAACACACCTTGCCGCGGACGGCCACCATCGAGCTGTTCCGCTTCACGAGGTCTGGCTGCACATAGTCTGCAAAGACCATCGTTATGTTGCTTTCGCTTGGCTACGTACCATTCTTGGGGAACGCGGTCGACACGTACGACACGACCGGGATCGTCAGGCCCAGCGCAATCGCGCCCGCGATTGTCCAAGGCGACACCAGTGACGTCAAGTTCAGTGTCATTGTGGTGGTTGTGACACACGGGAAATCATGGCCTTTCGTGGTGTCATCCTTTACTTTTTTTTGCCCACTCCGCAAAAAAATGTCTGACGTGGACGAGCACGCAGAGCAGCAGAAGCAGCAGCAGCAGCAGCAGCAGCAGCTGGCGCAGGAAGGTGGCTACTACAACGACGGCGGCATAGAGAGCGACGCGATAAGCTCGGTGTCGTCGTCAATGTCGTTCAGTGATGCGGTCCTGGTGTCGCAACAACAACACCAGCAGCGTCAGCACCAACAGGGCACCCCGCCCAAGACGCCGTCGCCCGTCCTCCCCGCCACGACGGAAACACCGACGACGACGGCGGCGACCTCGAGCCCGAGCGTGGCATCGTCGTCCTTTCCCTCGACGCCTTCTGTGGCCAACCTGTCCAGCTCGGCAGGGCAGGTCCAGATCATGCTACCGTCGTACGAGGAGGCGATGCCATGGAAGACGACCACCAAACCTCGTCGCATCGTTGGCAGCAAGCCGGACGAGTACCTCAACGTGCTGGTGGCGGGAGAGGCCGGTCTTGGTATATAAATAAATATTGTTTTATTTTTGGAATCGTCTCTAAAAATATATTATTTGTTTTTTTTTTTTTCTTGCACACAGGCAAGTCGACCTTTATTCGCTCACTGTTCCTTATCGATAAGGAGGACGAAGAGGAGGACGACGAGGACGAGGACGACGAGCCCATCGAACCCACCCGTGAAATCACTCCTGTCACTGTTGCCATTCCGCTCAATCTCCTGGGTGACAAGGATCAAGAGGGCAAGTTTTACCTGCAGTGGGTGGACACGCCCGGTATGCTGCTCGTCGTGATAAATGAATATGTAAACTCATTTTTTTTTTCTTCCAGGTTACGGAGACTCGCTCAATGTGGAGGAGGACAGCATCAAGCCCGTGATCAAGTACCTGGACGATATGTACTTGGAGACGGGAAAGATCTTTTCCGAGTCTGCGGACGACGACCTGCTGCGCAAGGTGATCGAGAACAGCAACTCGTCCAAGAAGCATATTGATCTGTGCTTCTTCTTCATTGCTGCACACCGCATCAAGGAGATTGACCTCAAGTTTATGAAGATCCTCTCTCAGCACATCACCGTCGTTCCGCTCATTGCCAAGGCCGACACGGTACTAGCACAGAGTGGAGTATCATGTCCAACGCATCGTCCCCATAGATGACAGTCCAAGAACTGCGCGAGTTCCGCCAGCTCGTCCGCCAGAAGATCGAGGAAAACAACATCCCGATCTTTGACCTCAACGTTGAGGACAAGTCCAAGCCGCCGTTCGCCGTCATCAGCTCGCGCACCCTCATCGACGATAAGGGCTCCAACCAGAAGCTGGCCGCTCGCGAGTACCCCTGGGGCACGTGCATGGTCGAGAACCCGCAGCACTCGGACGTGTCTGTCATCCGACGTCTCCTGCTCTATAGCCACCTTCAGAAGGTGCACCAAAAGTCGGCCGACATGTTTATCCAGCGCCGCTACCAGCTCAAGCTCGAGGCATCGAAGGCGGAAGAGCGCGCTCGCATCGCCCTGGAGGAAGAGCGCAAGAAGCCCATCGCCATCAGCTGGAAGGCCGTTTCTATTTTCCTCGCAGTACTCTGTTTCGTGCTCGTGGCTGCGTTGGTTGCGTTCTACACCCAGGCGCCCGCACCCGTGCAGGTCACAGCAGGCGATGGTGCCGTCACGATGGACCCGTTCAAGTCATACGTTGTCGGACTGCCTTCGAGCCTGCCCTGGCCCTCCACCGTCAGTGCCCAGGCACCCTTCTCTTCCACGTTTGACCTTTATGCCTACTGGTATGAACGCCGCGTTGGTTGATGGTTTTAGGATTTTTTTTTACTTTGTTATTTCACAGCGGTGGATTGCCATGCCATAAAGACTCGTTTCCGAAAGAAGACCTTCGCGTGTTCCTCTCGAGCTATGGCGAGCAGGTTCAGGCCAAAATCACCATCATCGAGGACTCGTCTGTCGCTGAAGTGTACCACATCACATACTCGCTCGACTCGATCAGCGGACCCATTCGCGTCCAAAGTATTAATTATTTTATAAATATTGAATAAATAAATAAAAATTTTTTTTTTTGCGCTCCTGTCGTAGTTTGGATGGGCCAGTCGCAGATCAAGGATAGTCCGTTTGAAATCCCCCTGCCCCAGCAACGCCGCATCAATGTCAGCGGAACGGGCGTTCAGCCAGAGTACGAGTTGGGCAAATCGGGCTCAGAAAAGCTGTCCATCAATATCGACATGCGCCTGCTCGAACAGGCCTCATCTGGGATGAAGTCTACACAGATCATGCCCGATGTTAGCTCGCCGGTGCCCGTCAAGGCGTGGATGTCGATCAAGAACGACAAGGGCGAAGTCAAGAAGATGCCCCTAGCCGTCGATCCCAATAACTGGACCATCTCGTTCAAACCTCCGGTCGCCGCCGAGCACACGATCGAGATCCGGGTACGTTCCCCGCCTGCCTGCTCTGCTTCCCTCCGACTAAAACGAAATGGTCCTTTTTTTTTTTTAGGATGCCGTCAGCGGCGAGCACATCAACGGCAGTCCCTTCAACATCAAGCGCAAGATTCGTGGCCTCTTTGGTGAATGGTGATCCTTTCACGTTCATCTGTTCTGTTTATTCCTTGTTTGTACCTGTGCCCTATCGCCGTCCATTGTGAAGAGAGAAAGAACAAGCCGACTGAACGCAACTCATTACTCCACTCCCTCGCGCTCTCTCTGGCGTACGCCACATCCTTATCCCCCCTGTTTCATCGACTTTTCTTTGTGTGGGCTCATTGGATCGTTCTGTCGCCTTCCCCGTCCAATCTCTCTAACGAACTGAACTCATCAGGCACATATTTTTAATCCGATTTCTTTCATTTCTTTCTTTCTTTCTCTTCAGTTCTTCACTGTCACTGGCGCAGTCGACTAAGATTTGGCGAGGTTACTAACCGACGCTCTCCTAGTTTTCAAAATGGGCCGGCTGATGCTCAGCTTGGCTGCACTGGTCTTGTTTGCCGCCACCGCAGTGCTTGCGAGCGCGGCCGCTGCCACCAAGCAGACGCGCCACATTAGCTCGACCAACCCCGCGCTCAAGCACGTCTCGCTGAGCATCAACGAGCCGGATCTGTGCGCCCCCGACGTGCAGCAGTACGTTGCCCCGTTCATTTTAGATAGTCCGCCTAATCCCGCATGATAAAAAAAAGGTACTCTGGCTACATTGACATTGACGAGGAGACGGTAACGCCGCAGACATGGCACACGGGAACTAACGCCTTCCTGGTAAACAGCACTACTTTTTCTGGTTCTTTGAGTCGCGCAATGACCCCCGCACCGATCCCTTTGTGTCCTTCCACAACGGTGGCCCTGGCTGCTCGTCCATGGTCAGTCCACTAAACCCCGTGCCGCCTAACGTTTTCTCTCTCTCTCTCTCTCTCCCCTAACAGGTGGGACTGTTGGCTGAGCTCATTGGCCCGTGCACGATCAACGCCGACATGACCGAGACCCCCAACCCCTACACTTGGATCTCGTATGCTCCTGTAGAGGATGGCGGTGCCGGTTTGACTGACCAATACCCCCCTCACACACACACACCACCACCACCACCACCACCACCAGGAACGCATCAATGATCTTTATCGATGCCCCCGCGGGTGCCGGCTACTCGTACAGTACGTCGCTTCCTCCCCCTTTCCCCACCTCGTATAATAATTTGTGCTCTTTCCTCTCCACCGCAGCCGAGGGCAACATGACCATCAACACGGTGCAGTACGCCGAGGACGTGTACTCGTTCTTCCAGCTCTTCTTCACCGAATTCCCCCAGTACCAGCCCCTGGACTTCCACCTGTTTGGCGAGAGCTACGCCGGCCACTACATCCCCGCACTTGCCGCACGCATCGTCGAGGGTAACAAGGAGCCCACGTCGGTGCAGGTCAACCTCAAGTCCATCGCCCCGGGCAACGCACTCGTCGACCCGCTCGGACAGTACCCCTTCTACCCGCAGATGGCGTGCAACAACTCGTACGGCATCATGCTCGTCGAGCAGGAGATGTGCGACTTTATGCAGTCGCGCCTGCCCTTGTGCCTCGAGCGCATCGAAAAGTGCTACGACGAGGAGGCCTGGGCCCCCTGCGTCTGGTCCGGAATCTCGTGCAACTACCAGCAGCTCATCCCGGCCAAGTTTAACCGCAAGGACCTCAACCTCTACGATGTGCGTTTGCCAAAAAAAAGACAGCTATCAAAAATGTTAATTTGGTGGATAGATCCGCATCCCCTGCGAAACCGGCAACCTCTGCTACGACTTTTCGGCCATGGAGGATTGGCTCCGCACCCCCGAGATTCAGCTTCAACTCCTCGGCGAGACTGGCCACTACTGGCGCAGCTGCAACTACCGCATCAACCTCTTTTACCAACTCGTTGGTGCCGACTGGTACGGTTTTGCTTTTTAGAGAAACTGCTTACATGATTTTTTTTTTTTTGTCTCTTAAAAAAAAAAGGATGCGCCCGTACGTCCGTGAGGTCCAACCCCTGCTCGACGAGGCAGGCATCAAGGTGCTTGTCTTCTCGGGTGATGCCGACTACATCGGTACGAAAATAAACGCCGTAGCTGTCACTAAACTTTGAATGCACAGTCAACTGGTACGGCTCCGAGTCGTTCACTCGCCTCCTCAGCTGGTCGGGCGGTGATCAGTTCCGCGCCACCCCCTTGTCGCCGTGGATCGTCAACGGCCAGCCGGCCGGCCAGGTCCGCTCGTATGGTGGCCTCACCTTTTTGCGCGTCTTTGAGGCCGGCCACATGGTATTTCACACCGAAGAACTGTCAAACTGAAAGGAAAAAAAAAAAAAACCACAGGTTCCCATGGATCAGCCCGTCGTCGCCAAGCAGATGTTCCTGGACTGGATCAACAATGTTCCGTTCAACTAAAAGCAGAAACTCACCCTCAAAAAGCGCATATTTTCTCCCTTTCGATGCAATTTTCTTCCCCTCTTTCCCTTTTCTTCTTTTTTTTTTTTTTACTATTTTTTGTGCTAGACACGCCCGGCAAATAAAAGAAATCTGCCTTTCCCCTAACCAGCCGTGCTGGTTCTTTAACACCGCACGGCTGTCGTTTGAACTTGCGCATTTCAAAAAAAAAATCTTTTTTTCATTGTTTGTTGTCTTTCTGTCCTTCCTGCTCTGCCCACCTTGTTCTGAGCTCTGCTTTATTTCTAGGGTCAAGCTATGTGGAAGGCCTTGTCAAGTGGTACGTTTGAGCATCAAGAGGAAAAGAAAATATTTTTCACGTATTCACCCCCCTCTCTCCAGTCCTCAATCCAAAGATCCTCGTGCCTCGAGTCGAAGCGATGGTGTACGACTTTCGGGACCCAGCAACGCTCACAAAATGGCAAGCTACATCGGATAAATTTGTTGGGGGTATTTACTTCTATTTTTTTATTTTTGAACTTGAAATAAAACTATTGAATTAGGGTTCTCAACGGCATCGTTGCAACAGCTTCCTGACGGATCAGGGACACGGTTTTCGGGGACGATCTCGACCAAGACGGGCCCCAAAATGGAGCGGAGCGGATATGCAGCGGCTCGCAGCAGATTGCTGCCAACAAAGTATAAAATGCTGGAGCAGTTCCACGACCTGGATGACTTTGACGAGCTGCAGTTTTGCGTCCGCGGTGACGGCAGAACGTATTTTCTCACCATCCAGACGGACGGGCTTGTTCCCGAAGACATCTACCAGTCGTTCCTGTACACGAAAAAGTCGGAAGAGTACTCGGTTGTCAAGGTACGTCGAAAACAAGAAACAAAGCTGTTTTAATATGCCCCCCTCGACTGTAGGTTCCTATTAATGATTTCATCCTCACAAACCACGGAATCGTCCTGCACGATCAACTGGCAATGAATCGATCGGCAATAAAGACCATCGGCGTCGTCATTAACGACCTCAAGGAAGGCGACTATGCACTGGACCTGCAGTACATCAAAGCCGTCAACAACAACCCAATCCACCTAGGAAAGCAATTGTAGTATTTGTCTTGCAATCATGAAGAAAGGAAAAAAACGAAACGAGAAACGACACAAAAAGTAGGTCTATGATGTTGCTATTTCAGGTCCCAGGTCCTGATGGTCTCCATCTCCTTCTCCGACAGGAACGGCTTCTCGATCGACTTGATCATGATGTCGCCGCAGAGCGGGCACTCGGCCGCGACGATTTCGTCCAGCATGAGCTGAACAAAAGTCAATTAAAAAAATTTTTTAAAAAAAAAACACAATATTCTGTACCTTGAACTGCTCATTCTTGGGCACGACGGTGGCATCCTCGTTGTCGCGCGACACCTTGCCCTTTTCGTTCTCTGCGGCGATTTTCTGCTGGAGATCGTTGACGCGTGCACGCTGCGCGGCGGACAGATGGCTTGTGATCTCCTGGGTAAGGCAATCTGCGTGGAACATGTGTTGGCAGGGGAAGGCATAGAACTGGCGTGTGAGGAGCGTGTGGCGGCACAGGCGGCACTTTTCGACAGCGCCCACGTACGAAAACTTGTTGCGGAGCTCGCGAATGTCGAGACGGATGGCTTCGGCGCTGCGGGTGGCCTCGTCCATCTCGTGCTTGAGGTCGTCGATGTGGCGGTTGTACTCTTCCAGCGCAAGGCAGATCTCATCCTTAAAGTCGTCGATCACCACAAAGTCGGAGAAGAACGGCAACACGTCCTCGATCTTGAGCAAATCGCACTCTTTCAAAAACTCCATGGCCCTGCACGCGAACAACAACAACAACAACAACCAAAAAAAAAAAAAACTTGGTTCAAACAGCAGCACAAACATCACGTACTTTTTGATGTCGCGTTCCTTCTCGACGACGTGGCGAGCTATCCTAAGCCAGAGCTTCTTGCGCAGCGCGTCGTCCTCGTCGGGCTTGTCAGCATTGAACTTGGCCGTCTCGAGGTCGTTCCGTTGCAGCGACAATTCAACGGCCTCTTCGTACAGTCCCATCGCCGAGTAGATTGTGATGCATGCCTCTGTCTTGTGTTGCTGGGTGCACACTCGCAAGGCGTACTGGAGGTTAAAGTATTTGTTCTATTCGCAAAAGAAAAACGAAATGTTAAATACTTGTCCCGTTTGTACCAACCAGGTTACCTCGTTGTTCAAAAACTGGAGCAGGTCAGCGTCGTTTTCTTGCTGCGCATAAAGGGTGAGCAGCAGATTGTGCACGGCCATGTCATCGTTCTGGAAATAGTTGACGCAGTGCTGCAAGTAGCGAATGGCTTGATTGGTCTTTATCAACCAATTTTATTCATTTAGTCGACAGTTCGCACACGGTTTTTTTTTTTTTTTGGTTACCGAATCGTTGTTGCGTTTCTGGTCGTACTTCATCAGGGCAGGGATGAGCTGCTTTGGATTGAGCTCGGCGTCACGGGTCCACGCTGTCACAAGCTCTTGCGGGATATGTTCGATCAGGATGGGCGAGAATTTGTAGTAGGACTCCTACACTCAAACAGCGACAACAAAAAGGATCAATAAAATATTTCTTTCGTCTCGTCTACCTGTTTCCGCGATGAACTCTGGCGAGCCATGATCTTGAGGGCTTTGAGATACTCACTTTGCTGGATGTAGTGCGTGATCACACGCTCATAGTCCTCCACCAACAGGGCAAAGAACAACAGTTCGTCGGTTCGGCCGTGGCTGGCAATCAGGTTGTACGTGGTAGCGTGGTTCAGATGTTCCTGCGTATAACAGTTTTTACGAAACGGGCCAGAATAGTTGTTTTCCTACCTTGACGACATTCTGGCTCAAGAACGACTGGAATTCATCTTGCGTCTGTTTGAATCGGTCCACATCTTTGGCGTCGCGAAGTTGGTTGAGCTGGGTGAAAGAAAGAATGAGACCGCTTTCAAACTGCATGGAAAATTCGCACCTTGTCGAGGTAAATCTCGACGAGCCAGGTGCTGATGATGGTGATCTGTGTGGCCTCGTGGATTGGCCGCAAGTTGTTGAGTTTGGTAGTGAGGAAGGTCTTGAGCGCATCGCGTTCGCCCTTGCGGATAAACTTGAGGGTGATCTCCTCAAAGGGCTTTTGCGACTGGGCATAAAAGTTGGCGGCTAGTTGGTAGCGGCCGAGGGCAAAGTAGTGGTCGCCCTGGGCGGTGCAGACCTTGTCCTTTTGGACGGCGTTCTTGGCATACTGCAGTGCCTGATCAAACTGTTTGTTGTTGAGGTGGATCTGCCAGACGTTGCGGTCCTCGTCCTCCACAACGACTTCGAAGATTGACGTCGACGTGTACACCCAGATGGTGTTGCGCACCGTGTCCACGGCAATCTTGCGGGCTTCTCCAGAGCGCTGTTGGCATCGTTGTGTTACGACAGGGCAAAGTAAAAAAAAAAAAAAAAAAAGCACCTTTGGAAGCATCTCCTCGTGTGCGACTTGCTCGTCCAAGCGCCCGACCGCAACAAATCGATCAGGATAGAGCAACAAAAAGTGGAACTCGGTGATGCCGATGGACAGAGGGACCTTTTTTTTGCTGCTGCATAAACATACGAGAAAAATGTAAAGAAGGATTGGCGTACGGTAGAAATTGGAGTCTGCTTGGACGTGAGCGTGGGATACGGCAGGAGGGTGCCATTGTCAATCACCGTGTCGCCAGCGTTTTGCGAACCGAAAACAAGTGACCCGTGGTAAACACCAGGACCCGTCAGCCAGGAGAACGCCTTTGCGACGCCCTGGAACTGGCTGAAAAACTGGATCTCGCTGTACTTGAGGTCTCCTGGAAGCTCTTGAAAGCCTGCAGAAAACGAATACTAAAAACCTGCTCTGACACTCAATTGGTGCGTTACCAGCGTTGGCAGCATAGCTCGTAAAGATGCTCTCAAAGATGCCCTCCTTGCTGGGCGAGGCGAGGCCGACAAACTGGTAGATGCGAGTAGTGGTTGTGGCGAGGATGAGGTACTTGCGCGTGTTGCTCGCTGAAACAAGGGGGAGTTATTTTTATTTTTATTTTATTTAGTTCAGTGTTGCTGCATACCATTCGACACCGGGAACTGCTCCATGCGCAGGCCCGTGATGGGCATCTGGTCGGGCAGCTTGTGGACCTGCTTCAGGAACTTTTCGTCTTTTCCCAGGTACGAGTCGGTGGGCTCGATTTCTGTCTCGTAAATAATGCCCTTGTTGGTTCCCAGCAGGATCTCCTTGGTTGAGCTGTCGCCCTTGTTGGTCTTGTTCCACGCGATCGAGTCGATCACAATGCCCTGCACCGACAATAACGCACGGCAGGTTGAGATACTTGTCCAGGGATGGGCGAAATCAATACCTTGAGCTTGGTCAGCGGCCGCACCTTCTTGGACCTTGTGCTCAGGTAGTAGTTGTCGCCGTTGGTCATGGTGATGATCAGGTGCGTTCCGGACGGGTCAAAGAAGATGTTGTGGACCGTGTCCTCCGGCTTCTTCGACACCTCGATTTCTGCCATACGTTATTTTCATGGCGTGTTGAGGCATTGAAATATTGCAGCACCACGGCAAAAGGTACCTTCCACGTCCTGCGGCTTGGCCAGATCGATGCGCAGGATGTGGTTGTTGTCGAGGGCCATCGAGATAACATCGTTGCTTACGGCCAGGTGCTTGAGTTGGCCCATCAGCTTGAACTGCACCTGTATTTTTTTTTTTTTCCCGGCGCGTTGGGGGTTTGACTGAAGGGACAGACACGTGCTCGTTACCTTGTCGAGCGAGAACATGGGCGCCTTCTCCTCAATGGGGCCCACAGCCACAAAGCCCGTGTCGATCTGGTCACGACGACGGGGGAAAACAAACAACGAACCAACGAAACCAGGTCAGAAGAAATAACACAAGCAGAGGAAAACAAGGACACGGTACCACGGGATCCTCGTGCGTCTCCACGGGGTCGGAGGCCCCGTAGTTTGTGTACGGCGCCGCCTGGTGATAGTTGAAGTCGTCTAGGAGTGACATACCGCAAAAATGGCAGTCTCGTAATTTCCAGAAACGACGATGGTACGTTTGGCGCGCAAAAAAAAAAAAAACCGCGACGTCGTCACCTCACGTGTGACAGACACCTGCTAACTCAATTCTCCTCGTCGTTTTCGGGGGGGAGGGGACCCATAGTTTGCCACCCGGTTTTCCGCTGCTGCGCGCACCGCTCAGGCTCAGGCAGGTAACGTTGTTTTTTTAACCACTTGCTTTTGCTTGGACGGCAATCTTCAACCTGTCATGCCTTTTTCGTAGTCCCTGCCCGCTTTTTCTCAATCAACAAGACGATCATCCAGGGAAAGGTGGTCCGGGACGGCGATGTTTTGGGCACCGGAAAGAAGGTTGGACGTGTCACGGTGGTCACCGAGCGCGTTGTTGGCAAGAAGGACGACGGCACCTGTACATAATGTACTCGCGGTTTCCGTGGTACTGAGTGTTTATGCATAGTTGAGACTGTTGGCGATTTCCACAACGTCGTTGGCTTTGATGAAGGGTTGGTCCAGAAGATCGGTTCTGTGAAGAAGGGGTAAAAACGACCGTTTGTTCGCTAGAAAAATTAAACTCACTCGCACAGCGACTCTGTCTATTTGGAGGGCGAGACGCAAACGAACACGTGGGAGAACGACAAGGGCGAAAAGGTCTACAAGCAGCAGATTGTTGTGCCCAAGTTCGGTATCACAATTATTTAATCACAGAGTCCATTTGAATTCAAACTATTCTCGATTTCACTTAGGCGGTGTCTTCAAGGTCGTCGGCAGGAAGCCCGCAGCGGAGGCCGAGTAAGTCTGCCAGGTCAGGCCGCGAGAAATAAGAAAGAAAAAGTATTATTAAAAAAGAACTCTCTGCGTTGCTCTCCAATTTTTCCCCTTTCTTATATGTGTTTTTTTTTTTTTTTTTGGAAACTCTTACGATACGAGAGATGGGATTTCCTGCTAGCGGAGCTCTAATGATACCGCGTCCTCCAGGGCAATGTCGGCGTGTGACACGACAAAGACGATGCCACCAGTAGCTCTATGCTTCCTCACGCAGTCCTCGACGACCGCGACCATTCTCCTATCGAGTGTGTTTGTGGGCTCGTCCAGCAGCCACACTTGGCAGTAGGCGCTCATGATGCGTGCCATGGAGATGATGCGACGCTGGCCAGACGACAACGTGTTGACGGGCCGGTTACTACATAGGGAAATTGAGCCGGCAGGGCTTAAATAGGGAGGAAAAAAAGCGAAGCGTACAGCAGATGGCGAACGTCCAGTCGGTCGATCGCTGCGTTCATCTGCAGCGCAGATCCCCTGTACAGGGACATCCAGTAGTCGAGGTTCTCTTTGACCGTGAGGATCGGCTCGAGGCCATCCTCCCTTGCGGCCATGTAGTGCACGCGGCCGCTCATAAAATCGCTATGCCGCCCCGCTGGAACGGGCTGTCCGTTGATCATGAACCCGCCCGAGATGGACGAGCCGAGGCCGCCGATGATGCGCAGCAGCGATGTCTTTCCGCTCCCGTTTGGCCCGCGGATGAGCATGGCCGAGCCGGCCTGCATTGAAAAGCTCACGTTGTTGAACACGAGGGAGCCCTCCCGCCTGCACGCGAGGTTGAAGGCTTGCAGGGATTCTGTGCACGGTCCGGTTGGTTGCCGCAGTAGGAGGGATAATAATTCAACACGATGTATACCGATCAGCAGAACCATCCGTCGACTAGGAGAGCGTCGGTTAGTAACCTCGCCAAATCTTAGTCGACTGCACCAGTGAAGAAAGAAAGAAAGAAAGAAGAAAGAAAGAAATCGGATTAAAAATATGTGCCTGATGAGTTCAGTTCGTTGGATTTCTTTCTTTCTTTCCTTCTTCAGTTCTTCATCACTGGCGCAGTCGACTAAGATTTGGCGAGGTTACTGACCGACGCTCTCCTAGTTTTCAAAATGGGCCGGCTGATGCTCAGCTTGGCTGCACTGGTCTTGTTTGCCGCCACCGCGGCAGCAGTGGGAACGAAACCTGCAGTGCAGGCAACACCTCAGCTAGCCGACGTGGCAACATCCGACGCTCGATGGAACCGGCAGGCCAAGCTGAAGGCGCAGTAATACTATGACTTGGGGGTGGTGTTTGTTATCAACACTGGGCGTTCCGCAGGGCCAGGGTCAACGGGATGTTCAAGTTTGCCTTTGACAACTACTTGGCCCACGGCTTCCCAAAGGACGAGGTGCGGCCGCTGACGTGCGATGGCGTGGACACGTGGGGAGGGTATGGATGCCAATCACTCACGCGATGCGCTAAAAGCCGCCAGTAGGTTTGCACTCACACTGATCGATTCGCTCGACACGCTCGCGGTCATGGGAAACGCAAAAGAGTTCAAGCGTGCGGTCGGTCTGGTCATCCAGCACGTCGACTTTAACAAGGACTTTAACACGTCGGTTTTCGAGGCCAACATCCGTGTCGTTGGGTATGTGCAAACCATCGACCTGTGCGGTTCTCTTACGAGGCTCATGGCAACGCCAGAGGACTCGTCTCTGCACACATGATTGCCATGGACAACAGCTGGGGGATGAAACCGAACGGATACAAGGGCGAGCTGCTGGACATGGCGATTGATCTGGCCGATCGGCTCATGGTGGCGTTCAACACGCCGACGTCGATGCCGTATGGAACGGTGAACCTCCTCCACGGCGTGCCTGAAAACGAGACGTCGATCACTTGCACGGCTTGTGTCGGCACGTTCCTGCTCGAGTTTGGCGTCCTGTCGGATCTAACCGGGGACGAGCGCTATCGGGTACGTTGTTCTCGCGTTCACAAAAAAAAAAAAAAGTAGTGTTCATCTGTCGCTGCTCAGGAGGCTGCGTGGAAAGCACTGGAGAGTATTTGGTTGCGCCGGTCGCCGCTAAATATGTTGGGCAGCCATATCAACGTGACGGATGGGTTGTGGTTTGACAACTATGCATCGATTGGGGGTGGTGCCGACAGCTTGTATGAGTACCTTGCAAAGGCGTGGCTCCTCGACGGCGACGACATGCTCATGGACATGTTTGAGCCTGCTTTCAAAGCTACCGAGCAGTTTCATCGGCAGGGCGCATGGCATGTCGACGTCAACATGTTTTCCGGGGAGATCGTCTCGACCGTTTTTGACTCGCTCAAGATGTTTTGGCCAGGCATGCTCATCCTTCTCGGCGATCCCAATTCGTCCGATATGATGCTCAGGGAGTACAATCGCATGTTTGCTGCATATCCGTTCCCACCGGATCAGTACGATCTGCTGAAGCGGGTTTCCCCGGAAAAACACAAAGGGTAATTTTATTTTTATTTTCTTCCTTTCAAAACAATTTTTTTTTTCTTTATAGGTACTTTCTGCGACCAGAACAGCTCGAGTCCATAATGTACCTCTACAGCGCGTCCAAAGATCCGCAGTGGTTGGACGTGGCCTGGAGCGTGTTGAACAGCTTGGAGGCATTGTACGTTTAGCTTTCCGTTTCTGATAATGAACTAAAAAAAGCTCTTAGGACACAGAAAGCCTGTGGCTACACGTGCTTGGAGGAGCTCACAACGATGACGCCTCGAAACAGGATGGAGTCGTTCTTCCTGGCAGAAACGCTCAAGTACCTGTACCTCCTCTTTGACGACGGGACATCGCTGGTTTTTCGAGGCAACTACATCTTCACCACGGAGGCCCATCTCATCCCGATCGATCCAGCCAAGCGTCGCCGCGGCAACCCCCCGCCCAAGCGCACCCGGCACCCGCGCTACTGGTTCAAGTACTGGGTGGGCACCTGCCCCGTGATGTACTATCGTTTTGGCTTTTCCATCGATGGCCTTCCCGCCCCGCTCAGCACAAGAGACGCCTGCATTCCCTTTCTAGACCTTCATCGTCGACCTACGAACGATCGCAAATAAAAACAATAGATTATTATTACTGCATTCAAGAAGAACGAAGAAGGCAAGAAGAGCCATGAAAACACAAAATACGTGCCCAGACAGACAGACAGACTCACTCGGCTGATGAGCTTTGGCAACTGCAGCGCCTGCGCCGACAGCGCGACGGTCGAGCAAGGCTACATCGTTCCCCCGTGCTTCCACATTGTGTGCCGCAAGTGCTTTGACGACGAGGCCAAGGAGGGCAATACCTTTTTCGACTGCCCCTACAAGATTGGCGACCACGGCTTCACCTGTGGCACAAAGGTCCCGCTGACGGTGTCACAGACCTCGTGTGTCTACGTCGAGACGAGCGGCGAGACCGCTGCCAAGGCCAACGCCGCTGCCGCCGCCGCCGCCGGTGCCGCCGGTGCCGCCGAGCCCATGGACGTCGACGCGTCCGAGAAAAAGAGGCACGCCCTCAAGGAGATCGACCATGTTGTGCAGCAGGTTCTGCCCCGTGTCGAGCAGCTGGAAAAGGCCACGGCGCAGATCAACGAGGCCATCGAGCAGCTCGACAGGAGCAAGGCCACCGTGCTCGCCCAGATCGACGCGCACTTTGACTCGCTGGCCAACACCGCCGCCGCAACCTCCCACGGCAACTTGCAGGCAGTCAAGGACGCCTTCAAGGCACAGTATGCCGAGCAGGCAACCGCCGGCATCTCGTCGGCCAAGAAGGCGCTGATTGACCAGAGCGACACGTTGCTCGTGCTCAAGAGCCACTACACCAGCCTGATTGCCCAGTCCAAGACGGCCGACCAGCTCCCCAGCGAGGTCGTCCAGAGCCTCCATCGCCAGGCCCTCCTCCTGAGCCAGCAGGACGTTTCGCGCAAGCTCGCGGCCACCGCCAGCCCCGGCGTCACCTTTGACGTCTACGGCACCGACACGGCCGAGCACAACACGGTCGACCCGGCCGTCCACGACAAGGTCAGCTTTGGCATTGCCCGCGTCGTGCCCCAACAGATCCTCGTCGCGGGCGCCCCGCACCTCAAGCTCACATGGACCAGCCGCGACTACAAGGCCGTGCTCCAAAAGGAGCCGCGCTTCAAGGTCGAGGGCGTCCTCATCCCCACCAAGGCCGGCCCCTCCCTCAAGGCCTTTGGCTACGTCGCCAGCATTGGCTTCAACCACGAGGGCAACATCATCTTTGCCGACAGGACCCGCAACTATATCCATGTCGTCGGCCCCAACGGCGAGGTCGTCCACAACGTCAGGCTCAAGGCGATCAACGTCACCGCCTACGCCTACAACGGCGACATCATCAACGTTGGTCCCCGCAACAGCCTCATCTTCCACAACCCCGAGACCGGTGTCGTCCACCGCACCGTCCCCCTCGGCTTCAACGTCGTCGGCAAGATCTTTGCCAACACCTGGCGCGACGGCTCCATCATCGTCAACGCCCAGACCGCCGTCCGCAAGTACCACCCCAACGGCCAGCTCGCCTGGGTCCGCGAAGGATTCGTCGACGCCATCGGCAGCACATTCCTTGAGGACCCCAGCGGCCAGGAGCTCATTGCCGTGTGCGACCAGAAGGCCCCCCACATTTTCCTGCTCAACTCGCAGACGGGCGAGACCGTCCGCACCATCGGCGAGGAGGCCACGGAGGCCGTCAAGAGTGGCCAGCACGTCGTCTACGACCCCGTCAGTGGCGTATTCGTCGTCGCCGAGTACAAGGGCCTCTCGGCCTGGTCGCTCACCGGCGAGTTCATCCACCGTCTCAACTACACCGACGCCGGCTACTGCCCCAGCGGCATTGCCATCTCGCCCTCGGACGGCAGCATCGTCGTCTCGGTCCTCGGCAAGCTTCTCTTCTATTAAGTTTGTCATTAGGTTCTCAGTCTGGCGTCTTTCGTTCCATCCTGAAAAAATAGTTTTTCGTATGTATATAAAAAAAAAAAAAAAACTTCGAAAGCCGGGCCTATTTGTATTATTATTTACAGTGTGTAGGCACCTGCAACCAGGAGGATGTTGCGGTGCGTGAAGCGGACCAACTGAACGGGTGTATTCTTGGTTCGGAAGGTCCCGAGCAGGTCGTTTTCTTTCCTGAAAACAAAAAAAGAAGTAAGATTGAAAAAAAATTTTTTTGATGAGTTTTTTTCCCCCCCGTACGAGTCGTTGCCACTTGTCTCGGACTTTGTAGTGGTTGAGGTGTTTGCCAGCTTGGACGCATCCCAGATCCGCACTGTCGAGTCAGCCGATCCTGACGCGATGACCGAGCCATCGTGCGAGAAGGACAACGAGTACACAATGCCCCTAGGGTAGAAAAAGTATTTTTCAGCGACTCTGTCATCGTGGATGTACAATTAAAAAAATTTTTTTTTACTTGTGGCCCTGGAGTTTCTTGACCTTTTTGCCCGAGGCAATGTCCCAGACAATGATGGACTGGTCTTCACCGGCCGAGGCAAGGTACTTTCCGTCAGGGCTGAATGCGAGAGAGTGGACGGTCGCCGAGTGACCTGTGAAAATGCGCGCAGCCGACCCCTTTTGCACATCCCAAAGCCGCACCGTTCGGTCAGATGAGCCTGTGGCAACATAGTTGGCGTTGGGGTGGAATTTGACAACCTAAAAAAAAAACATCAGGTTAATAAAAAAAAATAAAAATTGATGGGCAGGTGGCAGTACGTCAACGTCAGACAAATGCCCAGCAAAAACACGCAGAGGGTAGATGTGGTCGCACGACCACAGACGGGCAGTCCGGTCTCCCGAACCCGTCGCAAAGTAGAACGAAAACGGAGAAAATTCGCACGACCACACTGGGTAATTGTGACCCTTGTACGCGACGACGTTGGTGTGGCTCTCGAGTGACCACAATCGGGCTTTTTTTAACAATTTTTTTATTAATAAAAAAAAAAATGAGCAGAGATTTAAAAATAAACATACTGGACCCGTCATCCGAAGAACTCAGCAAAAAGTTGTTGTCGTGGCTGAATGATGTCGAGTACACGGGCCCGCTGTGTCCAAACTATGTGCAGTTGCAAGTTAACCGAATCCTTTTCGCTGTTCAGTACCATTTTTAGGCTCGTCTTGGACGTGTCAATCTGATAGTTGGAGACAGTAGACCCCATGGGAAAGCTAGTCATGTTGAGCTCGGTGCCGTTCTTGAGGGTCTGGATCGTTTCGCCCTTGAGATTGTGGATCTGGAGTGCCGAATCGTTGTAGCCGCTGGCCATCCAGGTTGCGTCGTGCGACAGTGAGACCGAGGACAGGCTGTCTTGGGCATTGTGAAAAGTGTAGCAACAGATTGACGGTAACGCGAGAGGTCCAAGCGAAACCATGTGACGGAGGTCTTCGAGCGTGTAGCCCTCGAGCAGTTTGTCGTCCTCGCGCCTTTGATAAAGGGGAAAAAAGCGTTTGGCATTTAATTTTTTTTTTATTATTTGCAAGGGGGTCGTTACGGCGCTGGCTTCGGAATACGATCTGTTGGCGGCACGGATTGTGCAATCTCCAGCATGCGCGCCTTCTTGGCTGGGTCGAGTTCCTTCTTCTTTTCGGCCTGTGAATGCAAAGGGATTAGTTTTCAACTTTTAAAAATAAAATATTTTTTACATAGGGATCCAGCTCGATGTGGCCCCACAGGATGGGGGTGTCGTTGATGGATTCAAAGGTGATGGTCTTGGTGACCTTTTCGCCGTCAGGGCCTTCCGTTTGCTCGGTCGACTGGACCGAGGCCGGAATAACGCCCTTGTCCTCGACAAAAGCCTGCGGCTGTCCTGCAAAGACCTCAATGTTGACGTGCTGGTTGAGGATACGGAGGAGGAGCATGAGATGGCGGTCCTGCAGGAAGGACAGGAGGAGCTCAAAGGTGTAGGCGCACATGCGCACCGTGTACTTGTAGTGCCGGTACTTTGCCACGACCTCGTTCTCGTGCAGGTGGATGTCTGTGACGACCTGGAGGCGCACGAGGTCGTCGGCGTGCTGCTGCATGAACTCTGCCTTGTGTCGCTCCATGAAGGCCTGCGCCTCTGTCGCGTGGTTCTTGACGATCAGGTCAAAGAACAGGTGCACGAAGAGCGGGTACAGGACCGAACGCAGCTCGGCCTTGTACAGGTCCAGCGAGTCGTCGATCCACGCCAGCAGCGTGCTAAAGCTGTCTGCGTGCACCTGCGGGTTGTTCTCGTTGGCGTTGTAAAACAGGATGTAGTTGGACACGCTCGCGTCCTCGTCTGCGCCCAACTGTAAGTGCCAAGGAGGTGTGGGTCAGCCGTTGGGGAAGGGGGGGGAAAGGGTCTACAACCTCAAAGGCAAAGTCCTCCAGCTCCTGCGTCGCCTCGTTTCGCAGGGCAGACTCGGCCTGGTGGTAGCCGCGTTTGCGCAGGTACGAGGCCACGACCTTGTCGACGTTGTTGGTCGACATGCTGTTAGTTTAAAACTAGCCGTCATTTAAAGGACTGAGTGCCCTAGATTTTCCCCACAGGCGACGGCGGACTGAAACAAAACAAAACAAAAAAACAACAACTGTGCTGAAATGAAGCTCGTTCGCTCTGCTATCGTGACGGGCAGCACCAGCGGCATCGGCCTGGGGATCGCGCGTGCGCTTGCCGCGTCCGGTGCGAACGTGATGCTCAACGGCCTGGGCGACGCCAAGGAAATAGACGCGCTGCGCACGGTGCTGGCCAAGGAGTTTGGCGTGGAGGTGTCGTACTCGGCGGCCAACATGCTCAACAAGGACGAGATCGCCGGGATGGTGGAGCAGACCAAGAAGCAGCTGGGATCGGTCGACATCCTCGTCAACAACGCCGGCATCCAGCACGTCGCGCCCGTGCACCAGTTCCCCGACGACCAGTGGGACCGCATCCTGGCCATCAATCTGTCCAGCACCTTCCACGCGATCAAGCACGCCCTGCCCATCATGAAGGAGGGCAACTTTGGACGCATCGTCAACATCGCCTCCGTCCACGGCCTGGTCGGATCCACCGGCAAGGCAGCCTACGTCGCGGCCAAGCACGGCGTGATCGGGCTCACAAAGGTCGTCGCCCTCGAGAACGCAAACAGCAACGTCACCTGCAACGCCATCTGCCCCGGATGGGTGCGCACACCCCTCGTCGAGAAGCAGATCGAGGCCCGTGCTGCCGAGAAGAAGATCTCCATCGCCGCGGCCACAGAGGACCTCCTGCGCGAGAAGCAGCCGAGCCTGCGCTTTGCCACCGTTGACCAGCTGGGATCGCTCGTCGTCTTCCTCAGCTCGGAGGCGGCCGGCAGTATGACCGGCGTGTCCTTGCCCGTCGATGGCGCGTGGACTGCTCAATAGAAAACAGACTACATGTACGAATTGAAAAAGAATAGTTGCACAATAATTTCTCTCTCTCTCTCTCTCGCCGCTCGCTCGCTCCTACTGACTCTGTGCAGTGGACAGCTCGCCCGATGGCTTCTCGCCCACGACGAGGTACATGGGCGTGAAAATGTTTGCGACCTTGCCGTTTGGTGACTTGAGGTGCTGGCTGAGGACGAGGTTGTCGGCCGCCTCGCACAGGACCTTTTGGACCTTTAGAGTGCCTTTCGGCGCGACACCCACCGTTTCGAGGACGGACAGGGCGCTGTTGGTGAACACACGACCGACGGCCGATCTGGCGAAGCCCTGGAGGGACATCGCCGCCGCCAGCGGAGTGTGCCATTTGGCGTGGCCCTCCAGCTTGAGGTCCTTCTCGAGGATGGGGATGAAGCCGGCCTCGCGGAGACCGGCGCTCACGACCTTGGTGGACCGGAGATCTGCGATGCCGTCGCCAATCTCGATGCCCTTTTTGACGCGGACGTGCAGATCGTTGCTCGAGTCGTACTCGTCGGTCATGCACCACTCGTAGCTGCCAAACTGAACGGTAATAAATTAGAAGAAAGAGAAAAAAAGGGGAGGGGGGTGCGGACGCTTACACGACCGCCGGGCTTGAGCACGCGCATGATCTCCTTGAACACGGTGACAATGTTGGGCGCATGGCAGAGGGCCTCGATGGCGTACACGGCGTCAAACGTGTTGTCGGGAAAGTCGAGGTTCATGAAGTCGCCCTTGACAAACGAGCACTGGCCGTTGAGGTCGGCCTTGATGTTGAGGTACGTGCCGCGCTGGCACTGGTACGCGTTGTTGTTGACACCGACGACGGTGGCGCCCGTGAACGTGGCGATCTCGCGCATGGGTCCGCCGACACCGCAGCCGAGGTCGGCGACCTTGTCGCCGGGCTTGATGTTGAGCTGCATCGCGAGGTAGTGCTCGTGACGGGCGAGGGCTCGCTCGAGGGTCTCGCCGTGCGCGATCGGGGCGAAATGGAAGGACGTGCCCCTTTTGTGTTTGGGTGGGCAAGTAAGACAGTCGAAAAGGGAATTATGTTTTTTTTTTTTTCTATTTACCAGCCAAACTCGTAAAAGTCTGTGGCCAGGTTGTAGTACGAGTTTGTGATCTCCTCGTAGCGCGACATGCGGCTCGCCCGCTTCTGCTCGTCGTCCTTGCCGTCGTCCGTCCACGAGTCGGCATAGGTGTCGACCACCTTGGCCGTCTCCTTGTGCCCGACCACGCCGTGGCTCAGCGGCGTGTTGAGGAGGCCGCTCGAGGGATCGGCGCTCGTCACCGTCGTGTTGATGCTGCTGCTGGGTGGTGCCATAGCGAGAAGGAGAAGGAGAAGAGCGAGGAAAAGTGGAGTGGTTCTTGAGAGAAACACGCCACTTCGCGACGCCGTGTCATCATTCTTCGGCCATAATCGCAAGTGCGAATACCAGGGTTTCTCCGCAACACGTTTTTCACTCGCTTTTTTCACGCTGCGCTTTACCAGCATGTTCCAAAACGTCAACTGGGAGCACGTCTTTGCGTACAGGTAAGGAGATGTCTGTAGTGGTCGTTCTCAAAAAAAAGGGGCAAACACCGTATGCAGCACCGTCAAGGTCGTGCGCGTGAACGACAAGCGCCTGGGCATCCTGCACTACCTTTTCCTGTTTAGCATTGTCGTGTACATTGTCGGCTACACGCTGCTCTACGACAAGGCGTACCTGCTGACCGAGGCGCCGCTGCCCTCGTTCAGGCTGTCGCTGCGTCGGGCCGATGCGCCACAGCCGCTGGCCGACCTCGACTACTGCCTCCAGACGCAGCCCTCGGTCAACGGCTTCCCCAAGTACACGACCTGCGGTGGATTTTGAGGACTGACCGACCTAAAACGTACATTTGACAGCTACCCGTGCA
>Ga0302233_10000344_pt1 | contig 39792 bp, 37 predicted proteins | sample II_Palsa_N3_1_FD_193516 | JGI IMG/M metagenome (GOLD analysis project Ga0302233, IMG submission 193516) | Peat permafrost microbial communities from Stordalen Mire near Abisko, Sweden - II_Palsa_N3_1 | ecosystem: Environmental > Terrestrial > Soil > Palsa > Peat permafrost | place: Sweden... | reverse complement strand
GGTGCTGTCGGCCGAACTGCTCAACTCGGCGATCGAGGCGGTGGTCGACAAAGTCAGCCCCGAGTTTCACGAGTTGGCTGGTCGCGCCAAGGACATGGGCTCGGCGGCTGTTTTCCTGCTGCTGGTGCTGGTGGTGCTTAGCTGGGCCCTGATCCTCGGCCCGCGTCTTCTGGGCTGAGCGGTTACGCGGACGATTGCGTCGATTAGATATGGGATGATGCAATGGCATTCCACCGGATCGGAGCATCCCCATGAAACTTCTTCGCAATCTTGTGCTGTTGCTGCTTGCCGTCAGCGTGTCCGGGTGCGGTTACAACTCCATCCAGCGACAGGACGAAGCGGTCAAGGCAGCTTGGTCAGAAGTGCTCAACCAGTACCAGCGACGTTCTGACCTGGTGCCGAATCTGGTCAACACCGTGAAGGGCTACGCCCAGCACGAGGAAAAGGTGTTCACCGAAGTGACCAACGCCCGCGCGAAGGTCGGCAGCGTGCAGGTCACTCCGGAGCTGGCGAACGATCCGCAGGCGCTGGCAAAGTTTCAGGCAGCGCAGGGCGAGTTGGGCAATGCGTTGTCGCGGCTGATGGTGGTCAGCGAGAACTATCCCAACCTCAAGGCTGACGGGCTGTTCCAGAACCTGCAGGCGCAGCTGGAAGGCACCGAGAACCGCATCACCGTGGCGCGCAACCGCTACGTGCAGTCCGTGCAGGACTACAACTCGATGATTCGTACTTTCCCGAACAATCTCACCGCGAAAATGTTCGGCTATCAGGTGAAGCCGAACTTCAGCGTGGAAAATGAGAAGGCGATTTCCACAGCGCCGACGGTGGACTTCGGCAACAGCACACCGGCATCTGCCGCCTCGGCGCACTGATGATGTTTCGGCGCTTTCCGCGCCTGCTGCTGGTGCTGGCGATGGCGTTGCTGTTGCCGGCCCTGTTGCATGCGGCCGACGCCGTGCCAAAGCTGGCGCGGCACGTCACCGACCTCACCGGCACGCTGACCGCGGCCCAGGTTGATCAGCTGGACACGCAGCTGACCACGCTGGAAAAAACCAAGGGAGCGCAATTGGTGGTGCTGATGGTTGGCACGACGGCGCAGCAGGACATCGATGATTATTCGCTGGCCGTCGCCGAGGCGAACAAGATCGGCCGCAAGGGGGTGGACGATGGCGTCTTCTTGCTGATCGTGAAGAATGATCACCAGGTGCGTATCGAAGTAGGCTACGGCCTGGAAGGTGCCATTCCCGATGCGGCTTGTGCGCGCATCATCCGCGAATACATCGCACCAAAATTCCGCAGCAACGACTATTTCGGAGGTATCAGCGACGCGGTCGGTGCGCTGACTCTACTGATCAACGGCGAGGCATTGCCGCCGCCGGTGAAGGGCGCTCCCGGCGAGGAGCATCAGGGCCTCGGCTTTCAAAACGGTTTGGCGATCGGTGTGTTCGTGGCGCTGTTTCTGCGCAGTCTGCTCGGCCGCGCCGGCGCATGGGTTCGCGCGCCGCTGGGTGCGGTGCTGACCGGCGGTCTGCTGTGGCTGCTGGTTTCGATGGGCGCCGGCATTTTCGGCGCACTGATCGGTGGCGCGCTGATGCTGCTGCCGGGCGGTGCCGGGCGTTCCATCGGCGGCGGTGGCTGGGGCGGCTTCGGTGGGTTTGGCGGCGGCGGCTTCGGTGGTGGTGGCGGTTTCGGCGGCGGGGGTGGTGGTGGTTTCAGCGGTGGCGGCGGCAGCTTCGGTGGCGGCGGCGCTTCGGGGAGCTGGTGATGACACGCACGCAGCGACTACTGAACAACCTGTTCGGACACTGGTTCCATTTGCATCGTCGATTCCCGCCCGCACTGCTCGACGAAATTACCGCAGCGATTGCCGCTGGCGAAAGCTCTCATCGTGGCGAAGTCCGCTTCGCGATCGAGACACGGCTGACTGCGTGGTCAGTGCTTGAGGGGATCGACGCGCCAACCCGCGCGCGGCAGATGTTTGCCCAGCTACGGGTGTGGGATACCGAGCACAACAGCGGTGTGTTGTTCTACGTATTGATGGCCGAGCACCGCATCGAGATCGTCGCCGATCGAGGCATTGCCGCACGGGTGACGGCTGCCGAATGGGAGGCGATCTGTGCGCGCATGCGCGACTGTTACGCGCGCGAGCAATGGCGAGAGGGCAGTCTCGAAGGCATCGCCGCAGCGCACGCGCTGCTGACGCTGCACTTTCCCAGCGACGGCACAGAAGAGCCGGACGAACTGCCGGATCGACCGGTACTGCTCTGACCCCATCCGGCGAGCCGGCATGGCCAGCTGAAACTGCCTCGAATAGCCCTCCCTTCTCGTCATCCCTGCGAAGGCAGGGATCCAGTGCCCTTGCTCATCCAGAACTTGAACTCCCTGAGCAACCAGCTTCGCTGTTGAAAAGCGCCCCCTGCCTTCGCAGGAATGACAAGCAAAGAGCGGCTTCTCGAGATTCCCCTGAGGCTGGCGACTTCCCCCCTTCAGGGGTATGGAGGGGGCGAAACCATTGACCTTCAGCCAACCGAGCAACCTCATCCCGAGCCATCCACTGCAATCAGCCAAGCGAGCAGCAGCGGTACAGCGACGGACGCCACACAGTTACACTTGGTCTTTGCCAACCGCCCCCACACCATGACGCAGCCCTTCATCGTCCATTTCAACCCAGTTGCCTTTGGCATTGGACCAGTCCAGGTGCACTGGTATGGCTTGATGTATCTGCTCGGGTTCCTGTGCGTCGCCGTGCTGGGCGAATACCGTCGCCGGCGTGGCCGATTGCCGGTGAGTCGGGATGCGCTGAGCGACCTGTTTTTCTACGGCATGCTGGGCGTGATCATCGGCGGGCGCCTGTGGTACATGCTCTTCTACTATGCCGACGGCCTCCGCTGGATCTGGACCGAGCCGCTGGCCTTGTTCAGGGTGTGGGACGGTGGCATGAGCTTCCACGGCGGCCTGCTCGGCGTGCTCGCAGCAAGCTGGTGGTGGTCGCGCCGGCACCGGCTGCATTTCTGCGACACGATGGACTTCGTTGCGCCGTTGGTACCGATCGGCTTGGGTCTCGGACGACTGGGCAATTTCATCAACGGCGAGCTGTGGGGCAAACCCACCACGCTGGCATGGGGCATGATTTTCCCGAATGCGCGCGCCGACGATATGGCCTATGTCGACAGCCATCCGGCGCTGTTGCAGCAGTTCCAGCAGTTCGGCGGCCTGACACGGCATCCCTCGGAGCTGTATGAAATGGCGCTCGAAGGCGCCGTCATGTTTGTCGTGATATGGCTGGTGTCGATGAAGCCGCGACCGCGTTACCTGGTGTCGGGCCTGTTCGCGCTGATGTACGGCTGCTTCCGTGTTGCCGTGGAATTTGTGCGGCTGCCGGACCCGCAGCTGGGCTATCTGGCGTTGGGCTGGGTAACGATGGGGCAGCTGCAGTCGCTGCCGCTGATCGTGGTTGGGCTGTGGCTGCTCGCCTTGTCGCGGCACGCACCCACGTTGCCGCTCGCTCCCATTACAGCGAAGGCCTGAACATGCACGCCTACCTCGATCTGCTGCGCCATGTGCTGGAGCACGGCACCAAGAAAAGCGACCGCACTGGCACCGGCACGCGCAGCGTATTCGGCTGGCAGATGCGCTTCGATCTGGCCGAAGGTTTTCCGCTCGTCACCAGCAAGAAATTGCACCTGAAATCAATCGTGCACGAGCTGATCTGGTTCCTGCGCGGCGACACCAATATCGCCTACCTGAAAGAACACGGCGTGCGCATCTGGGATGAATGGGCCGACGCCAACGGCGACCTCGGCCCGGTCTACGGTCAGCAATGGCGCGCGTGGCCCACCGCCGACGGCGGCGTGGTCGACCAGATCGCCTGGGTGATCGACGAGATCCGCCGCAACCCCGATTCGCGCCGCCTGATCGTCAACGCGTGGAACGTGGGCGAGCTGTCGAAGATGGCGCTGCTGCCGTGCCACAGCCTGTTCCAGTTCTATGTGGCTGACGGCAAGCTGAGCTGCCAGCTGTACCAGCGCTCAGGCGATATCTTCCTCGGCGTGCCGTTCAATATCGCCAGCTACGCGCTGCTCACCCACATGGTGGCGCAGGTGTGCGGGCTGGGCGTGGGCGATTTCGTGCATACCCTGGGCGATGCGCATTTGTACGACAACCATGTGGAGCAGGCCCGGTTGCAGCTGACCCGCGAACCGCGGCCACTGCCGCGCCTGCGCCTCAACGGCGACGTGCGCTCGATCTTCGATTTCCGTTACGAGGACATCGTGATCGAAGGTTATGATCCGCACCCGGCGATCAAGGCCGCAGTAGCCGTTTGACCCTCTGGTGCTTTGTTCTCGCGAGTGCGCGGCGAGTCGTCAGGGCCACCCAATGGTAGCCATTGGGTGGCCCTGGATTCATCGCGGCAGTGCTGCATCCTGCTAAGATTCGACGCAATTGGCGGCGCCATATGGCAGGCGCTGGCCGCTCAACTGATTGTGCTTTTCAAGGATTCACCATGGCTATTTCGCTGATCGCTGCACTCGACGAAAACTTTGCCATTGGCCGCAAGGGTCAATTGCCCTGGCATCTGCCGGATGACCTGCGCTGGTTCAAGCAGCTGACCACCGGCAAGAATGTGCTGATGGGTTACAACACGGCCGTTTCCATCGGTCGCGCATTGCCGGATCGGGTTAATCTGGTCCTTTCGCGCCGCCACGAGGCACCGTTTCCAGGTCAGATCACGGTGCGCTCCGTAGAAGAGGCGCAGGCGCGCACGGACAACACCGGTCTGATGGTGATCGGGGGCGGACAGATCTTTTCCGAAGCATTGCCGCGGGCCCGACGCATGTATCTGACCTGGGTCAGCGCCGCGATCGAGGGTGCCGACACGTTCTTCCCCGGCACGCATTTCAGCGACTGGACCGAGGTTTCCCGCGTGCATCACAAGGCCGATGCCGAGCACGCCTACGACTTCGACATGGTCGAGTACCTGCGCAGCAGCTGATGCCAGCTGCCGCCGCGAGGACGCCAGACGTCATGCATGTGTTGGCTGGCGTCATGCTCGACTCCGTCGGACGCGTGCTGCTGGCGCAGCGTCCGACGGGCAAGCATCTGGCCGGGTTGTGGGAGTTCCCCGGCGGCAAACTGGAATCAGGGGAGTCACCCCTCGCAGCGCTTGCACGCGAATGCCGCGAAGAACTGGGCATCGAGCTGCAACATGCCGAACCGCTTATCCGGGTGCCATGGCAGTACGGCGAGCGCAGCCTGCTGCTCGACGCCTGGCAGATCCAGCAATGGCGCAACACGCCGCAATCGCAGGAAGGCCAGGCGCTGCAGTGGCAACGGCCGGCACGTGTCGACCCAGCCATGCTGGCCCCGGCTGATCGACCGATCCTGCAAGCTTTACGATTGCCCTCAAGTTATCCGATCACGCCGTCGGATGTGCCGCCAGAAAAGTGCGAGCTCTGGTTCGAACGAATCGCCCAGGCCATCGAGCGTGGCGAGCAATTGCTGCAGTTGCGCCTGCCGCTATGGCCACAGGAATTCGTGCGCGAACTGGCTGCCGATCTGCTGCCGCTGGCCCGGCGATATGGCGCGCAATTGGTGCTCAACGGTGATATCGACGGTGCACGCGCGCTGGGTATCGGTGTGCACCTGAAGAGTGCGCAACTACTGGCGTTGTCCGAACGACCGCTGCCGTTGCAACAGGTCATCGGCGCGAGCTGCCACGACGCGGCCCAATTGGCACACGCCGTAAACATTGGCGTGGACTTCGCCACGCTGTCACCGGTTGGCATCACCGCCAGTCATCCGGGTACCTCGCCCATGGGCTGGCCCATGTTCCAGTCACTGGCCGAGACCGCCGCGTTGCCGGTCTACGCGCTAGGCGGCGTGGGCCCCTCGCATGCCGCTCTAGCCCGCCAGAACAGCGGGCAGGGAGTGGCCGGCATCCGTGGATTCTGGCCATCGTAGAAGCGCTACTTGTGTGAGAAGACTCTCTCGTTATAGGAGCGCAGGCTGAAATGGCTGGGTCTTCCTGTGCTATCTGATTGGAGCGCTAAGCCACCACCACTTCAAACGCGGCAGGCGGACGGCGGCGAGTAGGTTGAGGTGAGCGGAGCGAACCCCCAACAGACCTGTGCTCGAATGCCTGCGGATAGGCGATACGCCGTCACGGCATTCGCGAACAGGGTGCGCTCCTACAGTTTTGAGGCCAACGCCAGGTAACGCTGATGCAGGCTCGCCACCGCGTCGTCCAGGGTAGCCTCAGCGCCGCTGTTCTCGATCACGTCGTCGGCCAATGCCAGCCGTTCGGCGCGACTAGCCTGATGGGCCAGCATGCGTCGAGCCAGCGTCTCGTCGATGCCATCGCGGGCCATCAGTCGCGCTACTTGCACCGACTCGGGCGCATCGACCAGCAGCACACGATCAACCCATCGGTAATGCTCGATATTTTCAGCGAGCAGCGGAATCGCCAGCAGGCAATACGGCCCGGTGTCTGCCACAACGCGATCGTGCAACCACTCGCGCAAGCGTGGATGGATGATCGCCTCAAGTTTATGCCGCGCCTCGGGGTCGACAAATACGCGCTGGCGCATGGCCGGACGATCCAGTCGCCCCGAGCTGTCCAGTACACCACTACCGAATGCGTCGACCACCGCAGCCAGCCCATCCGTCCCCGGCTCAATCACCTCACGTGCAGCCACGTCGGCATCATGTACGCGCACACTCAACGCCTCAAAGCGCCGCGCCACCGCACTCTTGCCAGCAGCAACCCCGCCGGTCAGCGCGATGACAAACGCATGCGCCGGCTCGTTCATCGCAAACCAGTCATATGCAGATAGCCCTGCAGCAGGCCATCACCAGCGACAAACCAAACCCAGCCGGCAGCGGCGATGAAAGGCCCAAATGGCATCGGCAGCTGGCGGTCATGCTTGCGCAACGCAATCAGGCTGCCACCGACAAGAGCGCCGATCAGTGAGGACAGTAGGATTACCGGCAGCAGCGAAACCGGCCCCATCCAAGCCGCTATGGCGGCGAGCAGCTTGAAATCGCCGTAGCCCATGCCTTCCTTGCCGGTGAGGAGTTTGAACAGCCAATACACGCTCCACAGGCTCAGGTAACCGATCGCCGCACCGACGATCGCCGATGGCGCGCTGACGAACATTGGCAATAGCGCCAACAGCAGACCCAGCCACAGCAACGGAAAAGTCAGCTGATCGGGTAGCAGCTGGGTACGTAGATCGATCCCGGACAGCGCGATCAAGGTCCAGGTGAACAGAAGCCCAGCCAGTGCCGCCCACGACAGGCCGAATTTCCACACAATCACCGCGCTCAGTACGCCACTAAGCAGTTCCACCAGTGGGTATTGGATTGAAATTTTCGCCTTGCAATAGCGGCAGCGCCCGCGCAGCAGCAGCCAGCCAAACAACGGAATATTGTCCCGTGCTGACAGCGGATGTTTGCAGTGCGGGCAATGCGAAGGCTCGCGCACGATGCCCGGTGGCAGCGGCGTGGGATCTGCTTCAAGCTCCAGTACCTCACGCGCTTCCTGCCGCCAACCTGCCACCATGCGTTCGGGCAGCCGCAGAATCACCACGTTGAGAAAGCTGCCGACCACCAGACCCAGCACACCGGCAAAAGCGATCCAAATAACCAGCGGCATGTCAGGCATCACGGATTCCTGCGCAAAGAAAACGCCGCATTATCGCCGTACCACGGCAATAACTGCGGCGTCTTGATGTTGGGTTTTTCTAGAACGTGCCGGCGAGCTTGAAGATCGGCAGGTACAGCGCGACCACCATGCCGCCGACCAGCGTACCGAGAACGACCATGATGATCGGTTCGAGGAGGGTAGACAGCGTATCTACGGCGTTGCTGACTTCTTCCTCGTAGAACTCGGCAACCTTGAAAAGCATGTTGTCCAGCGCGCCAGATTCTTCACCGATCGCGGTCATCTGCACAACCATGTTAGGGAACAGACCGGTCTGTTTCATCGCTAGTTGCAGCTGATGACCCACCGCGATGTCTTCGCGCATTTGACGCACGCCATCGCCGTATACGACGCTGCCGGTGGCACCGGCCACCGCGTCCAGTGCTTCAACTAACGGCACACCGGCGCGGAACGTGACGCCAAGCGTGCGCGCGAAGCGGGCGATAGCCGAGTTCCGCACGATGTTGCCCATCACCGGCATCTTCAGTGCCATCCGATCAAGGAAGTGGGCAAATTTCACCGAACGTTTCTTCGCGATGATCAGTGCGGCGATGCCACCAACGACTACGCCAATCACCACCCACCAGTAGCTCTGCATGAATTCCGATGCAGTGACCAGCATCTGGGTTGGGGCCGGCAGCTGCGCCCCCGCGTCCTTGAAGGTTTTCGCAAATACCGGTACCACAAACAGCAGCATGATCAGGCAGACCATGAAGACCACCACCAGCACCATCATCGGGTAAAACAATGCCTTCTTGATCTTCTTTTTGGTGGCTTCCGTGCGCTCCTTATAGGTGGCGACGGTGTCCAGTACAGTGTCCAGTACGCCTGAAGCTTCGCCAGCGTGCACCAAATTGCAGTAGAGCTCATCGAACTGCACCGGATAGCGGCCTAGCGCTTCATGCAGTGCAGCACCGCCTTCAATGCTCTGCTTTACGTCGAGCAGAATATTTTTGAAGCGGATGTTCTTCTGGCCATCGGCGATGATATCGAAGGCCTGGACCATCGGTACGCCGGAGGCCATCATGGTGGCGATCTGGCGGCTGAAGATCGCAATATCGCCTGGCTTAACCGTGCTGCCGGTAGCGCCAAACAGCGGCTTGGAACGCTCCCGCACGGTTTGCGGGTTCATACCCTGTCGTCGCAGCTCGGCCTTGACCAGCGAAGCGTTCTTCGCCTGCATGTCGCCCTTCATACGCTTGCCACGCTTGTCCAGCGCGACCCAGTCATAGGTGGTCAGCTTACTGACTTCGGCGCGTTGGGCGCCGAGCGCGCGCGCCTTATTGGCGTTCGTGGTTGCGGTTGCGGTAGCCGTGGCCATGCGCATGTTCCCCCAGTGATTCAGTCCGGGCCGGCCAAGTTGGCGGCTGACAAGGTATTTATACAGCTTATGCTACTTCAGCTTATGCTAACCCCTTAGGACAAACCGTGGCGCCGAACGCAAGTTCAATGCTACGGGCGTCTCGAATCCGCCGCTTACTCCTTGGTAACGCGGTCGATCTCGGTCAGGCTAGTCAGTCCGTTTTTCACCTTCAGCAGTGCTGACTGACGCAGATCATTGATCCCGGCGGCGCGGGCCACCTCGCTAATCTGCATCGCATTGCCGCCTTGCAGGATGATTTTCTGGATGTCCTCCAGCATCGGCATCACCTGATAGATGCCCACGCGGCCCTTGTAGCCCTCGTTGCAGCCATCACAGCCGACCGCTTCATAGACGGTTAAGCCCGCGTCGACATCGGCCTGGCTGAAACCCGCCGCCAGCAGAACCTGTGGAGGCAAATCTTGAGGCTTTTTGCACTCGTGCAGGCGCCGCGCCAGGCGCTGGGCGATGATTAGAGTCACCGACGAGGTGATGTTGTAAGGCGCGATACCCATATTCATGAGGCGCGCAATGGTCTGCGCGGCGTCATTGGTATGCAGGGTGGACAGCACCATGTGTCCGGTCTGCGCGGCCTTGATCGCGATCTCGGCGGTTTCCAGGTCGCGGATTTCGCCGACCATGATCACGTCTGGATCCTGGCGCAGGAACGAGCGCAGCGCGCTGGCAAACGTCATGCCGCGCTTCACGTTCTGCTGCACCTGGTTGATGCCCTCGACGCGGATTTCTACCGGATCCTCTACGGTCGAGATATTTCGCTCGGCCGTGTTGAGCATGTTCAACCCGGTATACAACGACACCGTCTTGCCCGAGCCGGTGGGGCCAGTGACCAGCACCATGCCGTAAGGTTTGTGGATGGCATCGATATAGAGCTTCTGCTGCTCCGGCTCGTAGCCGAGCTTCTCGATGCCGATCTTGGCCGAGGAGCCGTCCAGGATACGCAGCACGATCTTCTCGCCGAACAGTGTCGGCAGCGAGCTCACGCGAAAGTCGATCGCGCGGGTCTTGGAAAGGTTGAGCTTGATGCGACCATCCTGCGGCACGCGCTTTTCGGCGATGTCCAGCTGCGCCATTACCTTCAGGCGCGAGGAGATACGGTTGGCCATCTTCATTGGCGGGCTGGCTACGGCCTTGAGCATGCCATCCATGCGCAGGCGCACCCGGTATTGGGTTTCGAACGGCTCGAAGTGGATATCCGATGCGCCGCGACGGATAGCGTCGACGAGGATCTTGTTGACGAACTTCACCACCGGCGCATCGTCGTTGGCGTTGGCATCGATGCCGGTCGACTCGGCTTCTTCGTCGCCGCCTTCGAGCTCCAGGTTGTCGAGATCGCCACCGCCCACGTCGGGCATGGTGTCGCGCATGCTGTTAAGCAAGCCCTCGATCACCCGCAGCAGGGAACTGCGATCGACCAAGATCGGCTCCACCATGCAATTGGAGTGGAACTTGATCTCGTCCAGCGCATGCGATTGCATCGGGTCGGCGATGCCGACAAACAGCCGTTTGCCTCGACGGAACAGCGGCAGCGCCTGATGTTTGTTGATCAGTGCCTCGCTGATCAGGCCGAGCGGCATGCTGGCAGGATTGATCGAGGTTACGTCCATCATCGGCATGCCGAATTCGGCCGAGGCGATCTGCGTAAGCTGGGTGCTGTCTACCAGGTTTTGGTCCAGCATCCAGGCAGCCAGGGTCACTTTATGCTGAGCACAGTCCAGCATGGCCTTGCGGACATCCGATTCGGGCAGCACACCCTCGGACACCAAGCGGCGCGCCATGCCGGACAGACCCGAGAGCGACGGTTGCAATTGAGATGACATGTGTTACTCGATCCTGCCCCTGTATGTGGTTGAATCTACCGCAGTTCAGCCGTCAGGTCATCCATCGTCTGCAACCTGAACCAAGACGCGTGATGCGGCGCACAAGCGTTCCGTCCGTTTACCCGTGTCGTAGGGGCGGACCCTCTTCGCGATCGATGGTCCGCGTAAGACCTATCGCACACGGGATGCCCCTCTACGCACATGCAGCATTCGCGCCATCCGGCTTGGTGGAGCGGCACGCTGTGATTCGCCGGGTTAATGGCGCGTGAACAAAAACATGTTCAAAGAATCCCGCCTGGGCGCCTTTTCTGGTCTTTGACGCGCCAAAAATCGGGGGGCCTGAGATCGCTGAGGTGGAAGCCTGTCTGCGCTTCGGATGGCTGGGCACTGGCCCGCGGATAGCCCAGTTCGAGCGCTAGGTCGCCGCCTGAGCGGCGTGCAGCCGACGCAGGTGGTCGCGGTAAATTCCTGCACGGCGGCGCCGTACGTCAGCATGGTGGCCGCCGGCATCAAGCCGGGCAGTGAGGTGATCACCACACTGCTGACGTTCTGCGCCACAGTCAACGCGATCATTCATGCGGGGCTGACGGATGTCGATCCGCTTACCCAGAACATCGATCCCGATGCGATTGAGGCGGCGATCACCCCGTGAAAGCGGGCCATCCTGACCGTACATTTCGCCGTTCGTCGCTGCCCGATGGGCCGCATCATGGCCATCGCAAGCAAGCACAATCTCATCGTGATCGAGGACTGCGCGCACGCCATAAAAACAGATTTTCACGGCCAGAACGCCGGCACGTTTGGCGATTTCGGCTGCTACAGCTTCTATGTCACCAAAAACGTGGTGACCGGCGAGGGTGGCATGATCCTCGGCCGCGGCTAGGCACATGTGGCGCGGGCACGAATGCTGGCACTGCACGCATAAGCAAGGACGCCTGGCACCGTTTTGGTGACCAGGCCCGCAAGCATTATCTGGTCGTCGAGTACGGCTTCAAATACAACATGATGGATCCGCAGGCAGGGATCGGCCTGCACCAGCTGGCGCGGGTTGAGGAAAACTGGCAGTGCCGCCGCGAGCTGTGGCGACGCTACGACAACGGGTCTACTGACCTGCCGATTACTTTGCCCGCCCCACGGGAGGCCGACACCCGACACGGCTACCACCTCATATACGGTAATGATCGATCCCACTCGTTGCGGCGTCGGCCGCGACGATTTCCTCGAGCCATGAACGCAGCGCGCATTGGCACCGGCGTGCATTGCCTGTCCGTGCCCGAGCACCCTCATTATCAGCAACACTTCGGCTGGCGACCCAAGCTAATGGGCCCGCGCCATGCATCTGGGACGGCGAGCCGCCAGTTTGCCGTTGTCACCAGCGATGAACGACCCTGACGCCGACCGCGTTATGCAGAACGTCCGGAAGATCCTTCGCGAGAGCTGACGTTTTGCTGCTCCTGGGCGCTTCGGCTCGCCACTTTTACCGTGATCCCGGCGAAGGCCGGAGGCGCTTTTCAACAGCGAAGCTGGACATCCATCTTTGGGCGCGCGGAAGTCAGATGGTCGACCAGCGTCGCGGTTGACAAAGCGACCCCGGCACAATCAGCCCTGCGGCTTTTGAGGCTGCCAGAATGATGAACATGTGGGGCGATTTCGCGCTTCCGGAAGTCGCTTCCTTGTGATTTAGCACCTTTGTGAGGCACGTCTGGCTATTGACGGCATATCGGAAAGAGTAGCGGGATAAACTTCACCAGCCATCACCCACGCTTCACGCTATGATCTCCTAACCATCCGGGGGAGCCACCAGTTGAACCGCCTAAGCATCATTCTGCCCGCCAAAAACGAAGCGCCCGCCCTGGCCGCACTGCTGCCGCTCCTGCGAGCCGCTCACCCGGATGCCGAAATCATCGTGGTCGACGACGGCTCCGCCGACGATACCCGCAGTATCTGCAGCAACAGTGGCGTCGAATGCCTGTCCTCACCATATTCCATGGGCAACGGCGCGGCGATCAAGCGCGGCGCGCGCGCTGCGACCGGTGACATTCTCGTATTCATGGATGGCGACGGCCAGCACGATCCAGCCGACATTGCCCGCCTGCTCGGAGAGCTAAGTCGGGGTTATGACATGGTGGTCGGTGCCCGCGACTGGAGCAGCCAGGCGGGGGTCGGCCGTGGCCTCGCCAACACCTTGTACAATTGGCTGGCCACTCGCATGACCAATCATCCCGTGCTTGATCTCACCTCCGGCTTTCGCGCCGTGCGCGCAGACAGGTTTCGCGAATTCCTGCACCTGCTACCGAACGGCTTCTCGTATCCAACGACGAGCACCATGGCATTCTTCCGCAGCGCCTACCCGGTTGCCTATGTGCCGATCAAGGCTGGCCAGCGCGTCGGCAAAAGCCACATCAAACCACTGCGCGACGGCCTGCGTTTCCTGTTGATCATCTTCAAGATCGCCACGCTGTATTCGCCATTGAAATTGTTCGTACCGGCCAGCGCACTATTTTTCCTGCTGGGTTGCGCCAACTATGCATGGACGTTTATCCATGACAGCCGACTGACCAATATGAGTACCTTGATGTGGAGCGCTGCAGTTATCGTGTTCCTGATCGGACTGATATCGGAGCAAATCACGTCGCTGACCTACACCAAGCAACGAGATGTATAACCGTGAGTGCATCTGAATCGCAAGTGGAATTCCACGATGCTTGGGAGTGGCTAGTGCGTTTGTCGGGGGAAATTCTGGATCTTCCGTTATGAAACAAATCCGCTCTCCCGCCGACCTCGCCATCAACGGCGCGGCGCCAGCTTTTGCGGAGCCTTTGCATGTAGGTCGCCCGAATGTGGGCAATCGCGAAACCTTCATGCGCTTGGCCGGTGAGATGTTCGACCGCCAATGGCTGAGCAACAACGGCCCATTGGTACAGGAGTTCGAACGACGCGTGGCCAGCTATCTTGGCGTGAAGCATTGTGTGGCCATGTGCAATGGCACCATCGCACTTGAAATCGCCATCTGCGCGCTCGGAATGACGGGTGAAGTCATCGTGCCATCGTGGACTTTCGTGGCCACGGCACACGCTTTGTACTGGCAGGGCATCACGCCCGTGTTCGCCGACATCGATCCGCATACGCACAACCTCGACCCGGATGCCGTGCGCCGCATGATCACTCCGCGCACCAGCGGCATCATAGGCGTGCACCTGTGGGGTCGCGCGGCGCCGGTCGACGAGTTGCAGTCGATCGCGGATGAGCATGGGCTCAAGTTGATGTTCGACGCCGCGCATGCGTTCGGCAGCACTTACAAGGGGCAGACCATAGGTCGCTTTGGTGCTTGCGAGGTGTTGAGCTTCCACGCCACCAAGTCATTCAATACCTTTGAAGGTGGAGCGGCTGTCACCGATGACGATGAGTTGGCCGAGACCATGCGCCTGATGCGCAACTTCGGCTTCGCCGGCTATGACAACGTGGTCCACCCAGGTACCAATGGCAAGATGATTGAGATCTGTGCGGCCATGGGGCTGACCAACCTCGATGCTCATGAGGATGTGATCGCGAGCAACCGGCGAAACCATGAGGCTTATACTGCCGCCTTGGAAGATATTCCTGGAATCTCAGTGCTGGCCTACGATCCCGAGGAGCGCAACAGTTATCATTACATTGTTCTCGAAGTGGACGAAGAGTTCGCCGCGACTCGTGATCAGATTATTGTCGCGTTGCAAGCTGAGAACATTCTTGCACGTAAATATTTCTGGCCAGGTGCGCACAAAATGAAGCCTTACAGGGATCTTTTCCCACACGCACAACTAGTACTGCCCAATACCGAGAAGGTGGCGAAATCGGTGGTGGTGCTTCCTACTGGAACTGCGTTGCCACGGGATGCGATTCAAACCATCTCTGACGTCATAGGTTCCTGTGCAAGTCGATGGAGTTAAACACATGAGCATAGAAATTTTTATCAAGAATTTTGCCTTCGCCATTGAGGTACAGCCAGAAACCCTAAATGCGGAGACTGAATATAAAGCCCTCGATATTTGGGATTCCCTGAATACGCTTTCCGTGATTGCGATGGCGGATGCTGACTTCAATGTTGCACTCAGCGGCCAGGATGTCGAATCCAGTCGTACCATCAGTAATCTTTGGACGATCGTTGAGGCAAAAATAGTCCACGCATGAAAGCTTTATCAGGCATAGAGATTCGTGCGGTAGCAGCCACGGTTCCGACGCAGGTGGCGCGAACGCAGGACTACGAATTCTTGACAATGGAAGAGCGGCAGCGTTTTCAGAAAGTCACGGGGATCGCAGCTCGGCGAATCGTACGCGATGGTCAGTGCGCCTCTGATCTGTGTATGACAGCGGCTGAAACGGCGCTGGCACATGTCGGCTGGGCACGGGAAAGCGTGGGCGCCTTGATCATGATCACACAGACCGGCGATCAGCCTGTTCCTGCAACTTCCATCGTTATTCAGAACAAGCTGGGGTTGCCGCAAACGTGCGTAGCGTTCGACGTGAATCTGGGTTGTTCAAGCTATCCCTATGGTCTGGCTATCGTCGGCTCGATGATGCAGTCGTTAGGTATAATGCGAGCACTACTTTTGATTGGCGACGTATCCAGCCGGGTGTGCGCAAAGAACGACAAGAGCGCATGGCCCCTGTTCGGCGATGCAGGTACCGCCACGGCGCTCGAGTTGGATGAACGTGCGTCACCCATGTATTTTGATCTCATGTCGGATGGCGCAGGCAAAGATGCGATCATCATTCCAGGCGGCGGCCTTGCTTCGAGACGTCCGCCGAATGACGGTCCGGTGCAACAGGAAATGGGCGCGGACGGCACGTATCGGCGACCAGACAATCTGATTTTGCGTGGCGCGGATATTTTCAGTTTTGCCATCTCCAAGGTGCCCCACAGTATCAAGCGAGCAATGGATGCAAGCGGAAAAACTGGTGATGCAGTGGATTACCTGGTGTTGCATCAAGCCAACAAGATGATTAATGACACTATTGCTAAAAAGCTTGGGTTTCCGCTCGACAAGGTCCCAACCTCCATCGAGCAATATGGCAACACCAGTTCGGCGTCGATCCCCCTCACACTGTGCACCAATTCCGATTTTTTCCGTGATACAAGGTCCATCGCCACATCGGGATTTGGTGTCGGACTGTCCTGGGGAAGTGCCGTTTTCAATCTTCCCGCGAACTCAGTAACTACCTGCGTCGAAAGCGATGCCACCTATTGAACGTAATGCATACTCCGATCCGTTGATACTCGAAGGCGAGATCGGCAGCCTTTTTAGTGAAAGGATGTTTGCTGGTACGCAATTTGATTTCGAAGACGAAGGCGGTTATCGCAGCGTGGAGATCGGCCATACGGCAGTCACTGTTCGTCGCGCCGGCGACGGTGTGCGCGGGTTTGGCAATGTATGCCTGCATCGCAATTGCCTGATCGATCCACCGGGTTACGGTAAGCGTGCATTTCGCTGTCGTTACCATGGCTGGGCCTATGCCTCAGACGGAACGCTTGCAGAGGCTCCTCTGGCCGATGACGCTTGTATCCAAACGCGAACATTGCCCACCTATCCTGTGGCCGAATCCAGCGGGCTTAACTTCCTGGGGCTGTCGGGGCGAAGCCCAGAAATAAGCGAGGTTGCCGATGCGCTAAAGGAGGCGGGAATCACGCTTGAGCGCCCGTTTTATCGCGACGCACTGTCCCACGCATGCAACTGGAAACTGTTGGTTGAAAACGTGCTCGAAGGCTATCACCTGAGCTTCGTTCATGGGCAGACCTTTCGTCCTGCTGGCTTTACTTCTGCTGGGGCCTACACTTGGGGCGGGGGCAACTACACCTCATGGAATTTGCTCAAGCCAGCACCTTCACATGACAAGCAATCCGCGATGCGGCGTTTGTCCCCTGGGGCTGGGCATTACTATCGTCATGTCTACGTCTTCCCGGATCTTTTCCTGTCGAACACCAACGGTTTAGTTGGATTTCTCAGCCATGTTGTCCCAACCAGCGCATCTACAACGCGACTGGAATGGCTGCTGTTCGAACTCCCGGCACTGAAATTGCTGCCTATCGCATTGCGCACGCAGATAAAAGCTGAAGCCATACGTTTTACTCTTGACGCATTGAAAGAGGATCAGGTGCTGGTTGAGTCCTGCCACACCGGCATGACTTGCGGGGGAACGATCGTCCAGCTGCAACCATGCGAAGGACGGATTGCTCACTTCCATGCTCTCTATACGGATCGAATGCGGCATGTTTGACGGTAAGCACATCGTAGTGACCGGCGCCACCTCCGGCATCGGATACGCAGTAACGAAAGACTTGCTTGCTGCAGGTGCTCGTGTGACTGCGATCGGACGAAACACATCGCGTCTGAATGAGCTCAAGAGTATCGGGCGAGGCGCCTTGATGCCGCTACCCTTTGACCTGACGGAATTCACTCGTTACCGCGCGATATTTTCTGAAATCGAGGCCATTGATGGCCTCGTATACTCGGCGGGTATCGTTGAAAACAATCCGCTACGTTTTTTCTCTATGGAGAAATACCAACGTACCGTTGATATCAACCAGACGGCACCATTGGCGCTGGTATCTGAATTTGCGCGTGTTGGAAAATTTGCGGACGGCGCATCCATTGTTTTATTGTCTTCAATTCTCGGAACCAACATTGCAATGAAGGGAACAGCTGCCTACGCCGGTACCAAGGCGGCGCTTCTCGCCTATGCCAAGGTCATATCACTAGAGTTAGCGCACAAATTCATCAGAGCGAATTGTGTTGCGCCTGGGATGGTCGAAACGGAGTTGGTGGCTAACGCGCATCAACTTTCAGCTGAGTCCATTCGAGCCGACAAGGATCGCTACCCTCTTGGCAAACGTTATGCGCAAGCTGGTGAGATTTCTTCGACGATACGTTTCCTTCTCTCAAGTGATTCGTCATTTATCACTGGACAGAACATTGTCGTTGACGGCGGATATTGCGCCCAATGAACACCCAGCCGCTAATTCTTCTTGGTCGCGGCGGATTCGGGTGCGAGGTTGCAGCCTGGATCGATAGGCGCCATATGCCTTTTGCGGTCCTTGGCTTTTTGGATGACGTAAATGTGGCAGACAATATTCTTGGCCCTATCAAAGGTCACGCCCCTTCCGGGGAAGCAAAGTACCTGACTTGCTTGGGTGACGGGCGTTCACGCCAGAACCTCCGCAAGCAGATCGATGCTGTTGGAGGACGTTTCGCAACACTGATCTCTCCAGACGTCATGACTGCGATGTCGCTGGATCACTCAGTCAACAGTATTTTTCTTGGGGCATGCAGTATTTCTTCGACGGTCACTTTGGGGGACGACTTGCTTATCCAGGGATTCGCAGTTATTGGGCATGACGTGCGGATCGGTGATGGTGTAACGGTTAGTTCGCACGCCTTCGTCGGCGGTTGGGTAACACTTGAGCCGTTTTGCACCATCCATCCGCATGCGGTCATCCTTCCACATGTGACCATTGGAGAAGGCGCCGTGGTGGGCGCGGGCACGGTCGTACTCAGGGACGTTGCTCCGTACACGACGGTTTTCGGCTCCCCTGCCAAGGTTATCGCGTACGGCAAGCCGCATGATTGATATCTATCTCAACCATATCGGTTCTGCTCGCGGCTCAAGCACCGAACGCAATGATCCTGAAACGCTGGGCCAGTCTCTCGAAGATTGCGAGCGCATTGTGCTGAAAACAGGTGTGCGCAGCCGTCCGGTAGTTGCGGAGGGCGAGTACACCAGTGACCTGGCATTGCGAGCCACACGGCAAGTCTTGCAGCGTGGCGGCATCGACGATGCCGCCATTGACAACCTGATCGTGTGCACACAGACGCCTGATCACCTGATTCCTGGCGTATCTTCTCGCCTGCACGGTGTACTCGGCCTCTCCAAAGACTGCTTTACGCTGGATATCAACCAGGGCTGCTCAGGCTTCATTTACGGCGCGCATCTTGTAAGTTCGATGATGCGCGCAGGAGTCTCACGTGAAGCCATACTGGTTAACGCGGATTGTTATTCGCGCCTGGTACGGCCGGCCGATTTGACTACACGGATTTTGTTCGGAGACGCGGCAGCCGCTTCCTCTTTTTCGAACAGGCCCCGGGGACTGCGTCTTCTTTATTCACGATGCTACGCGGATGGGTTGGGTTACAGCGACTTCGTCGCGCGTGGCTCGGCGATGCAGCCGGATGTAGGGTCGGAAGCGGGTATCTACATGGATGGCCCTTCGATCCTTGGGTTCGCTTTGCGAGTTGTCCCCGAGGCCATAGCGGCTGCGCTTGCAGGAACTGGCGCGAGTCTCGAGCAAGTCCGCATGGTGATATTTCATCAGGCGAACAGCTTTGTCATAGGCAAGCTAGCCTACAAACTTCAGCTGCGGCCTGACCAGGTCCCACAGAATTGCGCAGAGCTTGGCAACACAGTATCGGCTTCCATCCCGCTTCTTCTGCTGGAGCAGACGCCCCTTCTTAAGTCGGGCGACCTAGTTATTGCGGTTGGGTTCGGCGTGGGCCTTTCGTGGGGTGCCATGGTATTGGAGCGAGCGAGTGATTTCGAAGAAAGCAGTTCTCAGAATGTCTAGCATGGGCAGACTCCAGCGGCGTCCAGGCTGAGGGATGCTTAAACAACGTGCTCTAACGGCAACGATCTGGAGTGGCGCAGACATCTTTCTACGTCAGGGCCTGCAGCTTGCTGTCACCATCGTGCTGGCGCGTCTGCTGAGACCGAGCGACTTCGGCATAGTCGCCTTGCTGGCGCTTTTTACAGGCATCGCCACAGTATTTGTGGATGGCGGCTTCTCTGCTGCGTTGATCCAGAATCAGGAGGTGAATCACACCGACGAGTCCACGGTATTCTGGTTCAACCTTGCGATAGGCGTTGCGGTAGCGCTTGTGATGTGGTTTATCGCGCCGGCGGTTGCGGCCTTCTACTCTCAGCCAATTCTCATGCCGTTGATGGCCGTGATGGCTTTGAATGTGATTCTTGGGGCGCTCGGCGCCATTCATCGCACGCTGCTGACCAAACAGCTGAATTTTCGCTTGCAGATGGTGATAGGCGTGATTTCAGCAATCGCATCAGGTGGCATTGCCATCGTTCTGGCATCGAAGGGGTACGGTGTCTGGGCCCTGGCTCTGCAGGTCATTGCGATGACGGGTATTTCGACCGGCTTACTGTGGGTCTGCCATAACTGGCGACCGCGGTTGGTCTGGAGCGGCGCATCAGCACGGAAGCTATTCGGTTTTGGCGGCTATCACTTGGGATCGAGCCTGCTAGATATCGTCTATATAAGACTTTACACGCTGCTGATTGGCAGATTTTACAGTCCGCGTGAACTCGGTTTCTACAACAACGCCGATACGACAGCGCAATTGCCGAGTGGCTTTCTTACCGGAGTATTGACTCGAGTCGCACTGCCGATGTTTTCAGCATCTGCAGGTGACAAGCTGCAATTGCGTCGGGGAATGCAACTATCGGTGCGCGGGATGATGTTGCTGAATGCCCCGATGATGTTGGGCATGGCTGCAGTGGCTGAGCCCTTGGTGCGGACGCTGTTCGGTGCGCAATGGATGTCCGCGGTTCCGATCCTGCGCGTGCTTTGTATTGCCGGCGTGCTAATGCCCTTGCACGTGCTCAACCTCAATGTGTTGATGGCGCAAGGTCATTCGCGTTTGATGTTCAGGCTGGAGGTTACAAAGAAATTGGTGGGCGTCACGCTTATTTGCGGGGGGGCCGTTTATGGTGTCATGGGCATCGCCTGGAGCCAGGTTATTTTCAGCGTGCTGGCTTTCTTTATCAATGCGCGTTATTCGCGGCGGTTCTTGAATTATGGTGTCGCCAGGCAGTCGGGCGACTTTCTTCCGGTACTCGGTGTTGCTGCGGTGATGGCAATTATGGTTTATCAGCTTTCAGTCAGATGGCCCATAAGCCCGCTGATTGAATTGATCGCGCTCGTCTCCGCCGGTGGGGTATTTTTTCTGGCTGTTGTATGGTTATTGGGATTGGGGGCGCTTCAGGACGTTTCGGCACTGTTCCAGCGTCGATTGAACACACATTCAGACCATACGGATTTTCCGTGAACCTTTCGAAAGCTGATTTTTCAACCGCCGCACGGAATGATATGAGCAAGCCCCAAGTTTCCGTCTGCATCATTACTTGCAACCAGCAGAACTACATTCGCCAATGTGTGGAAAGCGTATTGATGCAAGCGGAGGATGTTTCGCTCGAAATACTGGTTGGAGATGATTGCTCGCGGGACAACACAAGCAAAATCATTGCGGAATTGGTCGCCGAAAATCCACATCTCATCAGGCACATTCGACATGAGTCACGCCAAGGCGCGTGCCGGAATTCTCAGGTGATTCTGGCGCTGGCGAAAGGACAGTTCGTCGCACATCTTGACGGTGATGATTACTGGCTACCAGGCAAGCTGAAGCGACAGCTTGCCTTCATGATGGCGAGCCCAGGTTGCGCGGCGGTTTACACTAACGCATTGACTGTCACCGAGAGCGGGGGCGCCATTGGACTGTTCAACGATGTGGGTGATCAATGCTTTGACCTTTCTGCTTTGCTGCGCAAGGGCAATTTTCTCAATGCGAGTTCGGTGATGATGCGCGCGGAGGTGGTGGCCCAGTTGCTTGAGATCGAGGGTCAATTCATTGACTACCGGGCGCACCTCCGACATGCCCGCAAGGGTTTCATTGCTCAGTTGGGGCAACCACTGGTGGGGTACCGCATCAATTCAGTCAGCTCGATGGTATTCAACTCCAACGATCAGGTGCGGAGTCTTTACTGGGATGCAATCATGGATGTTCCACGTGAGCTTGTGACGGATCTGGATTTTGCCAGGGGATTGGCCGATTTTTTCAGGCGGGTGACTTTCCGTGCAATTAAGCTCAAGCAATGGGGTTTGTTACGTGATTGGGCGCCATCGGTATTCCAGGCGTCACCGTTCGGTGCCATCAGAACCACGCTGCTGATATCGTGGGCAATCATGCGCATGACATGTGTCGAGCTCGTCGGCCGGCTTCCGATTTGGACACCACGTAGACACACAAAAGTACTTTACCGTCGTTAAGTGGAGGGGAGTTCCCGGTGAATTTGATCAAGCTGGCGAGGTATGCGGCGGCGGGATGGCTACCGTTTGGTCAATGCCACTGCGTTGTTTGCGGTCATGACGTATGGCGTTTCATGCCATATAAGGGCGGAACGAGGCATGTGCCGAGATTAATGAAGGTGCTCGACGTTGTAGGTAGCAATGTGGACCAGTTCGAGTGCCCGCGTTGTGGGTCTCATGATCGAGAACGCCATTTGCTTATGTACCTTGAAGCCAGCGGATTGTTGTCGAAGATGGTTGGAAAGGCGGTGCTGCACTTTGCACCAGAAAAGCGCCTTTCCATGCTGATTTCTAGGGCTGCTCCAGCTCGTTATGTGCGCTGCGACCTGTACCCGCAACAGGCCAATGTACAACGAGTGGATATGCTGGCGATGGAGTTCGAATCGGCTTCGTTTGATTTGGTGATAGCCAACCATGTACTGGAACATGTCCGCGATGACGGGCAGGCAATTGCCGAGATTCGCCGCGTACTGAAGATAGATGGTTTTGCCATTTTGCAGACACCTTACAGCCGAAAGCTGCATGCAACATGGCAGGATGACGGTGTTGCCGATGAGGCCGCGCGCCTACAGGCTTATGGTCAAGCGGATCATGTGCGACTTTTTGGGCGGGATATTTTCGATAGGTTTGGCTTGGCGGGATTGACATCACGTGTAATACCTCATGCAGAACTTCTTCCTGGGGTCGACACGATCAAATTCGGTGTTAATTCCATCGAACCGTTCATTCTCTTTCAACGGACTAAGTGAGGCCTGAGGTAACACACCAATTTCAGCAATCGCTAGAGCCAAGAAAGCGATGTAGCAGGGGTGTATCCGGGTTCAACTGCCTGTCTTGCACAGCTTAAGGATCATTCAATGCGCCGAATTAGAGCGATAGCCAAACACATTCGTCGATTGCCATGTCACCCACAGTGGCTGCTGGAACCACGGCGGTTGAAAGGGGCAATTGGCCGCTTGAAAGGCAACGTGCTGGATGTGGGCTGTGCAGATCGATGGGTCGAGCACCATTGCTCCCCAGGAGTCGAATACATCGGTTTGGATTTCCCAATGACAGGAGCGGAGCTCTATGCGGCAGATCCGGACATATTCGCGGATGCAGCTCGAATTCCTTTGATCGAGGCGAGCGTTGATGCAGTCGTCTGTCTGGAGGTGCTGGAGCATGTCCGTGATCCGTACTGTGCGCTTGCTGAGTTTGCCCGTGTGCTGAAGTCCGGCGGTACGATGCTTTTTAGCATGCCCTTTATCTATCCCATCCATGATGCGCCCCATGATTTCCAGCGTTTGACGCAGTATGGGTTGCGACGCGATCTGGATGCTGCTGGATTCGATATCGTAAGGCTCAAGAAAACAGGCCATGCTGTTCGTGCTGCAGCCTTGTTGCTGAGCCTCGCGCTGGTAGGGGGGATTTATGCGCGCCGACGCTGGTATGACTATCTTCGAATGCCACTGGCGGCACTTGGCGTTTTTGTCGTCAACATTCTTGCGATGTTGCTGGCATGGGTAACGCCAGACTGGGACGCGCTGGGTTCGGGATACGAGATCGAAGCACGACGACGCTGAAGCATTGTCGAGTATTTGGCCTCATTGCACTGAAGTGGCTCTATTTTGAGATTCTTGGTATCCCGAAGCGCAGAAGCAGCATCAATTTTCTGGGTAACAGGGAGAAGCCGCTGAAATAAGCCTGCATTGATGCTCGTCGCGAGCGTTTTGCTTGACTCCGCAGCGTACGAATGGTCCCTTGATCGTGCATCAATGCCACGGGTACGTTCACATAGATATCGCACAAGATGCGGAGGTCCCAGCGGATCAGGCTGACCGTGATACCTTCAATCAGCAAGATGAGCAGATGAATTGCCAGTAGGATCCAGGCCGCTGGTGTCGGCGTGAAGATGATTAATGCGAAGGTTTTGTTGCGCTCACTTAGCTGTCGGCGCCGATAGGTACTCTTGAGATTCTTGCCTTCAATCCGAGCGCCACCAAAGCTGGCTCCAAGCCGATGTCTGAATCCACTTTTGATAGCCGTCTGTACAGGTATGCCCCGCGTTCGAGCCAGGCAACACAGATAGAGATCCTCAGCGATCGATTCCATCCACTCGGGAAAGCCTCCGAGTTCCTGCCACAGGCTGCGCGGCAGCCATAGGCAGGCGCCAATCGCCATGCCCACATCGGTACGCAAAGGATCGAGGTTGGGGATCGGGTTGTAGAATGGATCGAGCAGGCAGCCACGATCGACCAGTGTGCCTGTCGTCCAGTCGTATTGCGGCAACGTCAAGATGCCCTGCGGTGACTGGGTACGCGCAATATCCAGCATCGTCAACAACGCGTCCGGATAGAGAGCGGCGTCGTTGTTGAGCAGCAGTATGTATTCCCCACAGGCATGCGCAGCCATGCGGTTGTTGCTGATGCAGAATCCCACGTTCTCCAAGCTGACCAGCAATTCGACTTGCGGGTATTTTTCGCGCAATAATTCAACGGAGTGGTCGGTCGAAGCATCGTCGTGGACGATGATTTCGATGATCAGGTCACCCTGTTGCGCCAGGATGGATTCCAGGCAGTCATCCAGCAACGCTATGCCGTTGTAGTTAGCGATGCAGACCGAACAGATAGGTGCTGCCGGACGGTTCAGTGCCGGGTAGTGTTGAGCCATCGCCATGTCTGCCTCAATCCTTCGTGCAACGGAGTCTTGGGCAGCCAGCCGTAACGTCTGTTGGCCAAGGTGGCGTCCATCACAACTCGCGTGGCGTCTACCACGCGACTGTGATCGTAGCTGCGTCGTAGCTTTTGCCCAGCCACCATCTCCATTGCAATGAGCAGATCATTGAGCTTGATACCGACGCCGCTGGCGGCGTTGAGTACGAGGGCACCGGTAGGCATCGGAGTGGTGAGAGTGGCTGTGCAAAGTGCCACGAAGTCATCAATGTAGATATAGTCTCGCACGCTGGACCCGTCACCCCAGACGGTGAGGGTTTCACCGCGAATGATCTTGCCGAAGCCAGTAGGGATGATGCCGAACCCGGCGCGTTCAATCTGGCCAGGACCGTAAATATTGGATGGCCGGACCAGTGTGGCAGCGCTGCCATATTGGCTGCACCAAGCCGAGATGAAATGTTCAGCCGCTATCTTGCCGGCGCCATGGTAGGAGCGGGGTTCGACGGCTGCGGCCTCTGTAGCCATTTCGTTGGACGTCGAACCATAGAGGCTTCCGCCCGAAGAAACGTACAGAAGATTTGTCTGTGGCTTGTGTTGCAGGGCCTCTAGCAGGGCCAACGTCGGGCGCAGATTGTCTTGCAACTCAGCGAGTGCGTTGCCTGCTGAGCCGCCCGGAGTGGAACGTGACGCGAGGTGAACCACCGAATGGCTGCGCGCGACGAGTGGCGCGAACTGCGCGCGCTCGCAAGGCTCCCCGATGATCGACTCTACGTTGCTCATGCCAAATTCGACGGTTTGACGACTGACGGCAATGATCTTTTCGCCCCGCTGCGCAAGCGCGCGCACTAGATGATGCCCCACGAAGCCACCAGCGCCCAAAACCAGTATGTGATCACTCACGCGAATTGTTCCCGAGCAACTTTTCGTATATCCGAACGTAGCGTTGTGCGCAATCGTCCCATGTTCCGATCTCGTCGTTGACCCAGCTCCGTGCCGCCTGGCCAAAGCGCCGGTTGCTGTTGTTGTCTTCAAGTTTTCCCAGCGCGAGCCGGTAGCTGTTGGCATCCTCGCACAGGATGCCGGTACATCCATCATTGACGATGGAGGAATGTGCCGGCATGTGTGAGGCGATGATGGGTAGTCCGGCTGCCATGGCTTCCAGCATGACCTGGGGTCTTCCTTCGGCGTGACGGCTTAGTGTGATCAGTCCGTATGCACCAGGAAACCATTCGGTCGCCAGTTGCTGCGGAGTCGCGGCGCCGTGGTAATGCACCCAATCGGGCACGGAGATGCCCTCCTGCATTGGACCGAACAGATGCAGCTCGCGATCGCTGTCGCAGAAGACGTCTTGCGACCATTCGAACAAGGGGCCAAGCTTGTCAGCCGTAAGGCGTGTCACCACAAGCCAGCGCTTGGGCTGTCCCGCCACTAGTTGGCGTTCGATGGCATACCAGCACGGATCGATACCGAATGACACGGGAATTATTTCGGCAATGTCGCCAAACGCAGCTTGCAGCGGTAACTGCATCCACTCGGCATTTGGACAAATCGCGACCCTTCGCTTTCGCATCGCCCGACGCAGGAAGCTGCGCATAAAGGGCAAGCGCAACAGCTTCAAATCGTTGCCCAACACGGTGATCAGCGCGGGCTTGCCGTTACCCGGGAGAGGCAGGGCGCATTGCAGCCAGTTGACATGGTAGATGTCAACGTCAGGATGACGACGATAGACGCCGCCGATCATGCGCAGAAGCTTGATTGGTGCCAGCATGGCTCGCCGGCCTCCGCGGCGCATCAAGTGCGAAATACCCCCTGCCGCCATCAGTTGAGCGAGCCACTCAACTTCAGCTGGCGTTGTCACTGGGGTAACCGTTTCCGGCAGATCGCCGGGAGGCGTCCATACGCTGAGCTGAGTCCCGCGTGCACGGGCGAGTGCGCTCACCAAGTGCCGCATGAATACGCCGCGCCAATCTGAAGAGTCGTGCGGGTAAGAAGTGCTTATAAGAAGGACGCGCATCGTTCTTTGCAATGACTCTTGAATGAAATATCGCTACGGAGGAGACGGATTTTTCTATTCGCATCGTATCTGTGATTCGTGGCAAAGACGCGATATCTGGACCATTCCTGGTTTTGCCGCTGCCTCGCTAGAAGGGTCTTCGAATATAAATCTTCCCGCGGCAGATGCCAGTTCGACCCGTTCTCGTACATGTTTCTTCGAATATTTGCTTATGTGGGTCATCGAAGACCCGGTAATTCGTGCAGTTCACCAATGCTGTCATCCAGGCGACCACCCACGTTCAGCGATGCCAGTTGCTTAAGTGCAGCTAGAGCTTCGATTCTGCGGCCCTGAGCTGCCAACATCCGAACTTGCGTGATTCGATAAGCTGATTCATCTGGCTCAGCAAGCACGGCGTCCTCGGTCATTCGTTCACCAAGCGCTTGGTCATCCAGCACATTCCAGGCGTAGTCGCCATAATTGGCGAGCAGGCGTGCACTGGGGTGGGGGTGGGAGAGGGCGGCCATGAACGCGGTCATCATGCGGTCTTGTGGTAAATCACATTGATGCTCTCTCACACACTGAGTCAACGCAGCCAGCGAGCTTTCGTCCTGCACAGTGGGTCTGTGTGCCTTGAGTTTGGCGATCAAGCTATCCCACCATGCATCTTTCAGCGGCAATTTCATGCGGGCATTCATGAAGATCAACGCCTGCTCAGGAAGAATGGAAGCTTCCGGTAGCGCAGCCGCTTTTTCCAGTGGGGCGTAACTCAGTTTGGTGAATGGTGACGCAGCGTCGTAATGCGAATAAATGATATAGGTACGTCCCAACTCGTACTGTGCGCGCGGCGACCGTGGCGCGCGAGTCGCTTGGTCTTCCGCTAGTCGCAGCGGGTTGCCCCAGGCATAGGCGGTGAGGGCGGTCAGTGCAGTCCAGCAAAACATCAGGCCGGCCAGTAGCGCGTAGCGGGGCAGGGCAAGCGGTAGGGCTCCTGGCGGCGCGGCAGAGGCCCATTGGGTGCTCGCCGGTGCAGCAAGCAACGGTACAATGGCAAGCAGCAAGCCGAAGCTCGCAAAATAGTTGCGATGTTCGTAGATCAGTTCCAGCGGGATGACGGTGCCGGTCAGCAGCTGGCAGCCGAGAAACAGAGCGATGCCAAGTGCAGCCAGTGGCCGACGCGAACGTAACCACAGGATCAGCGAGACCAGCGCTGCAATAAATACGATGCTGGCAAGCGTGCTCCCAGGCGCCAGCAGCCCAGTCGATATTCGGAAATCGTCGTGATAGAACGACAACGCATTCGGTGTCGGCAAAAGAGTCCATAAGATGTAATCGACAATAATGCGTGCCTCGCTGAGCAAACGGGTAGCCAGCGTGAAATTGCGTGTGGCCCAGCTTTCCGGTCGTAAAAAGCCAGGTAACAGCCATGCTAGACCGACGATCATCGGCAGGACGAGTACCAACCCGAACATTGCAATGATGCGGTAGTCCTTCTGCCGAGCCTTTTGCGGTTGATCGCTGGGAAATGCAGCTATTCGACGCGCGATCAAATGTCTGGTAGCTGAGTCAGACAGATACGGTTGCTGAACGCCGAAGAGCACCCATTCGATCAGCAACGCATAGAGTGGCAACATCACCGCCGTTTCCTTGGCTAAGATGCCAAATGCGGTGGGAACGGTAATGCTGGTCAGGCAGAGGATGAAGCCACGAGTATCGGGTGAAAGAGGATTCCATGCTGCCCATCTCCTCCGGCCAGGCAAGTTAGCCTCTACAAAGAACGGGGCGAGCATGCGACGACGGCCGGCCACGTAGCCGATCAAACCCAGCAGCACGAACAGGTTGGCTAAGCTCTCCATGCGCTGAACCACATACAGTACCGCTGTGAGGTTGATCGGCAGTAGCATCCAGCCGCTAGCGATCAGAGCAGCCACCACGTTTGTGCGCGGGGTTTCCCATGCATGTCCTTCAGCCACCCCTTTTCCGGTAGGGTTGCCAGCGACCCCCACAGATTGCAGTAGCGCCCGGGAGAGCAAAAACACCAGCGATCCATTCAGCAGATGGATGAGCAAATTCGTCAGCTTCATCCAGTATGGATTGAGGCCGGTGGCCAGATAGTTTGCTGCGAAGCTCAGCGACGCGAGCGGCCTTTTGAATTCACTTGATGGGGAGGAAAGGGCAGCGGCCACCAGTGACGACAGCTTGGCATCGTGCGGTTGCACTGCCTTGTTATCGACAATGTTCGGGTAATCATCAAATAGATAGCCGCCTGACAAGCCCGGCCAGTAGAGGGCGGTGGTCAATAGGCATGCAACTAAAAATAGCCATACGCCCGTTGGGATACTTCGCGCCATTCGTTTCCAATTCATTGTCGGCCTGATATTTGATGCATAGCGTCTTCAATCAATACGGTGCGCAGGTGTGTCATTTCCTTTGGCCAGTATTGCTCGCTCTGCAATACCCACTCATGGATGCGTGGCATGCCGATTGCTGGAGGAGCTGCCTGTTTGCGCACTATTTCATAGTAATCGAGATGGGCAAGTCCTTGACGGGGGAAACCCATGGAACCGAGCAGTGCGGCTTGTTCCAGAGCTAAAGATTCACTTGCCTCTTGATCCAGCGCTCGGTTGAAATCAGTCAAGGCGATCGCTGTGTGACCTTGCATCAAGGCCAACTGACCCTGTAGGTGATACAGATCCTCTCTGCGTCCCGGAACCATCATCAGGAACGGATTGTCCTGAGCTGCATTGAGCAATCCCGCAATGGTATTGAATGTCAACTGTGGACACGGGGGGTGCTCAGCTTGACTTATCGCCCGTCCGAACCAGTTGACAAGCAGAGAGCCCGGATCGCGTGTGGTACGCAGTGCCGTCTGCGCGGTGATCAGCGCGATCTGATCAACATGGCCAAGTTGGCATTCCGCGGAAAACAGGTTCACCGCCAGCTGTACCTGATTCGGCGACTTGATCAGAGCCGGTTGCAGAAGGGCCACGGCGCGAATGGGGGCGCCGGCATCCATCTCTGTAATTGCCGCGTTGGCGAGTGCTCGTGGTGAGTCGGGATTAAGCCTTGCCCACAACAGCGTTTGATCATGCGCATTGCCCCATAGCTCGGCTCGTGCACGGGTCATCAGGGCGAGGCCGAGCAACAAGACGACAGCTATCGCCGGCTTGGCGATGCTCCAGATGTCTCGTTGCCATATGTCGGCAGCGTGTTCCACCATATTACTGGCGCCGGGTGATGCTTGAACCATCTTATTACCACTAATCCTTGCAGGGACTCTTGCTGGAAAATGCATCGACAGAGGTACCCCGCACAACCATAGCGCTAACGGCCAAAACATCACTATCGCAGGCAAATAATTGCGGTGTTCGAAAAACAGCTCCAACGCCACCGTGCTGGATTCCAGCGACTGGCCGACAAAATAGAACAGGATGGCCAGCGCCACCGTGGGCCATCGTCTGCGCAGCATCCATGCACCAACGATCAACCCCAACACCCCGAGGAGAGCTGGCAGCGTTGTGGGCGGAGACCAGAGCGATGTCGAGGGCTGGATATGGTCGTTGAACAGTCCTGGAGTGAAGGGACGCGGCAACCAGAGTAGCTCAAGGTAATTCATTAGCACACGCGGTTCGGTCAACAGGCGTTGGCTCATAGTCCACGGACGTATGGCCGAAATGCCGTGAGTCAGTCCGCTCCAACCTTGCTCCAGTAGGTAGCCGGCTACCGCAGCCGACGGTAGCCACGCCAGTAGCAGCATCGCGCGGCGGTAGGTGCGCCATCGCTTGTCTTGCCAATTGATCCGATCGGCAGGATCGCGTTGGTCGATAGGGCAGGCGCGCAGCAGCGTGTATTCGATCGTCAAGGCCAGCGCCGGCAACAGGATGCCGTTGGCCTTGCTCAGTACCCCCAAGAGTGTGCAGCCGCCCAGTCCGATCGCAATCCAAAGCACGCCGTGAAACGTGCGTCCACCCTGCAGCGCACCGCGGCCACGTAGCCACGACAGCAAACCCAGCAGGGTAAAAGTGGCAGGTAGCATCGCCTCACGCTGCACTATGTAAAGCGTGGTCGAGACAAACAGCGGATGCAGTAGCCAGAGAGAGGCGCCCAGTGCAGCGGCCAAGTTGATGCGGCGTCGATCCACATGATGGAATGAAACGCGTCCTAGTTGCCGAAACAACTGCGTCAGCAAGATGCCATTGCACAGATGCAGGATCAGGCTGGTGCGTTTGAACGGATATGGGTCGGCAGGCCAATCACGCGCGTCCAGAAGGAATGACAGCAACGTTAGAGGGCGGCCAAAGGGGTCGGCCGTACCCGAGGTGATATAGCGCCAGAAGGTGGCCCACTGATCGATCGGGCCTTGGGCGCCCAGGGCAGGGAGGTTGCCGAAGTCGTCAAACAGAAAGCCGCCGTTGAGGCCAGGCAGGTATGCGGCCAAGGTCAGCAGTATCAGCGCCAGCGTAACGAATGAAATTGGCAACGCTGAAAGCTTACGCATCAGGACAGTCCGAAAAAAAGAAGGGCCGCGCAAGGCGGCCCTTCGACAGATTGACAATGAATGTCAACCGCCCTGACGGCACGAGGTCGGCAGATACTGCAGCTGCACAGTCGTATAGGTGGGGTTCGAACAGCTCCAGGCGACGCTGCCGTTGCTTGGAATAGCTGACAGCGAAAAAAGCTTGCCGGTAATTGCCGTGTTGGCCTGATTGCCAAACTTGGCCTCGATGATGCCTTTCACTACGGAAACATCCACGCTCGAAGTATATTTTCCGCTAATGGAGGCGGCAGTGGCGAGACCAGCGGAGGCATTGGTGGTCGGCCAGCCGCCAGTATTTGAGTAGAACTCCGCCATGGCGGTTTTAGCGCCGTCCGTCAGTACCGAGCCTTCCGATACCTGCGAACGGATCAGATAGTTCTGGTAGGCCGGAATGGCAATGGCCGCCAAGATCGCGATGATTGCGACCACGATCATCAGTTCGATCAGGGTGAAGCCTTTCTGCATGTTCTTCATGGTGGTTCCTTTCCTTTGTTTGGTTAGCTAACCGTAGTGATGCCCCCTGAGCCCCAGTCCCGAATCCCCCTAGGTGGAACCGGTACTCTCATCTTGGTCAGAAAAGACCAGGAAGCTCGCAGCGAAGTGAAGCAGGTAACGTGCCACAACTGCCGCTGATGTATTCCCGCATAGTGGCGAGAGCTTGATTGTGCCTCCGGTCACGGAACCTCGCAAGCGACGTGATGGCGACTTCGCGGGCGTGCGAAATGTGACGTGAGTTGTCGAACGGTCAATTGTCGCTGGTAGGCAGATTGTGACAAATTTTGTCAGTCTAGTGCTGTGCAATGGCGCGCTTCAGAAGAGGCTGCTGAGCATTATCGGCGACAGGATGTGGGCAGATATTGTGGATTCACCGTGCTTGGTGTGCATGTCCACGCAATGCTACCAACACCCACCGTCGGCGATAGCACCACGTCTTGATTACCACTGTTTATCTGGCTGCTGGCCTTGGGGCCGCCGAAAAGCACCGTGATCACGCCGCCCGTCACTGTCACGCTGGAGACATAGTCGCCTGTGATTGAAACCGCCGATACCAGCCCAGCACTTTGGTTATTGGGTGGAAGTTGCCCTGAATTGGCGTAGTAATCCCAGACCGCAGACTTGGCGCCGTCGGCCAGTACGATGCCCTCCGATACTTGGGCGCGCAGCAAGTAATTCTGATACGCCGGGATGGCGATGGATGCAAGGATCGCGATGATCGCAACGACGATCATCAGCTCGATCAGGGTAAAACCGGTGGAAACACGCTGACGTAGCATGATGGACTCCCCTATGTGTGCGCCAAAGTTAGGCACGTTTTGTACCAAACACCCGCAAAATAAAGACCATAGGGACAGAAACGCGCGATGCTGGGCTTATTGCTGTCGGTTGCGTGATGGGGATCACAACGGTGCGAATTTGCTCCCGTCAAGCGTCCTCATTATGCGTGAACCAGAAACTTCCCCTCAGCGAAAAATGCCGATCAGCGGCAGTGGTAACACTGTCATCAACCGTGGTTCTTCTGCGAGGGGTTCTTGGCACGCGTCGTCTTATCTATACATTCGCAAGGTTGTGATGCTTAAGGACTTTGCAGTCTGGCCACGCATCTGAAGGTGCAGTAACCCACCTGCATGAGAGTACCTTCTGTGGATATAGGTGCCACCCGATGAGCACAGAGAGTATCCAGTCATCTGCGCATTTTCTGCTGCAGGGCTACCAAGGGTCGATGGCTAATATTAGCGTTGGCCGTTTGGTCCTCGGCGACATGATAGCTGTGTAACTGTGTTCGCCACGTTGTAACGGCAGCGCCAGCAACGTCCCGCCATCGAGTCCAGATTGAAGTTGCTTGAGCTGCTTTTGCTGAAGTTCGGTAGCGTTCCTGAGCTGCGACAGAAGTTTTGCGTGGCGCATTACCTTGTCTATGACTTGGTCATAGGGAACATAGAATCTGGGCAGTTGATCAATATCTTTGCCACCGCGTATATTCTGCTCCGCAATTTCTATACCTTCCTGACCTTTCGGTGGTAGCGCCCCGACCAGTATCGGGCCGATCCAAGAACGCGCCCGAAAGTTGGGGAGGTGGCCTTTGGCTAGATCGGCATCGGTGAGCTCCCCGGCCGTCACCAGCACGAGTCGGTCTATCTCTGCTACCACAAACACTGGTCGTGCCGCAGCGATAACGTGGACACCGTAAGCAAAGGCGAGCATCTGCAATATCGCTATGACTGAAAGATCCAATCTCAGCAGCTTTCTCGACTTGTGTGGACTGACTACGATCAGGGTCAACAAAGGACCTATCCCGATGTCGACACCCATCAGCAGCATTATCAGCCTGCTGGCACCGCCGGCGATGAAATACGGTGACGGAAACCACAAAAAGTAAAGCAACGCAGCGATGCTCGTAGCAAGAACGAAGCTTATTGACAAGTGGATAGTGGCGGCTTTCCAGCGATTCATGGTTCGACGTCAGGACAGGTCAGTTTGGCGATGGAATATATATCATCACTGATTTTCCAGATATTAGATGTCCCAAACGATTGGCGATCACGTTTCGCTCCCTACTGTCGCCAGAGCGTATATGGCAGCCGGCAGATCGCAACGCAGACTGGTTCATGGCATGTTCCTTCCGGCCAGTGCTTGATCAGGTATCACTCTGGCTCATGCAAGTTGTTCAGTCGGCAGGCATTGAAAGGTGCGCTGTGGAATACCAACAGTGAAGCTCACTGGCCGACGGAACTGGCCTAGATTCTGTATTGAAGTCTCGATCAAACGAGGAACGGATCCATCTTCCGTATGCACGACAAATTGACCACGGCTGTGGCGCGTGACTTTGCAACGACTGAATTGGCATGGCCTGGGCTTCGCTTCGTGCTGCCGTTCGAGCGATCCACAGAACCCATGTACATGGCAGGATCTGTAAGGTAAGCAAGGTAATCAAAAAGGCATTTTTCCTCGTTTCCCCAGGGTAGATGTCTTGCTCCCGGGGGCGCTGCGGCAGGTTGACTGCTTGCGTCCTATCCAATGCGCGCTTACCGTCATGGTTTAGGCCAGCTAAGGAACCCGCCCGATGAAACCCCAAATTGCCGCGCTGCTGCTTGCGCTGGTGGCTGTGCCCGCGATGGCGGGCGATGTTGTGGACACTACGTTTGTCAAAACTCAGGGGCCACACCCGTTCAATGTGCGGGACCTGGTGATGATGGATCGGGTCAGCGATCCGCAATTGTCGCCGGATGGGCGCTATGCGGCTTTTGGCGTGCGCAGCACGGACTACGCCGCGAACAAGGGTGTCAACGCGGTCTATGTGCTTGATCTTGCATCGGGTGGGCAGCCGGTGAAGGTCCAGGACAAGGCGGGGTCGGCGCGCTGGTCGGTCGATGGGCGCAGCCTGTATTTCGTGGCGCCGGCCAAGGGTGTTGCGCAGTTGTGGCGGCTGGATCTCGGTGGCAAGGAGGGCTTGAACCTGGCCAAGCACGTGGCGCCGGTGCAGGTGAGCCATACGCCGCTGGACATCAACGACTACAAGCTGTCACCGGATAGCAAGCGCGTGCTGTTGTCCTATGAGGTATTCACCGATTGCGACACGCTGACTTGCAGCAAGCAGCGAGTCGATGCGCGTGACAAGGACAAGGCCAGCGGCACGCTTTATACCAAGGTGTTCGTGCGGCATTGGGACACCTGGGCCAATGGCCGACGGAACCAGCTGTTTGTGGCCAGCTTCGATGGCAAGGGCCAGTTGCCGGCGGAGCCGACCCTGCTGAGTCGTGGTATGGACGGCGACGTGCCGAGCAAGCCGTTTGGCGACGAGAGCGAGTTCGCGTTCGCGCCGGATGGGCGCAGTGTGTATTTCGATGTGCGCATCGCTGGCGCCAGCGAGCCGTGGTCGACGAATTTCGACGTGTATCAGGTGCCTGTGGATGGTTCAGCCTCGCCGAAGAATCTCACCGCTGACAACAAGGCGTGGGACGCCTATCCAGTGCCGTCGCCGGATGGCAAGACGTTGTACTACCTCGCGATGAAGGTGCCGGGCTTCGAGGCCGACCGCTTCGCGATCATGGCGCTGGATCTGGCTACCGGTGCCAAGCATGAAGTGGATCCGAAGTGGGATCGCTCGCCCGGAAGCCTGTCGATTTCCGCCGATGGCAAGACGCTGTATGCCACCGCCGACGACAACGGCCAACATCCGTTGTTTGCGATCGATGCGGCCAGCGGCAAGGTCAGTCAGTTGGTCGACGATGGCGCGGTCGAGGGCTACTCGATGGCTGCCGGCAAGCTGTTGGTGGCTCGCGATGACTTGAAGCGGCCGGCCGATCTGTATCTTGCGACTACGGATGGTGGCGATCTGAAGCAGATCACCCATTTCAATGCGGACGATCTGAAGAACGCCAAAGTTGGCGACTTCGAGTTCTTCAACTTCAAGGGCTGGAACAACGAGACGGTGCAGGGTTACGTGGTCAAGCCGGTCGACTACCAGCCGGGCAAGACCTACCCGGTCGCGTTCATCATCCATGGCGGCCCGCAGGGTGCGATGAGCAATGAGTGGAGCTATCGCTGGAACCCGCAGACCTATGCCGGCCAGGGCTTCGCGGTGGTGACGGTGAACTTCCACGGCTCCACCGGCTATGGTCAGGCGTTCACCGACGCCATCTCCGGCGATTGGGGTGGCAAGCCGCTGGAAGATCTGAAGCTCGGCTGGAAGGCTGCGCTGGACAAGTACAGCTTTCTTGACGGCAGTCGCGCCTGCGCGCTCGGCGCCAGCTACGGCGGTTACATGACGTACTGGATCGCCGGCGTGTGGAATACGCCGTGGAAGTGCCTGGTCGATCACGACGGCGTGTTCGACGCACGTTCGATGTACTACGACACCGAGGAGCTGTGGTTTGAGGAGAGGGAAAACGGCGGCACGCCGTTCGACCATCCGCAGAACTACGAGAAGTTCAACCCGGTCAACCATGTTAAGGATTGGCGCGTGCCAATGCTGGTAGTGCACAGCGGCGATGATTTCCGCATCCCGATCACCCAGGGCCTGGGCGCATTCACCGCGCTGCAGCGTCGCGGCATCCCCAGCGAATTCCTCACCTTCCCGGACGAGAACCACTGGGTGCTGAAGCCGCACAACAGCGTGCAATGGCATGACGCAGTCAACGCGTGGTTGAAGCAATGGACGGCTACTGACGCACCGAAAGCCCCGTCGAGCTGAGTTTGGTCTTTGTGACAAAAGCGGCGGCCCTCGGGTCGCCGCTTTTGTTTTTGTGGTGCGCGAACATGCATTTATCTAGTAGTGAGGCAAAGGCCTCGCGCACAGGGTGCGCTCCTACGGTCGGATCACAGCCACTTCGAGCGTTTGAGCAGGGCGTAGATGCCGCCGACGACGCTCAGCATAACCACGATGACGACGGGGTAGGCCCATGGCTGGGTTAGCTCGGGCATGTGGGTGAAGTTCATGCCGTACCAGCTGGTGAGCAGGGTGGGGGCGGCGAGCATGGCGGCCCAGCCGGCGAGTTTTTTCATCACCTCGTTCTGGCCGTAGGTGACCAGGGAGAGGTTGACGTTGATGGCGGCGGTGAGCATTTCGCGCATCGCGTTGATCGATTCATTGACGCGGAATACGTGGTCGTAGACGTCGCGGAAATACGCGCGAAGTTCGCTGGGGATCAGGTTCGGGTGCAGTCGCGCCAGCTGGCTGATGATGTCTTGAAGTGGCACTACTGCCAGGCGCAGTGTCATCAGGTCGCGTTGCATGTCGTACAGCCGCCTCACGGTGCCTCGCTTGAAGGTCTCGGCGAAGATGTCCTGTTCGAGCTGCTGTAGTTCCTCGCGGAAGTCGCGCACGATCGGCAGCAGGTTGTCGACGATGAAATCGAGTACGCCATACAGGCCATAGCTGGGGCCGTGCGCCAGTAAATCGGGCGCGCACTCGCAGGCGCGCCGAGCCGGCGCGTACGAGAGCGAGGCGCCGTGGCGGATGCTCACCAGATAACGCGGACCAAGGAAGATGTGCGTCTCGCCGAAGGCCAGATGGCCGCTGATCAGCTGCGCGGTCTGCACCACCATGAACAGCGAATCGCCATAGGTTTCGAGCTTGGTGCGTTGATGCGCGGTGTGCGCATCCTCGATCGCCAGATCGTGCAGGCCGAACTCTTCCTGCAGCTTTAGCAGCAAGGGCTCATCCGGCTCATGCAGGCCCACCCAGACGAAGGTGTCTGGGTCCTTTAGTGCATCGCTGATCGCGTCGATACTGATGTCGCCAATGCGAGTGCCGTCGTTCCGGTAGGCAATGCAGTTGACGATCATCGGTTCGTCAGTGGGCGACAGCGCAGTCGGGAGAGGATTGATCAGGGTCATTGGCGCATCATGCCGTGCACCAGAAGGCAGGGCAATTACGGGCGGCATTGTTTGTGTAGGAGCGCACCCTGTGCGCGATGCTTTTGCCCTCGGGCGCAGAAGAGCCATCGCGCACAGGGCGCGCTCCTACCAGCTACGACGAAGCGTCCATGTCAGCGCGAGCCAGCACGGCAGTGCGAACAGGAGCCAGGGCTGGTTTTGCTGCACGACGCCGGGTAGAAGGTGCAGCAGCAAAGCGATCAGTACGGCGACTAGTTGCAGCAGGATCAGGCCGTCGATGAAGAGCGATGGGGTGATGTCGCGGCGTGCGCGCCACAACGTCGGTAGTAGCAGGAAGGCGAACGGGTTGAATAGCAGCAGGTTGGCGTTGGCCCATGCCGAGTGGTGGGTGGTGAGTGTCCACAACACCAGCAGTAGCAAACCGACGACTCCAGCCGGTAGCAGGTACAGCGTGCCGAGCAAGGCGTAGCTGACAGGAGACCAGCGTCGCGTCAGCACGATCAGTATCGCGACCAGCAGCCCCGCCAGCGCCAGCGGCAGGCGTAGATCGGGAGCGGTTGCCGGTGGTTCGTCGAGCCGATTTGGCGAGACCAGTTGTTCGTTCTGCAGCAGCGGTTGCAGGCCGCCGCGGCCGTTGTCGATCTGCACGTTACGCAATTGCGCCTGCAGCACCATCGGTAGAAAACTTTCCTGCCAGGCACTGAGCGGCTGGTCGGCATACGGCCCCAGGCCGAGATCCATCAGCAGCATCAACCATGTCTGCGCGCTCATCAGGCGGACGGTCTGCTGACGGAAGGTCATGCCACCGGCGCGCGCCGCGAGCTGCGTATTCAGCACTCCGCCGAGCGCCTTGTTCAGCGCATCGCGCACGCGGGTGGTGCAGTTGTCGACGTAGTAGTCGTAGTTGTAGCCGGCGTTTTCCGGGCGCAGGTTCCATAGCAGAAAGTCGCGCAGTGCAGCGGCCTGATCGGGGTTGAGCCGCAGCAGTTGGCGGGTTACCGAGCGACCGCTTTCGATGTAGTAGCTCTCGTCTTCCTGGCTGGGTGCCGCGTCCATCAGATAGTGCATATGGCCACGGGCGAAGTTGAGCAGGAAACCCTTCTCGTCGAAATCGAACACGCCGTAGTTGAAGTCGATCGCCTCACCGGAACTGCTGTCGCGCAGTTCGATCGCATCGTGGCCGAATCGCTCCCAGTAGGTTTCACCGGGGCCGTAGCTGATCAGCGAAACCTGCAGGTTTGCGCCCGGCGCGTCGGCGATGCCGGCGTAGGCGCTCAGGGGCGCGATCAAGATGATCAACACCAGCAGGATGAGATGGCGGCAGAGAAGGTTCATGCGCTCGAGTCGTGAGGTAGGAGCGCACCCTGTGTGCGCGATGACCTACGGTAAGGCCAATGCGCGCACAGGGTGCGCTCCTGCAATTATTGTCGGATTACGCGGAATTGCTGCACGCGGCGGTCGTCGGCTTCGGTGACGTGGAACAGGAACGCGCCGATGGCGACTTCTTCGCCAGCCTCGGGCAGATGACCGAATTCGGAAGTGACCATGCCGCCTACGGTGTCGTATTCCTCGTCGGAGAAATCGGCGCCGGTGTGTTCGTTGAAATCGGCAATCGGCGTTAGCGCGCTGACCAGCAGGTCGCCACCAGGTTGTTCGTGGACCAGCTCGGGCTCTTCCTCGTCGTGTTCGTCGTCGATCTCGCCGACGATCTGTTCCAGCACGTCCTCGATGGTGATCAGGCCGGCGACGCCGCCGTATTCGTCGACTACCAGTGCCATGTGGTTGCGCGTCAGGCGGAATTCCGCCAGCAGCACGTTCAGGCGCATCGATTCGGGGATCAGTACGGCCGGGCGCAGGATTGCGCGGATGTCGAAATGCTCGGGCGCGCCGAAGAACTTCAGCACGTCCTTGGCCAGCAGGATGCCCAGGATCTCGTCCTTGTCCTCACCATGCACAGGGAAGCGCGAGTGGCCTGATTCCACCACGGCGGCGAGTATGTCGGTCAGCGGTGACTCCACCGCAAGCATCACGATCTGTGCGCGTGGGACCATGACGTCGTCCACGCTCAGTTCGGTGACCTTGATCGCACCCTCGACCATGGTCAGGGTGTCGACGGACAGCAGTCCGTTGGTCTGGGCGGCACGCAACTCTTCAAGCAGTTCGTTGCGGTTGCGTGGTTCGCCGGAAAACATGTGGCCCAGTCGGTCCCACCAGGTACGGTGCGCCGGGCCGCTGGTACTGCCAGGG
>Ga0302233_10000332_pt1 | contig 40841 bp, 36 predicted proteins | sample II_Palsa_N3_1_FD_193516 | JGI IMG/M metagenome (GOLD analysis project Ga0302233, IMG submission 193516) | Peat permafrost microbial communities from Stordalen Mire near Abisko, Sweden - II_Palsa_N3_1 | ecosystem: Environmental > Terrestrial > Soil > Palsa > Peat permafrost | place: Sweden... | reverse complement strand
AGCACCCCGGCATGCACCATCAGGAATGTGTCCTGGAAGTGGGCCAGCGGCCTATGCCTGAGCCAATCGATCAAGTCATCCCGGTCCGGCGCCTTGAGAATCTCATCCAGCGTATCGCCCGGTTTCGGCGTACGCACCCCCGCGACCACCGACAGCAAATGCACATCGTGATTGCCCAGGACGGCGGTAGCGCGTTGCTGGAAACCAATCAACTGGCGCAGCGTGGCCAGCGAATTGGGGCCGCGATTGACCAGGTCGCCGACAAACCATAACGGGGTCGAGGCGGCCTCGGGCAGTTTGGCGAGCAGGCGGGTGAGGGCGTCGTTGCAGCCTTGCAGGTCGCCGATGGCGTGGGGGGGGAGGAGCGGGGGCGGTGGGGGAGTGGAGTCGGGCATCTAACGTGCGTAAGGTGGGTAAGGTGGGTAAGGTGGGTAAGGGCAGAAAACTTGTGATTGGGCGTAGATATAAAATTCATCCTAGCTGCGGCGTGGTTTGGAACCCACGGTGCGCAGCCCGGCAATGACTTTCATTCCACTTGAAACTGTGCCGCAACTTGTACTGTCCCGCGATTGACTTCTGGTAACAAGAGGTTACACCATCAAGAGGCGAAAGAACGCCTGGGGCACGAGAACTAGCTGCCGGTACCGCATTGGGCCGGCCTGCTGGCGTTTTTGCCTATGGTATTTGACCTCAGGTGACGGCCCCTGCCCCGGCGGGGCAGGGCGTCGCGTCCAATCCACCGAGTCGCAGGATATCCATTACACAAACTATCCGGTCATTTGCATCTGAAAATCGGCTCCAGAGACGAAATCGTGCTGGGTGGCGTGACTAATCATTATAATTCTCACTTATTGGTCAACTATCCCAGGATATCTTTTCGAGCAGGCCCTAGCCAAACGTTTCGCCACGCCGGCTGTTGTTCGTGTGCTCGCGGCGGAAATATGCTGGCGGGTTGAATTTCCTGAATTGCTACCTTCTTAAAAAGTCGATGATACTAATCACAGGTGGTGCCGGTTTTATCGGGGCCAATTTTATTCTCGATTGGCTTGCCCAAAGTGACGAGCCCGTTGTCAATGTCGATAAGCTGACCTATGCCGGTAACCTGGGTACTCTCCGGTCGCTGCAAGGCAATCCCAAGCATTGTTTTGCTCAGGTCGACATTTGCGATCGTGCCGCGCTGGACCAATTGCTGACTATTCATGCACCGCGTGCCGTGCTGCACTTTGCAGCGGAAAGTCATGTCGATCGGTCGATACTCGGGCCGGCTGAGTTTGTGCAGACCAATATGGTAGGCACGTTTACGCTGTTGGAAGCGGTGCGGCAGTATTGGCATGCTCAAGATGAGGCAAGAAGAAAGGCGTTCCGCTTCCTGCATGTCTCGACCGACGAAGTTTACGGTTCTCTTCAGCCGGGCGACCCGCAATTTTCCGAAACTACGGCATATGCGCCGAACAGCCCGTATTCCGCCAGCAAAGCGGGTTCTGACCATCTGGTGCGTGCTTACCACCACACCTACGGTTTGCCGACCCTGACCACCAATTGTTCAAATAACTACGGGCCGTATCAGTTTCCGGAAAAACTGATTCCACTTGTCATCCGCCATGCACTTGCCGGAAAACCTTTGCCGATCTACGGCGATGGCCAAAATATCCGTGACTGGCTGTTTGTCGGCGACCACTGTACGGCGATTCGTACCGTGCTGGAACAGGGTGTAGCCGGGGATAGCTACAACATCGGCGGATGGAACGAAAAAACCAATCTCGACGTGGTACATACGATTTGCGGGATTCTTGACGCGCTGCAGCCCGGCTCGAACGGACCGTATGCACAACAAATCGAATTCGTGGCGGATCGGCTGGGTCATGATCGCCGCTACGCGATCGATGCCGGAAAAATCGAGCGCGATCTGGGCTGGCGTCCGTGCGAAACCTTCGAGACGGGGATCCGCAAAACCGTTCAATGGTACTTGCATCACCAGGACTGGATCGATGAGGTCGAGTCCGGTGAATACCGGCATTGGCTGTCCCTGAATTATGGGCAACGCGATTGACTCAGGCTACTATAAGCGCGCTCCAGGGGCCAGTGGCATCCGACACAGTGACGCATTCGCTATCTCGTTCAAAGCCACAATGAATACCTTTCCCCACCATTTCGCGATGTCGCTCGTCGTTTGTTTTAGCGCGGCCTTGCTCGGATGCGCCCTGATCCTATTCCTGCTGTTGCGCACGGGTCTTGCCATGCGGCTCGCCACCGATGTGCCCAATCAACGTTCGTTGCACGTGATACCGACGCCGCGCGCCGGAGGCTGGGGGCTGGTGCCCGTCAGCGTAGTGCTAATATTGCTGGCCTCTCCGGGCTTGAGCATGGTCGCCGCCGGGGTGGTGGTGCTTGCCGTCGTCTCACAAGTCGACGATCGACGGGGACTCTCCGCCCGAGTACGTTTCCTCACGCATTTTGTGGTCGCCGCGAGCTTTTTAATGCTCTTTCCGTTGGCCGGAGGTGCTTGGTGGCGGGTGATTTTGATGACCTTCGGCTTGGTCTGGCTGATTAATCTCTATAATTTTATGGATGGCGTTGACGGCCTTGCCGGAGGGATGACTGTGGTCGGCTTCCTCGCCTACGCGCTGGCGGCAACGGCAGATCAGGCGTTGGCTTATGCCGCGATCAGCGTGGCCGGTGCGGCTGCGGGGTTCCTGATTTTCAACTTTCATCCGGCGCGCATTTTCCTCGGCGATGCGGGCTCGATTTCACTTGGTTTCCTGGCGGGAGCCATGGGCTATTGGGGGTGGCGCGACGGCATTTGGGCCTGTTGGTTTCCGTTGCTGGTATTTGCTCCTTTCATCGCCGATGCCTCGGTTACCTTGCTGCGCCGCGTCGCCCGCGGCGAAAAATTCTGGCAGGCCCACCGCGAGCATTATTACCAAAAAATGGTTCAAATGGGGGTTGGGCATGCGCGTACCGCGCTGTTATGGTATGCGGTGATGGTGCCAGGGGCGCTACTTGCGCTGTCGGTGCGGCATCAGGCTCCGGCTATGCAACTGAGCGTCAGCGTTTTCTGGCTCATTATTTTATTCATTTTTGGTTGGCGCATCGATCGCTTATGGTCGCAATTCAATCAAGTCAAGGCGGGTCGCTGATGTCTCTCAATACCGCTCGCCTGCTGTCGGTCACCGCCTTCCTGTTCGATCTCAGTGCTGTTGTGGTCTCGTGGTTTGCGGTCTATATGTTGCGGTTTAACGGGCTGATTCCGCAGGACTTCATTCACAGCGCGAGTTACATGTTGTTATGTATCTTGCCGGTGTATGGCTTGATGTTCTGGATCTTCGGCCTATATCGCGGCATGTGGGTATTTGCCAGCTTGCCCGATTTATTGCGCATCGCCAAAGCAGTGATGGCCGGCGCGGCTGCGGCCATGGTCGCAGTGGTTATGTTGCACCCTAATCCGACGGTTCCCCGTTCGGTATTGGTCGCGTCGCCGCTATTGCTGTTTCTGCTCACTGGCGGCTCGCGTGCTCTCTATCGGGCAGCCAAGGAATCGCGCCGCTACGGTGGTCTGAACGGTAAAGGCAAGCCGGTCATTGTGATGGGGGCAGGGCAAGCCGGTGCGACCCTGGTGCGCGAATTATCGCGCTCCTCCGAATGGCGCTTGGTCGGTTTGCTGGATGACGACGTAGTCAAGCATGGACGTGAAATCCTGGGGTATAAAGTGCTGGGCAGATTGGATGAATTGCCCGCGTGGAGCCTCCGTCTCAAGGCTCAATCCGCCATTATCGCCATGCCGCTTGCCTCGGCTGAAGAGCAACGTCGTGCGGCATCGATTTGTATGCGTGCGGGCGTCAAGGCGATGATCCTCCCGGCTCTGTCGACGATTTCAAATGATGAAGCGGCGCTTGCGCGCATCAGGAATATCGATCTTGAAGACGTGCTGGGCCGCGACGCGGTCATGATCGATACCGAGCCCGTTCTAGCCTTGTTGCGGCAGCGTGTGGTGATGGTCACCGGGGCGGGCGGCTCGATCGGCGCCGAACTGTGCCGACAAATATTGCGCTTTGCACCGGCGCAACTGGTGGTGCTGGACATTTCCGAATTTGCGATTTACCGCTTGACCGAAGAGCTGGGCGGCACGTATCCGGAGCTATCGCTGATACCGTTTATCGGCGACGTGAAAGATGCCATTTTGTTGGCGCGCATCATGCAGGAATACGTCCCGGATATCGTATTTCACGCTGCCGCGTATAAGCATGTGCCGTTAATGGAGGAAATCAATACGTGGCAGGCGGTACGGAACAATGTGCTCGGCACGTACCAAGTTGCGCAAGCTGCGATTCGAGCCAAGGTCAAACATTTCGTCCTGATTTCTACCGACAAGGCCGTCAATCCCACCAATGTCATGGGTGCGACCAAGCGGCTGGCCGAGATGGTTTGCCAAGCATTGCAACAAACCAGCGAGCATACGCAATTTGAAACTGTCCGGTTCGGCAATGTCCTGGGCAGCGCCGGCAGTGTGATTCCGAAGTTTCAGGAGCAGATCGCCAAAGGCGGCCCCGTTACCGTGACCCATCCCGAGATCACCCGCTTTTTCATGACCATTCCGGAAGCCTCGCAACTGGTATTGCAGGCGTCGAGCATGGGACAGGGCGGTGAAATATTTATTTTGGACATGGGCAAACCGGTATTGATCGCGGATCTTGCACGCGACCTGATTCGTTTGTACGGCTATACCGAAGACCAGATAAAAATTGTTTATTCGGGATTGCGGCCGGGTGAAAAGCTTTACGAAGAACTATTGGCCGACGATGAAACGACTCGCCCGACTCATCACCATAAGTTGAGGGTGGCGCGAGCGAGGGAGGCATCGGGCGATCTGGTCGAGCAATTGCTGCCGTGGTTGCTGCAAGCACGCATTCCCTCGGATGACGAAGTCCGGGCGGGGTTGCAGATACGTGTCGCCGAATATGTCCCCGCCCCGGCAAGCCAGCGCAGTGAACGACCCGGCCGGGAACCGGCCCTGCCGATGATGCCCCCTGGTGTGGCAAACTAAAACCCCTTCGGGAGACAAAATCATGGCACGTAAAGGCATTATTCTGGCCGGCGGTTCGGGCACCCGGTTATACCCGATCACCCATGCGATATCGAAGCAATTGCTGCCGGTCTACGACAAGCCGATGATTTATTATCCGCTGTCGACCTTGATGACGGCCGGAATCCGCGACGTGCTGGTGATTTCGACGCCGGCGGATACGCCTCGCTTTGCCGAGCTAATGGGGGACGGCAGCCGCTGGGGCATGAATTTGCAGTATGCGGTACAAGCATCTCCGGACGGCCTGGCGCAGGCATTTTTGATCGGCCGGGATTTTCTTGGTCAGGACCCCTGTGTGCTGATTCTCGGCGACAATATATTCCATGGTCACGATCTGGCCAGTTTGTTGGGCCGAGCCGACCTGCATACCGAGGGTGCCACTGTATTTGCTTATCATGTACAGGACCCTGAGCGTTATGGCGTGGTCGAATTCGATAGCGCCAATCGCGCTATCTCGATTGAAGAAAAACCCGCCTGCCCGCGCTCGAACTACGCGGTGACGGGACTTTATTTTTATGACAATCAAGTCTGTGATATCGCCGCCGATATTCGGCCGTCTGCGCGCGGCGAGCTGGAAATCACCGACGTTAATTTACGTTATCTGCAGCACCAGCAATTGAAGGTCGAGATCATGGGGCGAGGGTATGCGTGGCTCGATACCGGCACGCACGATTCGCTGATCGAAGCCGCAACATTTATCGCGACACTGCAAAAACGCCAGGGATTGATGGTCGCATGCCCCGAAGAGATTGCTTATCGCCAGCAATGGATTACGCGTGAGCAATTGGCTCGGCTCGCGGCGCCCTTGGCCAAGAACGCCTACGGCAAATACTTACTCAACCTTGTTTCGGATCAAGCGGTATGACAATCCAAGTAATCGATACGGCATTGCCGGAAGTGAAAATCATCGAGCCGCAGGTTTTCGGCGACGCGCGTGGGTTTTTCTATGAAAGTTTTAATGCGCGCGAATTTGGCGAGGCGCTCGGGGCGCCGGTGACCTTTGTGCAAGACAACCATTCTCGCTCGGCACGCAATGTGCTGCGTGGCTTACATTATCAAATTCAGCATGCACAGGGCAAGCTGGTGCGGGTGGTGAGTGGGGAAGTGTTCGACGTCGCGGTGGATCTGCGTAAAGGCTCACCTAATTTTGGCCGCTGGGTCGGGGTGACCTTGTCGGAGGAGAATCGGCGGCAGATGTGGGTGCCGGCCGGCTTTGCCCACGGGTTTTGCGTCCAATCGGAATTCGCCGAATTCCTGTATAAAACCACGGATTATTGGTACCCGGAGCATGAGCGGGTGCTGCTATGGAACGACCCGGCTATCGGCATCCAATGGCCGGTAACGGGGGCGCCGGTGATGGCGGCGAAAGATCTGGCCGGGGCGGCGTTGCGGGTGGCGGAGGTTTTTGTTTAAGCAAACCACAGCCACGCGCATAGTCGGTCTGAATGGCATACAAGATCGCCGGGTTGCGTCGCCGACCTTGTATCCACAGCCTACCGCGGGGGTAAAGCAGCATTAAAGTCGATCGCGCAGAGATCTCCGTTTTGATAATGCTGTCCACGCTTTATGTCACCAAGATCAGTACATTTTGCGATTGCATAATTCGGCTTAAGTCTATTTAGTGTTTCATCGACCTCTATGCCTGTAACTTCAACCTGTAATACGAGATAAGTAACGGGGTAAAGCCGGGCATATTGTTTCACGCTGTCATAGGTCATATCGTCAAATATTATTCGACCTTTACTCAAATCCATTTTTCCTTGTTGCACCAAGGTTGCGATTTCTCGGTTGAGCACGGCAGGATCGTGGTTTAGCGAAACGGAAGGCCCTTCATAACCATTGGCCAAGGCTGGGCGGAACAATAAAAAATTGGCCGATATTGATCCGACCAACAGAGTTGCGCAAAATATAGAGTAAATTTTTGCAGCCGAGCGCCGTCGTTGGGCTACGCTGAAAAGGCAAATAGCGATAAATATCGATAATATAAAATTTATAAAAATAGATCGGTAAAAATTCTGTGCCTCATCATAAAAAAATAAAAATAAGACTGGCCATGCGAATAGTAACAGAGGTACGAATCGTGTGTTATTTCCCCACCACTTTTGAAATAGACCATGATTTCGATTGACTTGTATCAGGTCAAGGAGAGTCCTGATGGTAACCCGGGCAGTAATGAATATCGCCAGGATAAAATTCAGCGGCACAACTATCGCGATGCCGATATTCAAGGCTGTTATTGCCACTTTCCCAGGGATCGCCGGGTTTCCAGCGGGAGGTAAATAACCGATGCTATAATCTTGACGATAAAGAAAAGGATGAACATAGCGAATAATTTTATCTCCTAGCCATTTAAAAATGGTCATGGTTTTAAAAATTGACACCCGGAAGGTCATGTCTCCCCAGAAGTTCAATATGGCTGGAAATTCCCGACATGCTCTGTGGTAGAAATTCATCTCGGTGAGCGTGCCAAATGCCAGTATTATAAAAATTAAAATTGCGACGAATTTTTTTTCAAATGAGATGCAAATCAACCGATATACAAAATACAGAGTCAGCGGTAGAAATAATATGCCTTGAACGTGAACGTACATCGAAAATAGAATGCTAATCGATAGCAGGGAAATAAATAAGCACCTGAGCAGCAGGTTTCTGGAACCTGATTCGATAAACATGTATGCGGCGAGGCAAGCCGCAAGGTTAATCGCATGAAAATATTCCGGGCGTCCCATGACCAAACTTGATCCGGCCACACCAATCAATCCAGTGCATGCTACTGCAGCAGCAAAAAGAGCATCTCGCCACAACGAATACCACACGGCAAGACAGATGCTCGCGGCAATCGCCGTAAAGGGCAGTACCCGGAGTTGTACCGCGGAGAAATGTTGGTCCAGAACCGAGAGTGACCAAGCCGGCAGCAGGAATGCCAAAGGCACATGTTTGATATTGGAGGTGCACAAGGCATAGAGGCCATAGATTATGCCGTGATCTGGAATATATCGCTGGACCTGAATCTTGAGCGCCATTTCGTCGGGATAAATGGGCATTCGATGCCAAACCCAGAGACTCAAAAACACCAGGCCTACCAAGCTTAACGCAAGTGCGTTGCGGAGCACGTTGCGACGGGTTTCATCGTGATCTACATTCATCATAAAATTTGGTGAAAACTATATTTGTTCACACTGCGGGGCAAGATCGTCGTGACTGAACGGACTGTGCGGCGAGGGCTGTTCTATAACACGGATCCAATTTGTCTGGGCTGGCGATAGCCCGATATCGATTGGGGCGTCCGTGCAGGAAAATGTGTCGGCGAGATGCCGCTAAAAATGGGTGTTTTGCTGCGACCGTTCAAGCGTATTTCGTTCAAGCTCCGCTCGTGTTTTTTGCAATACTGTAGTCACATCTGCTTCAGTCAAGGAGGGAAAGAGCGGCAGTCTTACCAGCCTCCCAGGCACATCTTCGGTAACGCTCATGGCAGAACCAGTGCGGCCAAATCGCTTGCCGGCAACAGAATCATGAAGCGGAACATAATGAAATACTGCGTTGATTCCGTTGCTTTTCAGCGTGGCCAGAAAATCTACCTGCTCCATATGGGTTCGAAGAAGTAGGTAGAATAAATGTCCGTTATGAGTGCACCCGGGAGGGACAATTGGGACTCGTATATGGCCGCTAACTACCAGATCATCAAGCGCAGCTCGGTATTGCTGCCAGATCGTAATGCGCTGGTTGTTGATTGAGTCGATATGTTGAAGTTGCGCGTATAAAAAAGCGGCGGTGAGTTCGCTGGGGAGGAATGAGGAACCGATATCCACCCAGGTATATTTATCCACTTCTCCGCGAAAAAATCGTGAACGATTGGTGCCCTTCTCGCGAATGATTTCTGCTCGCTCAATAAAGCAAGGATTATTGATTACCAAAGCCCCGCCTTCGCCTGAAACAACGTTTTTTGTCTCATGAAAGCTGAAAGCCGCAAAGTCGCCCAGGGTTCCCAGCCTGCGCCCCTTATAGCGACTGCCTAACGCTTGCGCCGCATCCTCAATAACCAGCAGATCGTGGCGGCGGGCAATCTCCAGGATAGTGTCCATTTCGCAAGCTACTCCGGCATAGTGCACCGGGACGATCGCTTTGGTCCGTGAGGTAATGGCCGCCTCGATCAGGCGCTCATCAATATTCAAGGTGTCCTGACGGATATCGACAAAAACGGGTATGGCGCCCCGCAGCACAAAGGCGTTGGCTGTCGACACGAAGGTGTAGGACGGCATGATGACTTCGTCACCAGGCTGGATGCCCGCCAGGATCGCCGCCATTTCCAGTGCCGCCGTGCAGGAATGGGTGAGCAAAACCGTACCGCTTCCGAGATAGGATTCGATTAGCTCGGAGCATCTCTTGGTGTAGGGGCCGTCACCCGCGAGTCGCCCGCATTCCAAGGCGTCGCGGATATGATCCAGCTCTGTGCCGACTTGATAGGGACGGTTGAATCGTATAGTCATGAATATTTGATCGTTATCACCAATTGAAAATTACAACCCCGGTAACAATTAGTAGCATTGAGTAAATTTTGCGTCTGCCGATGGTTTCTCCTAGCACCGACTTCGCGAGAATCAGAACCAGCACATAAGTCAGCGCGGTGGCCATATACACAGAGATTAGGGGCCAGTGTTTCAATGCCAGGTAATTCATTGCCGGAGCCATGCCAAACAAACCCACCGTTGCAACAAGGTAGATTTTTTTCCTACGCAAGAAAAAAAGTTTATATAGAATCTGCGCCCCAGCGGTGGAGAGTATCGCCAGTACCAACGGTAATAATGTCATGGCACACCTAGCACAAGCGATAGGTTGTGGTCGCCTCTTGAAGGTCCGTGCCACCGTAGCAAAGTAGCAAGTTTCCCCAAAAAACGCTGTGGCCCAATAACTTTAAATTCGTCAACACAAACCTCTATGAGGATGATGGCTACCAGTCTGAGCACCGCAGCTGGTGGTCATCTTCGTGGCGATATGCAAAATTGCGTATGGCCGGATGCCTTAGCTAGGCGCTCTGCTCTTCAGCCCCGGTCGTCCCGAGGGCGACGCCAATCATGATGATTAGGGATGCTATCAGTTTTTGTTCAGTCACGGTCTCGCCAAAAAGAAAATGGCTTACCAGCAGTAATAAAGGGAAAAAAATGCTGCCGAGCGGGTAGCTCAGACTCACCGGGTGGCGGTTGTGTATATGCCCCCAAATGATAAACCTCAAAAAATTGACGCACATCACTGCCAAAAAGATCAACCCCACTGATAACCAGTATGGATGCATTTGCGCCGAGGCTATTTTTAGCAATACCGCGCTCATCAGGCCTAGTATTACCGTGACGGTCACCGCAAAAATCGGGCTAGACATCACAAGGATTCCCCATATTTGCGCCACGCGTCTATCGGACGTCCAAGATAGTTTTCCAATTGTTCCATGGAATGCAGATAGCTCTGCGCCAGGTCCTTCAAAGCGGCGGGGGGGGCGGCGACATTTTTGTTGCCCGGGTTGACAACCTCGTTGAGCGAGCTTGGCGTGACATCATCGTTTATGCCCAACCAGCGATACAGCTTTTGTGCGTTGGCGAGATTGCCGACAATTTCCTCGAAGATAAGAATGTCGAGCTGCGCGCTGTCGAAGAGTGTGAGATAGCCGTTGATATAGTCCATGTACTGACCGCGAAGACGATACGCGTATGGGTTGACCGAGGTTGAGAATGTGGCATGCGATAGCCGCCGCTGTTCCGCCGCCAAAGCAGACTCGAAGCTCATGGATTCCAGGCCATGAAAGACGCTGAAGCGATAGTTCGACCAAGCCCGCTCCACCGGATTGCGCAAAATCATCAGAATACGCGCGTCAGGATAGAGGCCACGGATTCGTTCAGCGGCCGAAGGGCTCTCGATATATGAGGAGCTTTTTTCGCCGCAGTAGAGCGTCCCGGGCGGGCAGTCCGAGAAGTATGTCGCTTCATAAAATTCACGGCCCTTGCCGCTCAATTGTTCGTCGAGGAAGAACTTGGGCTCGGGTTTAACAGGTTGCGCCATCATCACTTGCGGGTGTTCATTCAACAGCCGATAGAGATAAGTGGAGCCGGAGCGTTGGGCGCCGACAATGAATAAATTTTTCATCGTCCTACGACCTCACTGATTTCATAACTTTGTTGGTTCCCTATTTCACGTAACACGCGGATCAGATATTCGCCTATAACGCTTAGCAACATGATCAATACGCCATTGAAAAATGAAATGAGTACCACCAGGGTCGGCCAGCCGGGAGTGTTGCTACCGACGATAAGTGCATGGCATAAATAATACAAGCCAAGAAAAAAACTTATTCCAGAAACAATAAATCCAAATGCTGCGCCAAAGCGTAATGGAATTGTCGAGTAATTGAAAAGAATGGTCGCCGTTAGATTAAATATTTTACGTAAAGTATAATTACTTTTGCCAGAATGCCGTGGCTGGTGGCGTACCGTTGTGTTGCAACGCTTATTCGAAAATTTAAGTACAAGCCCAGGGATGTAGGGCGTGGCTGAGCGGTCGCGACAAACTCGCTTTATAACGTCGTGTCGAATCAAGCGAAAATTAGTTAACGTAAAATTCGGCTCAATATTAAAAACTTTTTGATTTATCTTGCTCACGATACGGCTGCCAATTCGACGAAAAAATGTATGTTTTTTGACCTCGAAGCGACCAATTACCAAATCAAAGCTATCGCCCGCAGCTTGAATCAATTTAGCAATTTCTTCCGGAGGATTTTGCAAATCATCGTCCATGGTAATGATGTAGTCGCCTGTTGCTTCGCGGAACCCGCACAGGTTGGCATTGTGCTGACCATAGTTTTTGAGCAGGTCGATGGCGATAACTTTTTCATGTTTCGAAGCTAAATCGGAAATTATGTTCCAACTATTGTCAGGGCTGCCATCGTTAATCAGAATAATTTCAAATTCCAAATTTTTAGATGTAAAAAATTCAATAGTCCGAGAGACTGTTTCATAAATTATTTTTTCACTGTTAAACACGGGAATGACAACGCTGTATTTTTTACTCATTTTCGACCCGGATCTAAATGTCAGATGATAATAATTTATATTATAAAAAATAAAATTATCAATTTTTTAGCAAATGATTTTGATCTGCGGCATAGCGGCACCCAGATCGCCGGAGGGGCGATCTGACGATCGTGGGTTTGATGACGCTCTATGATGGCGAAAATGAGTTTGATTGCGTTGATTATCGGGCAAGTGGAGGATTTTTTGAGGGGCGTCGCAGTGACCGAACCTACGCGGACCACGGCTCGGGGATCGCCATAGGCACTCACTGCCGAAATCGAGTAGGAGGATAAGGCTTGCTCGTTCATGGCATTGAGGTTGCTGCGGCACATACCCAGGTTGGGTCGACGCGGTAGTCGGAGCGAACCCCAACTGCATCGGCAAAATAGAATGGTGCGTCTTCGGTGTGTGCGGGTGTTGCGATCGTGGAGGGCGTTTCGGAGCCCCAGTGACAGATCGGCTTGGGATTCCGTTGACACACCGCAGAAAGCACCGCCAGTTCGTTAGCTGCGCGTCTTCTCGGACGAACTTGGGCTGCTGGTTGGCGCAAGCCTTGGAGCATCTGGTGATCCAGTGGGCGGCAGTTGGGCGGGGGGCGGCGTGTCATATCTTATATTATGTCATCAATGTGAATTTGCTTTTTTACGGCGGTAATTTTTTGTCATACTCAGGAATGTGCCCTCGCTCACCATGGCGGGGGTGTCCTCGAAGCATCCTGCTTTACCGCCGATTGGTCCAAGTCGACCGGGCGGGGCAGCCTCCGAGTCCAATTGCGCGTATTGGGCATAAGTAAGGAAACACGGCGGGTAATAGTGCGAGATACTGATATTCCTGCGCCATCAATGAAGCTGAATAATGCAGCAAAAGCGACGCTTGCCGCTACGACGGTAATGTCGATGGCTGCGGACGCCCAATGGTCTCCGGGCGTTAAATGTGCGCGCAGCCGTGTTCCCAATGAAAAAAGTACGATGTGGTGTAGTAGATAGAGCGGGAATGAGATTTTTCCCATCCATCGAGAAAGGGGTAACGCTAGAAAGCGTTGTGCGGGCGCGTAGTTGACCACCCCAAACACCATCAGAGCTGCCGATAGCGCATAGGGAGTGTCATAGGGCGTACCGGGCATAAATATGGTGGCAATCGCGGATGCCGCAATACACATAAATCCTAACATATTGGGAAATTTTACAAAATTACTTGCGCCTGATCCAATATATTCCGAAATAGTAATTCCGACTATAAATAATGAAATATAAGGCTGCCATAGCCAAATTGATGCAATCGCAACCAAATATGCGACAAATCGGATGCGAGTACGACCAACCGTCATGAGTAAAATTACAAGGAAGACTGAACCCAATAATTCTATCGGCATGGTCCAAAGCGGTGGTATCGGACTGTGTGCTGGATTATTGTGAAAATAAACATCATATACTGCAAAACGATTAACAACGAGCGCCCATTTTCTCGATGCACCGGCTCGGCAGTAACGCCTGATATTGCGGCAAGCCATGCGAAACAACATGCGATGATGATGGGTACGGTGAGTCTAAAATATCGGCCGATTATAATATTTTCAACGTGTGTTTGTCAGATTTGGTCACGTAGCCTATCGATAGCGAGATCCCTGATACTATAAAAAATATACCTACAGCAAATGTTCCATTGAAAAAAATATTTTCCACGTGAAATCGCGAATTGGTTCTGAGACAGGAAAATGAAAAACGAATACGTGATAAAAAACCACGACCAAGGCTCCCCACCCACGTAACCCATCCAGAAAATGGAGTCGTTTGCCGATTTTTTGTGGAATGGGGAATGTCATGTGTATAAATAGAAATTTATTAATGGCTATGTTAAATTAACCAAATTTTAGCGTAATCCAGATGGCTGTGGAAATGCTCGGCGTTACGGATAGTTATTCATCAATCGCGTCGAGTTCACTCGGTGTCTCTTGTCATTCTGAAATTTGTGTGCTGTTTTCCCTGTTTTTCGTCCCCTTCGGGCGGTTTTTAAGTCGAGTCTCGAGCATTACACTATCTGCGGACGGAGTTGTGCCAAGGGGTGCATGCGACCAAGCTGTAGACCGCGATTGCCATTGCCTTGGCCGACATTGTCACGTCGTGCAAAGCTCCTGTGGCCGGCCCCGGCCTGGGTCAGCGTACCTACTGTGGCTCATTCGCCACCGAGCCAATTCTGCGCTCGGCGATACCCATCGCCTCGCTGAAGAGTTCGATGACTGCGTTATGTTAAGCGACGCTTGCTGCGACGACGGGAATGTCGAGACCTGTCGACGCTCAATGATTGCCGGGCGTCTCAAGGTGCTGCAGGTCGATTAAAATTGATCGCGCAGAGGTTATCTTTTCTGTAAATCACCTCATTTTTTATGTCAGGTAAAGAATAACAATTTACGATCGCATAATTTGGTTTGACCAAAATCAGTGCTTTTTCGAAACCAATTCCTGCCAGAGAAGAGGACAGCATCAAATAAGTTACTGGGTAAATTTTGTAGTAATGCTTCAGGCTGTTGTAGGTCAAATCGTCGAAAATGATACCGCCATCTTTCAAATTCATGCTGGCCTGTTGAGCCAGTGCTATTACATCTAGGTTAATCGCGCTGGAATCGCGATTAAGCGAGAATGAAGGGCCTTCATAACCATTTTTCAATTTTGGGTAGAACAGGACGAAATTGGCAGTGATAGACCCAATCATGATAATGGCACAAAATGTTGCATACAGAAAAATAGGTGCACGCCAGCGTCTGGAAGCGTTGGATAGGCAAATTGCCAGAAAAATTGCGAGCACGAAGTTGATAAAAATTGATCGATAAAAATTCTGCGTTGAATCATAAAAAAACAAGAAGAGGGTCGGTGGAGCGAAGAGTATCGTTGGTGCGTATTGACGATGATTTTCTAATATAGACAGGATTTTTTTCCAAAAATAGCGGATATTTTTGACTCTTGAAAATTCCCGAAGCACCATAAGGATAGTGATTGCGATGGAAAAAATTAAATTTATTTTTATTGATAAGCTTACGAGTGAATTAAAAAACGAAAAAATTATTTCCCATACCCAATTTGGATTAGGTAGAGACGGCAGGTAATTAATTGCATAGTTTTTCGTATAAATAAAATCGACTGTGGTGTTTCTAACTTTCGCTCCAATCCAATTCGACCATCCTTGATCTTTGACCTGCGCCATATGGAATGTCATTCCGTTAAGGAAATTTTTTATTGCAGGAAATTCGGGGCAGGTAACACTATAAACGTTGGCGGTCGTTGCCATATAAATCGCCGGCCCGATTATGGCGAGCATGGCTATTGCGACTAACTTCCGATCTGCGGTACCGCAAATGAGGCAATACACGAAATACAAAGTTAATGGTAAAAAGATCATGCCCTGTAGATGCGAATACATTGAAAAATCGATGCTGATCAGCAGCAGAGCAATCAAGAGGTAGCGGGCTATCGGTTTTTGCGCGCTCGAGTTAACAAAAATATAAGCTGCAAAACAGCAAATGAGATTCAATATGTGAACATACTCGGGGCGCATGAGAACCATGCTTGAACCTGCGACTCCAACCAGTGAACTGGTAATGATGATTGCTGCGAAGGGGGTGCCCCGCCGTACCGTATAACCGGCGGCCAGGCAGATCGCCGCTGCTGCCGCCGCGAAAGGAAACACCCGCAGTGCGGCCGGGGAGAAATGTTGATCCAGGAAAGAGAGGGTCCAAGCAGGTATCAAGAAGAACCATGTGACCTGCTTGAAGTTTGATGGGCACAAGGCAAAAAGGCCATAGGCCATGCCGTGATCGGGAATGTATCGGCCAGTTAGAATCTGGTAGCCAATTTCGTCCGGATAAATTGGCATGACGTGCCACACCCACAAGGCCAGTATCGCGACCAAACTTACACCGGCCGCTAGGATATATCTGGCGACGACATGATCTGTGCTTGTTGTAAAAATTTTCATGAGGATGCCTGCAACTATTCTGTAAAAAATTCGAGGTCGGCGGAAGAGCCGATTTTAAGCAAATTCCGCTACCAAGACGCACTCATACCGCTTGCCGACTGGGAGCGACTAATTGCTGCTGTACCCAAGGCGCCGGACCCATATGGTGTTGCGGAATTGTAACGGTTGCGATAAAGGGAACCTATCGAAATATTTCGCCGGGAAAAAACCTGTACCGCATCCAAGCCTATTTATGGCGCATGTCTCTTGGCTATGCGCGCGTTGCCGATAAAATAGGCAAATGCCGTAAACCCGCTTGATTCTCCTTAGGTTTCATTCGATTGTGACGTGCACCACGGTGCCGATGATGGCGGCAACGCTGATGGAAAAATGGTGCGGCGTGCCCTGTTGTGGTTTGTCGAAATGGCCTGACTTGATCTCCGCCCCGCTGCGGAGGCATTGACAAATGTTTTGCTGGATTGTGTGGAATTCCGCCAAGATAGTGGAAATAAGTCGGAGCGCCCTATCGTCGTGAGGTAGGGCTCTGCTAAAATGCAGGCGGCACTAAGGTCGGGTGGCGGTACTGTCGCCTGCTCGGTGCGGGTTGAAAAAATGCGATGACAGTGATTTTATCCTCTAATTTACATTTTTTGATGAATTTAGCCCCATTTACGTTGGGTTGCGAGTGGCGGCAGTACAGGGATTTGTCGGATACATGAAAGCAGTCATACTTGCCGGTGGCCTGGGCACACGGATTAGCGAAGAAACTGCGGTCAAGCCCAAGCCGATGATCGAGATCGGCGGGCGGCCTATCCTGTGGCACATCATGAAAATTTATTCGGCCCACGGCGTGAATGATTTCGTCATCTGTTGTGGCTACAAGGGTTACGTGATCAAGGAGTACTTCGCCAACTACTTTCTGCATATGTCGGACGTCACCTTTGATATGAGCCGGAATACGATGGAGGTCCATCAACGCAAGGCTGAGCCGTGGCGTGTCACGCTGGTCGATACGGGCGACCTGACGCAAACCGGCGGCCGCCTGAAGCGTGTGGCGCCGTATCTCGGCGACGAAGATTTCTGCCTGACATATGGCGATGGCGTCGGCAGTATCGATATTTCGGCGACGATTGCTTTTCATCAAACCCATGGCCGTCTGGCGACCATGACCGCTACCCAGCCGCCGGGGCGCTTTGGCGCACTTGCGCTGGACGGCACGGCGGTACGTAGTTTCGTGGAGAAACCGCCGGGGGAAGGCGGTTTTATCAATGGCGGTTTCTTTGTGCTGTCGCCGAAAGTGATCGACTTGATCGCCGGTGACGACACGCTGTGGGAGCGCACTCCGCTCGAAGAACTGGCGCGTACCGACCAGTTGCAGGTGCATCAGCATTCCGGCTTTTGGCAGCCGATGGATACGCTGCGCGACAAAAATCACCTTGAAGAGTTGTGGGCATCCGGCCATGCGCCTTGGAAGGTCTGGGAATGAACCCGGATTTCTGGCGCGGGCGACGGGTCTTCCTGACCGGTCATACCGGCTTCAAGGGCGGTTGGATGTCGCTGTGGCTGCAGGCTATGGGCGCACAGGTGACAGGCTACGCGCTCGCGGCGCCGACTGAGCCGAGCCTGTTCGAGTTGGCGCGAGTCGGCGCCGGCATGCATTCGATAATCGGCGATATCCGCGATGCAGCAATCTTGCAGGCGGCAATGGTCGCGGCACAACCGGAAGTTGTATTTCATCTGGCTGCGCAGCCGCTGGTGCGGTATAGCTATGTCAATCCGGTTGAGACCTACGCGACCAATGTGATGGGTACGGTCCATTTGTTCGAGGCCGTGCGCAATACCAAAAGCGTACGTGCCGTAGTCAATATCACCACCGACAAGTGCTACGAAAACCATGAATGGCAGTGGGGCTATCGTGAAAACGAAGCGATGGGCGGCTACGATCCGTACAGTAATAGCAAGGGGTGTGCGGAACTCGTGACGTCGGCCTACCGTTCGTCGTTTTTCAACCCGCAGACCTATTCAGATCACGGCGTGGCGTTGGCGTCCGTTCGCGCCGGCAATGTGATCGGCGGCGGCGACTGGGCGCAGGACCGACTGATTCCCGATATTCTTGCTGCGTTCGCCGCAGCCCGTCCGGCGATTATCCGTAACCCGCATTCGATTCGGCCCTGGCAACATGTGCTGGAACCGCTGCGTGGCTATATGATGCTGGCTGAGCAACTGCACGCCCATGGTCCGAAATTTGCTGAGGGCTGGAATTTCGGACCGACCGATGAGGATGCGCGGCCAGTGAACTGGATCGTCGATACCTTGTCTCAGTTGTGGGGTAACGATGCGAGCTGGAAGCTGGACGGTGCCGATCATCCGCACGAGGCGTCCTATCTTAAGCTCGATATCTCCAAAGCGCGCAGCCAGTTGCATTGGCAGCCATTGTTGCGCTTGCGCGATGCATTGGAACTGATCGTAGACTGGACTCGACAACGTCAGGCTGGGGCGGATCCGCACCAGCTTACACTGGCACAGATCAACGCTTACCAAGCATTGAGCGAGACCTCCAGTATCAGATAACCACCCGCCATGACCCAAGCGTGGCGGCCGGTTTGGGCGTATGTACGCCTGGCAGCCGCCTCCTGACTCACCCTTGACGAACTGCTGAACTGACATAGATTATGGAAAACTCCAAAACCCAAGCCTTGCGCGCACAGATCGCCGCCCTGGTCGACGAATTTGCCGCCATCTCGCTGGCTCCGCAACCCTTTATGCCGGGTGCGACGGTCGTGCCGCCGGCGGGCAAGGTAGTGGGGGCGCCTGAACTCAAGGCAATGGTTGAAGCTTCGCTCGACGGTTGGTTGACCACGGGCCGTTTTAACGATGAATTCGAGAAGCGCCTGGCGAAGTTTATCGGGGTTGACCATTTGATCACCGTCAACTCGGGTTCTTCGGCCAACCTGGTCGCGTTTTCCACGCTGACTTCGTCCAAGCTTGGTGAGCGTGCGATCAAACCGGGCGACGAAGTGATCGGCGTTGCCGCCGGTTTTCCGACCACCGTTAACCCGATTCTGCAATTCGGCGCTGTTCCGGTGTTTGTCGATGTCGAACTCGGCACTTATAACATCGATGCCAGCAAGATTGAAGCGGCGATTTCGCCTAAGACCCGGGCCATCATGCTGGCCCACACGCTAGGCAATCCTTACAATCTGGACGTCATCGTCGCCCTGTGCAAAAAACACAATTTGTGGCTCATTGAAGACTGTTGCGATGCGCTCGGTGCGACCTATAACGGGCGCATGGTCGGCACTTTTGGCGATATCGGGACGATCAGTTTTTACCCTGCGCACCATATCACGATGGGTGAGGGCGGCGCCGTTTTCACCAATAATTTCGAATTGAAGCAGATCGCCGAATCGTTCCGCGACTGGGGCCGCGACTGCTACTGCGCACCGGGCAAGGACAATACCTGCAACAAGCGGTTTTGCTGGCAATTAGGTGACTTGCCGGCCGGTTACGACCACAAATACACCTATTCGCATCTTGGCTACAATCTGAAGATTACCGATATGCAGGCGGCATGCGGTGTGGCCCAACTTGATCGCATCGACGATTTTGTTGCGGCGCGGAAACGGAATTTTGCTTACCTCACCCAACGTCTGCAAAGCTGCACCGAATTTTTGATCTTGCCCGAAGCGACGCCGAATTCGGATCCCTCATGGTTTGGTTTCCCCATCACGATCCGCGAATCGGCGAACGTAAACCGGGTTGACCTATTGCAATACCTGGACCAAAGCAAAATCGGCACGCGTTTGTTGTTTGCCGGTAACTTGGTGCGCCAACCGTATATGCAAGGCCGTACTTTCCGTGTCAGCGGTGAACTGACCAATACCGACATGGTGATGAACAATACGTTCTGGGTTGGTGTGTTTCCGGGCTTGCATGAGGTCGAGCTGGATTTTGTGGCGGACAAGATCGAAGCGTTTTTTGGCGTAAATTTTTAGAGATTAACTGCCGCCAGACGCGTAGCTGCTAAATTTACTTGCCGTCGCAGAGATGCGCTGGCATTTTTAGTCTGTGTCGGCATGGCACCGTACCGCAGACCTGTTCACCACTAGTACTTTCTAATTGGTTTCTTAATTGATCGGATGTCATTTGCTCCCAAAGGGACGCTACCGAAGGCAGTAGATCGAATTTGATAAAAGGTATGCTTCTGGAATGGAGTAAGCCTGACGTAAGTTGGTACTTGGATTTAATTTTATATTTTTTGGAGATATGCGATGAACGCTCGTGAGCGCAAGATGCTGGATATTCTCAAACGTCTGAAACAAGACTTTGGGTGCCTCGCCGTCAAGGCCGAGTTCGAAGCGGAAGGTACGCGCGTTGACGAATTGCTTCGCCTGGTCGAACTGGTGCGTCGCGCCGACCTGAAGCTGGGTCTGAAGATCGGTGGCTGCGAAGCAATTCGCGACCTGATCGAAAGCAAGCAGATCGGCGTCGACTACATTATCGCGCCGATGGTTGAAACGCCCTATGCGTTGTCGAAATTTATCGAAGCCAAAAACAAGATCTATACGACGGAAGAGCAGGAAGATACGCAATTCCTGTTCAACCTGGAAACGCTGGCAACATACAAGTCGCTTGACGAGATGGCTGCGATCGCGAAAGCACCTGAAGGGTGTTCGGGTATCGTGTTTGGCCGCGTCGATTTTTCGGGCTCGCATGGCTGGTCGCGTGACGCGATCAATACCGAACCGGTCACCGAATACGTAGTGAAAACTGCGGAAGTTTGCAAGAAAGTCGGCCTCGAACTGGTGGTCGGCGGCGGCGTGTCGATCGATGCGATCCCGGCATTAAAGAAAGTTGCGGATGTTCATCTGACGCGCTTTGAAACCCGTAAAGTGATTTTCAGCGGCGACGCCGTGACTGTACCGACCATCGAGCAAGGTCTGCTCCAGGCGGTGCATTTCGAACTGTTGTGGTTGCTGAACAAGCGCGACTACTACGGCACCATCCAACGCGAAGATGACAAGCGCATCGATATGCTGGAAAGCCGTTGGAAAGTATTGAACGCTTCGTAAGCGCATAACTGACGGATAAGTGACCCTTATGACGGTTCGGCAAAAAGTGGCGGTATTCGGCGCATCTGGAGCTATCGGAGGCGCGCTTACCGACTGGTTTCTGGCCCATGACTACGAGGTGGTTGCATTCAACCGGACGGGCGTAGCCCCGGCTGGGTCGAACGCATGCTGGGTCGCGTGGGACGGGGTCGGTGCTTTCCCGCAGCTTGACGAACCGTCGTTCAACGCCGCGGTATGGGCGCAGGGGGCGAATTGCAGCGACGATATCCGCTCGTTCGACTTGGATGCGCACCAGCAGCTCTATGCTGCGAACGTAACTTATATTTTATTGAGCTTGCAGGCATTGCTGCGGCAGAACATGTTTGCCCCCCGCGCGCGACTATGTGTGATCAGTTCGGTCTGGCAAAATATCGCGCGGCAAAATAAGCTTTCGTACTGCATCACCAAAGCCGCACTACAAGGACTGGTGCAATCGCTAACCATTGACTTGGGTGTCGAAGGGCATTTAATCAACGCCGTGCTGCCGGGTGCGCTCGACACTCCGATGACGCGTGCCAATCTAAGCGACGCACAAATTACGCGGCTCGAAGGCATGACGCCATTAGGCGCGCTGCCCGCGTTAACCGATGTGAGTAATCTGGTCGGCTTCCTTTGTTCGCCAGCGAATACGGGTATTACCGGGCAATTTGTCGCGGCCGATAAGGGATTTTCTTATGCCAGAATCGTTTGAAGTTATTTCATCATCGGGCAACTATGTGGTCACGACTGGCAGCGGCTTGCTAGCCGGTGTTATCGCGGCCAATCCGGACGCGATTTTCCTGATTGACGAGCGGCTCGAGCATGTGCTGCCGGCATCGGTCGAGAAGCGCATCGTGATCGAAGCGAATGAAAGTCGCAAGTCGCTTGAAGCAATGCCGGAAGTCATTTTGCAACTGCGCAAGTTCGGCGCAAATCGTTCAAGCCACCTGGTTGCAGTCGGTGGCGGCATCATGCAGGACATTGCTACATTTGCTGCTTCCGTCTATATGCGCGGCATCAGTTGGACCTATATGCCGACGACGCTGCTCGGCATGGCCGACTCGTGTATCGGCGGAAAATCGTCGATCAATGTCCTCGGTTATAAAAATTTGATCGGCAATTTTTATCCTCCGCTCGAAGTCGTGATCGATGTCGATTTTATTCGCACACTGGATGCGGAGCAGGTGATCGGTGGCCTTTATGAAGCGGTCAAGATCTGCTACACGCGAGGTCATCAGCCGTTTCTTGATTACTTGGCGGAAGGTCCTGCCTGGCCGCTTCCCGCCGATGTTGCACAACGCTTGTTGCTGCGCTCGCTACGCACCAAGAAATGGTTTATCGAAACCGATGAGTTCGATCAAAAAGAGCGTCTGTTGCTGAATTTCGGTCATACCTTCGGCCACGCCCTTGAGGCTGCGACCGACTTTGGCGTATCGCACGGGATGGCAGTGGGAGTGGGGATGCTGATTGCCATCGATTATGCGCAGCGGCGCGGGGTGCTGGGTGCCATGGGCGAGCAACGCGTGGCCCAACTGGCACAGCATGTCGATGAGATGCTGGCGATTGTTGTTGGCAGCGGCATGCGCTGGCCGCAGGTCGATCTGGCTGCCGTGATGGAAAAATTCAACAACGATAAAAAGCATCGTGCCGACGCTTATCGGGTGGTCCTGCCGACTGGCGAGGGTGATTTGGATCTGGTGTCGGAGCCACGTGACGATACCGTACGCGCAGCATTGCGCCAGTCATACGAGACGGTATTCGATCGACTGGGCGTGACGTATGGCGCCGCGACCGGTCGCGCTTGAATTTCGGGCACTTCATGAACACTTATCATTCGGATGCTGCGGGACATGCGCCGCTTTGGTCATTGGAGCAGGACCTCGATTTTGTGTGTGGTTCGGTCGGCGCAACGTGGGACGAATTGCGCGGCGCGCGGATTTTTATCACCGGCGGTACCGGTTTTATCGGCCGCTGGTTGCTGGAAAGCCTGCGCTACGCGGACCTGCGACTGGGGCTGGGCGTTCATGCAACGATCCTGACGCGCGACCCCGACGCGTTTCGCCGTAAGGCGCCACATTTGGCCGATTACCCGGGTTTTACGTTACTGGCCGGCGACGTGGTCAGCTTTGCGGCGCCGGTTGGCGAGTATACGCACCTGATTCATGCGGCAACCGACGCCAGCGCGGAGTTGAACGAGAATAATCCACGCCAGATGTTCGATACGGTGATCAATGGGACCCGCCGGGCGCTCGATTTTGCGGTTGAAAAATCGGCGCGTGTGCTGTTTCTCAGTTCGGGCGCGGTCTATGGCCAGCAGCCTTGGGATATGGAGCGTGTCAGCGAGAGTTGGCTGGGTGCGCCCAGTTGTACCGATGCTCGTGCCACCTATGCCGAAGCCAAGCGTGGGGCGGAAATGTTATGTGCAATCTACGCTAAACAGTTTGGCACCCAAGTCAGTATTGCGCGGATTTTTGCCTTGCTTGGCCCTTTCCTGGCGCTGGGCGCGCACTTTGCCGCCGGTAATTTTATTCGCGATGCGATGCAGGGGCGGCCGGTCGTGGTCAACGGCAACGGTTTGCCGTGCCGCTCGTATCTCTATGCGTCGGATTTGACCGTTTGGTTGTGGCGGATGTTGGTGAGTGGCGAAGCTGGGCGCGCTTATAACGTCGGCTCCGATGAATCGGTCTCGGTCAAGCAACTCGCCGAACGGGTGGCGACCGTGCTGGCCGAAGGTGAATTCAAAGTGCTCGGCGCGGCCGATGCAGGCTGGAACCCAGGTCGTTATGTACCGGATACGACGGCGATTGGTCGTGATCTGGGTTTGTTGAAAACGGTTTCACTTGACGACGCGATACTTAGAACCGCGTTGTGGAACGGATGGAAAGAAAAAAAATGAAATTATCGGACTACGTTGCGCAAAAGGTTGCCGCACACGGTATTCGTCACGTATTTATGGTGACTGGCGGCGGTGCCATGCATTTGAATCATTCGCTGGGCACCAACCCACACCTCGAATGCATATTTAACCATCATGAACAGGCCTGCGCGATGGGCGCGGAAGCATACTATCGCTTGACCAACCGGCTGGCCCTGGTGAATGTGACCTCCGGGCCGGGCGGTACCAATACCATTACCGGCATCTACGGGGCGTATGTCGATTCGATTGGGATGTTGGTCCTGTCGGGTCAGGTCAAGTATGAAACGACGGTGCGCAGCACCGGGCTGCCCTTGCGTCAATACGGCGATCAGGAACTGGACATCGAACCGTTAGTGCGCCCGGTGACCAAATATTGTGAAATGGTGATCGATCCTGAATCGATCCGTTATCACCTCGAAAAGGCCTTGTATCTGGCAACTGCCGGCCGTCCCGGCCCGGTCTGGCTCGACATCCCATTGAACGTGCAGGGCGCGCAGATCGACCCAGACACGCTGCGTGGTTTCGACCCGGCTGAGCTGGACCAGCCATGGCAACGCACGGATCTCGACGCGGCCAGTGCCGCGATCTTGGACAAGCTTGCCAGTGCCAAACGGCCGGTGGTGTTTGCCGGCGGCGGTGTGCGTCTGAGTGGGCAGCACCAGGCGTTTCTCGCCCTGGTCGAAAAACTCGGGATTCCGGTCGTCACGGGCTGGAATGCGCATGACGCGATCTGGAACGCCAATCCTCACTATATCGGCCGGCCCGGTACCATCGGCGACCGCGCGGGCAACTTTGCGGTGCAGAATTCGGACCTGCTGCTGATACTTGGCAGCCGTCTGAACATCCGCCAAGTGAGCTACAACTGGACCACCTTCGCCCGCGAAGCCTACAAAATCTGGGTGGATATCGACGCCTACGAGATGCAAAAGCCGACCGTCAAGGCCGATATGCCGGTGCTGGCAAGCCTGAGCGATCTGCTGCCGGTGCTGGTGGCAAAAGACTATGCAGGCCCGACTGCCGAGCAGCAAAGCTGGCTGGCGTGGTGCAAGGAGCGGCAACAGCGCTTCCCGGTAGTGCTGCCCGAGTACCATGACAACCCGCAGATCAATCCCTATGTGTTCATGGAGTCCTTGTTCCGCGAACTCGCAGAAGATCAGATCGTCGTCACCGGCAACGGGTCGGCCTGCGTAGTGAGCTTCCAGGCGGCGAATTTGAAGCCGGGCCAGCGTCTATGGACCAATTCAGGCTGCGCTTCCATGGGTTACGATTTGCCTGCGGCGATTGGTGCCTGCAAAGGCTCCGGCGACCGGCCGGTGGTCTGTCTCGCGGGTGACGGCAGCATCATGATGAACCTGCAGGAATTGCAGACGATTGCCGGCAATCGGATTCCGATCAAGATCTTCATTTTGAATAATAGCGGTTATTCGTCGATTTTCCAGACGCATCGCAATTTTTTCAACGGAGTTGAGGTGGGTGCGGGTCCGAAGAGCGGGGTCAATTTCCCTGACTTCGGCCGGCTTTCAGCGGCGTTCGATTTACCCTTTGTGCGTTGTGCGCAGCACGATGGGATTGCCGAGGCGATTCGCGCAACCATGGCAATCGACGGCCCGGCAGTCTGTGAAGTGATGATCGATGAACATCAGGCGTTTGCGCCGAAGCTGTCGTCCAAGCAGTTGCCGGATGGGCGCATCATTTCGCCGCCGTTGGAAGACCTGTCCCCCTTCTTGCCGCGTGACGTATTTCGCGACAGCATGATTATCGAGATCCAGGACGAATCGTGAAGCTCCGGCGTTTGCTTGATGCAGAAGGCATGACGCGCTACGCTATCTCGATTATCCTGTAACAAAGGCGAGGCGGATGGCATCCGTTTTGCCGGTTGTGTCTATGGATCTCGTAGACTTGTTTCCTACGTCTACGAGATAGTGTGTATTTAAGCGGTGCGCTCATGAACCAGGCACCTGAAAGCGAGACACAGAATGTCCAGCCGTCCACTTCTCAGCATCGTCACGCCTTGCTACAACGAGGCCAGTAACGTCGACGAGCTCTATGCGCGCATCAAGGCTGCGATAGCTCCATTGACTCAATACGATTTCGAAATATTGTTTATCGACAATCATTCGGAAGACGACACCGTCGTCAAGTTGAAGCAGTTTGCCGCGCAGGATCCGATGGTAAAAATTATCGTCAATGCGCGCAATTTCGGGCATATCCGCTCGCCATATTATGGGATCTTGCAGTCATCTGGGGTGGCGACGATTTATCTGGCGTCAGATCTGCAGGATCCGCCGGAAAAAATCCCTGAATTTATCAAATTGTGGGAAGACGGCTACATGTTGGTGATGGCCACCAAGCCGGTTAGCGCTGGTGCGACGTTGATGCATCAAATGCGCAAGGCCTATTATCGGTTCCTTGATGGAATCTCGGATGTGTCGCTGCTCGCGGACTCCACGGGCTTCGGTTTGTACGACAAGGTAGTCCTTGACCATCTGCGGCAGATTCAGGATCCCTATCCGTATTTGCGGGGCTTGATCTGCGAGTTGGGTTATGAGATCAAGACGGTTCCGTTCTCCCAGCCCCGGCGTTTGCGTGGCGTGTCGAAGAATAATTTTTATACGCTGTACGATATGGCGATGCTCGGCGTCGTCAGTCACTCGAAAATGCCGTTGCGCCTTGCCTCGATGTTTGGCTTTGTACTGGCTATTTGCAGTTTTTTGGCCGCAATTGGATTTTTGCTTTACAAACTCTTTAATTGGAGCCAAGTTCCGCTTGGCTTCGCTCCATTCGCTATTTTAGTGATGCTGCTGTTTGGTATGATGTTTATATTTATCGGTGTGCTTGGTGAGTATATTGGTTCAATCCATACTTATGTGCAGCGACGGCCGATTGTAGTAGAGAAGGAACGAATCAATTTCTGACTGGTGCTGTCGGCACAGTTGGGTGGGTCATCGCGCAGCGTATATTATAATTGGCTATTTTGAATAAATCAGAAAAAATTTATAAATTGAAGATCTTTGGGGCATTGCTTCTGGCGGCTCAAATAATTTTTTTAATATATGTGGCTTTTATATTTTTAAAAAAGGGTTATTTGCCCGCGCCATTTTTTTATGACCCATTTGATACATTTATGGATTTTTTCAATACCAATTATTGGGCAAATATGCCCGGTCGGTATCAAGAATGGAAATCAATCTATCCGATATTCACATTTTTTCTAGCTCAATGGATAACGCCGGATAGCTGTATCAATGCCGCAAGCCCGCTCGCTTTGAGAGATTGTTCTGCCAATAGCGTTTGGTTTTTATTGGCAAGTTACTTGTCCGGGGCAATTGCTTGTGCAGTATTGGTAATTCGACAAATAAATATTGCCGGGTTAAAGCGTGCCGCAGCATTCCTGTTGATTACGACGATGGTTTTTCTTTCGCTTCCCGGGCTTTTCGCGCTGGAGCGCGGAAATTACATTCTCGTGGCTTTTCTTTTTTTGGCACTATCTGAATGCTGTGGGCGTAACTGGAAAGGTGCTTTATTTCTCGCTCTTGCTATTAATATAAAGCAGTATTTATTACTACTCTGGTTGGTGCCATTGTTGCGTCGTCGTTATGGTTATTTGATGACATGTGTTTTATTTTCATTTTGCATCAATCTCATTGCTATGATTTTTGTGCCGGAGCAGCATTATTTCATGTTGTTCGGAAATATGCTTGGATTTTCCCAGGAAGAGTATCCAAGTTACTTCGAGAAAATGTGGTATGCAATTTCATTTTCTGCGTGGGCTGGAGCGCTTCAATTTAGTGCGTATATTGGTCATTCGCTAAGTCCAATCGTATTGAAAACCGGAAAGTTTGCGGTATATTCCATGCGTTGGATTTCTGTAGGACTCGCATTGGTTTCATTTTTTGTGCAGTCGAGGCGAGCTTCGGAAATTAGTTGGGAATTAAGTAGTTTGTTGACCTTGCTAGCATTGCTGGTCGTTACGGGTAGTCCCGGTGGATACGCGCTGATCTTATTACTCCCATATCTTCTGGTAATATTGGCCCGGCAAGAGTTACTGCCACCGCTAATCTTGATTTTTATTTTGTATTGTCCACTGGATATAACTTTAGGCCCGCATTATTGGGAGCGCCGCGTTGATTATTTGTCAGGGCGTAATGTCTCTGATTATGCCGGCCTGACTTTAGGTTCTTATCTTCGGCCCGGTGCGCTGGTGTTGCTGATGACTTATCTGATTTTTGAAATTTCTGGATGGAAATCGAATAAAAATAAGCTCGGTAACATCAATGTCAGGTTGGATTGAGACAGCATCTAGCGCGCAACAAGAGGCGCGAGATGCTGTCTCAGTTAAGGGCATGCTGCATATCGATCACGATGCGGTTTAGCGCATCTCGTTATACAGAAGTACCCGGCGGTTCGCCGTAATTTGAAATAAGAGGTTGTAAACCAGCGCAGACTATCGTTTACTCTTGTTTTTTCAAGCGTAAATGAACCAAGAGTCGGGGGCGTGGGTGGAAGACGAATTTGCAGAGTTGGATCTGGGTGACCCCAGGGGTGATCGGCGTGCCAAGAGCTTGCTGAAGCGGTTTTCGGCAAGGCCGACGGCGAGCATTCCGGACGCTTGCGAGGGGTGACTGGATTTTAACGGGCAGGATATGGAAGGGCTCGGGCCGTTAAGCTATGAGATGCAGCGAGGCATGTATCTGCATGCGACCTATGCCGTGACGCCGGATCGAGAACCGTTGGGCGTGATGGATGCGTGGATGTGGGCGCGGGAGCTGCGGGATGCCAATGGGCAACGCGGCGGGATCAAAGAAAGCCTGCGCTGGATTGAGGGCTATGAGCGCGTGGCGGAACAGGCCGCGACTTTACCTGAGACCCGCCTGGTCTACGTGACGGATCGGGAAGGCGATATCGCGACGCTGATGGCGCGTGCGGCTGAATTGGGTCATGCCGCAGACTGGTTGATACGTTCGCAGCATAACCGCAGCCTGGACGAATCGGGCCGCCTGTGGGACCGCGTTGAGGCCGGTGACGTGTTGGGCGAAATCACGTTCATCCTGCCGGGGCGTGCCGGACGTCGTGCCCGCGAAGTGAGGCAGACGTTACGCGCCCAGCGCGTGAAATTGCCAGGTTCGACTGGATTGGAGGTGACGTGCATCGTGGCCCAGGAGATCGGTGCCCCGGCCAACGTACCGCCCGTCGTGTGGCGCCTGCTGAGTAACCGCGAGGCGCGCGACGCCGATGCCGTGATCGAACTCATCGACTGGTATCGAGCCCGGTGGGAGATCGAAATGTTCTTCATGTGCTGAAGAACGGCTGCAAGGTGGAGGCGTTGCAACTCGCGCAAATGGACCGGGTTGAGCGGGCTCTGGTGTTGTACATGGTGGTGGCGTGGCGGATTGCACGCTTGATGCGGCTGGGCCGAACCTGCCCCGAGCTGGATGCCGCGCTGTTCTTCGAGGCCGATGAGATACGTGGTGCGTATTTGCTGGCGAAGAAGGCGCGACCGACGACGCCCATCACGCTCAATCAGATCATTCGTCTCATTGCTTCGCTGGGTGGCTTCCTCGGTCGCAAGGGGGATGGCGAGCCCGGCGCCAAGACCCTCTGGATTGGCATGCAGCGCACCATGGACGCCGCCTTTACGATTCAGGCATTACGAGACGAGGCCTGACTTCTGTATAACGAGATGCGTTTAGCGGCGTAGCTTATGCTAGGCATATTTCATTCCGTGCCGTAGATCTCCAATTGCAACCCTACCGATCCCTGTAGCCCTTGGGCCAAATCAGCGCAAGCGGGTGTGGCAGCCATAGAATCGGTGCGGCCCAAGGACGATACCAGCGCTTGCCAAATCGTGCATCAAAACGTGTGGCTGTGGCGGCCAAGTCGCCTGCGCCCGCAAGTCGCTGCCGGAGTAAGTAAAATGGATGGTAGCCAATCAGCAGTCGTATTTCCTGGCGGTGAATGGTCGCCAGCGATAACGCTGCTGCTTGATAGTTGTCCAGGACTTGTCCCAAGTTAGAGACGAACACTAGTGAGAAATCGTAGCCGCCTGAATTATTGCGCTGGTAACGCTCAAATATCTATTTGCCAGCAGGTTGCCGCAGCCTTCAAGCGCCGTTCGGATAGTCCTGGTGCCAGGCCATCTAGCAACAGGGAAGGGTTTTTTCGAAATCACAGCAGACTACACTTCGGCGCAAACAATTCAGCAGGAGTTCGTGATTTAGTATTGGCCCGGAACATCGATTCCTTTGATGGTACCTGAGCAAGTGTTCAGGACGCGTGAACGCTCGACATTTGTTGCTTCCGCAGCGTCTAATATACCGAGGTCGCTCATCAAGGTCTTAGCTGTCGTGCGAGAAGATGTTTTGAGTTTGCGCATTGTCAGGGAATCGCAGAGAATGTACCCGGGCCGCTACCGCTATCACGAAGAGCGAGCGAAATGGGCAATATTCCTAACGATATAATTTCATGCGAAATCGAAAAAATAAGACAATAATTTTTAGAGAAGATAAATGAGCAAGGAAATTTCTATAAAGATTTTTTTGTGGGTTTTGTTGGTGGTGGTTGCCGTTGTGGGAATCGATTCCATGGAGGAAAACTTTAAAGGGGTGAGTTTAGACAAGGTTTTTGCAGAATATTCCGGAAACGAGCGAACGGAAAATGCAGCTAATTACGTATATGGAGAAACTTCGGCTATTAGTTTGAATGAAGTGAAAAATAAAAAAAATGCATTCATTCATTTAAAATTCCGTTTTCGAGCCGACAGCGTCAGTGGATATCCCAATTTATTTCAAACCGCACCTGCAAATCGAGGTATGCGGATGGAGATATCTGGGGCAGTGGCTTCGATTCTTATCCCGGATATAGCTTTGCCGAACGGGCTGAAAGGGCTTACGCTGACAACTGCATTAAAGGCTGGGCAGTGGTACGTGTTGGACGTAGAGGCAGTGAACAATGATTTTGTGCGTGCATCTCTGGATGGACGATTGGTGGCCGACTATGCAAGTAGTGGGCTCGAAATGGATATGTCTCAGATACTCATTGGTTGTGGGTTTGATGCGTCGCGTCCATTTGTCGGAGAAATAGAGGGTATTTCTGCGGAGATAGGTAACAAGCCTCTGTCATTAAAAATAATTTTTTCGGTAATTAGCAATACGGCAATCATAGCGACCGCGTTAGTTATTATTTTTTTGATTGCTGCGGTGAAATTTTGTTTTAATAAAAATATCGATATTTTTTTTGAGAAATTTAAATTTTTTGGAGCGATTTTTTATGTGTTGACGATTGTTCAAGCTGTTTTAATATTGTTGTTACCCGCATACCGGGACGTTGTTGTCGCTTACTTGTTTTTGTTCTTTATCGGGCTGACACTGTACATTGGATTTAATCCCGATATCTTAAAAGATAAATTCAATTATTTTTTATATGCGCCAATAAATGGGTTGTTGATAATTTCATTGATGGGATCCTACTTCATAGGATTTAGCGTGTCGATGAATCTATTGGTGCCCGCGCTTGTGTTTTTATCTATAGTAAATTATGCAGTTATCTATCGTATAAAAAAGCTGGAATTGACTTCTATTTTTGCTGAAATAAAATCAAATTTTACGACCATAATAGTTATTTATTCTGTAATTATTTCCCCGCTCATTATTTTTCTAATTCTTCCAACATTGCTCGCCGGCTATCAAACCTCCCCTTTTCGTGTGGGCCCCGATCTTGCCACGTATGCAAAGATGTCGCAATATTTGATTGATGGAGGAACCTGGTCGCAAGCGGTGCATCGAGCGCCGGAGTTTTCAGGCATGTCTACTGGGGAAATAAATCGCTATAGCAATGCGACCATGTCGTGGCCGTTCATGTTTTATTTTCGATGGGGACTAACTGCATTTCAAATTGTAGTGACGAAAATTACATTTTCAAAACAATCACTTGAAACTGCGTTTATTTCGATGGCGCTACCATATTTTTTGATGTGTGGGATGATTTTTATTTGGTTAAAAAGAAATTCAAAACTGAACTGGATTTTATCCTGTTTGGGCGCAGTTGCTTTTGCCTTTAATTCAAATATTATAAATATTTGGTATGAGGGATTTTACGGTAATTTGTACGCCTTGGGATTGATGGTTCCAATCCTATATATTTTTTGCCAATTAAAAAACGAACATGAATTTTCTGTTCGTGAGCTTTTGAAGGTGACTGCATTTCTGTCAATGATTTTCTCTGCAACTATTTTTGGCTACGCTGAAGCTGCTTTTTTTGTATTGGCTCCATTTTTCGCGGCTTTAATGTTGGTCGATTTTTTTGTGGCAAAGAATTTTAGATGGTTGCCATATATAATTGTTATAGTCAGTGCATGCATCGGTTTGGTTATTGTTTTGCCATGTGGTTTTATTTTTGAATGGGCAATATTGATATTTAAGCAAATTACGCAGGAGGGTGGGAATGGTTATCCGCAACCATTTTGGGCCTTCCCACACGAAATAATCGGAATCGATAATATATATAGAAATTTATCTGTCGGATCTGGTGCGAGGATATTTCATCGGACCGCATTATCTTTGGCTGTTGCTTGTATGGAATCAATAGCTGTTCTTATTCCGGTGCTGTTTTATTTAAAAAAACAAAAAAATGACAGAGATCTTATTTATTTAATAAGTATTATTTTCGTTGTGATATCGGTATGTTTGGGCTTGTATAAGTCTGCGGCCAATAATTATACATACATGAAGATGTATGTATTTCAATTGCCATTATTGTTTTTATTTTTTCTTATTTCTTTGAAAGAATTTTGTGATGCGTATCTAAAGACCAATTTAAAGATTGGTGCCGAGTGGCTGTTTATTCTTGTCGCATTGTTAATTTCATTAAATGGAATTGTTTATATCGTTCAGTATTGCGATAATGATACCTATATTCAGAAAAATACGATTGATTTGCATCACGAATTGAAAGGAATTGATTTTTCCAACGTGGTCATGCTTCCTCTGGTCGGTCAAGGCGGAATTTATGATTTCATGTATCCGTCGGTTTTGGATGTGAGATGGATGATGCCCGAATTTTGGAATTCGGATAGCTGGGGCAAAAAACCTTATTACAGAAATTTAATGAATTATAAAGTTTATGTATTGATTGAAAGAGATGTTAATCATCCGTGTTCTGTAAATAATAAATCCGTATTTGAAAATAAATATTATATAATTATTGACTCAGGGAAAACGGTTGCAGATGGGGTTGATGCGATAGATGATAAGATCGATTTTAATAAATATACCGAGGCGGTTAAGAACGTGCCTTTATGCGCAACTCCCGCTGCACCCGGCCTTGCTGGATAAAATGCTTCTCACTCAATGAAATAAAGCTTCGCTTGTAAACTTATAGCGTTTCGCGTTTTCTCTCTCTTTTTGAGCGAGGCATTGGCAATCGACCTGGTGCCTTGGACGGAGACGGAATTCAAGCAACTCGATCTGGGCGATGCGCGCTCGGACACGTGAGCGAGAATATTGATGGAGCGAATGGCGCCCCGATCCGGTGGTCGACGTGCCGAAGGCATCTCAAGGTTGAAGCGAACCACCGCGGCTGACCGCGAAGCCGATCCGATGCGGCGCGCCCAAGCCCTGGGTACGCCCGCCGACTGGTGTTGCGGGCCCGCCCATAACCGTTGTTTGTCGGACAGAGACAGGCTGTGGGGCGGACGAATTAAGGTGATGGGCTTTACTGCCTTAGCAGGCTATTTAAAAACCGACGCCAGCAAGTCAGCGGATAAGCCAGTTGAAACGTGATCCAGATGAACCCACTACCCTGAGAAATGATGCGCGGCGCCGATACCTTCACCGAGAGCCTGTTCACCCTGCGTAAGCTGGAAGACTTTGTACCCGCAGCTCACCCATTGCGGGCAATTCGCACCCTGGCCAATGCCGCCTTGGCGAAGATGAACGGTTTGTTTGTCAACATGTATGAAGCTGACGTCAAAGGCGGTCGGCCTATCGCAAGGCGGCACGGCCAGTGAATTACGCTATATGGGCCACACCTTGAGCGACAACCGTCACGATTGGGTGGCGAGTGCAGCCGTGACGATGGCTGACGGTTATGCCGAGCGCGAAGCGGCCAAGGCCATGATGAACAATGCCCGGCAGGCGCTGGATGAGCCGGCGCGTGAGATGACGGTCGGTACTGACAATGGCTACTACGCGCAGGAATTCGTAGATGCTTGCCTAGCCTTGAAGGTTACGCCCCATGTGGCACAGAACAAATCGGGGCGCCGTTCGGCGGTGCCGGAGGCGATTGCTCGAAGCGAGGGCTACGCGGTCTCGCAGCAAAAACGTAGGCTGATCGAGCCAGGCTTTGGCTGGGCCAAGACGGTGGGCGGGATGCGTCAGGTGAGGGTGCGCGGTTTGAAGAAAGTGGATCAGATGTTTGTGTTGACGATGGCGGCGTACAACTTGGTGCGCATACGCACGCTGGGACAAATCCATCTGCAGATGGCGTAAAGGTCGAAATTCGGCTTAAAAACTGCTTAAAATAGCTTCGAAATACGAGAAATCACGCATCAGTTTCAGAATGAAGAGAAAAGCGAAATGAACTCGACGCGCCTGATGAATAACCATCCGTAACGTCGAGTATTTCAGCAGCCTGCTAAGGTCACTTGGCCCGCCGGAAGGTGAAGAAATTGTGCCCAATATATGACATTGTAACGATTAAGATAACCACCATGCCTTGTGCCAGCCAGATTACGAGGCCCAAGACGTTTACCAAAAACCATAAACTTCCAGTGCTAACAACCGCAGCGGAGCCGTAAACCAAATAGGAGCGAAAATATTCATGCAGCCATCTGCCGGACGTCCTGAATACAAAGAGCTTATATGTAACGAACGACACCGTGATGCCCAGAAAATTCGCTAGTATGCTAATCGCGACGATGTGAAAGCGAGGAGTCAAAAGATAATAAAGGCCGACCGTGACACTGTAGCCAAAAACTGTATTGAATCCGCCGACAGCGACGTAACGTGCTCGCTTGTCCAATAAAAAAGGAAACCATTTTTCTATTATTTTATAAATCTTGGTCAAAGAAATACCTTTAAATTGTCAACGACACGAGCTCACGCGCGGCCGATTTGGTGGTCCAGTGTGAGCGATTCATGGTGACTCAAATGCTGGGGGTGCTTGCATCCATCTAGCAACTTGACTTCCCTATGCCGCGAATGTGCGGAATTTTGACGCGTCGATCTTGGAAAGATCGGCCGCGCTAGCTCCACGCAGGGCGGCGGCCAGTCGCGAAAAAAGAAAACCTTGGGTTGTTGCGGATGTGCGCTTGGGCTTTAAAGTGGAGCGGTGAACTTGGCGGCGGATGGTCCCCAGCTCGGTCTGCCGAAGGGTTTCGGCACCGAAGCTCCAATTTTTCCCAATGTAATTATAGGCCAAACACCCGGTCGATCGGGAAACTTTCGCGTCGGCTCCGAATCTATTGCGCGGAAGTCGCGTGCGCCGAACTGGATGCGTTTCGTCGAAGTTGCTGTAGCGTTGTCGCTGTATATCTCCACTAATCTCTGGAGCGTTCTCCACCGCACAAAGTGCCGTGCCAGGTTACGTATTGCGATTTTTCGTGGATGAAACTTCTGAATCCGAGGCGCACAGGAGGTATGCGCTTGCAATGGGGCGTCGATCTTGATGGTCAGCATTCGGCTCTTTGCCCTCGATCAATCGAGATTGGTCATGGCGCTTGACTACGATTTCGTTCTTGGTTGGACGTGAAGGGTGAGAGAACGTGCCGCGGATCGCCGCAATGAGATTGCTGCGTTGCAGTTACCGGGCATAAGGCTTATTTGACGGCAGGCAACGCAACGCCCGGCCCGACTATGACATAATGCAGCACGGTGGAAAAATGACCATCTAAATGGGTGGGTGAGCTGAAAAACTGTCGTCGGCCTTATCAGGCGGGTCCCGGCCGAGCGGTTGACAACGCAAGGTATGCGTTTCTGGCCAGATCACCTATGCTTTTAATTTTAAGCAAAGGAAATAGTATTATCTATTTTATTAAAATTCCTTTGTGGAAGAGGTGCTAATGAATTTCGCCGAGTTAATCAATTCGAAATATTACTCGTTCAGAGAAATATGGTTTTCTTGCTTTGTAAGTCTTTGGCTAGGCTGGTTGAAGGTTTCAAATTCAATTGCACTTTCCCTAACTTTTAAATTCCTCACTGCACCGCATGATATGAATGCCTGGGGTAGTATCCCGGCACAATTTAAAGCGGTTGCATTTTTCCAGTATGGTTTACAAATTGCCGGGATTCTAGGCCTTGGCGTTGTGGCGTTGGCGACATTTTGGCGGCATAAGCCTTCTACTGTTACTGATTCTCGTTATATCTCCAGACCAGCTGCGGTCTATATTTTGTTATTGGCGGGTATCTTTAATCTTTCTATTTTTTTCGTGTCGCCTCTTATGGGTGGTGGCTTGTGGCTGGTCCTTTTAGTTTGTATGTTTTTGGCATTGTTGCGCGAGTCTATTATTTTATTTGCTGCAAAAATTATAAATTGGTATATATCTACATTGCTGCTGGTTTTGGTCATATTTCTCGCTGTTGTTCCGAGTATGCTTGGAACGCAAGCTTTAAAAAATGATTATCTTGATATTCCAGAAAAAACCATACTTCGTGATGGTATGGTAATAGATAATCAGAGTTACATAAATAAATTTAACTTGGAGGGTATGGCAGTTCCAGATTTATCGTCTAGTACAGCAGGGGAAAAATTTTCAGATTATTTTCCTGGTGTCAAGACCAAAAAAACTGATTTTGTCCAATATCTCATTGATTCCCAACGACAATTATTTGCATACGACCAAGAGAAAGGGATGTTGTTTGTCCGGCGCGATGTCGATCCTCAAGACTTGAACAAATTTTCGGCATTCGCCAAAAATAATGACGACGCTCAGTTAATAAATGGCTTGCAAAGTGAGTTGCCACATGCGCAGCCCAGTGCCAGCGTGGGGGCGGTGTCGAGTGAACAGTCTGAATTTATTAAATATAACCTATATGAATTATCTGCCCAGGTGCAACTGGGTAGATTCTTCTACCATCATTCCTATTTTTTTGGTCCTATGCTTTTTTACAGTATTGGGATCGATACGAATCGTCTTTCTATGCTGTACGGGTTTGGCGACACTATTTCGGTAGCTAAAGTATTGAAATGGATCGGTGGCGTAAATTTCAATAATTATTTCAAGGTATTTTATGCATCATACCTGCTATATCTGGTTATTGTAATTCTAGTGTCATGGGTTGTGCTGCGAGATCGGCGGTATTTTTCGTTGGTTATTGTCGGCCTGCTGGCTTATCTCGTCCTGCCCGGCTATGAGGATCTTCTGCAGGCACCGGGATTCAATCCACTGCGCCATTGGCCCGATTTTTTGATGTTTTTGGCGCTATACCATTTTGCAAAATCGGGATCTTGGGTCGCCGGAATTTTAGTTGCATTGGTGACCGCATTTGCCATATGGTGGAGCCGTGAGTTCGGTGTGTTAATTATGATTGGGTCTTTGGCGGGCCTTACGTTTATCGGTATGTTAGTACCGAATTTTCGCCGGGCGGCTATCGCGACCGTTGCAATTTCCATAGTGTCTGCGATATCTGTGATGTGGTACTTGCAAGGAATTTTGGCGCCTAATCCATCTGCAATATATTCGTTGATTGGAATTTCGATGCCAGGTACGAACCTGCACGAGATCGATTTGCTAACGACTATTATTATGATGGTGTTTGTTGTTGTTATATTGCTGATTGTGACACGTCGAATTGAAAGTCAGCGTGAGCGGACTTTATTTACCGTCGGCATTGCGTGTTGCGCTTATTTCGTGGCAAGTTTGATCTATGTAGTCTGGTACCCCAGTTCGCATCATTTGGCGCCCATGATGCCCTCACTTATGTTGGCGATAGCCTGTCTCGTCAAGGCATTATGTCTAAAATCGCCCTCGAATTTGACGGAGCGACGGCTCTTGGCGCTATTGCCTGCGATTTCTATGCTCCTAGTGCTTGCTCCGGCAGCATCATTTGCAAAAGAATTTCTTGCTTATAAGCAATCGAACCAACATCACGTCGTCTATACATCGAATCTCGATATGTTGAAAATTAAGACGACTATGGATCCAAAACCATTTGAATCGGCAGTGGATCTTATCAGGAAATATGATAAATCTAACGAAGTCGTTATTATTTCAAAATATAGTCACCTATTGCCTATCCTTGCTGCGAAATTTAATGATGTTGGGTTTCCTGAGTTGGAAAGCAACTTGGTTACAAAGAAAGAGGTTGACATTGCCCGTCAAGCAATTGAAAAAAGCGGACAAGAATACGTATTTGTGGACAGAAATATAGAAGATTCGATGATCAGTGAAATTCCCGACTCCGACAGCTATTTTGCAACACTGCCCGGTTTTCACGATGAGGCTACTGGGCGAGTTCTTGCTCTTTCGGTACTCAAAGATGTGTTTGATGGTTTGAAGGGGAACTACAAACTCGTTGAAAGTACTGACTTGATATCGGTTTATCAGAAAGTGAATTAGATTTGGTTGTGATACGTCGGATTGCTATAATTTAATAGGCGAATATTTGATCTCTGTTGAATTTGTTCGAATAATTAATTTTAGAAATTTGTTATAAATAAGTTTCGGATAATATTATATTTAAATTTTGATCAAATTTATATTGATTAATAAATTGGATGAATAAAATGGCATTTCTTAATCGTGTTTGTCCGGGGTGCACTGAAAATACGCGCCAAGAGTCGGTAAAACCTCCTGTGAGCGCGATGGATTCCGAGTGGGATGCGATTTCCAAGGGATGGTCCGGCTTATATAACCAGCGCATGTTTTTTCCTTACTGCCGCTGCGACGGCTGCGGCATGCTGTACAACCCCACCTATTTTAATGCTGATCAGCTCGATGAGCTTTATCGAAGCATGGCTCCAAATATGGCCGAGGCGGTGGACCCCGCAATCCTGCAGCAGACTCAGAAAGGTTATGTAGATCTGGTGGCGCAGGAATTGCAAGGCGACGGCGGGTATCTTGAAATAGGTCCTGATATAGGAACCTTTGCGGTTGCTTGTTCTGATGTCACTGTATTTTCGCACTATTGGTTTGTCGAACCTAATGAAGCGGTATGGAGTTCGCTACATGCTGCTTTCCCAGGGCAAGCCACGTCGATCGAAAGCTCATTGAGTTCAATCGAGAAAATACCAGACCGGTCGTTGAAGCTGGCGGTCGCGATTCACGTGCTCGATCACATCATCGACCCGCTTGATACACTGCGCCTGATTTCTCGTAAACTTGCGAATGGCGGCATCTTTCTAGCGGTTACACACGACGAACGTTCTATGCTGGCACGGGTTCTTGGAAAAAATTGGCCTGCTTACTGCTTGCAACATCCTCATTTATTTAACACGAAAACTATTGCCCAGATGTTCACCCAAGCAGATTACCGGCTGGTAGGCGTGCGCAAGACTAGTAATGTATTCCCCGCGGGGTTTTTGGTTCGTCAAGGTGTTTGGGCGGGATTGGGTAAAAAAATTCCCCCATTGGGAGTTTTGGAAAATCTGAATCTCAAGTTGCGTCTTGGAAATATTGCAGCAGTTGCTCGTTACGTGGAGGCCTAAATAATGAAGAAATTTGATAAAGTATCAATCCTGAAGAGATTGAGCAAGGAAGGCTTTCATTTTCGCGAATTCTCTCTCGAGCATGTTGGACGTTACGCGGCTGCAGATGCTGATTGGAACTATAAAGATATCCCGCATTTGCACTATGTTCATCATTTGGCGGAGGCGGTTCCTTCCGCTGTCGGGGATGACATTGTGGCGACTATTAATACTCAAAAAATATTTGGTATGACTGTGCCGCTCTCGGTATTCAATTACGAAACTGGAGTGGGTGAGCAAACTTACTATACGACTCTGTTTTGGTTTATCTTGCTGATACAGACTAAATATGCCGAGGAGGCGCCGTTGCGGACCCGGGTTACTACGACCTATGCCGTGGGTTCGCCATGGTGGCTGAAATGGGTGTTTGGCCTGTTGAAATGGACCATTACGCGTAATTATCACGTTTTGATGTCTACGGATATCCCGATGCGCTTGCGCCGGGGAGATTTGCGCTCCAGAGGGTTCAGCTTTTTTTGTGCGAGCAAGAGCTACAGCTTTGCGGATACCCAGATTATTTTACGCACTAATGTGATTCCGCCGGAACATCAAGATACCGCTACGCCGGCATGTCAAATCGATATTAATGACGTGTTACCCGCTGATGGCGAAGCGTTCATCGGAACCAACGATCATTTAGGTTTGCGCTTAAGCCGCAAAGGGATGCAGGTTGATCTTTTCCCCCGCCTCTGTCCGCATGAAGGCTCTTGCCTTGACGAAACGCCGGTAGAGTCCGGCAAGGTGCGTTGCCCTTGGCACGGTAGGGAATTCGCATCGATCGGCACGGTGTCGCTGGATCAAGTGTCGGGCAAAGCCGGCTTTCACACCCATTTTTCAAACGTAACTGTCGAAGGCGCCGTCATTAAGATTTTCCCGTCTGATGCGGCAGAGAAGAGTGGCAAAAATTGCTCGCAGGCTTGAGCCTGAAACCTTGCTTTTGTTCCCTGACGCAATTCAGCGGCGCAGCCGATTCCATGCAAATGTAATCCCGCGCCGCAATTCACCGTTCAACATCCTGCCGACCAGGGTAACTCCAGCACCCCAGCTCAGTGCGAGTGGCCGGGGCAACCATA